>Ga0193726_1002803_pt1 | contig 11487 bp, 9 predicted proteins | sample H2c1metaG_FD_144928 | JGI IMG/M metagenome (GOLD analysis project Ga0193726, IMG submission 144928) | Soil microbial communities from a riparian zone of the East river system, Colorado, United States - H2c1 | ecosystem: Environmental > Terrestrial > Soil > Riparian zone | place: USA: East River... | reverse complement strand
AATTTCTTGGTGCTTTCATGAATGAACGTGTGATGCGAAATGTGGTAGGCCCAATCGGAAAGCTGCGATTTTGTGGGCAATTCGCCGTGCAAAATTAAATATGCCGTTTCGAGATACGTGCTTTTTTCGGCCAGCGTTTCAATGGGATATCCGCGGTAGCGCAGAATTCCCTTGTCGCCATCAATATAAGTGATGCGGCTAATGCACGCGGCGGTGTTATTGAACGCCGGGTCGTAAGTCATCAAGCCGAAATCGTCGCCGCCGGTTTTGATCTGGCGGAGATCGACAGCGCGAATCGCGCCATCCTTAATCGGCACTTCGTAAGACTTGCCCGTGCGATTATCCGTAATGGAAAGTGACTCGCGGTTTTTGGCGGAACCTTGCGAGGTGTCTGAACGTGACTCTGGCTTCTGAACCGGATTCATGATGTTTTCCCGCGGGAATTATTTCCTTCTCCAATGTACACCAAGAGGCGAGTCCGCGGAAACTGCCGCGATGGATGAGCCGCAAATGGTTACTGCGCTGGCTGGGGCGGATTTGAGCGCGCGGACAGGCCGGTTCCAGGCTCATATGTGCCTCTTGACAATAGTCGTTATAACGAGTATAATGCTTTTGCTGAAGAATTTAATCAGGAGGATTCCATGGTTGAAGTAATTCGCAGCGCGGACCGCCACCATTTGGACGCGGGCTGGCTTTCCACGCACTGGCATTTCTCGTTTTCAGACTATTACGATCCAAAGAACATTTCGTTCGGGCCATTACGCGTATTTAATGACGATGTAATCAAGCCGGCGACAGGATTTCCAGCACATCCGCACAAGGAAATGGAAATTGTTACCTACGTGATCGACGGAACGCTCGAGCACACCGACAGTATGGGAAATAAAGGTCAGATTAAACCCGGCGAAATTCAACGCATGAGCGCAGGAACAGGTCTGCGCCATTCGGAATACAACGCGTCAAAGACCGAGCCGCTGCATTTAGTGCAGCTATGGATCATTCCGGCGAAGTCGCGGCTGACGCCTTCCTGGGAACAGAAACAATTTTCCGTGGAAGCGCGCAGCGGGAAACTTTTGCCGATTGCTGTGCCCGAAGGACAGCAAGTTGAAGGCGCAGTTTCGATTCATCAAGACGCCACAATTTACACTTCCCTGCTTTCTGACGGACAGACCGCAAAGCTTCCGCTGGATGCAGGAAGGCGCGCGTATATTTTTGTGGTAAACGGCGAATTGAAGTTGGAAGCGCAGAACGGCAGTAAGAACGCGAAGTCGGTAACGCTTGCCGCCGGAGATCAAGCGCGCATTACTGATGTAAATGCATTGACGCTAAGCGGTGGCGCGACAGCGGCCGATTTTCTGCTACTGGATTTGCCGTAAAAATCGATCAGGAAAATTGACGCGTTAAGAATCCCGCCGGCTGGATGTCGGCGCTACGAAAAACGCTCCGTACCGGTCGCCCGGAGCGAAAAGGTTGCGTAGCGCCGGCTTCCAGCCGGCTTTTTTAAGCGTCACCCAGCCGTTTCCGCAGTTCCTGTTTCCGCACTAACAATTCGTTCAGCTTCTGCGCCACAGCCGCTGCAGCCGCCTGCCCATTCGGTCGCGCGGAATAAACTTCGATTTCCTTCTGCACAGCCGTCAATTCCGCTTCAGCGCGTTTACGCCGCTGCACTCCAAGACAACTTTCCGCTTCATCCCAATCCGGCGGCGCGCCAGGTTCAAACGCAATATCGAAAAGTAATCTGCGATCCATTTCGTCCAGTGTTGCAGCCAGCGTTGCCGCGTCCGGCCGTCCGCCTTCCGCGCAAATTGGCAGCAGCGCCGTAAACACTCGTTCAGTTTCCAGTCCCAAGTGCAAATTTTCTTTGATAATTTCCTGCGCCAATCGCTGGCGAAAATCATCCGCTTCGATAAGCATTTGCACCAATCGCCGTTCAGCAGGACGCGCGCTTCGTGCGATTAATTCCGGTTTTGCTTTCACTTCGCCGCGCCGCTCTGCCGCCGCTTTGCGCAACGATTCGCGCAGCACCGGTTCTTCCACACGCAATTGTTGCGAAATTCGCGTAGCCCATTCCGAACGCAGCAGCGGATTCGCGATCCGCTGCACGTGGGGCATCAGAAAATTCACGGCGTTCAGTTTTCCCTGCGCGGTTGTTAAATCCATTTGACGCGCGCGGCTGATTAAATAATCCAAAAACGGTGGCGCATTTTCCAGCAGCTTGCGATATTCCGCCGCGCCTTTTTTCTGAATGTAAGTGTCCGGATCGGCAAGCTTGCCATCGATGGAAGGAAGCGCCAGCACGCGCGTATCAAAATCCTGTTCGAGCAATAACGCAAGCGAACGTTCCGTCGCAGCTTGCCCGGCGTTATCCGGATCGTAATTCACCACGATGCGTTTCGTGAAACGCGAAACAAGTTTCACCTGTGCTTCGGTAAGGCTGGTGCCGCAACTTGCCACAACATTTTCCGCGCCGGCGCGCGCCACGGCGATTGTGTCCATGTAGCCTTCCACCAGCACCACAAATCCGCCGCGCCGAATGGGCTCCTTTGCACGGTCCAAGTGATAAAGCAGCGCGCTCTTGGAATAAATCAGTGTTTCCGGAGAGTTCAAATATTTCGGCATGTCGTCGCCGAGCGAGCGTCCGCCGAACGCAACAATTTTTCCAGATTCATTCGCGATGGGAAACATGATGCGCCGGCGAAAGCGATCGTAAAAACGGCCGTTAGCGTCGCGCGAAATAAGTCCCGACACTTCGATCAATTTCTCCGGATATTTCGATTTCAGTCCGCGCAACAATGCGTCGCCACCGGAAGGCGAGAAACCAATTCCGAAACGCGCGATCGCTTCGTCATTCAGTCCGCGATCCAACAGATATGCGCGCGCTGCTTTCCCTTCCAGGGTCGTCATTAAATGACGCGCGAAGAATGTTGCCGCCGCGCTATGCATTGCCACCAACGCCGCACGCTGCTGATTCTTGTGCCGTTCTTCAGGACTTCGTTCGCGCGCTTCCGGCACAGGAATTCCGCATTTTTCAGCGACTACGCGAATCGCTTCCGGAAACGCAATCTTGTCCACTTCCATCACAAACTTGAAAACGTCGCCGCCAACTCCACAACCGAAGCAGTGATAAATCTGCTTCACAGGATGCACCGCAAACGACGGCGATTTTTCCGAATGAAACGGACACAGCCCCACAAAATTCTGTCCGCTCTTCCGCAGAGACACGTATTCGCCGATCACGCGGACGATGTCCGCCTGCTGTTTTACTTTGTCTGCGAATGATCCGGCTTCAGCCATGTGCGACTAGGCTAACATTTTTGGAAATTTCGGGCGATGGAGAGGCGATACCTGCAAGCGTGTCGCGCGAATCGTCACTCGGGCAGCAGACGGAAATTCAGGCCCACTTGCGCGAAATGTTTGTCGGCGGTAAGCACGTCTGTAATTCCAAGCTCATTCATCGTCGCCATGCTGGTGAGATCTGTGAATGATATGCGGGGCTTATCCGAGAACTTCAGGCGGAACTCCCACGCTTTCTGAAAGCGTTCCGGAGTAATACGCTCAATCGTTATAAAAGGCGAACGCAATAAGCTATCAGCGAAGCGCGAAGCTGCCTCAAATGAAATGCGGGAAAACATCATCGTAAAAAGTTCGTCCAACACATAATCCGAAGTCACAATAAGACCCGTGCGGCGCGTCCGCTCCGCATAAAAGCTAACCACTTGCGAATGCTCTCGTTCGCCGCGGTCCGCAAGAGCCAGCCAGCCCCACGTGTCCACAAAAAGCTTCAACGCGAATTCTCACCGTAAAGTTCGGAGTCAATATCCGCAGCCAACCCACCGTGATCCGCAATGCCAATTACATCCAGCATCGGATCGCGCTCTCCACTCAAAATCACCCGTAGCCGATCAAGTGTCTTCTGTCTGAACACGCCATTTTCCACAGCGTTTTGAAAAAGCTGCACAAACTCATCTTCGCCAATCACTAAATGAACGCGATTGTGCTTCCCATCGCGATTCTTGCAAAAGCGCAAGCCTTCCCAGGTTTTCCCGTCGTAAGCGAAAAGATTGCGTTCTATGCGCGCCTCGTCGTGCTCGTCCCAACTGTACGAGCCAACCGCGCGGTATTCAATCGTAGCCATCTTTTCAGACATACTCACCTCTAATAGAATCTACTACAGTCTACTAGATTTTACTAGAAACGTCAATCCTTCAAATTCACCAAAGTTATTGCCGCTCCACCGCGCTCGGCGATTTCGTTGCTTATTTTCTCGACCAGTGGATGCCCGGAAAGAAATTCCGCCAGTCCGCGCCGCAATGCTCCGGTTCCGTGTCCATGAATAATGCGCACACCCAATTTTCCCGCGACGGCAGCCTGATCCAGAAATTTGTCCACGCGCTCGGTAGCTTGTTCCACGTTGCATCCGATTACATTAATTTCATCGGCGGAAGGCTCATCGCTCGGCTGCGATTTAACAGTGACTCCGGGCGAATATTGCGGCTGCTTCGGTTGCTTCTTCGCAGCGGCGTCATCTTCCATGATGGAAAGAATGTCACCCACCGCAATTTTCATTCGCAATGGGCCGGCTTCCACGTCAGCGTTGCGCGAATCAATTCGGCGCAGCACGACCGGCGAGGGAAACCCACGCACGCGAATTTTTACGCCGGGCACCAAGCGCTCCGGGAGCACAGATTTTTCTACCGGCGCGACGGCTGTGCCCAAATCTTGCTGAGACGCCGACAAATGTTGAACGACCGCCGCGTCAGCTTCTTCCCGCGCATCCGTCCGCGCTTTTGTGATGGAACGCTGCGCCTGTTTTGAAAGTTGATCGCGGAGTTGCCGCTCTTTAATTGCTTCGAGGGCCTGCGTCAAAGTTGTTTCATGCTGCTTCAGCGCTTCGGCAAATTTTTGTTCCAGCTCAGTGATGCGTTTCCGCTGACGGTCCGCCCATTCTGTTTGCAAAAGTTTTCTTTCACGCGCGATTTCTTCCGATTGTTCGCGGACGGCCGCGCGCAACGAATCCACTTCGTCGCGCGCGCTGTGCAAATATGCGATCAGGTCCGCAGCTTCGTGCGCGGCGGGACTCATCTCCGCGCGAGCGCGTTCCAAAATGTGTTTAGGCAATCCGAGCTGCTCGGCAATCGCAATGCCGCTCGAACCGCCCGGCACTCCAACAAGAAGTCGATACGTTGGCCGAAGATTTACCGTGTCGAATTCCACTGCGGCGTTCAAAACTCCGGGCGTCGTGGATGCGTAAGCCTTCAGCCGATCGTGATGCGTGGTGGCGAGCGTCAAACAATGTCGCGTGCGAAATTCTTCCAGCAACGCGACAGCAAGCGCTGCTCCTTCTTCGGGCGCGGTTCCAGTGCCGAGTTCGTCGACGAGCACCAGAGAATTTTCCGTCACTGCCGCAAGCATTCCGCACAAATTCAACATGTGCGCGGAAAAAGTCGAAAGATTTGCGGAGATGGATTGTTCGTCGCCAATATCCGCAAGCACTTTGTCGAACAGCGGCAATTCCGCGGACTGCGCCGTGACAGGAATTCCAGATTGCGCGGCAAACACAACAAGGCCGACAGTCTTTAGCGCGACAGTTTTTCCGCCAGTGTTCGGGCCGCTGATTACCAGAACAGTTTCGTCACCGCCCATTTCGAGCGACATCGGAACAACACGTCCGCCGTCGCGTCGCAACGATGCTTCAAGAACGGGATGCCGCGCCGCGTCGAGTTTCATTTGCGAGCGTGTGTTATCACCAGAAAAAACAGGCAGCGCACAATCGAAATGCCGCGCATATCTGCCGCGCGCAAAAAGTGAATCAAGTTCTGCAATTACATTTGCAGCGTGGCGAAGAGGCACCGCGTTCGCCCGTAACATATCGCTGATCGCCGCAAGGATACGCGCAATTTCTACGGACTCATCTTCCGCAAGCTGCACTAACTTATTATTGAATTCAATTGCAGCCAGCGGCTCGACGTAAACGGTTTGTCCGGTGGCGCTTGCGCCGTGAACAATCGCATTCTTCACGCTGGAATGTTGTCTGTCCGCGGCACGAACAGGAATTACATAACGATCGCCGCGCAACGTGACATAGTCTTCGCCAGCCTCGGCCCCGCGCGAACGCTGAATTTCGCGCAGCGATTTCTGAATCGAATCGCGCGTGCGCGCAAGTGTTCCGCGAATGCGTCGCAGTTCCGGAGAAGCGTCGTCACTAATCGTTCCGTCCGGCAAAACAGTTTTGCGAATTACGGTGGCAATGTTACGAAAATCGGCAAGCGATTCGGCGCGCGAGGAAAGTCCCGGGAATGATTCGTGCGCTTCACGAAAATGAGTTTTCAACCACGCCGACGTATTCAGCAGCGACGCCGCGTCCAGCAATTCCGCTGGCGCCAGAACAGTAGTAGACGCAGCAATTTCCGACGCGCCCGGTTCAAGCCGCGTAAGCCACGGATCAGGATCGGCCAGTCCGCCGAAGCCCAATTCATTGCTGCCGCGCAACCATTCCATCGATTCGCGAATCAGCGCGAATTCACCTTGCAACTTCGCGCGATCCTGCGAAAACTTCAGCGCTTCAACCGCGCGTCTTCCGGGCGCACAAGTGTTGAACCCGCAAACAATTTCGCGCAGGCGGCCAAATTCAAGAAGTTCTTCAGCGGAACGAGGCATGATGATTTTTATTTCCGGGGCCTAATCTAATGATTGTATTAACAATTGTAGCAAACTAATTTCCGCGCTCACTTATGCGCCGGAACGGCGCGCCGCGGACCAAGCTCTTCAACCATCGCGACGGTCAACGCATCAATCACATCCGTCGCAGCCTTAGGTTTCAAATTGTGATTATTTCCAATAAATGAAAAAACCAAATGCGCGCCGCGCGTTGACGTAGCGTAACCCGCCAGAGAATCCACATGCGTCAGCGATCCTGTTTTCGCCGAAACATTTCCAGCGGCTGGCGTTTTTTTCATTCTATCCATCAACGTGCCGTCTTCACCGGCGACGGGCAGCACCGAACGAAATGTCGCCGCCCACGGCTGTTCCGTAACCCATCGCAACAATGAAACTTCCGATTGTGGCGATACCATATCTTTTCGCGAAAGCCCCGAAGCGTCTGACATCACAACGTCATCTTCTTTCAGTCCAATGCCGACGCGGAAATCTTGCTCGAATTCCAAAGCGGCGTCCGCGGAAGGGTCGCCGGTTTTTTGCCGAGCGGCTGCGCGCAAAAACATTTCCGCGTGAAGATTCTGACTAATCTTCGCCATCACGCGCAGCGCATCTGAGAGTGGTGGAGAAACGTGCTCCGCAAATACATATGGCGGCGCGACTTCAAGCGGCGGTCCGCTTCCAGTGGTCGCATCGACGTGTAAGCTCAGATACGCTGAAACGCCATCCGCCTTGTACCACGCCCCATCATCTCCCGTATGTCGCGCTCTAGCCCGCCCTTCAATCACAACTCCGCGCGCCTCCAACAAATTTTTCAACAACGCCGCCGCAAATTCCGCCGGACGATCAATCGCAATTCCCATCGAATGCGGCTGAGCACCAACCGGCATCGACCCGCTCACAATTATTAAAGTCGAGCCGGGATCACGCGAGACAGAAAGTTTCTGCGGTGCACCTTTTGCACCGGTCACCACTTCATTTCGGATCTGATAAATGTTCGTCGAAGGCACAACAGTATAAGTTGCAGGCGCTCCGACAGTTTCACCTGCCTGCAATTCCAGAAAAAATATCCCGTCATTCACTTCCAGCGCCGAAACCGGAACGCCGTAACTCCACAGCATGTCGTCAATCGCCCAGCCGGATGGATACGCTCCGCCCGCAAAATAACTGTCGTCGCCAATCACATCACCAGTAATTTTCTTCACTCCGCGAGCCACAACCGCATCCGCAAGCTCCGCCAGGATTTTTTCCGGCGGCCCATCACGTTCCGTTTTCTTCCCGAACGGAAAAATACGGTTGGAAAGATTCGGATCGCCGCGCCCAACGAGCATCAAATCTCCTTGCAGTACGCCCTCACTATCCGCCGACGTGCGACTCTCGACTGTCGTGTGAAAACAATATTCCGAGCCAAGCGTGGCAAGCGTCAGCGCTGTCGTAAATAATTTCGCATTCGACGCCGGCAAAAAATATCGATCCGCGTTCAGTGAATAAAGCACCTCGCCGCTGTCTGCATCCTCAACAAGCATTCCCCAATAGCCGCGATTCACATCCGCAGCGCCAAGAATTTTTTCAACCTTCGCGCGAAACGTCGCAACTCCGGGCCGCTCTCGCGAAGCAGACGCCGAGCGGCGCGCAGGTGTCTGCGCGTCCAACGGCAAAACCATCGCCGTAGCGATTAAGATCAACGCAAGTAATTTTCGCGAATTCAACCGGCGCATTCCCCTGTCACAGCGCACATTTCAAATAATTCAACTCGAAGCTATCGGTTTCCGGCCAGTACGTCAAACGGCCCGCCACCAACAATTGCGGCCAACCTCTCAACCACATTTTGGTTCTTACTGATGTGAAGCTTCTTTTCGCGCCACTCACGAGAGTTGCGCCCGATAAGTTGCGCACGTCGGCGGGAAGCACTACTATCAATGTGCCCGTCCCACTGGAGGATATGAATGCGAAAAGCGATTGCTTTTGCGGCAGCGTTTGCACTTGCCGCCATGCCCATGATTGCGGCCGATAAAGACAAAGACGAAGATCGCCTGATGGATTGCGGCGCTGCGATTCACGAAATTCTGAATGTGCCCGACAACATTCCACAGAACCTCCTCGACAAAGCCGAGTGCGTGATCGTAATGCCCAGCGTTTTGAAAGTTGCATTCGTTGGCGGCGGCACCTACGGACGCGGCGCGATGACCTGCCGCAGCGGTCCGCGTTTTGAAGGTCCGTGGGGACCACCAACAATGATGGCGATGGAAGGCGGCAGTATCGGTTTTCAAGCTGGCGCGTCAGCAACCGATCTCGTTCTTCTAGTGATGAATGATCGCGGCGCTCGCGCGATTTTGGAAAACAAAGTGAAGCTTGGCGCGGACGCAACGGCCGCGGCTGGTCCGAAGGGCCGCACCGCCGAAGCCGATACGGATACTACGATGCGCGCCGAAGTTCTTTCCTATTCGCGTTCGCGTGGATTGTTCGCCGGCATTTCGCTAGAAGGGTCAACGCTCCGTCCGGATGAGGACGCCAACGCCCGTCTCTACGGAAAAATGGTTCGCGCGCGCGATTTGGTTTTGTTCAACTCCATGCCCGCGCCGGCCGCTGCGAAAGATTTATTGGACACGCTGAACATGCACTCGCCGCGCAACGATTCAGCCAACAAGCCCAAGTAACTTTTTACTCTTGATCGAAATTTTGCAGACGGCCTCGGCAACATCCGGGGCCGTCTGCATTTAGGATTCGCGAATGCATTGGAAGTTATGAACATAGTAGGAGTCATGAAAGAGATGCTCTGTCCAATTTGCAATAAACGAAAAGCCGAGCGGTTTTGTCCCGCGAAAGGCGAAAAAATTTGCGCCGTGTGCTGTGGCACAGAGCGCGAAGTGACGATCGATTGCCCTGTGGATTGCAGTTATTTAATCGCCGCGCATCGATACGAGTTGAAGCAGAATAAGCCCTTACCCGTTTCCGAAGTTCCCTTCCCGGATATAGATGTTCCGCGCGACCTGATTCACTTGAATCGCTCGCTCGTCTCCGGTCTGGCGTTTGCAATTCTGAAATGTGCTTCCGAAAATCCTTCAGCCAATGACGTCGATGTGATTGCCGCGTTGCAAGCGCTCGCGGAAAAATTCCGCACTCTGGGCTCAGGAATTTATTACGAAAAACCGCCAGCCGGCGGACCTCCGCAAGCAATCTACGCGGCGCTGGATAAATTTATCGAAGATTTCAAACAGCAATTGGCAAAGCAGGGTGGCCCCACGCGGCTAAAAGACAGCGACATTTTCCTGTTCCTGGTATTCCTATTAAGAGTGGGTCGCCAACAAACCAACGGCCGTCCAAAGTCGCGCGCATATCTGGAATTTCTACGAGGGCAGTTTCCGAGGACAGTCGCGACTCCGCCGGAACCAGAAGCTCCGCGCATCATTGCTCCCTAGTCAGCGATTCTGCCTGGTCCTGTAGCTCAGGGCGCCCGGTCCCGAATGTTCGGGACCGGAGGCCCTGAGGTTTTCCGCGCTAACGCCCTTGCCCAAAATTTCGCGCGCCGTTCCGAACAGCTGCCCCTCGCCGTGGCACCGCGCCCAGCACGCACAAAATTCCCAGCACAACTGCGACGATGCGAATCCATCGGCCCATTACATCGTGATTTCTTCTCATAAAATATTGGTCCTGGCTTGAATTTGAATTCTGGTAAGAAACTGAATTCTGCTAAGAAGTCGAAAGCGGTAGTTGTGCGTCGCCCAAAGAAAATGAAAGTTGCATATCACTTTCCGGCTGATACGCCGCTTGCGGCCGGCTTCCCAATCCATACTTCGCGCGAACTTTTGCAAGTCGCTCCGAAACTTCGCGCCTGTAAACATCCGGCGGATAAGCCACGCGGCCATAAAATTCGCTATAACGTTTCGCCAGGCGCGGAAATTTTTCTTCAATGAACGGCAGAAATTCTTTCGCTGCGGAAGGCATCAGAAAAAGCGCCGCAGCCGCGAACCATTGCGCGTCGGCGTCTTTCGCGGCATACGCCATGCGTTCAAAATGCGGATCGCTATCCGTCAGTCCCGGCAGCACCGGCATCATGAAAACTCCAGCGGCAATACCCGCCTCGCGCAACTTCCTCACGGCGGCAAATCGCAAATCCGGACGAGGCGCGCGCGGTTCCAGCATTCGCGCCAACCGAGTACGCAGAGTAACAATCGTTACATTAATGGTAAGCGACGATCGTGCGGATATTCGTTTAAGAAGATCGATGTCACGCACCACTTGATCCGATTTCGTGGTGATCGAAACGCTCAATCCTTGCCGTTCGGCAAGACGCTCGAGCACCGCTCGGGTAACTCCGAACTCACGCTCCGCCGGTTGATACGGATCTGTAGCGCTACCAATACAAATATGCTCACTGGCGACATGCTTTTCCGCCAGGTCGCGCGAAACTATGGCGCCGGCGTTCGCCTTCGCATAAATCTTCCGCTCGAAATCCGAGCCATCCAGCTCCATGAACTCGTGCGTGTAGCGCGCATAGCAATAACGGCAGCCAAATTCACATCCGCGATAAGGATTGATCGTCCAGGGAAATGGAACACGTTTTGAATCGCAATGATTTAGGATCGAACGCACGGGAAGCAGAAAATATTCCGTGCCGCGCTTTGCGTCAGCGCGAGGTGAATCAGCGGCGAGGCGGGCGATGCCGACAAGGTCGGCAGCAAGCTTCGGTGGTAGCGAAGCCGTGGGCTTGTCCCGGTGGTGCGGGACGTTGGGGAATAAGGTAGGAGTGGGAATAGTGGCCATCGTCCGGCTCGCCGCTGAATTCGATCAGCTTGGGCGCATTATTTCGCTTTTTGTTCGCCATGTCAAGAT
>Ga0193726_1002802_pt1 | contig 11487 bp, 6 predicted proteins | sample H2c1metaG_FD_144928 | JGI IMG/M metagenome (GOLD analysis project Ga0193726, IMG submission 144928) | Soil microbial communities from a riparian zone of the East river system, Colorado, United States - H2c1 | ecosystem: Environmental > Terrestrial > Soil > Riparian zone | place: USA: East River... | reverse complement strand
CGCAATTTCCTCTTCGCGTCCGACCCGACGTTCTTCATCAAGCCTGGCATTCTCTCCGGCCAGCGGTTCCTGACGATGATGCGGCCGTACCTGAAGGGGAAGGAAACGTTCGAGCAGCTGCTGCTGCCGTGCCGCACGGTGGCGACGGACATCGAAACGGGCGAGCGGGTCGCGATTGCCACGGGGCGGCTCGAGACCGCGTTCCGCGCGAGCTCGTCGGTGCCGATGGTCATGGCGCCGGTCCGGGTCGGCGAGCGCGTGCTCGTGGACGGCGGCGTCGCGGATCCGGTGCCGGCGGAAATCGTCGTCGACATGGGCGCGGACCTGACGGTGGCCGTGAACGTCGTGCCGCCGATGAAGCGCGGCGTCGAGAACGCGCTGTCGGCGTTCTACCGGAAGGTGAGCGTGTTCAACCCGCTCAACTACCTGGGCGACGCGCAGGACATGCCGAACCTGTTCGACATCGTCATGAACTCGATGCAGATCCTGCAGTACGAGCTCGGCAACTTCAAAGCGATCTCCGCCGACGTGCTCATCAACCCCGACCTCTCGGACTTCACGTGGATTGAGTACTACCGCGCGGACGAATTGATCGCGCGCGGCGCCGACGCGGCCACGCGGGCGCTCCCGGCGATCGAGAAAGCCATCGAGGCCAAGCTCGGCCCGATCCGTCAGGCCGCGCCGGGCGCGCGCGCCATGGCGGGATCCTAGCCGGATGAATCTGACCCTCGCGGCGTGGGTGTCGGCGACGGCGCTCGTGTGGTTCGGCATTCTCGGCGCGCTCCTCTACGCCGTGCGGCGGCGCTGGCTGGCCCGCTACGAAAACGGCTTCTTCCTGTCCCTGGTCTTCGCGCTCGTGGGCATCGCGCTGATGGCGGCGACCGTCGTCGGCGTCTGGGGCTTTCTCTCCGCGCGGCAGATCCTGGACGAAGAGCTGGTGAACGAGCTGCAGGACGTCGGCGGCGTCGTGGAATCCGAGATCAACAACGAAATCACGAACGTCGAGGCACAGCTGACCGGCCTCGGCAGCTCCCTCGCCGATTCGCTGGCGTCGCACGGCTCGGTCGCGGACATCCGGCAGCGCCTGATCGCCGCGCAGGCCTTCAACAGCCGGTACCTGCAGCTGCGCGTGATCGACGCGAACGGCGTGCTCGTCACGGCGACGTCGACAGCCGAGTCCGGCGACGTCGAGCCGATCAACAAGATCGCCGTCGGGTTCAACCTGGCGGGCAAGCCATTCGTCTCCGACGCGTACTACTCGAAGACGTTCTCGCGCGAGATGCTGCACATCAGCCTGCCTATCTTCGATCATTCCGAGCGCGTCCTGGGCATGATCTCCGCGCGGTTCGATCTCCGGAGCGAGCTCGGCGCGCTGATTCGCGGGAGCCGATTCAACCGGACCGGCTACGCCGTCGTCGTGGACGGCGACGGCCAGATCATCGGATATCCGGACGAGACCGCGCTCGAGCGGGATGTGTCCTCGTATCCCGCGGTCAAGGCGGCGTGGCAGTCGGCCGGCACGGGCGAGGTGCGGGCCCCGAACGTCGACGGCAACATGCGACTGTTCGTGTACCGCGCGATGACCAATCCGGGCACGCTCGCCAAACGCCCCTGGGTCCTGCTCACGGAAATCGATCAGAGCGAGGAGATGGAGCCGGTCAAGCGACTGGGCAAGGTGCTCTGGCTCGGCGTCGGCCTTCTGCTCATCACCACGGTCATCGTCGCGCACCGCGTGTCGCGATCGATTCAGGAGCCGGTCGAAAGCCTCGGCGCGCTGGCGCACCAGATCGGCGGCGGGGACCTCACGGGGCGCAGTCCTCTCGGCGGCAAGGACGTGGCGGGCCGCCTCGCGACGACGCTGAACGAGATGGCCGCCGGCCTGCAGGAGCGGGACCATGTGAAGGAGGTCTTCGGCCGGTACATCGCGACGCAGGTCTCGGACAAGATCCTCCACGGCCAGGCGAACCTCGGCGGCGAGTCGCGCCGCGTGACGATTCTCTTCTCCGACATCCGCAACTTCACCACGATGTCGGAGCAGATGACGCCGCAGCAGGTGGTCACCTTCCTGAACGACTATTTTTCGGAAATGGTGGACGCGGTCTTCGAGCAGAACGGCCTGCTGGACAAGTTCCTCGGCGACGGCCTGATGGCGATCTTCGGCGCGTTCGGCGAGCTGAGCGACCATCCCCGCCACGCGGTGCTGGCGGCGCTGCGGATGAAGGCGCTGCTCGCCAAGATCAACGGAGAACGCGCGATGACCGGGAAGCCGCCGATCGCGATCGGCGTCGGCATTCACACCGACGACGTGATCCTCGGCAACATCGGGTCGCGCAAGCGGCTCGAGTACACCGTCGTCGGCGACGGCGTGAACACGTGCTCGCGCCTCCAGGGGCTGAACAAGGAATTCGGCACGACGATTCTGATCAGCGAAACCACCTATGCGGCGGTGAAGGACGACTTCGAATGCCGCGCCATGCCGGAGGCGCCCCTGCGGGGCAAGGTCAAGGAATTGAAGTTCTACGAAGTGGTCAGCGCCAAGGCGGCAGCCGCCGTCTGATCCGGAGCCCGACGTGACATCCGACGCCCTGCTCCACCTGCCGGCCACGGAGATGGTGCGCCTCGTCGCCGCCGGCGAGATGCGCGCCGTGGACGTCGTCCAGGCCCACCTCGATCGCATCGCCAGAGTCGATCCGCTGCTGCACGCCTTCGTCGATCTGCGCAGCGACGCGGCGCTGGTCGACGCGCGCGCGCAGGATACGGCCGCCGCGGGCGGCGCACCGCGTGGCCCCCTCGGCGGACTGCCGATCACGGTCAAGAGCGCGATCGACGTCGCGGGGCTGCGCTGCGAGACCGGGAGTCCCTCGCGGAAAGGCACCATCGCAACCGCCGACGCGGTGGTCGTCGCGCGGCTGCGCGCCGCGGGCGCGATCGTGCTCGGCACGACGAACGTCGCCGAAATGCTGATGGGGTACGAGTCCGACAATCCGCTGCACGGCCGCACCGCGAATCCGTGGGATCTGTCGCGCACGCCAGGCGGTTCGAGCGGCGGCGAGTCCGCCGCGATCGCGGCGGGCTGCTCCGCCGGCGGCATCGGCAGCGACGGCGGCGGATCCATCCGCGTGCCCGCGCACTTCACCGGCATCTGCGGACTGAAACCGACGCCGGGCCGCCTGCCGAGCACGGGACATCAGCCGCCGTGCCTCGCGCCCTTCTCCCTGCTCGGTGTCGTCGGACCCATGGCGCGGCGCGTCGGCGACGTCTACGCCATGTTCAAGGTGATGGCGGGCTGGGATTCGTACGATCCGATGTCGGCGCCCGTACCGGTGACATCGCTCGACGCCGCATCAGCCGGACCGTTTCGCATCGGCTATTTCGAAGACGATGGCCGGACCGTGGTGACGGCCGAAACGCGGGAGGCCGTACGGCGCGCGGCGCAGGCCGCGGCTGACGCCGGCCATGACGTCGAAGCGTTCCGGCCCGATGGCCTCGATCGCGCGCGCGAGCTGTGGAACGTCTTCTTCGCGGAGCTCGGGCTGCTGCTGCTCGGCGAGACGCTGGATGGGGCTGAACGCGAACTGCCGATCCTGAAAGCGTTTCTCGAGGGCGCCGCGCCGCCGCGGCCGCTCACGAGCCTCGGCCTCATGCACGCCTGGATCGATCGCGACGAACTGCGCGCGAAGCTGCTGCGTCAGATGGACGCGCACCGCATTCTCATCTGCCCGGTCGCCTCCGTTCCGGCGTTCGTCCATGGCGAGCGTCAGTGGACGGTCGACGGGACGAACGTCGGGTATCTCGACGCGATGAGCTACACGCAGTGGTTCAACGTGCTGGGGAATCCGGCCGCGGTCGTTCCGGCTGGACGCTCGCCGGAAGGTCTGCCGATTGGCGTGCAGGTCGTTGGCCGGCCGTTCGAGGAGGAACTGGTGCTGTCGGTGGCCGCGGCGATCGAGCGCGGCTGCGGCGGCTACGCGCCGCCGCCGGTCGGCACGTCAGTGGACGTGCAGACACCCTGACTTTTCGCAATCGTGCGTGGCGGCGTTCTTGTACCCGAGCTCCATCAGGGTCGTGACGTGGTCGCGGTGAAAATCGAGCATGCCGAGGGCGCCGCCGGTGTCCTCGAGCGGGTGGTACAGGTGGATGGCGATCCGCTTGAAGCCGTCCTTCTTGCCCTTGTCGATGTTGTCGTTGATCCGCCCCGCCACATCCAGATCGCGCCGCATCGTCGCGGCGAAGCTCGAGACGAACATGCGGCCCATCGCGTCGATCGTGCTGCTGACGGCGCGAAGCGGCAGCGCCCCCGGCGCGGGATCGAGATAGATGACGTGCAGCACGTCGCAGCCCGTATCGATGGCGGGCTTGAGCGGCGTGTTCATCACGACGCCGCCGTCCACGTAAGGCTCCCCCTCGATCGTCACCGACGGAAAGATGCCCGGGATCGCGCCGGAGGCGCGCACGATCGACGGGCCGATCTCGTCGGTGAAGTCGGCGTTGGAAAACACGCGCAGCGTCCCCGTCCTCCATGCCGTGGCGGTGACGCGGAGCGCCACCGGCGACGTCCGCAGGCGCTTTGGCTTCACCATCGCGCTCACGAGCGCTTCGCTCGGCTCGGGCGTCAGGAAGGTGCTGAGGTCGATGAGCTCCGCGATGCGATGGACGAGACCGTCCGTGCTGGAGGCAAAGCCGGACATGCGCGCCATCCAGTCGCGCGCCAGGAACGCGGCGTCGCCCATCAACTCGCGCGCCGACTGCATCGGGTCCGCCACGAGGGACGAGACGTTCATCCACTCCGTGAAATTCGGACGGTAGCGGAACACGCCGTTCGCCGACGTGGCGCCGGCGGCGGAGATGCGGTGGAGCCACGCGGCTTCGAGCGCGGCGGCCGCTTCGTGCCACCGCCCGTTGAAGTGCGAGAGCAGCACGGCGGCGTTGAACGCGCCGATCGACGTCGCCGCGATCGCCGTGATCTCCGGCGTGCGAAGGCCGGTGCCCGGCGAGTGGCCGGACGTCAGCGCCTTGATGACGCCGACTTCGTAGGCGCCGTTGGCCCCGCCGCCAGACAGGACGAGCGCTTCGGGCATCAGCGTGTGCCCGCGGGTGACGAGGACACCGGACCGAGCGTCAGCGGCCGGAGGATCCGCAGCGCGGGACGCGTGTTGTACTGCGCCCGGTACTCGCGATGGGCGGCATCGTCCGGAAAATGTTCGGACGCGGGATATGGATAGCGGCTCATCGCGTGGAACGGCAGCGGCTCGACGGTGTTGGGGAATGCGGTGTTCGCGTCCGCATCTTTCGCCCATCCATCGACGAGCAGCAGAAAGTCGCGGCGCCAGCCCGGATCGAGCGGCGGCAGCTTCGCCGCCGCGAACTTCAGCACCAGCTCGTCGCCCGATCCCATGAGGATCAGGCGATCGTCGATCGCGGTGGCGAGCGGCAGCACGTCGCCGTACCGCGTGTAGAGGCCGGGCGTCGGGTTCCACATCGGCAGATCGATCAGCCGCGCGTAGTCGAACGACTCGGGCTGGGTGCGCGCGGGGTGAATCGTCGGCGTCGAGAATCCGCGGTAGCCGAGCGCCGCCGATGCGGCATCGACGCGCGTCAATCGCGCGTCCGGCGTTCCCGCGTCCTCGCTCAGGAAGATCTCGTCCCAGTAGAGGCACAGATTCGTGACGATGCGGACCTCGCGCGAGTCCGAGAGGAACTTGCCGGTCAGATCGACCGCGATCGTCTTCGGCTTGCCCGCGGGCATGCCCATGTCGGCGATCACGGTGGTCCAGCGGCCGGCCGCATCCTTGACCTGCAGCGACGGCATGATGAGGCCGCGCGGATCGGCCTGCGAGGCCGCCATGAACGTGCTGCCGTCGGCCCAGTCCAGCCAGCCGTTGAGGATCAGCACCGCGCGGTTGTCGGGCGCGGCGCGCCCGAAATCCAGATCGAGCACGTGGAGATCGGCGACGCCTGAATAGTCGCGCGAGAATCCGGTTGGATAGACGCGATCGGTCTTCGCCAGCTCCGATCGCACGTCGCGGCCCTGCCCGTCGCGCGCGGCGACCGCGTGCACGCGGTGCTCGGCGCCGAACAGTTGGAATGCCGGAAACGGCGGCGACTTGAACTTGTCGTTCGTGAAGATCTCGACGCGCGCCGGATGATCGACGGCGATCAGCTGCAGCTGGTCGAGGTACGACACCTCGCGCAGTTCTTCCGTGACGCGGATCTCGTACGCGCCGTCCTGCTCGACGAGCGCCTCGCCGGGAATCTGGACGTACTCGTCGTGATCGACCGGGAAGTACGTCCCGTCGCCCGAGCTGGCGCCGAGCGGCGCGACGCCCAGCACATCGGTGATGAACTGGAAGCCGTGTCCGTTCCACGTGAAGATCATCGGACACGATCCCGACAGACGCTGCGCTTCCGTGATGGGCAGCGCCTTCCCCACGGGCTGCCGCAGCTCGTTCTGGATCAGGCCATTCGGCCAGGTGATGCGGATCGTGTCGAGCTGCGTCGATCCGCCGAGGCCGAACACGACCGGCACGCCCTCGTACGTCTTCTTCTGGTAGCGCGCGCCGGCCTTCACTTCGATTTGCGCCTGCGGCGCGAGCTTCGCGTTCTTCACGCCGGTGAGCGCGACGCGGATCCAGTGGTTCGGGCTCGCCGTCTGGTTCGCAAGCAGATGGAGCGTGCCGTCGGCCGCGATCGCGGCGAGATCGGTGCGTCCGTCGTTGTCGAAGTCGGCGGACACCATGGCGACGGCGTCCTTGAGAATCGCCGCGCCCGGCGCGAAATGGCCGGCCGCCTGGTTGCGCAGCGCCGTCCCGTCAGCCACGACGTCCGTGGCGCCGCGATTCTCGAGGTCGGCGAGGGCGACGGCATGCGCGGCGGCCGGCGACGCCAGCGCCGCCGGCTCGAAGTGATTGCCGCGGTTCATCAGAATCGTCAGCCCCGGCGCCCCACCCGCGACGAGATCGAGCGATCCATCCGCGTCGAGGTCGAGCGCCTGCACCGCGCGAGCGCCCGCCTTCAGCCCGTCGACCGGCATCACCTCGTACTTGCCCGCGAGTTTGTCGCGGTAAATCACCCCGCCGCGGTCCGCGTACGTGACGACGATGTCGTGGCCGCTGGTGGTGTCCACGAGGTCGAAGACGCGCGCGTCGATCGGATGGCCGGCGACGAACGGAAAATCTGCGGTCTGATCGCTGAAGCCCGCCTGGCCGTTGTTGCGCAGCAGCGCCGGACTGTCGCCGAGCAGCAGCAGGTCGGCGTCGTAGTCGTGGTCGTAGTCCACCCAGACGGCCGCGGTGAACGCGCGGGCCGGCAGCGCGGCCGTCGCGCGGGTGAACGTGCCTTTCTGATTCGTGTAGAGCTGCGGCCCGGATCCGGTCAGCACGACCAGATCGGGAAGGCCATCGTTGTTGTAATCGCCGGCGGCAACCGAGATGACATCCCTCGCATCCGCGAGCCCGGACGCTTCGACGAGCGTCGTGCCGTTCTTGAACAGCCGGACGCCGTCGGGCGACCAGGCGAGCAGATCCGCGCGGCCGTCGCCGTCGGCGTCGAGCGCGAGGAGACCGCCCTTCGCGGGATCGACTTTCCACCCAATCGCGGTGTCCGCGAACGAGACGGCCGCCGGCGGTGCCGGATCGATCGCGTCGGCGGGATCGAGCGGATCGAGGATCTCCGCGTACGCGCTCCAGTCGAGGTCTTCGGGGATCACGGCGCCCGCCTGCCGGCGCTTGATCTCCTGGAACGTCGCCTGCTCGCGCGCCGCATCGGCGGCGCGGCCGGCCTCTCGGTACGCGTTGAACAACTGGAAGTGCGGGCCGGCGAGATTCGCATCCAGCTTCGCCGCCAGCTCGAACTCCGGCAGCGACTCGGCCGCCTTGTCGGTGATCTTGTAGAGGTACCCGAGGTTGTAGTGCGAGATCGGCTCGTCCGGCGCGAGCTTCAGCATCTGCTGGAACTGGACGATGGCCTTGTCGTACTGCGCGGCCTTCTTGAAGACGATGCCGAGATTGAACCAGGTGTGCGGGAGCTTTGGATCCTGCGCCTGCGCTTTCTGGAGCTCGACGATCGCCTCGTCGGTCTTCGCCGCGCGCAGCAGCGACAGGCCGTAGTTCACGCGGTCGCGGACCGAATCCGGCGCCAGCGCCATCGCCTGTTTGAATTCGGCTACGGCGAGCTGCTGCGTGGTCGGGTTCTCGTAGAAGGCCTTGCCGAGATTCCGATGGCGCGCGAGCTCGTCGCGCCTCGCGTCCGGCGACTGGGCGACGGGACCGGCGGTCGAGAAGGCGGCCAGCAGAACGGCCGCGCCGAGACCGAGTGTTCTGCGCGCGATCATCATTTCGACGCCGTCGCGGCGCCCTCGGTGATAGTCGTGATCTTGTCGACGGGCACGGTCACGTCCTGCTGCGTTCCGCTCGGCCAGCGAATGTGGACCGAGGTGATCCGCGCGTCCGGTCCGAGGCCGAAATGGACGCGCTGGCTGCTCTGTCCGGCGTAGCCGTTGCCGCCGTCCACTTCGCGGATCATGGTCTTCGTCGGCGTCTTCACCGTGACACGCGCGCCGATCGCGTCGCGATTCGAGCGAGTGCCGACCAGCTTCAGTTCGAGCCAGTGCCCGACCCCGGCCGACGTATTGTGGTACAGCAGCGGCGTCTGATCGGCGTTGGCCTGCAGAAACTCGAGGCGCCCGTCGTTGTCGAAATCCGACACGGCGATGCCGCGGCCGTCGCGATCGTTGTCCACGCCGGCGAGCGCCGAGATTTCCTTGAACGTGTGCCCGTCGACGTTCCGGAACAGCTTCTTCTTCTGGTAGCCGCTCCACGACATCTTGCCGATCTCCGGCCAGCTGTTGACGTCCGAGAAATCGACGCCGGGCTTCGTGATCATGTTCACGAGCACCGGAATGTAGTTGTCGGGGCTGCCCGACCGCAGGCCGTTCACGACGAAGAGATCGAGCAGGCCGTCGTTGTCGTAGTCGCCGAACTTGGCCGACCAGCCCCAGAGCGTTTCGCAGGTGCCGGTCTCGCGCGAGAGATCGGTGAACGTGCCGTCGGCGTTGTTATGCCACAGCATGTTGCACTCTTTCATGTACTCGTCCGTGATGTTCGTCACGTAGATGTCGAGCCAGCCGTCGTTGTCGTAGTCGCCGACGTCGACGTTCATGCCCTTCTTCGTGTCGAACCCGATCGACTTCTCGGTGGCGTCGCGGAACGTGCCGTCGCCGTTGTTGAAGAAGATGCGGTCGGTGCCGTAGTCGCAGGCGAGATAGACGTCCTGCAGGCCGTCGTTGTTGAAGTCGCCGTGCCCGACGTCGAGCGTCCACCCGGTGTGGCCGGCGAAGCCCGCCTTCTTCGTCGCGTCCTCGAAGCGGCCGTTGCCGAGGTTGTGCCACAGCGTGACGCCGCCGCCGTTGACCGCGCGATCGAGGTCGTTGGGCAGCACGTGCGGGTCTTTCTTGATGCCGGACACATCGAGCAGGTTCTGCGGCTTGAAGTAGTTGCCGAGCAGCACGTCGAGGCGGCCGTCGTTGTCGTAGTCGAACGCGATCGCCGCGATCGTGTTGCCGAACGTCGTCATCCCGGACTGCGCGGTGACGTTCTTGAACGTGCCGTTGTGCTCGTTGTGGTACAGCAACGGCGTGCCGAAGCGGACGACGAGCAGATCGCGCCAGCCGTCGTTGTCGTAATCGAACCACAGCGCGTCGGCGACGATCGACGAGGCATCGTTGCCGCCGCCGACGCCGGCCTTGGCCGTCACGTCGGTGAATGTCAGGTTCCCGTTGTTGTGATACAGATGGCTCGTCGTCCCCTCGTCGGAATCCGTGACGAAGAGATCGTCGAAGCCGTCGTTGTCGTAGTCGCCGACCGCGGCGGAGGCGCCGCCCGACGTGAACATGTGCAGGACGTCGGCGCCTTGTCCCTTGAAGTTGCGCGTGTGATGGCGGACGCTGACGCCGGCCTTCGCGGCGATTTCTTCGAAGGTGATCGGGCCGTTTTCGGCGGCGCGCCCGCGGGGCCCCACAATCGCGAGCACGGCGGCGCAGACGAGGACGAGTCGCTTCACTGTTCGCTCCAGAGATCCTTCAGGCTCGTGTCGACGCGCTTGTTGGCGTCGTACACGCCGTCGAAGAAGACCTTCAAATCGTCGCCCTGCTTCGAGAGCCGGGCCTTGAGCGCCGGGTTGTCGGGAAACTCCGCGAGCCCGTCCTTCCAGGTGGCGGTGGCCTTCGCGAAGTCGTCGAGCTTCCAGTAGCCGTCGCCGAGGGCGATCAGCACGCGGACATGATAACTGTGCTTCTTGTCGGCGCGCTGCATCTTGAGTGCGGCTTCGAGATCGTTAATGCCGAGCTGTGTGCGGCCGAAGATGCGCGGCCAGAAGAGATAGCTGTTGCCGCGCGTGTAGAGCGCGATCCAGGACGGCTGAATCTCAATCGACTTGGTGAACTCGCCGAGCGCGTTGTTCGCCAGGATCACCTGCGTGATCGAGCCGGCCGCCGGAATCTTGTCCACGTACTCGAAACCGTAGTTGAGGTGGAGATTCGCCGACGCGGGATGCGCCGTCACCGTCTTCTGGAAGAACGCGAGGGCACGGTCGTACTGCCCGGCCTGGATCACCGCCATCCGGTAGTCATTGGCGGCGCGCAGATCATCGGGCTTCGCCTCGACGGCCGCCTCCAACGGGGCGAGCGCGTCCGCCGCCGCGTTCTGGACCGCCGCCCGGCCGTTCGCCACCACGAGCATCGCGGCGATCGCCGCTCCGAACAACACGCGTCTCATTGCTTCCCTTCCTTGGTCTGAAATGGCGTGAGCGTCCCGCCCTCGACGAGGCGGGCAATCCGATCCGCCGGCAGATGCTCGAAGACCTGCCGCGCGCCCGAGGGCCACCGCACCTCGAGCGAATCAATCACGGTGCTGACGCCGAGGCCGAAATGCACGCGCATCGTGCTCTGGCCCGCGAAGCCGTTGCCGCCGTCCACGAACCGCAGGTACGTATGGCCCCCGATCGTCGCGCGCACCTGCGCACCGACCGCCGAGCGGTTGGACTTCGTCCCGGTGAGCACGAACTCCGCCCAGTGCGCGCCGCGCGGCATCACGTTGTGGTACAGGAACGGCGCGCTGTTGGCATTGGCGGCGAAGACGTCGAGCCACCCGTCGTTGTCGAAGTCGGCGATGGCGATGCCGCGCCCGTCGCGCAGCGAGTCCACGCCGTGCAGCGCTCCCTGCTCGGTGAACGCCTGGCCGTGCTCGTTGTGGAACAGCTTCTTGTGCTGGTACCCGCTGAGCGTCTTGTTGCCCATCGGCGGCCAGCTCCGCGCGTCGGCGAAATCGACGTTCGGCGTCACGACCATCTTGAAGATGTCCGGCACGTAGTTCTCGGGGCCCGCCGACACCCAGCCGTTCATCACGTAGAGATCCAGCCAGCCGTCGTTGTCGTAGTCGAAGAACTTCGCGCCCCAGCCCCACCCGGTGTCGTACGTGCCGGTCTCGCGCGAGA
>Ga0193726_1002801_pt1 | contig 11487 bp, 6 predicted proteins | sample H2c1metaG_FD_144928 | JGI IMG/M metagenome (GOLD analysis project Ga0193726, IMG submission 144928) | Soil microbial communities from a riparian zone of the East river system, Colorado, United States - H2c1 | ecosystem: Environmental > Terrestrial > Soil > Riparian zone | place: USA: East River... | reverse complement strand
AGTTCTGTGGCGGCAGCCAGGGGATTCGTCACACTCGTTGATCGAAACTTCGGCTACTTCTCCCTTCGCTCCGGGACGATGTTCTTAATTGCGGGGCTTCATGCCGCGCTTTTCTTCGGATTGATCGCGACGCTGTCGCACACGCGCGGATTAGCGACACCCCAGGATTTGCAGCATATCGTGGTGGACCCTGTGCCGCCAAAAGATCTACCGCCGCAACCGCCGTGGATCGATGTGAAGGACTGGATGGTCCGGGTGCCGAAGCCCGATGTTCCTGAGCCACGGAATATCGAGGTCGAAAACGATCCGCCCACAGACGTTGTCGAGAAATCTCTGGAGCCCTATTCGCCGCCGCTACCTCCTGTAACACCGGCTCATGTCGTTCAGCAAGTGGCCGGGGGACCCGGCGCCGGATTTCCGGAAACGGCAGACTTCTACCCGTCAGCTTCGATTCGTTTGGAAGAAGAGGGTTTTTCCACCGTGCGAGTGTGTGTCGATAAGAGGGGCCGCCTTACTTCCGAACCAACCACCGTGAAAGGCAGCGGCAGCATGCGACTCGATGAAGCCGCTCTCAAGCTGGCGCGAGCCGGGTCTGGTCATTATCGGGCGACGACCGAGGACGGTCAGGCCGTGAACTCCTGCTATCCCATCGGGATTCGATTTCAGCTGAAGAAATAACGCGCGACGCCATGCATGCTCCACGCACTGAAATAGCCCGGGGTCCACTCCCCTAGCTGTAATGCGCCGATAACGATAGCGATCCCGCAAGGTGGCAGCGGTGTCGCTCGTTGACCGTGGCTCTCTACCGAGCGCAGACTCGATGCCCGCGGACCTCGGCAGTCTCGAAGCGTCGCACGCGAGCATGGGGTGGCGGGGGAATCGAGCATGAATATTTACGAAGCCGCTGGCGGGCGCCAAGCCTTCATCGCGCTGGCGCATGCGTGGCACGCTCGATGTCTTGCCGACCCAATCGTGAGCCATGCCTTCTCGCACGGTTATCACCCAAAACACTCAGAGCGCTTGGCGGCCTATTGGTCAGAGGCGCTCGGTGGACCCTCCGAATACACCGCATCGATGGGAAATCAGTCCGGAGTGGTTCGAATGCATTCGGGAAATGGCGAACATGTCGAGATGGATGAAAGAGCGCAGGTTTGCTTCGCCCAAGCCCTCGACGACGCGGGCCTCCCGGACGACCCACGTCTCAGGGCCAATTTGAAGGCGTATTTTCGGTGGGCGACCCAAGCAATGTCGGCCTATCCGGAGTCGCCCGAGAATGTTCCGGTTGGTCTGGCTCTTGGACGCTGGTCCTGGGACGGCCCAGTGTGAGCATCGGCTGGTGCGTGAGCGCAGCAGGACAGCGTGGCGAAACCGTGCCGACTGGGTAGACTAGCCATGGGTACTGGAACCCGATCGGATCGCGCGCCCAGTACATAAATCAACAAGCTGAATATGATCAGGAGTTCTTGATGAAAGGCGTTGTAGTGGGTGTGCTGTCTCTGTGTGGACTTGCGAGTTGGGCGGCTGCGCAGACGGCGTTGACGTATCAGAAGCCTCCCGCTGCCATTGAGGAACTGCTCGATGCGCCGTTGACGCCGGTGGTGAAGCCGTCGCCGGATCATTCCGTCTTACTGGTGCAGCAGCCGCAGTCGTTCCCGACGATTGCGGAGGTGGCGCAGCCGCGCTATCGGCTGGCGGGGATTCGGTTCAATCCAGCCACCAACGGCCCAAGCCGTGAAGTGTCGATCGTGCAGCTGTGGCTGCAGCCCGTGGCGGGCGGCGCGCAACAGCCGATCGCGGGGTTGCCGACGGTGCTCAAGGCAAGTCATTTGTCGTGGTCGCCGGATTCGAAGCATGTCGCCTTTGTCCAGCGGGAAACCAATGGTCTGCAGCTGTGGGTGGTCGATGTTGCGAAGGCATCAGCGCATCGAGTGGGATCCTTCAAACTAAATGCCGTGCTGGGCGCGCCGTGCGATTGGATGGCGGATTCGCTGGCACTGCTGTGCAAGATCGTGCCTACCGCGCGTGGTGCCGCGCCTGTGTCGAGCGAAGTTCCCGCAGGACCGAATGTCGAGGAGAATCTGGGCAAGGTGACGCCGGCGCGCACCTATGAAGATTTGCTCAAGACCCCGACGGATGAGGCCATCTTTGCGTTCTACGCAACATCTGATCTCGCCTTGGTATCTCTCGACGGTACATCTCGGACGTTGCCGGTCAAAGGCTTGATTGCGGATGCCGTGCCCTCCCCTGACGGGCGCTTTGCGTTCGTTGAATCATTGCATCGTCCGTTCAGCTATGCGTTGCCGATGGAGAATTTTCCAGCCAAGGTGTCGGTGGTCACATTGAAGACGGGAGCCACCAAGGATCTGTCCGATCATCCTCTATTGGATTCGATCCCAATTGCGTTTGATGCGGTTCAAGTTGGCGCGCGTGACTACGCCTGGCGCAGCGATGCGCCCGCCACGCTCGTCTGGACCGAAGCTCAAGACGGCGGCGATCCGAAGGCTACGGCAGCGGTGCGCGATCGGCTCATGCAGCTGTCGGCGCCATTCGAGGGACAAGGCGAGTTGCTATTGGACTCGCCGATGCGGGTTCGTGGCGTTGAGTGGGGAAACGATCATTTGGCGCTCGCCACGGAATGGCGGTGGTCGGATCGGAAAATCGCGTTCGTTTCATTTGATCCGAGTTCCCGCGGTGGCAAGGGAACCACGCTGTATGAGGGTTCATCGCAGGATCGATATCACAGCCCAGGACGGCCGGTAACTCAAATGAATGCTCGTGGTAAGCCGGCTCTGCAGCTGACCCGAGACGGTAAGGGCATCTACTTTTTCTCACCGGGTGCGACGCCGGAAGGTGATCTGCCATTTGTCGGTGTGATGCCGGTGAGTGGCGGGACGGAGCAGATACAGTGGCGGTCGGCCAAGCAAATGTACGAGGAACCGATTTCTCTTTTGGCAGATGACCGGGTTCTGGTCCGACAAGAAAGCCAGAGTATCTCGCCGAACTACTTTGTCGCGAAGCTGCCGCAACGTCCGGGCGCGCCAGGACCTATGAAGCAAGTGACGAACTTCCCCTCCCCGTACGCGGGTATCAAGGTGCCGACCAAGCAATTGCTCAAATACAAACGGGCGGACGGGTTGGAATTGACAGCAACGCTGTGGCTTCCGGCGGGGTATGACAAGTCGCAGGGGCCGCTACCCGCGTTGATGGAAGCGTACCCAGCGGAATTCAAAACCCGGTCGGCGGCGGGCCAGGTGAGCGGGTCGCCCTTTCGCTTTCCGCGAATCGGATGGGGCTCGCCGGCGTTTCTGACGCAAACGGGCTATGCGGTGCTCGAGAATGCCAGTATTCCGATCGTGGGTGAAGGCGATGCACAGCCGAACGATACCTATGTGGAACAACTGGTTGCCGGCGCGAAGGCGGCGATCGACGCCGGCGCAGCTCTCGGCGTCGTGGACGTCAAGCGCGTGGCCGTCATGGGACACAGCTATGGCGCATTCATGACGGCGAATCTGCTTGCGCATAGCGACATGTTTCGTGCCGGCATTGCGCGCAGCGGCGCCTATAACCGTACGCTTACGCCGTTTGGATTCCAGGCGGAGGAGCGCACGTATTGGGAAGCCCCGGATGTCTATTTCAAGATGTCGCCGTTCAGTTATGCCGAAAAGATCAAGACGCCCATCCTGCTCATTCATGGCGAGGCGGATGACAATCAAGGGACGTTTCCGATTCAGTCAGAGCGGTTTTATGTGGCGCTCAAGGGCCACGGTGCTACGGTTCGGCTGGTATTTCTGCCGCTCGAAGCCCATGGCTACGAGGCGCATGAGAGCTTGTCGCACATGCTGTGGGAAATGAACCGCTGGCTCGACACTTACGTGAAACCTGCGGATCCGGTTCGCGCCGGGAATTGATCATCGTCATCCAGTCGGTCGTCGTTTTGCAGCTTAGGCGTCAGCGATGGCATTCGTCGCCGTTCACACCAGTCTTCGTGTTTTGGGCTAGCGTGCTGATGTGTATGCGAACGGCGTTGGTGATGCTCATTGGATTTGCTTTGAGGGACATGCACTGAGGCGGTCCCCGCTCGTAATGACGAGCCACAATGAATCCTTCAAGAAGACGGGGCTCGATGGAGCCCCGTCTGTGGCTGAACAGCAATCCTAATGCGGCTTTACGCTGCTCTTCGGGCCGACGGTCTTCGCATTCGACTTCGGCTTGGTGTTCGCAAGCACGGCCGTTCCGTCACTGGCAGGAAACACGTTGAGGAGGAGTTCGCTGACGATGCCCGCCCCTTGCGGTGACCCGACACCCGTCGTCGCGTCCCAGCCCTTACCCGCATTGAAGCCGATAATGGTGACTGGATTGTTGGACAGGTCGAACTGCAGCGACGAGTTGCTGCCGACGGTAACGTCGTGGAACGAGTTCGCATACACCTGGCTGGCTTCGGCGATACGGTAGATGCCCGCGTTGAGGAATCCCAGGCTTGTTCCCGCGCGCTGGTTCGCAATCGCCGTGATGGCTGCCCACTGCGGGGAACCGGCGCTGGTGCCGCCGAACAGGTAAAACCCCGCAGGGATGCCCGGAATCGCGAGATAGGTGAGCACACCGTGCTCGACCGCCGCGCTATAGGCCACATCGGGTACCGCCCGCTGCTTCCCGCCGTGGATGACGCCCTGCTGATAGGGTGGTTCGGCGAACACGACGCTGAATCCACCGCCGGTCGAGAGCGTGCCCTCACCGAAGATGTTTCCGAAGTCGCCAAACGGCAGACCTTCGTTCCACGCCGTCTCGCTCTGGTAGGTACCTGGCGCCGGATTTGCGGTGGGAACGCAGCCAGTCGAAGCCAGGCAGTATTTTGCCACCGTCAGCTCCGTGCCGCCGACGCCGGTGACCAGCGGATCGCTGGCCGGCGAGGAGACCGCCTTCACCCACGAGTTGCCGTCGCAGGTATTCAGTGCCGCACCCTGGTCGGCGGAGGAGGCGATCAGCGTGATGTGCTTGGCCGTGGCGGCAGCGAACGCATTGTGGTACGAGGCCTGGTCGGCCGGGGCAAGGCAACTCTCGTTCTCGCCGAAGCTCATGGAAATGACGTTGCCGAGGTTGTTATTGACCGCGTAATTGAGCGCTGATGCGATATCCGCGTCATTATTGCTCTTTGCAAGCACGAGCACGATCTTTGCGCCCGGGGCGATGGCATGCGCCCATTCGACGTCGAGACTAATCTCCTGAGCCCAACCGGACATGTTCAAGTCAGTTGGATCGAACGGCGTCAGCCCGTCCGGTGCGACCTGGGTCAGCTGTGTGGCCGGCAACCCGTAAAAGTTATTGAAAAACGCCACTTGGTCCACGAGAGCAGGGTTCTGGAAGGCATCGACGATGACTATGGTCTGCCCGGTGCCGTCGAAACCTGCTGCAATCAAGGAGTCGACCTGATAGGCGTGGCGCATCTCAAACGGGTCAATGCAGTTCGCCGCTGATAGTCCAACCACCTGACAAGAAAACAGCCCGAACTGCGGGCCCGCGGTGCTACTTTGACCCCCGCTCGGAATGGCCAGCGGTCCACGCTGCAAGAAGTGTTGCATGGCGTGGCCCGGCGTTGCGGCCGGCGACGTTTGCGCGAGGACTAGTCCAAAAATCGACAAAGCCAGCACGCGACCGGCGCGCAGAAGATGATTGAAAGTCATGAGTACCCCCTGTACTAATTGTTTTGCTTCTTAAATCTTATTGTCGTAGAGCAAGTGTTACCTGCCCAAGCATCCGATCATGGCACATGCAGGACGAAGGAATCCATGAATCGCTACGCTCCCAAAAGCTCAGCAAATTCTTGTCACAGCATGCCGGCCGGCGATCCGCATTATGTTGAATAGAGTGCTTTGGCCTGCCAAAAAGTGAGAGCCGGGAATCAGTGGTTCAGGGCTTTCGCCATCCTGGTCGTGTGCGCGGCAGCAAAGGCGGCGGACGAGCCGGCGCCACCATCGCCTCCATCGGTCGAGACCATCGTGGTCACCTCCGAGAAACTACCCGTAGAAACGCTGATAGACCGCAAGGTCTACAGCGTGACATCGGATGTGCAAAGCACCTTCGGTACGCTGAGCGACATCCTCAACGTGATCCCGGCGGTCGATGTGAATCCCGATGGCATTGTCTCGCTTCGCGGCGACAGCAATGTTCTGATATTGATCGACGGCAAGCCATCGACGCAGTTCTCAGGTACCGCAGCGGGCGACAATCTACAATCGATTCCGGCCAAGGACATCGAGCGCATCGAAATCCTCACGACGCCTCCCGCCCAGTTCAAGGCTGACGGCGCCGCAGGGGTCATCAACATCATTACGCGCAAAAGACGAACCCAAGGCGCAGCCGGATCTATTCAGGCCAGCGTTGGCAGCGGCGGCCGCTATGTCCTTGGGGGTGACGGAAGCTACAGTTCCGGGCCGCTGACCGTTTCCGCGACCGCCGGTTATCGGCAGGACTATCGGCAGCGGCTCATCCAATCGGATGTGATGGCGCCGGATCCGGCCACGGGATTACCGACCGACAGCCGCAGCTCGATCAATGAAAGGATTCGTCGCGAGGTGCCAACCGTGGCGCTCTCAGCCGAATACGCCCTGAGTGATGCGCAGTCCTTCACCGGGTCGGTGAAGTGGTCTGATCGGGGCGGTCTACGGACATATACCCAGCTCAACGATTCCAATACTGCAGGGGTTCCGACGAATTCGGCGCGCCGATTGAGTTCGGGGCACGATCCGGAAACCGACTACGATGAGAGGATAGGATTCTCACAAAAGCTAAACCGGCCGGGCGAAACTCTCGAGCTTTCGCTGCATCGATCCACATCCTCACAACACGAACACTACGACTACACCAACGACTCGATATTTCCTGCGGCGCCTACGTTCTTCAATAATCTGAACTTCCAGGAAAATCACGCGACAACTGAGTTTGGCGCCGACTATGCGCTGCCTGTATCGAAGACGCGCTCGGTCAAGCTCGGTTATGCCTTCGAGCAGGAGGACTATAAATTCGCGAATACCAGCGCCAATGTGGATCCCTTGACGGGCGCACAGGTGATTGATCCCACTCTCACCAACGATTTTAAGTTTCGACAGCAGATCAATGCGATATATGCAAGCTATCAGGCAAGCATTGGCGCGTGGAAGTGGCTCGGCGGACTGAGGGCGGAGCTCACGCGTACCGATGCGCAGCAACTGACAGACGCTATCTCGACCATTGGCAGCTACTTCGAAATCTATCCGAGCCTGCATGTCGATCGCTCCTTGTCCGATGAGTCGACGCTGTCGATCGGAGCGAGCCGCCGCGTGACTCGCCCCGATCCGAGCAACCTGAACCCCTACGTGGATCACGAGTACGCGCCGAATCTTGCGGCCGGCAACCCCAACCTCAGGCCGCAGTACACCCAGTCCTATGAAATCGGTTATGGATTTGAGGGCCAGGGATCAAGCTACGCTTTGACTGGCTACTATCGCTTCAACCGAGACAGCGTAACTGACCTGATCGAATACCTTGGTGACGGCATCTCGCTCACGACCAAGACCAATCTGCCGAAGAATGACTCGGCGGGACTCGAATTTACGGCCAACGGGCGCATAGTTCCGCAACTCTCCTATAGCGTGAGCGGCAATTTGTTCTACAGCCAGATCGATGCGACCGCGCTCGGCGTATCCGGATTGCAGTCGACCACGGGGCTTAACGCAAAACTCAAGCTCGATTACCGACCCGCAGCTTCCGACTCCGCACAAATCACGATTACCAGGACCGATAAGCGGCTCACGCCGCAGGGCGATGTCGGTGCCATCAATATTGTGAATCTCGGATATAGACGCCAGCTGAGGCCGGAACTGACGGCGGTAGCAACGGTCTCTGACCTCTTCGACGGCCAGCGTTTACAGAGATTCTCGTCGTCGCCGGCATTCACGCAGGAATACCAACGCACCGTCCGCGGCCGAATCTTCTACCTCGGATTTGTTTATTCGTTCGGAACCACGAAGAAGGACAAGCCGCCGGGTTTCGAGTACGACCAACCTGGGTGATAGCAGCTTCATAGTTCGTGACCCAATGGCAATAGCGATAGAAGTTTAACCTCGGCTCGCTGCCACGCGTGTCTGGCCGGTTCTTTCTTATATTCGACGGTCGCGCCGTTCTCGACCGTCCGCCAGGCCAATTGGGTCGAGTGTTGAGCGGGCTGCAGCACCACGGCGTACGAGTTTTCCGGAAGAGTCATGGCCTCAAATCGTTTGGCCGTTTCCTGCGCCAGCTCCGCGCTGTCGATGATCAAGCCGATTTCCGTGTTGAGGTGCCTGGATCGTTGATCAAGGTTCATGGAGCCTATGAAAACACGCCGGCGGTCGAGCACGTAGAGCTTGGCGTGCAGGGCATAGTTTCCGTAACGCGAGATCTTCGAGGATTGGCCGCTGCCGCGGGAATTTCCCAGCCGGGACCGCACCTCATACAACTCCGCGCCGTCTTTCAATAGCTCGGTCCGATAGTGCATGTAACCGGAATGGGCAGATAGCTCGGGGGCGGATTCGAGCGAGTTGGTCAGGATTCGAATTCTTACCTGGTGCGCGATCCGATCCTTCAGCAAATGCAGCTCGTCCTTAGACGGAACAACGTATGGCGACACCATCAGGAGCTCGGTCTGGGCCTCCGCGATTGCCTGGGCCACCGGTCGGTACATGAGGCTCCCGACCCCTGGGCCATGGGCCGACTCCGCTTTCTCGGGACTGTCGCAAACAACCTGCGCGTGCGCCCAGGTCAGCAGCAGCCGGCCGGCCAATATTCCGGCCAGCGGCTCTCCGCTATCGAGCTTGGATCGATAGTCGAAGCCGGCGTTGTCGACCTTGTCGGTACGGGGCTTTTGCTTGCTCACGTGGGGATGGGCGGCGTGCAGAGCTTCGGCCGGGACCGACAAGGCGCTGTTCCAATACTCATCGAAGGTCTTGGACAGGTCGCGAACCACAGGACCGCCCACAAAGACATCGTCGTCCGCGAATTGCGATTCAGGATCGATCTGGAAATATTGATCCCCGATATTGCGGCCTCCCATCAGGGCCATCGCATTGTCCGCGACCATCAGTTTGTTGTGCATTCGATAATCGAGTCTCGAATGATGAAATAAATACTCGGTGTCTTTGATAAACCGATTCTCGCCCCGGTATGCGAACGGATTGAAAATCCGAATTTCGATATTTGGCCGGCCGGCGATCGCAAAGAGTTGCTCATCACCCGGCACCGCGTCCCCGTCGTCCACCAGCAGACGTACACGTACGCCGCGATCCGCGGCGCGAACCAACGCATCCGTCAGCAACCGGCCGGATTCATCACTGCGAAAAATGTAGTATTGCAAATCAAGGGTGCGCTCCACCGAGTTGATCATTTCCATTCTCAGCAGAAATCCGTCGACACCCACGGAAATGATGCGGTAAGCCGTCTTGTCGCCATGCTCGGTGGCGGCGGCCGCAAACTGCCGTCCCACTCTGGTGGTCTCTGGATCAGTCAGCGCCGTCGAGGCCGTCTTTGGATAGCCGGCTCCCGGAGGAGCCGATGCGCATCCGCCCATCCAGCACGCCAACGACGCTGCTACGAAGCACTCGGTCCATCGCGCCATGGTCGATCGATTGGGTGAATGACGATGACTAGGCGGATTCTTCGACATTGGCGGGCCTCATTTTTGTTGGCCGTCATTTTCTCACTATAGCGACCGCGCATCCCCTATCGGTAGCCGTCCAAAGTGTCACCGGCTGTAGGAATTAGCTGATTTCGCGCATTCTTGGGTATGCTGCCCAAGCCCCAATCGCACGGTAACCAATATTCGAGATGGAGCGCATATTGTTATCAGTTGTGTACCTTCCGTTGCGACGCGAGGAATCCTGGAGCCAAATATCGGTGAAAATTTCTTGACGCTTAGGTATTCGTACTAAATACGGGCCAAACACCTGACACAGAAACCTATCGCAATCAACGATGACCGGCTGATCAGCCGTATCAACAGCCTTGCCGAGATGGAGCGCAAGGACGACGGATCGTGCAACCGACTGGCGTTGACCGATGCCGACCGCCGCGGCCGCGATCAAGTTATCCAATGGATGCGCGAGGCAGGCCTCACGGTGCGGATCGACCAGATCGGCAACATTACGGGTCTGCGCCCCGGCCGGTCGGCTGTCCGTCCGGTGATGACCGGTTCGCACATTGACACGGTCGGCAACGGCGGCCGTTATGACGGCATTTACGGTGTGATCGCAGGACTTGAAGTGCTACAGAGCCTTCAGGATGCCGATCAGGTCACTGAGCGGCCACTCGCCGTGACAGTGTTCACCAACGAGGAGGGGGTCCGCTTCCAGCCCGATATGATGGGCTCGCTGGTGTATTCAGGCGGCCTGACCCTAGAGGAGGCGCTGAATGCGCAGGCGACAGACGGTGTGCGTCTTGGCGACGAGCTTGAGCGGATCGGATACGCGGGAGCAGAACGATGCGGCGAACCGGTTCCGCACGCATTCATAGAGCTGCACATCGAACAAGGGCCGATCCTCGACATGGAGTGCGGCTTGCTTGGCGCCGTTGAAAATCTTCAGGGTATCTCGTGGCAGGAAGTGACGATCCGTGGCGTTTCAAACCATGCCGGGACAACTCCAATGCAGCTGCGCCACGACGCAGGCTATTGCGCCGCTAGAATCGGGGTGTTCGTGCGTGAACTTGCCAAGCGCGTGGGTGCCTCGCAGGTCGGTACCGTAGGGAGCGTTCGACTGACACCCAACCTAATCAATGTCATTCCCAATCAGGCGGTGGTTTCGGTCGATCTGCGCAACACCAATGATACCCTGCTGACGGCGGCCGAGCGGGAGTTCGCTGCCTTCCTCGAGACGCTGGCGCAGGAAGAGGTCGTGACGATTGAAACACGTGGCCTAGTGAGAACCCAGCCGGTGATCTTTGATTCGAAAGTTTTGCAGGCTATCGAAACAGTTGCGGCGGAGCGCGGACTACCGATTCGGCGCATGACTTCTGGCGCCGGCCATGATGCCCAGATGATGGCGCGAATTTGTCCCACAGCGATGATCTTCGTGCCGAGCGTTGGGGGTATCAGCCACAATCCGCGCGAGTTTACCGAGCGCCGACACCTGGAGATTGGCGCCGATGCGCTCCTGCACACCATGCTGAGGCTGGCCGCAAGTTAAGGGCGTGTTGCATCGCAGTGCTGCGCCCTCCGCTCATGCTGTAGTGAACCTTGCGGCCGCGAAACAAACGGCGCATTGTCACCCGCGCCAATGGACGGCGGGCGTTGGACCGCCATCCGGTAGAACGACATCCAAGAATGCGACTACGGGAGAGGATCATGCGAAAACTCTTGAGAACACTTGTTGTCGGAATTGTTATTGCCCTCGCCGGCCACGTGGCCCTCGCGGCCCCGCCACCGACGGACGAGATAGCCAATTGGAACCAGATGCTGTTCCGGATGGGGCTCATCGGCGGCACTTC
>Ga0193726_1002800_pt1 | contig 11489 bp, 6 predicted proteins | sample H2c1metaG_FD_144928 | JGI IMG/M metagenome (GOLD analysis project Ga0193726, IMG submission 144928) | Soil microbial communities from a riparian zone of the East river system, Colorado, United States - H2c1 | ecosystem: Environmental > Terrestrial > Soil > Riparian zone | place: USA: East River... | reverse complement strand
ATCAGAACTACTTGATACAGAGGCGGTCTTTTGAGCTTGGGCGCCGCTTCCTCGACGATTAAGCTCGTTCCATCCCGCCCGCGTTCAATGTCACTCATGCGTTATCAGTTTATAGGGCGCGTTTGGGCGGTTTACAAGACATGAAAGCCGAACCTCGTCTCAGGATCAGATAAATGCACGGTCAGGGCCTATCCGGGAAGGAGTGTCGCCATTCACTGTCACTTTATTTTAACAAGCAAAAACAAATGCTTGAGCGTCCAAGCGCAGAGCCCGTATGATTGCCGCCACGGTTACCACCGCGGGTGCAGGCCAGCCCTCGCACGCGATTAACGTCACGACGTCAGACACCTTAAATGCTCGATACGCACACAAATGATTGGCTGTCCCGGCTGCAGGCCTATGGGCCCAAGCTGCTATCGGCGGTGTTTGCCGCGCTGATCCTGCTGCAGCTGCTGCAAATCGGTTATTCGTTCATCTCCAAGCCCTTGAAGTCCCCGCAACCGGTTGTCGCGACGTCCGCGCCTCGCCCCCAACGTTCCGGAGTGGACATTCAAACGGTGGTTTCGGCCCATTTGTTCGGTGTCGCGATAGCCGACCCGTCCACACAAGACCCCGCAAACGCGCCCCAAAGCTCCGCCAATCTGCTGCTGGCCGGCACGATTGCCACCCAAGACCCGAAACGGGGGGTGGCCATCATCAGCGATGCCGGCGGTCCTTCGAAGGTCTATTCGGTCGGCGAGCGCATCGGCGGCGCGGCTTTGCATTCGGTCTACCTCGATCACGTCATTCTCGATCGGGGTGGCGCGCTGGAAACGCTGCTGCTGCCGCGTCAGCTGCCGCCATCCGCCCCGCGTGCGGTGGCATCGCGCCGCCCAGGCGGCGACCCGCGCACCACGGCGGCGGTCGACAACATACGGCGAATGGTTCAGCAGGACCCCGGCATTCTTGATCAAGTGATGCGCACGGTGGCCTCGTTCGACAACGCAGCGGGGAAACTGAGAGGCTTTCGCGCTTATCCTGGACGGAATCGAGCGATATTCAGCAAGTTGGGTCTGAAATCCGGAGACTTGGTGACCGCCATCAACGGTACGCCGTTGGATGACCCGCAACGCAGTCAGGATGTCTTTAATACGATTCAGACCTCCGATCACGTCACAGTGACCATCGAACGCGGCGGTCAAAAGCAGGACATTACATTGAACATCGCTCAAGTAGCGGCGCAGGCCACCAAGGATTTGGAGAACGAGTCAAACACCGGCGGGACGTCGACCCCCACGCCGCCCCCGGCCGCGCCAAACAATCCCAATGAAAGTTCAAACGAATAGCGTCTGCTGCGGTCGAAGCCGTTCAACATGCGAGTACCCATGACCCTTAAGTCGACTGAATATCAATCCAAACGCAGGATTGCGGCGGTAGTGGCGCTGTCGAGCTTGCTGGTGTCAGTGATCATTCTGCCCGCGGCTTCGCAGCCGAAGCCTCAGGAAGGCGCCACCATTACGCCGAACTACAAGGATGCTGACCTGGGTCAGATCATCCAAGCGGTCGGCGAAGTGACCGGCAAGAATTTCATCATCGACCCGCGAGTCAACGCCAAGGTCACCATGGTGTCCTCGACGCCGATGTCACCGGCGGCCTTTTATGAGGCGTTTCTGGCGGTGTTGCAGGTGTACGGCTATGTGGCGGTGCCTGCCGGCAAAATCATCAAAATTGTGCCCAACACCGACCTGCGGCAACTGCCCGCCAACGACCTGCCGAACAATGTGAGTTCGACGTCCGATGAGATTGTGACGCAGATCGTGACCTTGAAGAACGTCAGCGCCGCTCAATTGGTTCCGATGCTGCGACCCTTGATTCCGACCTATGGGCACCTGGCCGCTTACCCGGGCGGCAATATGCTGATCATTTCCGATCGCGCCAGCAATGTGAACCGTGTGGTACGCATCATCCAGCGCATGGATGAAAGCGGCGATGAACCCATTGAGGTCATTCCGCTGCACAACGCGGGCTCCGCCGACGTGGTGCGAATCGTCAACTCCTTGAATCAAGGCGGCGGCGCCGAAGCCGGCGGCGCCATCGTCAAGGTCGTCGCCGATGAGCGCACCAACAGCATTCTTTTGAGCGGCGAGCGGTCGGCGCGCCTGCGCCTCAAAGCGCTGATTTTCAACATGGACACGCCGATGGCCTCGGGCGGCGACATCCAGGTACGCTATTTGCGTTACGCCGACGCCGAAAAGATTTCCGACAAGCTCAAAGGGCAGGCCACCGCCTCTGCCAAGGCCCAGGGCGGCCCGCCGACCGCATCTCCGGCCTCGGCGGGCGGCGGCGGTTCGAATGTCGACGCCAGCGTCACCATTTGGGCCGATGTCGCGACGAACGCACTCGTTATCACGGCGCCGCCGAAAATCATGAAGTCATTGATGGGCGTCATCGACAAGCTCGACATCCGCCGTGCACAGGTGCAAGTGGAAGCCATCATCGTTGAAGTCGATGTCAACAAAAGCTCGAACCTGGGCGTGCAGTGGCTGCTGTTCGGCCAGGGAAACAGCACCGTGCCCGCCGGCATCATCAACCTGCCCGGCACGGGCACCAGCATCGTCGATCTGGCGGCCGCCGCGTTGGGTGTGAGTCAGGGGACCATCAGCACGGGCACGAACACGGGCACGGGCATTGTGCCCGGCGTCACCGGCACATCCACCCTCAGCAGCTCGACGGTTGGCACCGGCGCCACGGTGGCGGTAGGGCGAGTCGTGAACAATGGCGTCAGTTTTGCCGCACTCATCCAAGCGCTGCGCAGCGACGGCAGCAGCAACATCATCTCGACGCCCTCAATAATCACCATGAACAATGAAGAATCCGAGGTGAAAGTCACGCAGGAAATCCCGCTGATCACCGGGTCCTTCTCGAACACCACCCAGAGCGTTGGGGGCACTTCCAGCCCCTTCCAAACCATCCAACGCGAGGAGGTCGGCACCATATTGAAGGTCACGCCGCACATCAACGAGGGCAATTCAGTTCAGCTCAAGATCGAGCAGGAAGACTCCTCGCCCGGTGCGAAGCTTACCGATTCGGCGGATATTTCAACCAACAAACGCTCCATCAAGACCACGGTGCTGATCGAGGACGGCGGCATCATCGTCTTGGGCGGCCTCATGTCCGACACCGTGACGGAGAGCGAGGATCGCGTGCCGGGGCTGGGGGCCATCCCGATCATCGGCAATTTGTTCAAGTCGCGCAGCGGTTCGCGGCAGAAGAAGAACCTGGTGGTTTTCATCCGTCCTCGGATCATGCGCGATGCGGATGCGACCGAGAGCACCAGCGAGGCGAAGTACAATGAAGTGCGGCGCAGTCAGCAAAACATCACCAACGGCCACATCACCCTGCTGCCGGGCGAGAAGCAGCCGGTAATCCCAGCGATACCTTCGGGCATCGCCTTGCCGCCGGCGCCCCCGCCCTCGGACACGAATGAGCAGGGGGCGACGCCGAATCCGCCGCCTGAGACTTCGCGTCCATGAACGCGGAGCTTCAAGACACCGAACAGCCGCGAAAACTGTCGTTTCCGTTCGCGAAGCGACATGGCGTCTTGGTTCGCGGGGTCTCCGACGGCACGGCTGACACGGTGTGCCGTCCCGGCGTGACGCCGCAATGCCTGGCGGAGGTTCGCCGCTTCGTCGGCGTTCCTTTGAAGCTGCAGCGGGTATCGGTCGAGGCTTTCGACACGATGTTGCGCACGGCCTACGAAGCGGGCTCCGGCGCTGCGATGCAAATGCTCGAGGGTTTGGACGACAACACGGATCTGGCGCACCTGGCCGAGGACATCCCGGAATCCTCCGACTTGCTCGAAAGCGATGATGAGGCGCCCATCATTCGTTTGATCAACGCGCTGCTGACGCAGGCGGTCAAAGAAAACGCCTCCGACATTCATATCGAACCCTACGAGAACCGGCTGGTGATTCGTTTTCGCGTTGACGGGGTTCTGCGCGAGGTGCTGCAAACCAAGCGCGCCGTCGCGCCGCTGGTGGTCTCGCGCATCAAGGTGATGTCGAAGCTGGATATCGCGGAGCGGCGCCTGCCGCAGGACGGTAGAATTTCGCTGCGGATTGCGGGCCGCGCGGTGGATGTCCGTGTATCCACCCTGCCCTCCGGGCACGGCGAACGGGTGGTGCTGCGCTTGCTCGACAAACAGGCGGGCAGAATCGAGCTCACTTCGTTGGGGATGGATCCGCGAACCCAAGATACGATGGATGAAATCATCCACAAACCGCACGGCATCATTTTGGTGACGGGACCGACCGGATCCGGCAAGACGACCACGCTGTACGCCAGTCTCGAGCGGATCAACGACAACACCCGCAACATCATGACCGTCGAGGACCCGATCGAGTACTACATCGACGGCATCGGCCAAACCCAGGTCAACACCAAGGTTGAAATGACTTTTGCCAGGGGCCTGAGAGCCATATTGCGCCAGGATCCCGACGTCGTCATGGTCGGCGAAATTCGCGATCTCGAGACCGCGCAAATCGCGGTGCAGGCGAGCTTGACCGGTCACCTGGTGCTCTCGACCCTGCACACCAACACCGCCGTGGGCGCGGTCACCCGCCTGCGGGATATGGGCATAGAACCGTTTCTGCTGTCCTCGAGCTTGATCGGCGTCATGGCGCAGCGCCTGGTGCGGGTCTTGAATCCGTCCAACCGCGAAAAATTCACGGCCGGTGAATATGAGCGGCGCCTGTTGAATCTCGATCCAAACGGCGCCCCCGTGGAGCTGTACCGGCCGAACAGCGATCCTGGCAACGGCTATCGGGGACGCACCGGGATCTACGAGCTGATCGCCGTCGATGATCACATGCGCACCATGATTCATGATGGCTCCTCGGAGCAGGATCTTGAGCGTTATGCGCGCACGGCGAGCCCCGGTATTCGCGATGACGGCCGCCGCAAAGTCATGGCGGGCGAAACGACGCTGGAAGAAGTGCTGCGCGTTACCCGCGAAGACTAGAAGACCAGGAGGCACCGGATGGGCGCGTTTGAATACACGGCACTTGATGCCCAAGGCCGCGAACGCAAAGGCCTCATCGAGGGCGACACCCCCAAGCACGTCAGGCAGATGCTGCGCGACAAGCAGCTGCTGCCGATGGACATTCAGGAGACCGCTCAGCAGGAGCTGAAGCAGAGCCGCCGGCGGCGCTTTATGCGCCGCGGACTGTCGAGTTTGGATTTGGCGATGCTCACGCGCCAATTGGCCACATTGCTGCGATCCGGCCTGCCTCTCGAGGAAACACTGCAGGCCGTGGCCGAGCAGACCGAAAAACCGCGCGTGCAGCGCATCGTGCTCGGCGTGCGCAGCAAGGTTGTCGAAGGACATCCGCTGGCCGACGGCTTGAGGGACTTCCCGCAAGCCTTTCCCGAGATCTACCGCGCAACCGTGTCGGCCGGTGAACAATCGGGCAAGCTGGATCAGGTGCTCGAACGACTCTCCGATTACACCGAATCACGCCAAGTCATGGGCCAGCAGGTGAGCAATGCCCTGGTTTATCCCATTGTTTTGTTGGTGCTGTCGTTCGGCATCGTATCGTTCCTGTTGGCTTATGTGGTGCCGCAGGTGGTGGCGGTATTCGAATCGAGCAACCAGGAATTGCCGGTTGCCACTCGCATCCTCATCGGCATGAGCGATATGATTCGCCATTACTGGTTTTATGCCTTGATCGTCATCGGCGCGGCCGTTTGGGGGTTTCTGCGCTGGCTCAGAGCCCCGGAGGCGCGTTTGCGGTTTGATCGTTTCCTGCTGCGCGTGCCGGTGGTGGGAAAACTCATTCGCGGACTCAACACCGGGCGATTTTCCCGCACTTTCAGCATTTTGACCGCCAGCGCGGTACCTGTGCTCGAGGCGCTGCGAATTTCGGCCGAGGTTGTGACCAACATGCCGATGAAAAGAGCGGTGGAAGAAGCGGCGCTGCGGGTACGTGAAGGCGCCCCGATCGGCAAATCGCTCGCGGCACGCAAGCTCTTTCCGCCGATGATGATTCATTTGATCAGCAGCGGAGAGAGCAGCGGCGAGTTGGAGAAGATGCTCGAGCGAGCGGCGACCAACCAGGAGCGCGAAATGGACGGCTTGCTGGCGAACATGACCAACCTTTTGGGCCCCATGATGGTGGTTTTCATGGGTGCCATCGTCATGTTCATCGTAATTGCCCTTTTGCTGCCGATATTCCAGCTCAACGACCTGGTCAAATAGTCAAGTGTGAGGCGGGGTATTGCACGAGCACGGCATTTCCGTTTATAACGCGCGCGTGTCAGTCGATTGGTGAAGCAACAGCGTCAAAGGCATGATCGAGAAGCCCGAATCAGAAGAGTTCGAGGAAGAGGACGCCGAGGACGCCGCGCCCGGCGGCGATGACGTCGACGTGGATCACATCATGCGTGACGTCGATTCCCAGCGGCGGCGCGCGCCGAAGGGAGCGGAGCCCGCCTGGCGGCGCCTGGAGCGCGTCATGGAGGAGCGGCGCACCGCCGAACTCATGAGCGATTTCGACGATTACGAGATTGCGGGGGCAGCGGAGGACGGCTCGGATAGCGATTCGGATGAGTCCGGTGAGGCGCCGGAGTCGGGCGCCAAAGGCGCACGCAAGAAAAAGAAGGCCCGCTGACCCCATCTCGTTGCGCTTCGCGAACTGCCCGATGTGATCCGCTGCGCGCAAAACGCGCGTCAAGGCCAATCCTGCGGGAAGTGTGCCAAACTATTTTTAGTGCCGCCTACAGAACAATATTCGCAGCGCCTGGCTGAACGCGAAGCGCGCCTTTCACACTTCGATGCGCTTGACGCACGCATTGGGAGCATCAGGCTTGGGCTAGGCGCCTCATTTTTAATCATGGCATGGCTGTGTTTTGGCCCGCTTGCCATCGCGCGCTGGTGGCTATGCGCGCCCGTTCTCGGATTCATCGCCGTGCTCGTCTATCACCACCGTATCCGCGGCCTGCGTACCCGGGCGCAACGCGCCGTGCGCTACTATCGTGCCGGTCTCGAGCGCATCCATGATCAATGGAGCGGCAAAGGCAACGCCGGTGCGCGCTTTCAGACTCAACACCATGTCTATGGCGATGATTTGGACCTGTTCGGCACCGACAGCTTGTATGAATTGTTATGCGCGGCCCGCACCCAAATGGGAGAGAACATCCTCGCGCAGTGGCTTCTGGCGCCCGCCGACATCGAAACGATTCGCGATCGTCACACCAGCATCGCCGATCTTCGCAATCGTTTTGACTTCCGGGAATCGATGGCGATCGGCGGCGAATCCCTGAAGATCGATTTGCATCCCGAGACGCTGGACGCGTGGGCGCAAGCGCCGAATCGGCTGGATCATCCGGGGATACGCTGGGGCGCTGCGCTGATCACCGGCCTCGCCGTCGCGGCGATTGCCGCATGGGCGGCCTGGGGAGTGCTCTTCCCCCTGCTCGCTGTCATCATGATCGAGATTGCCTTAGGCTATTTTTTGAGGAAACCGATTCGCGCGGCCATTACGACGGTCGAAAGCGCCTTTGAGGATCTCAAGGGTCTGTCGGTACTGTTGAACCGCATCGAAGCGGAGCGCTTTGATGCCGAGCCTTTGCGGGCGCTGCAGCTCAAGCTGTGGTCGCACAGCCTCGGCGCCTCCGCCGCGATCTCCAAGCTCGCCACCATCGTGAATTTTGTCGAGGCACGCCGCAATCCGATCCTGGCGCCGTTCATGCTGCTGCTCATGTACCCGCTGCAAACGGCGCTTGCCGCCGAGCGGTGGCGCAGCGCCCATGGCGCCGTGATTCGCTCCTGGCTTACGGTCTTGGGCGAGTTCGAGGCGCTGGTTTCGCTTTCGCAGTACGCCTACGAGCAGTTCGAAGATCCATTTCCGCAGTTCCTCGAAGGTCCGCCCGCCTTCAAGGCCTCGAGTCTGGGCCACCCGCTGATCCCGGCCGCCGCGCGCATCTGCAATGATGTTGATATTTCCGGAGCGACGCGGGTGCTGCTGGTGAGCGGTTCGAACATGTCGGGGAAGAGCACGCTGTTGCGCACCATCGGCATCAATACCGTGCTCGCGATGGCGGGGGCGCCGGTGCGCGCCAAGTCTCTGCAACTGACGCCGCTGCAAATCGGCGCGAGCATTCGTATCAACGACTCGCTGCACGAGGGCAGCTCGCGTTTCTATGCCGAGATCACGCGGCTGCGCCAGTTGTTCGAGCCCACCAACCTGCCGCTGCTGTTTTTGTTGGACGAGTTGCTGCAGGGAACCAATTCGGCGGACCGGCGGGTCGGGGCGCAGGGCCTCATTCGGGCATTGATCAAGAAGGGTGCGATCGGCCTGATCAGCACGCACGATCTTGCGCTGACGGATGTTGCCGGACTCGAGCCCGGCGCCATCGAGAATGTGCACTTTCAAGACGAACTCGTGGAGGGCAGGCTCAAATTCGATTTCAAATTGCGCGCCGGCGTGGTCACCAAGAGCAATGGCATCGAGCTCATGCGCTCGATCGGGCTGGATGTCTAGTGGAAATTCCGCGATGTCACCACCAGATCGCCGAGCAGCGATGAGAGATTCGTCAGCCGCTGCGCGATGACATGCTGCACATCACCCTCGCGCTGCAGCTTGCCGTGCACCTCGAGCAGGCGCGACTCCAACAGCGCCTCGCGCTGCTCGACCGCAACGCGATTCCATACGATCAAATTCACATGGCCGGTCTCATCTTCCATGGTGACGAAAGTCACGCCGCCCGCGCTGCCCGGCCGCTGGCGCGTAATGACCAGACCCGCCGTTCGCACCAATTTTCCGTTGGGCTGATCCCACAATTCCCGCGTGGGCACCACGCCCCGCCGTTGCAATTTATCGCGCAGCAGCGCCAGCGGATGACGGCGCAACGTCAAGCCCACGCTGCCGTAGTCGGCAACGATGTCCTGGCCCTCACGCGGCGCGCGCAACAGCGGAATGCCTTCATCGACAGCCGTTGCCGCAGGCAGCAAAGGCAGCGCACGCTCCACGCCCGTGACCTGCCATACCGCGCGATGCCGATGCCCGGTCAGTTTCGTCAATGCATCGGCAGCAGCCAGAGCTTCAAGATCACGCCGATCGAGCGCTGCGCGCTCAGCCAGATCTGCAACGCTGTCAAAATTGCGCGCTGTCCGCGCGGCCATCAGCCGCGCAGCGCCTTCTTGCGATAGATGCTTGACGAGACGCAGACCCAAACGCAAAGCCGGGCGGCCATCCTCGCGCCGCTCGAGCGCGCAGTCCCAGTCGCTGATCGTCACGTCCACGGCGCGCACTTCGACGCCATGCGCGCGTGCATCGCGCACCAATTGCGCCGGGGCATAAAAGCCCATGGGCTGGCTGTTGATCAACGCGGCGCAAAATGCGGCGGGTTCGTAATGTTTCAGCCATGCGGAGGTGTAGACCAGGAGGGCGAAGCTGGCCGAGTGGGAATTGTGGACAACAAAATTATTCGCCACAAAATTGTGATCGCCTTCGATCTTCAAGTCGTACGTTTCTCGATTGCCGGCAGCTTCGATTTCGACCACTTTGTCCCAGTAGATATCGGAAGACTCCAAGTCCGGCACCGGCACGGAACGCGCCGTGGCCACCTGATCCCCAACCTTGAGCTTTCCCAGCTGGCGCCAACCCGCCATCGTCATGAAGGGGTGTTCCGCCGTTGCGATAATCTCATGGCCCAGAGCCGTGCGCAGACGCCATACCGGCTTCACACCGCTGCGGATTACGCGCAGCACTTTGCGTTTTCTCAAACGCAGTTCAGCGTCGCAAGCAAGGGTGTTATCAAGGCGCGCCTGCTCGTTGATGACTTCATCAAGGGTCACCCATTTTCCGCTATCAGCATCCACCACGCGCGTCTCGCCAACGACACATTCCGGAAATCCATATTCGCCAAAACCCAGTATCTGATTGAATATCTGGTTGGCGAAACTTTCCGCATAGCCGCGCTCGCGCATGCCATCGATGAGCTGGTGCTGGAAGGGCTCCAATCCGCCCTTGCGCTTCCAAGCGGCCATGGCGCGCCGCAGCCGATCCGCTTCGCCCGGAGAAAATCCGGCTGCAACGATCGCCAGCTGCATGACTTGCTCCTGAAAAATCGGCACACCCAGCGTGCGCTTGAGCACCGCCTCCACTTCTTTGCTGGGGTAAGTCACCTGTTCTTCACCGCTGCGGCGGCGCAAATACGGGTGCACCATCTCGCCTTGAATGGGGCCGGGACGCACGATGGCCACTTCGATCACGAGATCATAAAAATTCCGCGGCTTGAGGCGCGGCAGCATGGACATTTGGGCGCGCGATTCGATTTGAAACACGCCGACGGTGTCGGCGCGGCAAATCATGTCATACACGGCCGGATCCTCACTCGGCACGCTGGCCAGTTCGAGCTCCCTTAGCGTAGCGGCGGCGGATGAGCCGCCGAACTCATTGACCAGGCGAAACGTCCGCCGTATCGCAGTCAGCATTCCCAAGGCCAGGACATCGACTTTCAGCAGCCCCAGCGCATCGAGATCGTCCTTATCCCATTCGATCACCGTGCGCTCGGGCATCGCCGCATTCTCGATGGGCACGAGTTCATCCAACCGGCCGCGGGCGATGACGAAACCGCCCACGTGCTGCGACAGATGGCGGGGGAATCCTAAAATTTCCGCCGTGAGCGCAATCAGGCGGGCGATCACCGGATCGTCAGGATTGAATCCCGAGGCACGAATGCGGTCCGGATCGATGCGCTGGCCATCCCACCATTGCATGCCGCGCGCGAGCCGGTCGACTTGCGCAAGATCAAGTCCCAGCGCCTTGCCCACGTCCCGCAAGGCACTGCGCGGGCGGTAGCAGATCACGGTGGCAGCCAGTGCCGCACGCTCGCGTCCGTACTTTCCATAGATGTATTGAATGACCTCTTCGCGCCGCTCATGCTCGAAGTCGACGTCGATATCGGGCGGCTCGTTGCGCTCTTTGGAAATAAAGCGATCCATCAGCATGGACATGCGCGATGGATCCACCTCCGTGATGCGCAAGCAGTAGCAGACCGTCGAGTTGGCCGCGGAGCCTCGCCCCTGACAGAGAATTTTTTGCGAACGTGCATAGTCGACGACATCGTGCACGGTCAGGAAAAATGGCTCGAATTTAAGCTCTTCGATCAATCGCAATTCATGCTCGATGTTCCCGCGCACAGCAGCGGGCGCGCCCGCCGGCCACCGATAAGCGCAGCCTTGCATCGTCAATGCGCGCAAATGACTCGTGGGAGTCTCTCCCGCGGGCACGATTTCTTCCGGGTACTCGTAACGCAACTCATCGAGTTTGAAGGTGCAACGTTCGGCAATTTGCAGCGTTTGCGTCAGCAGCGGTGCAGGATACAGCTCACGCAAGCGCTGCAAGGAGCGCAGCGAACGCTCGCCATTTGGGTACAGGGCGTAACCGGCGGCTTGCAGCGGCTTTCGCACGCGAATCGCCGTCAACACATCCTGCAAGGCACGTCGG
>Ga0193726_1002799_pt1 | contig 11492 bp, 9 predicted proteins | sample H2c1metaG_FD_144928 | JGI IMG/M metagenome (GOLD analysis project Ga0193726, IMG submission 144928) | Soil microbial communities from a riparian zone of the East river system, Colorado, United States - H2c1 | ecosystem: Environmental > Terrestrial > Soil > Riparian zone | place: USA: East River... | reverse complement strand
CTTCTTGCCGCGTTTTGAGCCAACTTCGGTTAGCTCAGGTAACGATGGTATTTCCAAACGCCAGCCTTCATCTTCTGTTAAGTGGAAGTGGAACACATTTATTTTATAAAGCGCCAAAACATCCAGCACCCTGAAAATTTCTTTTTTAGGCTGAAAGTTACGACCAACATCAAGCATAAAAGCACGGTAGCCAAAGCGTGGCTCGTCCTTTACTTCAACACAGGGGATTTGAATTTCTTTTTGCGGATGGGCCAGGGCAGATGGCGGAATCATGATCTTTAAAGACTGTATCCCGTAAAAAATGCCTGCAGTTGTAGATGCGCTAATAGTGATACCATCGTGCGCCACAAGAAGTTCATATCCTTCAGCATTTAAACCTTTTTTAAATTCCAAGTTAATTGTACCTGAATTACTTGTTTGTGTATGGAATTTCTTACCGTTTCCCTCAAATAGAGGTTCTAAATATTCTTTTAATATTGTTGCTTCTTTTTCAAATTGTTTATCATTTTTTATTCCTGCTAATGTATTTTTACTTAAATGAAAAAACGCGTAAGCATCAAATCCAGTTAGTTTATAACTCATTGGTGTGGGAAATATCGGGATTAGACTTTGCTCCGGCACATCGGTTATATTTTTATTCTGATCATAAATTATAGCGGTTGTTACCAAACCCGGATAACTGGGTTTAAAGGGCTTAATGGTAAATGTGCCGGTGTTGTATCCTTTATCCGGCTGGCTGTCCCAAACTACATAAAAACCTTCGGGGCCATCGGTATTGGTAATTACCGGCTCTTCATCAACAAACTCTATCCGTACTGATTGCCCTTGCCTTAGTTCAGTAAAAGTGGCTGTCGGGGTTAAACTAAAAAGGTCGCCATTTACAAATTTGATAGTTGCATTGCCAGTAACGGTTTGCTCGGCCATTAAACGCGCGGAATTAAAATACATTTTCCAGCCGGTGGCAGGGAATGCTGCTTTACCATTATTGGTGATGGTTAGCGCATTTAACGACTGCGGTTTGTTCTGATAATTATTTTGCAGGGCTTCCCATGCTATACTTAAATCGCGGGTGTTAAACTTTGGTTCATCAATGGGTTTGGCGGCCAGGTTTAAACAAAAGGTAGCCATTAAAATAACGAGAAAATATCGCATAGAATAATTATTAGGTTGTAAATGAGGTAGTAAATATAAGCTATTTATGAAAATTCAGTAACTTTTTAAAATATTTTAAAAAGTGTATTTGTCACATATAAAATTGCTTCAATAGCCGACAGAGGGCCATGAAATATCTATAAATAGCCCCTGGCAGCCGATGGATTTCATTAAAACCAGCTATAAATCAATATAATATGATTTGCCGACTAAAGCAGCTTGTTGGTCTACAATAGATGCTTAACGGTCTATTTAGTTTTTTTGAATGGTAAATAGATTGTTGCTTTGAACATTGAAAACAACAAACAAGCAAAAATCAACCATTAAATATTAAGAAAATGAAAACATTAATTTTAACCATCGCCATCCTGTTCGCAACACTGTTAGGCATCAGCCAGTCAACCTATGCAACAGGCATTAACACTGAAGAAAGCACCACACTAACCGTTGTAAGCAATATCAGCGAAATCGAGATCCATGGTAATGTTGAGCTTTATGTATCAGACGGCTCCGTCGACCAGGTAAAAGTTTACAACAAATACTATTCAGATAATGCATTGGTTCAGGATGATAAAGGTGTATTACGCATTTCATCATACAATACACAAAAACTAAAAGTATGAGTTACCGTTAGCCAACTTCAAAAACTAAGCGTATATGACAATGCCGAAGTAAAGTCATTTGGAAAACTTTCAGCAATTGATCTTGATGTAAAACTATACAACAACGCATCGGCGCAATTAAATATAGAAGCTTATGCTGTCAGCATCACCTTAAATGATAACGCCAAAGCTGATCTGACAGGGAATGTTAGCGAAGGCAGCCTGCAATATGATCCGACCGCCCACTTAAACACAAGTAGTTTTAATATAATGCACCTAACCAACTCCCGGAAATTTAGCATTGCTGAAAGTGATATTAGTAATGAGATGCCAATAATTTAATCCCCTATATTTATATTTAGCAAAGGCGCGCATGGAATTGATTTCCAAGGCGCGTTTTTTATTTATCCGGCTTTTTAGCATGCTTAAAAAATAGAATCCCGGTTATCTTTTACCTTAACCCAATGTTAAATATTACCCCATAGCGCTATGGTTGCTTTTGTTTCGTTAATTTAGCTGTGTTAAATCTAAAAGATTAAGATTTGACCAGCCTGATTTTTGCCGGTCACAACTAAAGCTTATGAGCCTATCCATCAAAAAAATTCTATTTAAAACCTTAAAAATAACAGGTATAACCGTTGGAAGCCTGCTGATACTTTTATTTGCACTGCCCATTTTATTCCCACAAACGGTCAGCAATAAAATAAAGCAATGGGCCAATGGCAGCATAAACGGGCAACTGGAGTTCTCTAAAACAAGGCTCTCGTTCTTTAAGCATTTCCCAAGCCTTACACTAACCCTGTATGACTTTGACCTGAAAGGGAGCGCACCGTTTCAAAAAGATACGCTGGTGGCAGCTAAAGAGGTTTCTTTTGGGATTGATTTAAGCACCCTGTTTCAAAAAAAGCTTACCATTAATAAGATCTTCCTTAACACTGCTTTTATTAATATCCAGTCGGACAGTGCGGGGCGTGTAAACTATAATGTTTATAAATCGTCAAACAACAAGGCAGCGGGGGCGGCAGATACAAGCAGTGCATCGCTGGGAATCGACCAGATCCTGATAGAAAACAGCAGATTTGTATATAATGATCCGTCGCTGCCTGTAAAATTTATTGCCCGCGGTATTAGTTATACCGGGCAGGGGGACCTAACCAAAGATGTTTTCGACCTGCATACCCATACCGAAATGCAATCGGTTGATTTTTATTACAACAATGTGCCTTATGTAATATCGAAGAAGCTGAACGCAGACCTAATCACACAGATAAATACCAAATCACTAGCGTTTGTTTTCCAAAAAAACGACTTATTATTAAATACATTACCTGTTAATTTCATCGGCAAATTTGCGTTCCTGAAAAATGGCTACAGCATGGATTTTAATATTAATTCGCAGGATAGCCAGCTGCGTGATATTATCACAGCATTGCCTCCTGCCTATTTAAAAGGGTTGGATAAAGCTGATATAAAAGGCACCGGAAATATCAAGTTCAGGCTTGCCGGCTTATACAATGCTGCTGACAGTACACTACCTGATCTGAGCCTGAATATCAAGATTCGCAACGGCTACATCAATAGCCCGAAAACGCCAACACCCATCAGTAATTTGTACATGGATTTTGATACCCAACTGCCGGGGCTGGATCCCGACAGTTTGAAGGTTAATCTGGATTCGCTGCACTTTAATATGGGTAAGGATTATTTAAACTCTGTTGTTAAGATTAAAGGAACCAACGCTCCTCTTATTTATGCCAAGCTGAATACTGAGATGGATCTTGCAAAATGGAATACGGCGTTCGGTAAAATGCCCGTAACCCTTAAGGGGCAATATGCCTTACATTTACTGGCACAGGGTAGGTATGCTACTGCTATCCACCGGGTAAAAAATCATAAACCGGATACCGTTATTACCAGTATCCCAAAATTTAACGTGCAATCTACTTTCCGCAATGGTTACATAAAATATGCAAGCGTGCCCGAGGCGGTAAAAAATATCAGCTTTGATATGAGCGCGGTTTGTCCGGATAATAATTACCAGCATACCAGTTTTTCGATTGACAATTTGAATGCCAGCGTGCTTGAAAACTTTATTAAGGGCCACTTTAAAATGAATGCCGAACCCGGTTTTCCGATGGATGCCGATTTAAAGGCAAAATTTAATATGGCCGATATTAAAAAGGTTTACCCGATTGACAGCCTCGGTGTATCGCTTGCGGGTAACCTTGTTGCCGACCTGCAAACAAATGGCAAATACCTGCCTGCAAAAAAGATCTTCCCAACTACCAAAATTAATGTTCAGCTTAAGGATGGGGTTATCCAGACAAAATACTATCCGCACCCTATTCAGAATATCCAGGTAAATACCAACATAGTAAACAGCACAGGCACATTGGCCGGAATGAAGGTTAACATCAAGCCGGTTTCGTTTGTGTTTGAGGGGAAGCCGTTTACTTTTAGAGCCAGCCTAAAGAATTTTGATAACATCGAATATAACATTGCATCGCAGGGCACGCTGGATGTGGGTAAAATTTACCAGGTATTTGCTGTTAAAGGATATAACGTAAAAGGGCAGATAAAAACCAAACTTTCATTAAAGGGTAAGCAAAGTGATGCCGTCGCAGGTAACTATGCAAAGCTTAATAACTCAGGGAGTATGCAAGTAAAGGAGCTTGCTGTTAAGTCTGATCTTTTCCCAAAACCTTTCCTGATTAAGAATGGTACATTTAGCTTTAAACAGGATAAGATGAACTTTGATGCCTTTACGGCAACATATGGTAAATCAATAATTACTTTGAATGGTGCATTGTCAAACGTTATTGAGTACGCAACCAAGCCGGGCGCTATACTTAAAGGAAATTTAAATTTCGGCAGCCCCAACATTGTGGCAGATGATTTCATGGCTTTTGCCAGTGCATCGCCAACTCAAAGCGGTCACCCGGGATCAGCCAGCACAGGTGTGATAATGGTGCCAAAAACGCTTGATCTGAACCTTAGCGCCGATGTTAAAAAGGTAAAATACAATGGCCTTGTATTAACAGACGCCAAGGGGCAGATGGCCATCACCAATGGCAACATAGTTTTAAAGCAAACCGGCTTTACCATAATAGGGGCGCCGGTGACTATGGATGCAACCTATAGCAGCCAAAGCGCAAAAAAAGCTACGTTCGATTACCATATCAGCGCAAAAGAGTTTGATATAAAAAGAGCTTATAACGAAATTAAATTGTTCCATGACATGGCCTCATCGGCTAAAAGTGCCGAAGGATTGGTATCGCTTGATTACCAATTGAGCGGCAGGCTCAACAGCAATATGTACCCGGTTTATCCATCTTTAAAGGGTGGTGGCGTATTATCGGTAAAAAAGGTATCGGTGCATGGCTTCAGGCTATTTGGCGCGGTAAGCAATAAAACCGATCATAAAATTGATAGCGGCGATGTGTCAAAAGTAAATATTGAAACCACTATAGCCAATAACATCATCACCATAAAACAAACCAAAATGCGCATGGCCGGATTCAGGTTAAAATTCTCGGGCCAGGTTAGCTTTGATAATGTTTTGAACCTACAGTTCAGGCTGGGCCTTCCGCCGTTTGGAATATTCGGTATCCCGATGACTATTACCGGCACCCAGGCAAACCCGAAGATCCGTTTGGGTAAAGCAAAAAAGGATGACGAGATTAAGGAGACGGATGATAATGGAGAGTAATTTATAGGGGTAGATTAAAGTCCGAAGTCGGGTTTAGTGCTTTACTTTCGACTTCAGACTTTAATCAATATCTCCCCTATACGTCTACCGGGTGAACAGGATAAACAAACTCAAGATATAGAAAGAAAAATGCAATAGCCATGGCGAGGATTATAAGGCCGATAACAGCTGAGTTGATTTTTATACCATCCTTACTTATTTCAAAAGTGTTACTCCCCGACAAAGAGATATCCGTTTCGGTTTGTTGATCTGCAGATGTATTGGTAATTTTTGAAGTGGCATCAGGCCCCTGGGATACAATTGCCTTTTTATTATCATGGTGCTTCCGGAGCATTTCGTGTGTAAATTCAAATTGTTTATATGATAGGAACAACCCGATAAGAACAATGAAGATTACAACGATAAATATAACCAGTGACATGATATACTGCAGATCAAATACTTTTTGCCAATGCCTGCTGATAAAGGCAGCTTGTTGCAGGTTAATTTCAGCTAGTTTCCTGTTAATAGCGGTATCAGAATATTTCACGGTCACAGGGGCTTTGGCATGATTATAATCTGTAGTATCCTTATTCATTAAGGAGAGTCCGGGATTTTCAGGCTTTTGATCAGTTGTTTGCCAGGCCCTTGCTGTTAAAGTGGTTAAACAGCAAATGCTGATAACAATTATCAGCAGTAATTTTTTCCTCCTTATCATACCTATTCGGATTTGTTATTGGTAAATATTTTGTAATACTTTTGCCTGATCTTTAACAAGCCAAAAGGATTTCCGGAAGGAACAAGCTCAACTTCCTTTTTGCGATAAAGAGCAAAATCATCCTTACTTAAAACTTTTTTGATCTTAGCCAAATAAGTGTTGGCTTCTTTTAACGCTGCCGCGGTATCAGTAGTAAGCACCGGAACATCCATCATCATTTTCTCTGGAACCGCTTTAATTTTTGGAAGCTCCTGGGCTTTTAAATGAGTTATAGCAAGTAAGAATATGGCCGCCAGTGTGAATTTAATTTTCATAACGGGATCAAGGTTTTTAAGGTAGCACTAAGTTATGTAAAATATTTTATATAATATTTATAACCAGTTCATTAGGTTTGATGCTGTAAAATGAAGGAGAGGTGTTGAGCTCTTATAGTAATTGCACAGGATAATTAGTTTAGATAAGAATCTACACTACACCCCAAACTTAATCCACCCATCTCCTTCATATCCAAAAATAAATTGCTTTGGATGGATGATCTCTGCAAGGATCTCTATTGAATCAACAATCCGCGGGCCAGGGCGGTTAAAGTATTGGTTACCATCGGCAATATAAACACGGTTACTTTTTACCGCCTTCATATCGCTAAAACCTGGGAGCTGTAATATAATATCAACTTCTTTTAAAGTGCGTTCAATTGAAAAGCCGCAGGGCATGATGATGATAACTTCAGGGTTTTGTAAACGGATCTCGTCCCATTGTATATAAGGCGAGTGTTTTCCTGCCTCGGTTAACACATTGGTTCCACCTGCAATGCTTAATATCATTAAAGATGTCGTCCAGGCTGTTAGGTTGAAGCGATACAATATGCGCTTCTTTATCCAGGTAGTTTTCAAGCGCTTGTTCCACTTCTTGCAATGATACCGCACAAACTTCGCATTGCGCCTGGGTGATCACCACATCGGGCGCCAGCTCCTTTACCACATCGCGTTTTACGGTATAAACAGATAAAGCATCGGCGAGGATCTCTTTTACTTTAACATCAATAGCAGCGCTGCTTAAATTATCAGGGAAGTTTGCTTCAGAACATACCGGTAATTGCTTAACCGATTCGGGAAAATCACACTCATGCGACCGCCCTACCAGGTTCTGTTCAAGGCCTAAGGCACAAACTATTTCTGTTGCAGAGGGTAATAAGGAAACTATTTTAAGTGAGCTCATATTAAAGCGCAAAGGTAGGGATTGTAAATAAAAGCGGTGATACAAAAAATCGCCTGCGCTGTAACAAAAGGTTAATCTAACCGTCAAAACTCTCACAAATCGTTGCATTATGAACTGGAAGCTTCCTTTTACAAAGAAAACCGAGAGCACTAAACCAAAAAAATCGAAAACACGCGAGTGGCTAGATGCTATATTATTTGCAGCCATTGCCTCTACCATTATCCGGGGGTTATTGTTTTCGGCATATGCAATCCCATCAGGCTCAATGGAAGGCACCTTGCTTACCGGTGATTATTTGTTTGTAAGCAAAATAAGCTACGGTCCAAGGATGCCGTTTACACCGGTTTCAATTCCTTTTTTAGAATCAACCATTACAAAATATAACATTAAAACCTATTGGGACGGGATTAAGCTGCCTTATTTCCGCCTGCCTGGTTTAGCTGAAATAAAGAAAGGCGATATTGTGGTTTTTAATAAGCCGGAAGAAGCTGATCCTTCATATGACAGGCCGGTTGATGCACGTACAAACCTGATTAAACGCTGCCAGGCAGCGCCGGGCGACAGGCTTACCATTGTAAACGGCCAGGTATTTATAAACGGTAAAGCAGCCCCCAATGCCGAAAAAGCGCAAACATCATACGAAGTAATGACCAATGGCACCGATATTAATCCGCAGGTATATCACGATATGAGCATTGAGCTGCTTGGGCAAAAAGATGCCAATACCTATGTAATGATAATTCCGAAAGCTTATGTGGCAACACTAAAAGGCTACTCTAATATAAAAAGTATTACTCCCATTATTCAACCTGTCGGGGAATATGCAGCCGATGTTTTTCCGCATAGTGAAAAATTTAAGTGGAACCAAGATAATTTTGGTCCACTGGTTATGCCAAAGCGAGGGTATATAATTCCGTTAAATGATTCTACCATGATTTTATACCGCAGGGCAATTGAATTGTACGAAAACAATAAAGTAGCGATTAACGGTAAGGACATCGTTATAAACGGAAAAAAATCCGATAGCTACACCTTTAAAATGAACTACTACTGGATGATGGGCGACAACCGACACAATTCGCTTGACTCCCGTTTTTGGGGTTACGTACCTGAAGACCATGTGGTTGGCAAGGCTATGATAACCTGGATGAGCATCGATTCAACCGGGACCTTTTTTGATAAAATAAGGTGGAACCGCATTTTTAAACCTATTAAATAATTTTAGGCAGGGCCCATTATTGCATGCTATAGCTTATTGCATTTATAGCATCGAAATGTGCCTGCAGCATGGGCAGTGTTTTAGCGGCAAATGATTTTACGTCAGGATCAGCACAGTTTTTTGCAGCGTTTTCAAACGTTGAGATGTCTTTTTTATAGTCCTCAATCATATTACTGATATAGGCTTTATCAAAATCATTTCCTGATTTTTTTAATAACATGCTTATTTCATTCTGCTTATCCGGGTCAGCAACTGTTAGCAAGGAGATATTTTTGGCGGATGCCAGGCCTTTAATTTTATTGTTTATTTTGGAATGTGCTGCAATCATTATCATTCCAAAACTTTTAATCCGTTTATTATTGCTTTTTTGCCGGGCAAGCTTGCCCAGTTCCATTTCTGCCAGGCTATTCCTGGCTGCTTCGGCTACAAAATCTGCATCAGCCTTTTCAACAATAACGTTTACTTTTCCGCTACTTCTTTTTACGGTAGTAAAACTATCAACCATACTCTCATCCTTTATATTGCTTTTGCATGCCTGGAAGGTTAATAGAACCGTTATAACAGTAATTAAAAGCTGTAACTTATTCATAATCATTTATGTTGATAGATATCTTATTAACAAAGCATACCTGCTTTAGTTTCTATATTTAAAACACATTGAATTGAGTGAATAACTATTTATAAATAGTTATTTATTGTGTTAGCTTAAAGTTTTATTATTTTTGAACCATAAAAATCAAAAAAACTATGGATTTTCCGGCAGGATTAAAATACACTAAAGACCACGAGTGGATAAAAGTTGACGGCGATGTAGCCTATATTGGAATTACCGAATTTGCACAGGGCGAATTAGGCGATATTGTTTATATAGATATCAGCTCGTTAGGGAAAGAAGTTGCCAAAGACGAAGTTTTTGGTACTGTTGAAGCGGTTAAAACCGTATCAGACCTTTTTATGCCGGTTGCCGGAACAATTAACGAAGTTAACCCAGCGCTGGATAAGCAACCTGAATTGGTGAACTCTGATCCTTATGGTGAAGGCTGGATGGTTAAAATAACCCTATCAGATCCTTCATCTATTGAATCATTATTATCAGCCGATAGCTATAAATCGCTTGTTGGGGCTTAATGAAAGCTCTTACTAAATATTACTGGCCCGCAATTTTGTGGGCCTTATTTGTTTTTATAATGTGCAGTGTAAAATTAGGGGAAGTATCTGACTCGCCCCTGTTTTTCCCCGGTTTTGACAAACTGGTGCATTGCGGATTCTTTTTTGTGCTGATTGTTTTTATTTCGACTGGTTACATAAGGCAACAATTGCTACGCAGTTTATCGTACAAAGCGTTGTTATTAATTACGGTTATTGCCATAGCCTACGGCGGCATTATTGAATTATTGCAGCTATATATATTTACATGGCGCAGCGGTGAATGGAATGATCTTTTTGCCGATACGATAGGCGCATTAATGGCGGCATTTAGCATATTTATAACGGTTAAAGCATTAAACCATGATAAAGAATAAATTTATACTATTAGGATTGTTAGGATTACTCGTCCTTTCATCATGCGGTATTTTCCATAAAAGCTGCGGCTGCCCTACATTTGGAAAAGTAAAATATGCTGCCCCACACAAATCATCTTCGCTTATTGCCTGATATAAAGTTCTGTCAGTAACCACGCTGTGAACTTTGTGCCTTCTCTGCTTCTCTGTGTTAAAAATTTACCGCCAAATATTTGAGTGTACAAAAAGCACTGAGATCAAAGATTCATTACTTTCCTGTTTAAATTTAAGTCTGCCTGTTTAATCTGTTGGCCATAATCCAGCTTATTTGTTAAAAATTGTTAAATCTCAATTTTAAATTACGAACATATCGTAGATTTACGATTATTTCGTAATTTAGTTGCGAAGGTATTTATCAAGCGTCTTTTAAGGGAAGTAACGATATTAATACCACATAACTAAATTATTAGTTTTAAATTAGTGCATCATTTTTAACTGTTTATGACAAAAAACTTACGCCACACCATCACTGCTCTTAGCCTTATTTTACTATCCTTTACCGCTTTTGCACAACAGGCAAAAAGGCAGGTAAAAGGAAAACTGGTTGATGAAACCAATACCGCTGTTGATTATGCTACCGTCTCCGTAGTAAATGCTGCCGACTCCCTGCTCGAAAAAAGTTCAGTATCCGGCAAAAATGGAGTCTTCGAAATAAATGATCTTAAAAACGGAAGCTACGGGCTGATTGTATCTCAACTGGGTTTAAAAAACTTTGTACAGGCTTTTAGTATCAGTGCCGCTAAACCTTCAGTTGATTTTGGCACGCTGAAAATGGTAAAGGATGTACATAATTTAAATGAGGTTGCTGTTAAAGGCGAAAAAGCACCCGTTACCATTAAAAAAGATACGGTTGAATTTAATGCCGGATCCTTTAAAACACAGGCGAACGACAACGTAGAGGCGCTGTTAAAGAAAATTCCCGGTATGGAGGTCGACAAAGACGGCAAAATAACTACTGCCGGTAAAGATGTAAAAAAGGTGATGGTTGACGGCCGCGAGTTTTTTGGGAACGACCCGAAAGCGGCAACAAAAAATCTTCCTGCGGATGCTATTGATAAAGTACAGGTAATTGACGATAAAACCGATAAGGCAAAAAACACGGGCATTGATGATGGCCAGCGCGATAAAGTGTTAAACCTTACCCTAAAGGCCGATAAAAAGAAAGGCTGGTTTGGAAACGCAACAGCGGCAGGCGGCACTCAGGATAAGTATCTTGGCCAGTTTAACTTGAATCATTTTGACAATAAAAAACAACTGTCGTTCCTTTTCCTGAGCAATAATGTTAATGAGTCGGGCTTTAGTTTCGATGACCTGAATAACTTTACAGGGGGTA
>Ga0193726_1002798_pt1 | contig 11492 bp, 13 predicted proteins | sample H2c1metaG_FD_144928 | JGI IMG/M metagenome (GOLD analysis project Ga0193726, IMG submission 144928) | Soil microbial communities from a riparian zone of the East river system, Colorado, United States - H2c1 | ecosystem: Environmental > Terrestrial > Soil > Riparian zone | place: USA: East River... | reverse complement strand
ACAGGTCATCAATCACCAGCGGTTCATCTTTTGTAGTTACCTGCATTTGCAAATAGCGATAGGTTCGCCACCAGAGAGAAGAGAATTCCTGGCCTTCACTTCCATCAGCTATCAAACTGTCTTTTACACCAATGAATCTTTTTCCATCGATCTCATCCCTGTTTCCCTTTCCATGAAGCATTCTCCAGTTTTTCTGATTCGGTTCATTCACATATAAACCTTCTGCATAGCTTAAAGTGATCGACGCATTTTTTCCCTTACTGAATTGAAGAAGGGGGTACGCATCCGTTAAAAAACCCTGGTCAAACAAAATTGAAATGCTGGAATTTGCAGGAATAGTAAATGTCTTTTTTTGTTGAGGAAAATTTTCGGGTAGTTGAATGCCTTCCGTTTTTCTAATTTTTTGCAAGCGTTGGGGCGTTAATTCCATTGGAGGAATCGCTCTTGGAACCAGCATCCATCCCAACCCATAACCAAAAGTTCCTTTTGGCAAGCCCTGTGTAATTAGTTGAGCAGGGGCCCAGCCTGCATCATCCAAATCCACGCTCTTCCATTTTTTCATGCTTAAATTTTCATTGATCGTTTCACCGGGACCCGCAACGTAATAGGAATAAATAAGCATGGGCTCTTTTGCACTGTAACTACTATCACGCCTGCATTTCCATGTTTTGTCCGAATCGATGATTTTTTCTTTATCACTGTTGCCCTGCAAAATGAAACCAGTTTGATAAGAGATCTGTGCCTCGGGTCTCATATCCCCAAAGTTCCAAACGAGGGCCGCTACGATATTCTTTCCCTGTTGCAGGTACGGGCCAATATCAACCGTCTCATAATTCCAATGAAAAATATCTCCCCTTGCTGGTCCCAGGGAAACCAATTTCTCATTCACAAATAATTTATATCGGTTATCTGCAGAAACGTGTACAATGAAAGATGAAGTTGTTGTTGAAAGTGTAAAGGTTTTTCTGAATTGATATACCCCATAATCATGAAGGGGCTCCCCGGGAACGCTGATCCAGGATGCATCCCATGGGTTTAATAAAAGGTCAGTAGTCTGTGAATGAGCCGCTATCGAAAAGAAGATGAAAAAAAGAAGCTTGAATCTTTTTAACAAAAGCCCCGATAATCCCTGGTAACTAAGAAGATTCAATGAAGGCATTTAGAGAGGTTTATTCTAATTAAAGAATATGATGAAGTTGCATGTATTGAAGTAACATGATTGTTTTGGCATCTTTGATCTCCCCACGCTCCAGCATGTCAAGGGCCTTATCAAAATATATTTCAAGCACATCAATATTTTCTTCTTCATGGGCCACACCACCACCGCTGTTAACCTTCATGGATGCGGCGTATTCCGCAATAAAAAAATACAACATTTCTGTTACCGAACCCGGTGACATATATGCTTCATATATTTTACGTACTTCGGTGATCTTATATCCTGTTTCTTCCTCCGTTTCCCTCCTGATGCAATCCTCGGGATTGTCTTTATCCAGTAATCCGGCACAGGCTTCTATCAGCATTCCTGATTCATTTCCATTGACAAAAGTGGGCAACCTGAATTGACTTGTCAGGATGATCGTTTTTTGTTCTTTATTGTACAGGAGAATGGTGGCGCCATTTCCCCTGTCATAAGCTTCCCTGCTTTGTATCAGTTTGGTTCCATCTTTTTTTGAATATTCGTATGTAATTTTTTTAAGCACATACCAATTGTCCGAAAGAACCTTTGTTTCCAGGATTTTAATATCTTTTATCATTTAGTAAACGTGATTATGAATTGAAATAAGTTTCCTCCGGCTTAAATACAAGGTTGATACCCCTGTCACGCGATAAACTCTTTTCGTGAAAACTGAAATCGTGATCCACGGATTTTACATAACAGGCCTGGTTATGGGTTTGCCGGCAAGAAATTGTTTCCAGGGATTCCAATAATGCCCATACCATCCTTTATCAATGCTCTCTGCATGTGCATCCGGAACGTTGGCATGTACAGCATGCATCGTAACATCCTTTCCTTTTGGCTCAAGGAGGATCATGAAAATAGAATCGGCATCTGACTTATCCCAGCTCTGGGTGCGCCAGGTTTGTACGATCAGTTTATCTTTTATCAGTTTTAGGTTTTTGCCACTGATATAACCCCCATGCGCAGAAAAATCAGCACCTTCCTTCGCAGTTATTTTTATCGGGTTCCCTGCGATCATGGAATGCTTTTTCGCGTTCATGTACAGATCATATAGTGCTTTCGGGGTGGTTTTTTTGAAAATGATCTTATGTGAAATTGTCTTAGCCATAAAATTTGATTGTTGTTGGTGATTTATCTTAAATCTAAAGAATAAGCTTCATGATTATTCAGGAGCATTTTCAAGCATGATCAAATATTGTTTTAACCTTTATTCCGGAAATTAATGTTTGATAAACGACGCAATATCTTTCGGTTAGTTTTTTAAGGAGGTCAAGTTGTTCCTGCGTGCCGTCAAAATCTATTTCAAAATGGAGCCTGATATCTTTGAACCCAACCGGGACCTCTTTCGAAACGCCCAATGTGCCGCTGAAATCAATATCACCTTCGGCCTTTATTTTTCCAGATCTTATTTCTATTCCAAGCGAAGTGGATACCGCGTTTAAAGTTACGCCGGCACATGCCACGAGGGCTTCAAGCAGCAAATCTCCGGAACATGCCAGCATCCCTGTTCCCCCAGTGGCGGGATGAAGACCTGCTTCAATAAGGGCACGCCCCGTTTCAACTTTACACGAAACATTTTCACCAAGATTCCCCTGTGCTTTGAGTGTAACAATTCCAGATTGCGGATTGTCGCGATATTTATTTTTTAGTGGTGCCTGCAATCCTTTCAATTCTTCTGAGTTCATATAAAAAAACTTTAAAGGTCCTAAACGTTGCAACGTTAAAAGGCCATAAATATACGCCGGTTCTGTGGATGCAATTTATGCGGATGGAATTCAATCCCACTGGAATATTGTTCAAGAGGTAATAGTGTATATGCGTGCTGTGAGAATAACCAAAAAGATCAGGTCGTTTTTACTCCGAAAAGGTGACCGACATAAGCTGTTATTCCCATAGCAACTGTGCTCCAAAAACAGATCCTTAGAATTCCTTTCCAGATATTGGAACCTCCTGTTTTTGCAGCTACCGCCCCCAACAATGCAAGGAAAAAAATTGCAAACGAGTATTGATAAATGATCATCTGGTTAATGGGAACGACTAATGAAACGAAAAGTGGTAATAACCCGCCGGAAACGAATGATGATCCCGATGCTAAGGCTGCCTGGAATGGCTTGGCCTGGGTAAATTCATTGATCCCCAGTTCATCCCTGGCATGTGCTTTAAGCACATCATGTTCTGTAAACTGCACGGCGACCTGCATAGCAAGAGTACTATCCAAACCTCTTTCCTGGTACAGCCTGGCTAATTCTTTCAATTCAAGTTCGGGCATTGTATCAAGTTCTATTTGTTCTCTTTTTAAATCAGCGATCTCAATATCCGCTTGCGAACTAACAGAAACATATTCACCTGCTGCCATAGACAAAGCGCCTGCAACCAGTCCAGCTACGGCTGCCAGTACAATCGGGCCCCTTGTTTGGCTTGCTGCTGCGACTCCAATTGCGAGACTTGTAGTTGATAGAATACCATCGTTTGCGCCCAGAACCGCTGCCCGAAGCCATCCACTTCGGTTTATGTAATGCTTCTCTAATTCCGAATTTGGTTCATCCGTATTTGTGTCCATACTTTTGAATTGGGGTATTGTATTCCTGCCGATAAATTATTATTGGATAAAAAATGATCCCTTGGCCAGGCATGACTTGCTAATGCCATTCCCGACTTAATCCAAAAGTATTGGAATATTTGTCTAATTACCGCATCGCCAGGCCTAAGGAAAATTCCAGAAGGATTTATATTTCCCTTTCGACATTGCCTGCAAGAGATTCGTTAGTTGTCGTTGTAATTTTCCGCGAGTTTTTTTAATGCCTGTAAAATTGGGTTCTCCTCACCTTGCGGAGCTTCCTGTACAGCACCTGGCCTCGTGTCTTCCTGAATAATCTGAAGTGTTGTTTTGTTGTCGACACTGGTCAAAACATAATTCATGATAAAATAATTTTCCGCCTTGTCCTCAAGACCTGGTCTCGGGGCGAACAAAGTATATCTTATCAATTCACCGGGTTTTATTTCCAATACCTTTCCCCATTGATCAAATATTTTACCTTCCCATTCCGTGCTGAACCGAATATCGCTACCCGCTTGCCAGGTAGTAATAAGATCACTTCCATATTGCCAAAGCTTTACCAGCTCGGGTTTTGTGAGTACCTGCCACACCTTTTCTCTTGATGCATTGATGAGAATGGTTGAAATATTCGTTGCCATAAATTTGAAGATCCTGGGAGAGTTTTTACCAGACCTGGAATATTTCCCGTGATCCACTGAGATACATCTCCTGGTACCCAGCCATTTTTTCAGTCATTTTCTTCATGGCTTCGGGATCCTTTTTGTACTTTTCCCAGCTTTGCTCGTAAGCGTTCAGGTTATCATACTTAGTTACCATTACAACCCTGTTAAACTGACCGGTCATGTCGGTCATAATGTTGACAAATTCTTCATTGCTGCTCATTACTTCTTTAAACATTTTTGCCAGCTTTGAAGCGTTTCCAGGTTTGCAAACGAAAGTGTCGTGAACAATTATCATAACTATAATTTTATAACAGTAAGCTAATACTTTCCCGGGAAATAATTTTATTACGTTTTTATTATTAAAAATATGCGGGAAAAATTCAATGAAACTTTTGTCCTTTTGAGAGCATCTCCAGGATTGATTTTTTCCTTTTTTCTCTTGTCTCAGGTTTAGAAGCAGTCTGTAGCCGCCAGGCAATGGCATATTTATTTGCGCGATTCAGGGATTCAAAAAATGCTTTTGCCCTCATATTTTTGGAGAGCTCCTTCAAAAAATCGGCGGGGATCTTCATATTCCCGGGGGAATCATAAGCTTTATTCCATCTTCCATCAGCCCTGGCTTTTTCAACTTCGGCCAATCCGGGTTGTTTCATTTTCCCAAGAGCGCCGAGGCGTGCTATATGTTCCGTGTTTCTTTTTGACCAGGTGCTTTTTGGACCTCGCGGAGTAAATTTTCTGATCCATGAGCTGTCATCAAATTTCTTGAGTTGACCATCGATCCATCCATAGCAAAGAAATTCATCCAGGGCCTCATCGTATGTGATCGTTTTTTCTCCGGAATCTTTTTTAAAAAAGCGCAACCACATCCCTCCAGAAGTTTTATGATTTTTGGCGAGCCATTTTTCCAATTCTTTAGGCGTTTTGAAAGAAAGGGTGTTCAATTCAGGTTTAGCGGGTTTTTCCATAAAAGAATTTGTGCGGGTGTTTTTGTGATTTGGATCATCAAAGATACCATGTAGAAGGTGCGGCCTGGTTACAATGCTCCAGCACTTTAATATTGGGGAGGATTTCCATTCCATAAACCCCTCTGCGGCGGTCTTTCAACTTTTATTTTTCCGGAAAAGAAAGTAACATTTATTTTGTATTTATTAAAACAAACTGTGTTATGAAAAAACTCATGCTCTTCTTCGTGGGAATATTGTTCATGCTCTTCTCTTCCGCACAGCTATCACTTTCAAAATCGGAGTCAACCTGGAATTTAGAAGCGGGCCCTGTGGTTGCCGTTCCGTTTCAATTCCTTCATCTATTCAACAGCTTTGGAATTGGGGTAAATTTTGCTGCCCTCCACCCTGTAGGCGATGGCCTCTCCGTAGGTGCACGGGCAAGCTATTCTTATTTCGTTGGCAAAAAATTAACCGGTGTTCCTGGCGCCACTCATTATGATGCAACCAATATTGTCAACATTATGGCAGAATTAAATTACACCTTTGATAATAATGTAATAGTAGGTGGAGATCTTGGAGTTGGGTTTGCCATCAAGTCCGGTGGTACCGGTGCAAACGTTGCAGAAAATATATTTCTCGGATACCAATTCAGCAATTCAGCGCACCCGGTGATTTTCGCCCTTGTTGTAAATACCACCCATACACAAAAAAGTATTGGCTTACGAGGGGATGTCCGCTTTTGAAAACAATTTAACAGTTTAACAATCTTACGAAAAGCTGGTTCTAAATGATGTAAAACCAACTTCCCACTTTTTATTAAGCATCCAAAGGATGACCAATCTCCCAATGAAGTCCAAATGGATCAACCAACCTTCCCAGTCTCCAACCATGCCCTTCACCTACGGGAAAGACCTCCTCCGCCCCGGCTTTCAATGCCTGTTCGAAAAGTTCGTCTGGGTTTTGCACGGTTAAGATCATTCGAACAGAATTTCCTCCCAGGGTTATCGGCGCTGAATCAGAATTATCTTCAGATTCACTGCTTAACCAAAACTCTGCACCATTTACCGACAGCCTGGCAACCATGCCACCACCAGGTGATTCAAGACGGTAGATTTCTACAGCGTCGAATGCGGAGACATAAAATTCAAGAGCCCGCAAACAATTCGGAACCGACAACCAGGGTGCAATTGAAGTCGGAATGCTGGCATCTTTACCAGGAGCTTTAAATGAGGAGATTGACACATTTTGAATTGAGGAGTAAAATAAAAGTTGTCTGATTCTTATTACTAATCTACGATAAATGATTAAAAGTTTTATCAAGTACCCATTGTGGGACGTCGCAAAGTCATCCTACAAAATAAAACTATCATTTCTTTATAGCATAACCTGCATATAATATATTCATATCCTTGCTTTCCACAAGTGAAAATACTTTTCCAAGATCCTCATACGTAATTGCTCCTTTAGCCCTTTTTCTCAGGTAACCTAACATTTTTGGGATAGACATATTTGGTTGGGATCCCGTATGTTCCTGCCATTCAAAGCCGTTCTGGGAAAGAAGTTTTTTTATTTCCCCCGGCTTAATGAATATATTCCAATCGTGAAGATTGGGCGGCATGAATGCCCAGCGTTTCCATTCCTGCCAGATCTTAATGGCCACCATTTTACTGATAAAAGTTCTATTTAGTGTATCATAGAAAAAAATCCCCGATGGTTTAAGCACCCTTGATATTTCAGATATTACTTTGGGCAGGTCATTTACATGTTCTAAAACATCACAACAAAAAACGCAGTCAAAGGATTTGTCGGGATAAGGCAATTGTTCACCGGTTCCGCTATCATACTTTATAGAAAGGCCGTTTGCGTGCGCATGATTCGTTGCCGTATGAATTGATTGGGCCGAAGGATCAATTCCTGTGGCGATAAATCCCATTTTAGCGATCTCTTCAGTCAGTATCCCTCCACCACTTCCAACCTCAAGAGCTGTTTTATTTTTTGGATCTGTTCCAAGTTTGCCGAGTGTTCTTTTTATATAGCCCACCCTCCAGGGATTGACGGAAGTTTTTAAGAGATGTAATACGGTATCCGGTTTCCACCAAATGTCCGTGGGTGCATTGTAAAGTTCATTGTCAATTTTTTTGTTAAAGCCGGTGACTTTTTCCATAACCAATTATTTTTTCAACAGTTCAATTTCCAGGTAAGACTGATTGCCCACCTCATGAAATATGCGTTGTGTAGCTTTTTGAAAATCGGGTTCTTTTGCTTTGTAAATGTCTACAAATTTCTGAGGATTCAGATCTACCAGGGAACCAGGCAATCTCTGTTTTTTGTGAATGACTTATAAACCGGGGGATATGGAATTTAAGACGCTGGAGGGGGGAAGTGAGAGTCGGAGAAAATTCTTTTTTTGTGTATCGATTTTTAGTTTATTTTTTCATCACAATTCCGCATCTTTTGTAAGCTCCTCTGTTCCCTGAATTTTTATTTCATCCAAAAAATTAAATCAAATGAAAAAAGTAAAGTTCCTGGCGGCTATGACTTTAGCTTCAGGCATGTTTTTTCTTAGTTCCTGCAATTCCGGCGGAGATAAAAAAGCTGATGAAGGTACCGATACCACAGCCGCAAAAACTGATACATTGGCGGCACCTGTGGTAACACCTGCTCCGTCTGGGCCTGTTACCATCATGACCATTAAACACAAGGTGGCCAATTATGCAAAATGGAAAATGGCATACGATTCTCATGATTCGATTCGCCAGGCAAATGGATTGCATAACTATGTAATTACAAGAGGCGTTGATGACTCGAATATGGTAATGGTAGCAATGAGAATGGATGATGTGGACAAAGCAAAAGCAATGGCTGCCTCACCTGAACTGAAAGAAAGGATGAAGAAAGGAGGGGTAATTGGTCCGGTAACTATGGATTTCACCACTGCAGTGATGAATGATACCACAGCGATTACGCAAACGGTAAGGGTGATGGTGAAACACAAAGTGAAAGACTGGGAAGCCTGGAAAAAAGTTTTTGACGCTCATAAGCAAGCAAGAATGGATGCCGGCCTTACCGATAGGGTAGTAGGGCATACCATTGGAGACGATCATAGTGTTACGCTTGTATTTGCTGTGGCTGATATGGCTAAGGCAAAAGCGTTTATGAACTCAAAGGATCTGAAAGATAAAATGAAAGAAGGTGGTGTCGAAGGCGCTCCAAATATCTTCTTTTATAGAGTTGCAGAAAGATATTAAGCTGTTATAAAAAAATCATTTTGATATTTTCGTAAGGGCGACACTTAAAACTGTCGCTCTTTTTTTTCATGAAATGAGAAATGATCCCCTTAGAATATAGATTTGATCCATCCTCCGTCAACTGCCAGTGAAACTCCCGTAATATAACCGGCACGCTCACTTGCCAGGAAGGTAACGGCAGCGGCAAACTCTTCCGGAGTTCCAAAACGCCCCAATGGTATTTCAGAGATTGCCGATTCAAAAGAAGGATTTTTTTCAATCAATGTTTTTAGCCTCTCAGTTTCTGTATATCCCGGCATCACATTGTTAACGGTAATATTATGCGTCGCTAATTCATTCGACAAGGTTTTGATTAAGCCAACTACGGAAGCTCTCACAGAATTGGATAAGATCAGGTTATTAACGGGTTGTTTTACCGCCATCGATGTTATAGAAATAATTCTTCCCCATCGTTTCTGCTTCATTCCAGGCAAAAAACCATTGATCAAACCGACAACGCTTGTAAGGAGGCTTTTATATGCCTGGTCCCAGTCCTGTTGCTTAAACTCTTCAAATTTTCCAGAAGGGGGACCTCCAGTATTCGTGACCAGGATATCAATTGCATTGTAAACCTCTAAAGATTTTTTGATGATTTGATCTCTGTCCGGGGGTTCGGACAAGTCACCCGGAATTGCCAGGATCTTTCCACCGGTTATTTTCTCAATTTCATTTTTTGTGTTTTCAAGATTCTCTTTATTACGTCCACAAATAATTACTTTGGCTCCTTCTATTGCCAATTCTTTTGCAATGCTTTTTCCGAGTCCAAGGCTGGAAGCGGCTACAAAGGCGACCTTATCTTTTAATCCGAGTTCCATAAATTATTTTCTTAAATAATCATCAGTTTTATCCAACCAATCCTGGCGGGGAGGTGCCCAGGTATCTATTTCTTCTACATCACCGATCATCAGCGCTTCATGCGGAAGATTAGATGGAATCACCACAACATCTCCCGGATGCAGATCCATCGATTGCTCTTTATTTTCTCCAAACCAGAAACGCATCGAACCTGAGACTACCTGCGTGACCTGCTCATGGATGTGATGGTGCAGCGGTACAATAAAGCCGTCCTTGAAATTCATCCGGGCGATCATCAATTTTTCTCCCGTTATGATCTTTCTCGCCATGGATGGGTTCACTTCTTCGGTTAGAACCGTTTCCCAATTCAATTTTTTTAACATGGTTAAAATGTTTTGTTTCGCAAGTTCATTTCTTCTACTGAAAAAAAGAATGGTCGCTGCCTGTAAGAAAATGAATCCCCACTATATCTTTTCTCTCTTGCCAGAAGCAATACTGCGGTAAATAGCTTCTACAATATTTATATCCTGCATACCCATTTCTCCCGGAACAATTGTGTTCTTATTTTGAATAATACAATCAGCAAAATCATCCATCTGGGCGGCCTGCTGGTTAATTTGAGGAAAATTCATAGGGCCAGCTGGAGTTTTTCCTTCCATTCCACCATAGCGGTATGCCTGCGATAATTCAAAATCTCCTTTCTCGGCTTTTACTTTGAGATGATTCAAGTTCATGTTATAACTGGAGATCCCATTTGCCACACAGCCTGAAGGAAATTCCAGGTCGAAATAAATCGTTTCATCTACCTCTTTAAAAAGTTCCGGCTTTGTTTTTTCTTCCCTTGCAGTTACATAAATCGGTTCTTCACCTGTTACATACCTGGCTCCCTGGATACAATACACACCCATGTCCATCAGGCCGCCACCCCCGGCCATGGCTTTTTTTAACCTCCACGCATTTGGGTCGCCTCCATATATAAAACCATTGGCACAGTCGATCTTCAGCAACTTGCCATAAACTTTTTGCTGACCCAGCCGCATCATTTCTTTAGTATAGGGCTCGAAACGCAAACGGTAGCCAATTGAAAATTTTCTATTGACTTTTTTACAGGCTGTAATCATTTCTTCACAGTCCCTTACACCGATGGCCATCGGCTTTTCACTGATCACATGCTTACCTGCTCCCGCTGCACGAATCACATATTCTCTATGCATCGAAACAGGAAGCACAACATATATGATATCAATATCAGGGTTGGAAATAATTGTATCGAAGTTTTGATAGTTATAAATATTTTTTTGGAGCAGGTTGTATTTATCTGCCCATATTTTTTCTTTGGAAGGGGTTCCCGTTACGATCCCTGCGAGATAGCATTTTTTTGTTTCCATTAAAGCAGGTGCAAGTTCATAGGTACTGTAACTGCCAAGCCCCACCAGGGCAACGCCTAATTTGTCCTTTGGTTTATTCATAGCGAATGATGAAAGATTTGAGATATATTTGTTTGACATAGAAATAAATAGGGATGAAAGAATTATGACTGAAGTTACGATTTCATATTATTCATGAATGCGACTACCCCGAAAACCAGGGATGCGGGGACCTTTTAGATTTTGAAGCGGAGCGTGAAGAATGGTCTTTTAATCGGGGAAAAGGTCTTCGGCATAATTTTAATGGTATTAGGGAATATTATTGTTGATTATGGATTCACTCGCGTATAAATTCACAAACCGGGCTTACGATTGGTTATTGTCCTTCGGGCCTAGAATAATTTTGGCCCTCGTTATATTTTTCCTTGGGCAATGGTTTATTAAGATGATCAACCGGTGGTTCAAAAAGATGTTGTCGGGAAAAAGATTTGACGTGACCCTGAGGCCTTTTTTGCAAAATCTTTTTGCCACTTTACTCCAAGCATTGCTCGTTTTGGGGATCATGCAGGTCCTGGGAATTCAAATGACGCTTTTTGCGGCGATGATCGGGGCGCTGGGTGTAGCGGCAGGCCTGGCACTCTCTGGAACCTTCCAGAATTTTGCAAGTGGGGTCCTGATCATAATATTAAAACCATTC
>Ga0193726_1002797_pt1 | contig 11494 bp, 11 predicted proteins | sample H2c1metaG_FD_144928 | JGI IMG/M metagenome (GOLD analysis project Ga0193726, IMG submission 144928) | Soil microbial communities from a riparian zone of the East river system, Colorado, United States - H2c1 | ecosystem: Environmental > Terrestrial > Soil > Riparian zone | place: USA: East River... | reverse complement strand
CATTGGGAGCGTCGGTGGTGACCGCTTGAAAGCCGGAAATGGCAATGACGGCCGAGGTAAATGCGACGGTCACGACCAAAAATGCGAAAGGCCCGAAGTAGCGTTTACGCTTGCCCGCAACGTAATCCCGAGCCACGACGCCCGGTCGAATTAATAGTTGCCAAATCAGCGACAGCGCGCTGCGATCGACGTGCGCTAGGGCGTGGACGAATTCCATGCCCATTTCATGCAGAGTCAGGCGCGGCGTGGGCGTCTTTTGCCCGCAGAACGGGCAATAATTCTGACCGCGCATCATGGCTGCGTTGCAATTAGCACACGCCTCGGAAGAAGGAGCTGGTGTGTCCATAGCGAACTCATAAGTTTAGCCAAATGCGTCAGGGCAAGTGAGCATTATTTGGAAGGGGCTCATCGAGAAACCCGGTCGCAATGATCCGTGTCCGCGCGGATCTGGCTTAAGATCGTAGGTGATGCCGCCGAGGGAAATATCCGGAAGCTGCCAATGAGCGCAGCCCAGTTTCAGCAAGCGTGTGACTAGGACGGGACGACTAGCTGCGATCATCGGGCGCCCCTACTGACCGGGGCTTGCAGGAATAATGCCCCTCAGCGAGTTTGGTGACCAGCGAGGCGGCCTTGGCCACACAGTAGGCGTAGCCGGTTTTGGAGGACCAGAGGGTCGTGGTTCTGCCGTTCCGCGTGTAGTCCACGCGGCAAGCCTTGGGCTCGCGCGCTGCGTCGGTCTTGACGACGCTCACCATTCGACTATCGGAGCCGAAGGTGCAGATGAATTCCTCGTTTGATTGGGCCTGAGTAGGTTGGGTGTCGACATCAACATTCTCTGCCGTTCATTTCAACATCAATGTCATCAAAGATCGACTCCCATCCCGGGGGGTGACTGCAGGGATTTTTATGTACACCGGGTGCTGTCGCATTGCCTCATAAGTAATGTGACCGTGCTGGGTCGTTGCCTCACCTGAAATGTTACCGGGGGCCCGTGCGACCATGATGTCCTCAGAATTAAGGAGGCATCATGAAGGCGAGGATGACTCATGCAGCGCGAGGAGAGCTGGCCAACGCGATTCGTAGCAGGTACAGAGACGCATCTGCAAGGCAAAGCGCCGAATACTGGACGAGTTCATTGCTGCATCCGGCTATCACGAGAAGTCCGCGATCCGCCTTCTTAACGAGCTAGAGATTCACATTCGAGAAAGGAGTACATACAACCGGAATCAAGCCAACCCGCGCAGGCGTTGCACCTTGCCGCAGGGTGAGCAATACGGCGGCCCACGCCACGACAGGAGGGGAATAGGCCAAACACTCTATATATGCGGAATACGGGCAATCGCAACCAACCGAGCCGTCCGATAGCGTGCCGCGGCGGCTTGCCACACGGAAGTGGCAACGGATTATTCGGCGCAAGGCGCCTCACCCCTTACATGGACGCCCCCTCCTTGCCAAGCACTTCTTTGGGTTTTGGATCACAGGAATAGATTGCAGCCATACATCCGGCCTGTGTGTGCGACGCAAGATCGCGGGCCCTGATGGAATTTGCTGGTTGACGCCTGATCAACGGGGCGGACTGTTGAAGTCCCAGGGGCGAGTTAGGTTGAGTCAACCTCGGTCTGACCTGTGATGCCATCACTTCGGAAAATGCCTGTGCAATCAGTGGTGAGAAAGTGGGTATCAAGAGTTTGCTGCCGGTGAAAGATTGAGCCTATGCCGCCAAGCCGTGTACGGTGCGGTAGCCGGCTTGATAGCTGCGGCCATGGGCCAGCAGCGCCCATACGGTGCGCGCATTTTTGTTCGCCAGAGCGACGGCGGCGATGTTCGGATTGCGCCGTGCTGCCAAGCGCGCTAGCCACCCCTCGGCCCGATCAGGACAGCGCTTGAGGCTGTGTAAGACCGAGCGCGCGCCGTGAATCAGCAGCGTGCGCAAATACACATCGCCGCGTTTGCTGATGCCGAGCAGGTTCGTCTTGCCACCGGTGTAAAACTGGCGCGGCACGAGGCCGAGCCAAGCAGCAAACTGGCGGCCGTTGTGGAAAACCTTCGCATCCCCGACGCTCGCCACCAGTGCGCTCGCCGTGATCGGTCCGATCCCCGGAATCGCCTGTAGACGATGGCTTGCCGTATCTTCGCGATGCCAGGCATGGATCTCTCGCTCGAGCTCATCAACCTGGCGATCGAGTGCTCGGTAGTGTTCGAATAAACGTGCAAAGAGTGCTCGGCTCGCCCCCGATAAGCCGTTTTCGCCATCCTCAAGGAACTCGGGCAGCTTGCGTTCGAGGGAGCGAATGCCCACCGGCATCACCAGTCCAAACTCGGCCAAAAATCCACGTATCTGGTTGGCCTGTGCGGTGCGTGCGGCGACAAATCCCTGGCGCGCGCCGTGCAAAGCGAGTAGCGCTTGCTGTTCGGAGTTCTTGATCGGCACGAACCGCATGTTCGGTCGGCCGACCGCCTCGCAGATCGCTTCGGCATCCGCGGCATCATTTTTATTGGTCTTGACGTACGGCTTTACAAACTGCGGCGCGATCAGCTTCACCGTGTGCCCAAGCTCGGTCAGCTTCCGTGCCCAGAAATGTGCGCTGCCGCAAGCTTCCATCCCAATCAGACACGCCGGCAACTGGGCAAAAAACGTCATCACTTGCGTTCGCTTCAACTGCTTGCGCAGCACCTCCTTGCCTCGCGCATCGACGCCGTGGACCTGAAAAACTACCTTTGCCAAATCGATCCCAACCTGCGTAATGTTCCCCATGGACGCTCCTGCTGGTTTAAGTGGTTGCTTGACACTTCCACTTGGGCACAACTGATGCCGAACAAAGCAGGGGCGTCCATGCCATTAGCGGGGCCGCCCTGAAGGGCGTTTGGCGATGCCGCGCGCCGCAGTTCGCAGCGGACTTGGGCAAGAATCCGGAAGGCGGACCGGAGTCGCGCCTCCGGGCCGCCGCTGCCGGGCGAGGGTGAGGCCGGATGATTTCTGACAGTAACCATCGGACCGAGTAACTTCCGTCAGCGCCCGTCTAGAGCTTGCGCAAATACGCGAGCAGCGACGGAATCTCATCGGGAGTCGGTGGACGATCGGGATTCTTGCCATCGGTGGATATCGCCGGCGGCAGCGGCTTGCCCGTCGGCACGTTCAATGGCACTCGATTTAAGAATGCCGTGTAATGCGCGACGACCTCCTCGAGCGTATCGGCGCTGTTGTTGTGGAAGTAGGGAGCGGTTTTGCTAATGCCGCGCAGGCTCGGCACATCGAGCTTGTTCCAGTCGTCGGTGGCGGGCGGAGATGGCGGCGGCAGCACGAAGCCTGTCAGGAGCGCGCGGCCCGGATCGGAACTGGTGCGGGTGACAGTGGTATGGCCATCGGGCAACGTGAACACATAAGTCCGTATGTTGTCAGCCAAATTCGTTGGACAAGGCTTGAACACGAAGCGTGGCGCCGGGCCCAGATCTACCGGCCGCGGACAAGTGGTGCTGATATCGTGGTAGCGAGCGGCAGGCGGCTGCGGGGTGGATTGCCCGGGACCACCATGACACTGACCGCAGGCGCGGGTGAATACCACCTTGCCGGCCTGTTCCAACTCGTTCAACGGCGGATCCGGATCGGGCAGCGACGAAACGCCAGTATCGATCGCTTCGGACAATTCGCGCACGCCACGCGACGAGAAGAGCACGCTTTGAAAGGCGCTCAAATCATCAAGAAAGCGTTGCGGAGGCGCTGCCTGAATTTCGGCGTGCGCTTGCAAGGCGCCAAGCGCCTGCTCCTGCAGGGAGCCAAAGCGCGCGTCCAACTGATACCCACCAGACGGATTGGGGTCTCGTGCCCAGGGATTGAGGGCATCAGGACCTGTCAATTTCACGTTAATGACGGTGGGCACCGCCCGCCACACATCCACCGACCGCTCGCTTGAGGGCTGACCCGTCGAGGGGTCGATGAGCTGCACGTTGCCGGGCAGCGGCAGGGTCACGCGGATCAGTGCGTGCTCGCGTAAATTCGTGTAGTCAGTTGCGTTGTCGCCGTTCACGCGATAGTCGTTGGAATCCACGGGGCGAAACAACGGATCGTCGGCTCTTGGATTCTTAAGTCGTCGCTGTTGGAGGGCTTGGTAGCGCGCCTCCGCACTGGCCGGCGAGAGCTGGAAACGGTCCCCCGCCATGTGACAATCGGCGCATGCTCGGCCATTGCCCTGAAGCCCGTGCAGGCGGCGGTCGAAAAAGTCGAACAGGCCGCGCGCAACGGCAATGCACCGTTCTGCACCGCACTCCTCGCGAGCCATCAATCTGGCCATATCATCGTCTGGCTTCCGATCTTCAGCGGTGGCTATCGAGCCTGCGCCCGGGGCCATAGTCATCAAGCCTATCAACCATGAGACCTTGATCAGTGTCATTGAGGAATCCTCGGTTTGAAGTCTGATTTGCGCCGTTAGCGAGCCATGCCTTCGCTTTCGAGCGTGACTGTCCGCTCGCAGTGGGCCAAACTCCTTGCCAGACTGCTGAGAAACTCTGATGTTTTCTGAAAAAGCGTATGGATAGCGCGAAACGCACCGTTTATGAGTTCGGCGACTTCATTCTCGATGGCGGGCGACGGCGACTGCTGCGCCGCGGTAGCGATGATGCACTGGCGCTGGCCGGGAAAGCCTTCGATACGTTGCTCTATTTGGTCGAGCATCGTGGCGAGACGCTCGACAAAGACACGCTCCTCAGTGTCATTTGGCCTGGAGTGATCGTCGAAGAGAATAGCCTGACGCAGGGTATCTCAATGCTTCGCCAGGCTCTCGGGGAAGCACCGGGAGAAAATCGGTACATTGCCACCGTGCCACGCAAGGGCTATCGATTCGTTGCCGAGGTGACTGAACCCTCACAGGGCACTAACTTGCCATCGAGCGGAAAGATCGCCGCTGCGCTGAAGCGATCACAGTGGCTGGCATGGATAGGCGCGGCAGCGGTCGTGTTGCTGGCGGTTGGAGCTTACCTCCAGCGCGGCGTGGGCCGCGGCACCCCTTCCGCAATTCACACGGTGACAGTGCTGCCATTCAAGCCGCTGCTCCCCGGTGAGCGAGATGAATCATTGGAACTCGGAATGACCGAATCGATGATCGCGAGCATCGGTGCACGCGGCGGCCTCAAGGTCAGCCCGTTAAGCTCTGTTCGCCGCCGCGGCGCGATCGACCAGGACCCGCTCGGGGTGGGGCGAGCGCTGCATACAGGATCAGTGCTTGACGGCTCGCTGCAACACCGTGGCGACCAGCTTCAGGTATCGGTGCGGTTGTTGCGCGTCGCCGATGGGCGCGAGCTCTGGACCAGTCAATACGAGGGAAATATTTCCGGCATCTTCGGCATTCAGGAACAGATATCTGCCAAAGTGGCCGAAACTCTCTCAGGCAAAAGCACCGCTACAGGTGCCGCCGCACCGCAAACCGTTGGGGGCACAAAAGATGCTGCAGCCTATCTTCTCTACGCGCATGGCCGCTACGCCTTGGCTCGATCCACCGAGGAGAGCCTTAGGCTCGCGTTGGGATATTTTGAGCAGGCGCTCGCGCTCGATCCACAATTCGCTCTCGCGCATACCGGACTTGCCGATTGCTATCTGGTCATGGGTATCTTCGGCATGCGGCAGCCCGCTGAGACATTGCCGCGCGCGAGAGACGCGGTATTGAAAGCGCTTCAAATTGAGCCGCGGCTCGCGGGCGCCTATGGGACGCTCGGACAAATCAAGTTGCAGTATGACCGCGATTGGGATGGCGCCGAGGCGGACTTCGCGCGCGCCATTGCGCTCAATCCTTCTCTCTCCGAGCCGCATTTGTATTTGGGGGTGTTGCTCGGCATGCGCGGCGAGTTAGAGCGCGGCCTCGAGGAGCTTAAGCAGGCGCAGCAACTCGAGCCGTTGCTGACAATGGCTAAGACGCGGGCCGGTTCCTTGTTGTATTTTGCGCATCGCTACGACGAGGCGATCGCGCAGCTCAGGGAGAGTCTGGCGCTCGATGACCGTCCCGGCATCGCACACGCTACCCTCGGCCGGGCATATCTGCACACAGGCCGTTACGATCTCGCGCTGGCTGAGTTTGCGAAGATACGCGGACCGACGCCGGGAAGCTTTGGCGACGTGGGCCAGGCGCTCGCTCTTTCGGGCCGTCGTACAGAAGCGTTGGCTGAACTCGATCGGGTATTGAAACTGTCGACCCAGCGCTACGTATCCGCTGGGGATATCGCCTCCATCTACGCAAGTCTCGGCGATACCGACAATGCGCTGGTCTGGCTCGAACGCGCGCTACAGCAGCGCGCATCGATGCTGGGGTTCCTGGCGCAAAATCCCGCCTTCGACGGATTGCATGGCGACTCACGGTTTGCAGCAATTGTCGATCGGGTTGGTGTCTGGAAGCGGCCGCTGGCGAAGTGATGGTCGGATCGCGCGGATCGAAGTGCAAGTGCAACCGCTGACGGTCCGGCGTGGCGCTCGACTGGCCGGGTTCTTCGGTCTCGCCGGCATCTGCGGCGCGATCTTCGCGCCTACTGCACCATCGAACGCCGAAGCCACCAGCAATCCTGTCGGGGAACTTGAAAACATTGTCGTGACGGCGCGCAAACGTCAGGAAAATTCTCAAGACGTACCGATTTCAATCATCGCCGTGAATGGAGAACAGCTCGATCGCAGCCATACCCACCTTCTGACCGAGTTTGTGCAATTGATTCCGAACATGCAGTTGCAATTCACCAACCCGCGTCAAACTGCCTTCTCGATACGCGGGTTAGGTAACAATCCGGCGAGCGAAGGACTCGAAACCAGCGTGGGTCTATACCTTGATGGCGTTTACATCTCTCGCCCGGGCATGCTCACATCCGACTTCGACGACATCGAACAGATTAGCGTGCTGCGCGGTCCGCAGGGCACCCTATTCGGCAGGAACACCACGGCCGGCGCGCTCAGTATCAGCATCCGCAAGCCGGAGCGAACATTTAGTTCCAACATCGAATTTTCCGCCGGGAATTTTGGCTTGAAACAGGTGCGCGGTAGCGTCACCGGCCCCTTGGACCAGACGCTCTCCGGTCGCCTTTCTGCCTTCTATACCGGCCGCGATGGCATCATCGAGAGCATCGGTACCAATTCGGAGCTCAACAATCAAAATAGATTTGGTACTCGCGCCCAGCTCTATTTCCAGCCCAATCAAGCATTCGATCTACGCCTTACGGCAGACATCAGTCGTCAGCAGGAGGATTCCGGCGCGCAAGTGCTGGTCGACCCCGGTCTTACACTCGCCAATCGCAACACACGGCCCAACAACATTTTGGTGCGTTCCGCGCGCTTCGACTTTTCGCCCACATTCGATCCGTTCGAACGCCAAGTCAACATCGATCGGCTTCCGGCAATCGAGACGACTAACGTGGGGACATCCGTGGAAGCCAATTGGAACCTTGCCGGATACTCGCTCACATCGATTTCGGCTTGGCGTCGATGGACATTTCTTCCGAGTGTTGACTTGGACTATCTACCGCTCGATATCCAGCACACCGCCGGGAACGACATCTGGAATCAGCAGTGGTCCGAGGAAATTCGACTCGCCTCACCCATCCATCGCGGCGTTGATTTCGTCGCCGGAGTGTTTCTTTACGGGCAGCAACTCGAAACCGCCAACGTGCCTGGAGCAACCTACGGTGCCGATGCGGCCAGATTCTATTCGCAACCCACCCTGATACTACCGGCATATGCTCTGGCGGGTCTTACGAGTTACACGCATGCCGACGCGGATACCGATAGCGAAGCGGTGTTCGGCCAGATCGCATGGCATGTGGACGAGCATTGGGAACTTACCATCGGAGCGCGCAGCAACTGGGATCACAAATTGGCCGTGGTCAGCCGCAGGCGTAGCGGCGGTTCCGTCCTTAATCCGGCCGATCCCTATTTCGCTGCGGCCACGGCAGCGCGCACTCAACTGGCGCCAGCCGATGCCAGCGCCGACAACGGGTCGTCCGGCAACACGCTGTCGGGCTCGCTAACCCTGAGTTACCGGCCCGCTGACATCCTGATGCTCTATAGCTCGCTTTCCCGCGGTGCGAAAGCCGCTGGTCTGAACACCATCATTCTGCCGGTGGGCGCAGATCCGGTCATCAAGCCCGAAGTAATCAACAATATTGAATTGGGTATCAAGAGCAGCTTGCTCAACCATCGCCTGGAAATCAATGGCGACTTGTTCTACGCGAATATCGACAACTACCAGACAACAGTGCGCGATCGGGTGTTAATCACTTCCTATCTGGCCAATGCCGAATCCGCTCGCACCCGTGGCGCCGAACTCGAATTACGCTGGGCCGTTCTCGCCGGATTGCAAATGGATGCCGCGATCGCCTATGACGAGGCTACTTATACCTCGTTCCACAGCGCTCCCTGCGGCACGGAGTGGACCGGCATAGCGACAAACTGCGATCTAACCGGCAGACCCCTTTCCGGCGCACCCCGCTGGTCGGCGGTTGGGCATGTGGAGTACACCCGTGGATTGACGAGCAATTTGCGGAGTACCAATGGGATTGAGTACACGTTCCGCTCCAGCAGTTACTACAATTCCGACGACTCCTCCTACTCATTGATCCGTGGATACGGCCTCGTGAACATACACATGAGCGTGGGGCCACCCTCGGAGCGCTGGCAGATTTCATTGTGGGCCCGGAATGTTTTCAACAAGGAGTATTTCTCCGCGCTTTCCGCCGGAGGAGTATTCGGCGCAGGCTATGTGGCCGGATCGATCGGCGATCCGCGTACTTTTGGCGCTACGTTACGCTTGCAGTTCTAAGCCGTCATCGATGTGGCAGCAGTCGAGCACAAATTTGCCACACGCCGCACCCCTTCGGAGCCGCCCTCAATGGCGTTCTCCACCGCCGCGCGGCGTAGTGCGTAGCTCAATGTTCGGGCCGGTCCGCTCGCGAAGCAGGATGCAGCTGTCAACCATGCGAACAGTGGCGTTTAAGGACACGGCGAAGGCGCAGAACTAGCTGAGCCACTGATGCGCAACGACTGCCTTGGCGAAAGCGATCGCTGACATGTTCGGGTGCGATTGCAGCGCGAAAAGATATCCGAGGGCGCCCATGACAAGGCCGTTCATAGCGAGAGCGGCTACAAAGGCGGTGAATTTGGAAGAGAGGGTGTTCAGGTTCTTCATGACTATCTCCGTTGGTGACACTTAGGTTTCCTTCGATGCTGGAATCTTGAGCGCGATCTTGCAGGTCCTCACGCGATATTCGGCGAATGATCCGCAAATCCCGGTGAATGACCGGTCGCTGTTCACCGGGAAATCTCATGCAATCGGCGGGGGGACAGCGACGTGATGGCTTGGCGATGCCATCCTGGATCATTTGCCGAAGCAGCAAGCAATGAACTCCGAGCAACGGCGGCTGTTCGATGAATTGGGGGCCGGCGTAGTCGGCGTATTTGACTATGAGTACAGATGGGATCACCTCGGCCAGGTGATGTTCACTACCTTTCAGGGGGTCGAGGAAACTCTGGACGAGGAACTCGCTTCTCACCTGTCCGCATCGGCCCGCGACGCGCTTGCTGCATTTTCTAGTACGGCTTTGGGTAAGGACATTTTAGCGCGAATGCCGGAATCGCAAAGACTGTTCGATGAACCGTTGGCGGTACTCAAAGCGGACGCCGAAAAGCGATTGGCAGCTGTGCGGAACGACTATCAGGCGCGAATGAGGAAGTTGGCCGCGGTGAAGTAGTCTCGCATCCCGAGAGAATCGGCGCGAAACTCTTAGAATGGCTGTATCAGCGTCTAGGCACTCCCCGAACCGCCTTTGGGCGTCCGGCTCTTGCAGGTCGAGCCGTTCCAACAGTGATCGTGGCCGCGCGTATCAAACCAGGTGGCGACGGTAGCGTTGAGCATTAAGATTGCTCGCGCTCGGATGGACGCTGGCGCCTTGTGTATTGGTGCGTTGGACTCCGACTGCGAGCAAGTTGAGGAGTCTTTTCTACTTCGCATCCACCGGTTTTAGAGGCGCGATCTTCAATCGGGCGACGCGCTCCTCACGTTCAGCAGTTCTGTCTCCTTACTTGGCCGGCTATGAAACTCGGATACGGTTAAGTCGTATTGCGGCCCGAAACGCCGTCTAAAACGCAGGGACCGTTGTCGCTGCACGGTCAGCCATGCGACAGCCGCGAGCACAACGGCTATTACGAGTAGGACAAAAATGACGGTATTCGGGGGTGTCGTATTCATTGATGACTATCCTGCTGCTGTTGGCTTTCGACCGTGCGCCAGCGTGTATTAGCATCGCTTGCGTCCACGCAGAAGTGTTGTTAACAATTAGCCGGGGCGCAGTCAGATGTTTTATGAGGCTGGCGTAGGACATCGCCTGACGTCGCATCGCGCAATGCGTTTTTTAAATGTGTCGCCGATTGCCGTCATTTAATTAGTCTTAAGTATGCGCGAACATCCGCGGTTCTCGCGTCGTCTCGCGAGAACCGATGATTCTGTCTCACGGTGCACTTCAATGCCTGAACCTAAGTGGGAGGTACACGATGGACACACCGACTCTTAGTTTTCCCGTCACATGTCCGTGCTGCGGTCAGGAATACCTGATGGTGTCGAACCGCAATATGATTGTCGATGCCCTTGCCACCGAGCGGCGGCTAACACTCTGTTCGATTTGCGCACACCACCGCGTGATGTGGGTCGCGAACGAGATCGAGCGAGATCAAATCCGAGAATATGCGGATACGCTGCACTTCGTCTGGACGGGACGATCACGCCCGCGTTGTCACGCATGACCGGTGTGGTTGCCTTTTACCGCAGGGGTTTTACACGCCCTCGAGTGAATGGGAGTTGACCGGCGACGGCGGTAGATTGAATACTCTCTACCCCAAGCTGTCTGATGCGACCGACCGCTTCCGCGCAAGAACATTAACGCGGCGTTTCAGGGAGTGTCGCGCCCGACTTGGAGCGCCTCGACTATTGTCGCGCGCGGCACTTCGGCCATCCAGACCGCGCAAAGGTGGGCAGCCGCCGCCAGATACAATCGAACGTGCTCCGGATCGAAGGCCCCCATATCGAGACAGGCGCGCGTGTACTTCACCAAGTGAATGTCGTTGCGTATGGAGGCTTCCGTTGCCAGGATGCGCCGAATTGCGGATAGTTCGCCATCGGGCGCGTGCCAGACGCGGGAGGCGGCCGCCGCGGGAGATGTCTGGAGGGCTTCCAAGATGCTCGCATCTTTGATGGGCTGAGGGTGCCAACCCAAGTCCAAGGCTCGATCGCTCAGGACGCTCCGATACGCCACGATCCACACCAGAGCCGCTGCCAGCGCAGGCTTGCGATTCGTTGTCACGCTGGACAAGCCGAATGCAGATTGCGGCAAATTCAGGCAGTGCGACCAGCCGAATTTGCCCTGTTCCAAGTCGTCCTGCAACATGCTGTGGGCGCTAACTCGAAGCACCGCCCGGAAGGCAGCATCGATCTGGGGTTGGCTGAGATCGTGACGGATAAAGTCCCCGAACAGCGTATCG
>Ga0193726_1002796_pt1 | contig 11494 bp, 7 predicted proteins | sample H2c1metaG_FD_144928 | JGI IMG/M metagenome (GOLD analysis project Ga0193726, IMG submission 144928) | Soil microbial communities from a riparian zone of the East river system, Colorado, United States - H2c1 | ecosystem: Environmental > Terrestrial > Soil > Riparian zone | place: USA: East River... | reverse complement strand
TGGTAAACCAGAATTTCGTACGGCGTTATTTGCCTGGAGTGGATCCGCTTGCCCAAACCATCCGTGTGGACCGGCTGATTCCGGGGCTCACAACCACGGGTGATGCGGTGCAGTGGAAGATTGTCGGAGTCTTCCACAATGTACGCAGCGGCGGGCTCCGGGCCGACGATTTTCCTGAGATTGATGTGCCTTTCTGGCAAAGTCCCTGGCCGACTGCGGCCATGGCTGTCCACACCCAGGGGGACCCCGACGCCATGACCAAAAGCATCGCCGCCGCCATTCATGCCGTGGACCCCAATCTCCCGCTGGCGAACATTCGAACCATGGACCAGATCCTTACCGAATCTCTGCTCGGAGACCGGTTCATAGCAACACTATTCGGCAGTTTTGCCGCCGCGGCGCTGCTGCTGGCGGCGATGGGGATCTACGGGGTGATGGCTTTCGGCGTGGCCCAGCGGACTCATGAGATTGGCTTGCGGATGGCCTTGGGCGCGGATAAGGAACGGATCCTGGGACTGGTCTTGCGGGAGGGCTTTCTGTTGGCCGCCGCCGGATTAAGCCTCGGCTTCGTGGGTGCTTATTTCCTCGGGCGCGCGATGCAGAGCACCTTGTACGGAGTAGGAGCGATTGACTTCGGCGCCTTTGGCGCCATGGCTATGGTCCTGCTGGCTTCGGCGTTGCTGGCATGCTACATCCCCGCCCGCCGCGCAGCCGAGGTTGATCCCATCGAGGCGCTGCGCCACGAGTAAAGGTCCAAGGAGCAAGAGGGAGCCGTTTCTCGAACCCCGTTCAAATCTTCATCCCTCGGACTCGCACCCTTCGCGCCCTGGGGCAGGCCATGGCTGAGGTGAGCCGACAGCTGTGCCGTATGCGAGGCAGAGTGCGAACACGCCCACTCTTCCTGCTCCCGGCCCAGCCATGCATTCAATCCCAAAGACACTGCGGTCGTGGGCGTGAAGACCCGCTATGGAAACGGTGCCGCGGCACGGTAAGTGCCCGGACGAGGGGAGTGGTTCGAGCAAAGACAGATGGTTGAGTCTCTCGAATCTGGCAAGGACGCTTCCGCTCCGCTGTCCTCAAAGGCATCGATTGCCCCTATCAGTGAGCCCCCGGACACGGGAGGCAGGAATGTCACCGGCTGATGGTTGTTTCCCTTGACAGCGAATGTGACCCCTGGTTATGTTGCATATCATCACAGCAGCCGGCTCTATGAGTAATCCTGCCCCTTCGCGCTATTTGTGCCACATCTGCCACGGGCCGCTTAGCATCAGCCTTCACGTTGGCGTCGTTGCGGACGAAAACGGGAAGGCCGTTCACCCAGCCTGTTACCTCGGGCGACTTTGCCTGGGAGAGGACCGTCAGGCTCACCCTGACGATGGCAGTCTACCTACGGAACCAGTTCCCTCATCCAGGTCAGCCAGCCGCCGACGCAGCAATTGAATCTGTCGATTGCGTTCTTCGTATTCGGCGAAAGCCTCGCGATTCATCCTGACCAGGAAGGTCGCATCCTCCATCGCATTGTTCTGCTCCCTCAACAGCTTCCGAAGCTCGTCGGCGACTGCCATCCGCTCCTGGGATTGACCGGCCATCTCTCAGCCCTGTGTAGCAAAGAATTGGATTCCACAAGAGTCTTGTCAACGCTCGGCAGGAGGGTTGTGAAATTGTCACTTTCGAATTGCTTAGTCTCTGATGCTGTCCCGATGGGTGGGTTGTCACGCAACGTGACACTTTTGTATTCTTCCCCACCTCGACCGTGGCCTGACTTTCTCACACCTACCTGTACCGCTTGCCTCTACCTTCAGGTGTCACGGGTGTATTCGCAGTGGGGTGCTGCGCTCGCTGTTTCCAAAGGACCAGTTCTGTTTCGCGACCTCGGGCAGATTCGCCGAGACATTTTCTGCCGCGACTCCGTGTCCTTGGCAATCAGTTCTTTTCGGATGGAGCGTTCGGGCCGGGTTCATGGTGCTCTGCATGAACCCGACACCGTCGGACAGGGTCTCGCCGAGACCGGCTGGATGGTAAATCAATCACTGGTATCCCGCGGCCTGTCCTGGGCGCTGTGAAGCCCTGCCAAAGGGCCAACCCGGTATGTTCCGATAGGAGATGTGGCCAGGCATCTTCCCGGATCAGGGAAATCGCCGTTCCTCGGATCAAGCCTTCTTTTCAACTTGTTTTCTCGGGCAGGGTTTCGGCACCGGCAGCGGCATCATCCGCCGGTTTTGCATTCCTGGGGGCCCCTTCAGCTTCCGGCGCAGCGTCCTGTTTTGCAGGTCGATCTTTTTCGTCACTTGTCTGCGCGGCAGGCTGAACCGCTGCCTCGGTTTCCTTCGCCGATTTGTTCTCCGCAGGCTTTTCAGGCGGTCTCTCCACCGACAGCAGCAGTCGATTCATTCTGGCGCGGGCCGCACGCCACCGGACATTGCTGGCGTTTGCTGCCTGCTCCAGACAGCGGGCAAGCTCTTGCTCGCCCGCAATTCCCTTCGACTTTAGAAACTCCAGGATTCCCTCGCTCCGCGCTTCCAGAGCTTCGAGGGTGGGAATCAGTTCGTCGAGCACCTGCTGCACCAGCTTCTCATCCATGACGATCTCCTCTTGCGTTTCAATATTATGCCGGAATGGTACGCCCGCCGCGGTGGAAGCCACGAATCACCCCCACCCATCCGAAAGGCGATTCGCACTTCGCATTTTGCCCGGCGCGAGGCGTGCGCGTGCGCCAGGGAGAAGCGGCGCGCTCTCGGTTGCCGACCCTTTGACTGGGAAAAAAACTCAAGCAACTGGCAAAAACTTCCCGTCATCGTTGACCCATCGAACCCATAACCTTCTTGTTATCAAACAATCGCCGACTTGGCCAATCGCTTGCTTTCAATAACGCGTACTTCTGTTCCCATTTGGAACAACGATCAGAATCAAATATACGTTTTCGAGTTTCCGCCGCCATCACAGTTTTTGCTTGGATTGAGTTCGACTTCTTCCCTCAATGTTTAGGACGGCGGCACGCCGCCATAGCGTTGCGCGTCACAAGTCCCAGCCCCGGGGCGCAGTCTGACACCGTTGCGCGACAGCACGACGCCAAGGTCTTTACCAGGAACGATCATGTAGAAACGATCATGAAGGAACGATCATGCAAGAGAAGATCACGAAGATAAGGAGGAATGTTGGTGCTGACAGATGCGGCGGGCAGCACGATTCCCGTGCCAGAGATTGAGACCGCGTCCTAAAAATCGAGCAGTTCCAGGTCATCGGGCGGGCACCGGATCTGGCGTTTCACCCTTATGAGGAGACCACTGAAATTATCCACCCCAGCGCCAGATCTTCTGAGTCCCAGATCGTCTGAGTCTCTGAATGGGGATCTTCGAACTTTGTGGGGGAGAGGTTTCCGCCATGCCGTAGGTGAAACGAAATTCCTGGATACGAGAGGGAGGCCGCCGACGCACCACCATATTCCCTTTGTTCCAATCTGCGCTCTCTGTCGTAAACCTGTGCCCCTTGAGGTTAGCAACACCGATGAGCGCGGCAGAGCAGTTCACGAAGAGTGCTACGTGCTGAGCCTGCGCTTGAGCCTGAGACCAAAACCTGAAAGCTCAGGCCACAGCTGAGTTCGCTCCGTTGGGCCGCAGCGATACCAAGAAGCGGTACCAAGAACGAAGCGCGGTACGCCGTAGTGAGGGCTCCTTGGGCGGCGCCCTCGGCTCTTTCACAACCGCGTTCCTAGACTGGACTCGACGCGACAGCGTTTAGCAGGGCTTCCACCCCAGCATCCAGATCCCGGCGCTTAAGAACGCCAAGCTCGGAATCCCGACCTCGAATCACAAACCTGGGATGGGGGATTAACGATTACGGCGTACAACCTTCGCATCTCATTCCCGCAAGGTCGTCGCAGGATCGCCCGCCATGGGCTCGTCGCCCTCTTACTTGGCGGCCGAGGCTTCTCTTGGATTCGGCGTCAGCACCGTCAAGTCGCCGACTTGCTCCCTGTTCACGATGCCACGAAGGTGGACGGCATGATCCATCATCCACAGCTCGGGAATGATTTCGCCGACCAATTGCCCATGACAGAACAGCCGCACCACTGAGCTCTCGGAGACCACAATGCCCACTGCCTTGGTCACGGCACTCATGTTGGCGGCGGCAATGTGACGGCTGCCCATTCCCAGCGGCACGTCCACTTGTGCGGCCACGGCGTCGAGGTAGCGGCACGCGGAAAGGACAATTCCGCTGTGACTCACCACGAAGGCGCCATCCAACTGCGCCAATTCCTTGACGGTTCCGCGGAGATTGAGATTGGTGACGTGGCGCAAAGACTCGGGATGTCCCAGCAACGGATCCAAAATCAGCGGTCTGGATCGGGCGAGCACGGCATCCTCGTCTCCCAGCGTAAACAGCGTGCCGACGCGTCTTCCCTCCCGACCCTCGCGAGCAATTTCGACGGCCAGCCCAATCAGAGGGTCAAGAACGCCCGGATCGTATTCCGTCACTTGGCAGAGAATGCTCTCAAACATCGGTTGCGCTCCTCGCGCCAGGCACCACTAGTGGAGTCATCGCGGTTGCGACGAACCCGTCACCGACCAATTATGCGACTTCCGCTGGCTCACTGGTTCTTGCTTCTTTTTTCGCCGAGAGCGGCACCAGGAGTCCTTTCACAATAACGTACAGCACGGGAATAAAGAAGAGATTAAGGACGGTGGAGAACAACATGCCGCCAACGATGGCGGTTCCGACCGAGTGCCGCCCCAGCTTGCCGGCGCCGGTCGCGAAATAGAGGGGGAGCACACCGAGGACGAAGGCGAACGAGGTCATCAAAATCGGGCGCAAACGCAACTCGCCCGCCTCAATCGCCGCGCTCGTGATGGACCGGCCTTGCTCGATCAATTGTTCGGCAAATTCGACGATGAGAATTGAGTTCTTCGCGGAAAGCCCGATCAACATGACCAAACCGATTTGTACATAGACGTCGTCCACCAGCCCGCGCATGGAAATGAAGATCAGAGCCCCGAGCACCGCCATCGGGACCGCTAGCAAGATGATGAAGGGCAGGGCAAAGCTCTCGTATTGCGCCGAAAGCGTGAGATAAACGACCAGGAGTCCCAGACCGAAAATGATAATTGCCTTGCCGCCGGCTTCAACTTCTTCCAAAGCCAGACCGGTCCAGCTGAAAGACATGCCTTGCAGCATGTTCTGTTTGGCCAGATCCTCCATCGATTTGAGGCCTTGACCGGAGCTGTAACCAGGAGCAGCGGCGCCATCGATTTCCGCCGAGCGGAACAGGTTGTAGTGGTTGATCACCTGCGGCCCGGAGGTCTCCTTCAGGGTGACAATATTCCCCAGCGGTACCAAGCCGTTGGTCTCGGAACGAACGTAGTATTGCCGCAAGTCCCGTGCATTCATGCGGAACGGCTGATCGGCCTGCACGTATACGCGATACGAGCGATTGTTGAAGTCGAAATCGTTGACATACTGCGAACCCATGTAAACCCCGAGGGCCTGGGTAACCTGACTGATCGGCACTCCGATAGCCTTGGCCTTTTCGCGATCGATCTGCACCAGCTGTTGCGGGTCGTTCGCGGTGAAGCTGGTGAATAGTCCTCGCAGATCGGCACGCTGACGGCTGCTGCCAACGATCTTGTGGGCAACGCTGTCGATATCCTGCAGGGTATTGCGGCCCAGGTCCTGCAGCTCAAACTGGAATCCACCAAAACTTCCCAGACCTTGGATCGCTGGCGGTTCGAACGCTGCCACAATCGCTCCGGGAACCGCGAATAGCTTTGGCGACACCCGCGCCACAATATCGCTCACCGCGTGCCCTTTGCCCTTGCGCTCATCAATCGGATTCAGGGGAGCGAAGATCAGGCCGTAGTTCGACGAGCTGCCGCCGGCGAGCGAAAACCCTGGGACCGCGAATGTGCCGAACACATCAGGATCGGCCCGCAGCACCTGCTCCGCCCGCTTAGCGACGTCCGTCGTATAGGAGAGCGAGGCTCCCGGCGGCGCCTGGACCACCACGATGAAGTAATTCTGATCCTCCTGCGGCACAAACCCCGTGGGAACATGAACGTACATGTAGCCGGTGGCGGCCAAGCCTGCCAGAAACAGCACGATCATGGCATACCTGTAGTCCAAAACCTTGGAAATGGCCTTGCCGTAGGCGTTTCCGACTCCATGGATGGCATCGTCAATGCCATGCGCAACTTTTCTGTAGCCGCGCGAGAGCCACGAGATACGCGTCCAGTCAAGCACTGAATATTTTTGCTCTTCACCCCGCAGCAGGAGGGCGGCTAGAGCGGGAGAAAGAGTGAGCGCATTGAACAGCGAGATGGCAATGGAGAATGCGATGGTCAATGAGAATTGCCGATAGAGAATTCCGGTGGTGCCGGGGAAGAACGACACCGGCACAAACACCGAAATCAAAACCAACGAAGTTGCCACCACCGCGCTCGACACTTCGCGCATGGCCACGGAGGTGGCGGTATGCGGATCGGTGCTGTCCTGGTTGATGTGCCGCTGCGCATTTTCGATGACGACGATTGCGTCATCGACCACCAATCCGGTCGCGAGCGTGATCCCAAACAGCGTCAGCGAATTGATCGAGAAATGGAAGGCGTTGATAAAAGCAAACGTACCGATCAGCGATACCGGAATGGTAACCGCCGGAATGATGGTGGCACGCCAGTCCAGCAAGAAAAGGAAGATCACGATGATGACAATGACCACCGCTTCTTCCAGCGTACTGACAACTTCTTTCACCGAGTCGCCGACCACCGTGGTGGTGTCGAAGGCGATTACGTACTTGATTCCCGGAGGAAACGCCTTCGCCAGCTCGACAAGCGCCGCCTTGGCAGCTTTGTCGACCTCCAGCGCGTTGGCATTGGAGAGCTGCTGCACGCCGACACCGATGGCTTCGTGTCCACTGTACAAAAGGTTCGTGTCGTAACTTTCTGCGCCGATTTCTGCCCGTCCGACTTGCTTGAGCTGCACGATCCCGTTGCGGGTATTCTTGATGATGATGTTTTCGAATTCCCTCGGATCGGAGAGTCGCCCAACCACCCGCAACGTCACCTGAAAATTCTGTTTGGGATCGGCGGGCGGCCGGCCCAGCTGTCCAGCCGGTATTTCGACGTTCTGTTCCTGCAGGGCGGCGACTACGTCCGCCGCCGTGAGTTGGCGCGCGGCCAGTTTCGTCGGGTCGAGCCAAATCCGCATGGCGTACTTGCGCTCGCCGAAGATAACGACTTCGCCCACCCCCGGGATCCGCTTCAGGGCATCCTTGACATAAACATCGAGGTAGTTGGAGATGTACTGGTTCGAAAGGCTGTTATCGGGCGAGTAGAATCCGGCGGCAAAGACGAAGTTGGGATTTGCCTTGGTGATGGTGACGCCGGTGTTCTTGATTTCCTGCGGCAGCCGGCCTTGGGCAGTGGCCACTCGGTTCTGCACGTCCACGGCGGCAATGTTCAGGTCATAGCCGGTGCGGAAGGTCACATTGATGTTGCTGGTGCCGTCGTTCGAGCTGGTCGAGGTGATGTAGTGCATGCCCTCGACGCCGTTGATTTGCTGCTCCAGGGGAATGGTAACGGCGGACTCGACCACCTGCGCGTTCGCGCCCACATAGTTGCTGCTGACAGTCACCTGCGGCGGCGCCAGGTCCGGATACAGCGAGATCGGCAGCCCGGGGATCGAAACCGCCCCCGCCAGAATAATCAGCAGGGCGCACACCGTGGCAAAAATTGGTCGCTTAATGAAAAAATCAACCAAACGTACCCTTCCTCTTCCTGCCGCGTGGCGGCGACGGGTCCATTCCGCAATATGGGTTAGCTGATCGGTTTAACGGGCGCCCCGTCGATGAGAAACTGGGTGCCGGAAATGATTACCTTTTCCCCGGGCTCCAGGCCGCCGCTAACGGCGTATTCGTTGCCGACGGTATCCCCGAGAGTGACTGCACGCTGCTTGGCAACGCTTCCGTGCTCGGCCTGAGCCGCCACGTAAACAAACGACTGCCCTCCGATGCGCGTCACCGCCAATACCGGGATGGTTGGCGCAGGAGCCGTGCTCCACACGACGCGGGCCTTGACCAGTTGCGCATTCCGGAACCGGTCGAGAGAGCTACGGAGAGGGGCTTTCACCAGTATCCCTTGCAGAGCGTTGTCCACTTGCTGCGAAATGAAATTGACCTTCGTGCTCTCAATCAATTCCCCGCTGCTGGTGACAATCTGTACGGGAAGGCCCATGCGTATATCCGCCGCCCGTTCCGTGGGAACGTAAACATAGGCCTCCAGTTCGCTATTCTCATCCACGGTGGTCAGCAGGGTTTGCGGCGAGACGTAGTCGCCAATATGAACCGGAATGTCGCCCACGACGCCGGAGAAGGGCGCGGTCAGGTTGTAGTAGGCCAGTTGGCGCCGCTGGGAGACGCTGGCCGCCGTGGACGCTTCCCAGTCGGCCTTGGAATTCTCGAAGGCCTGCACTGCGTAGTCGAGGTTCTGCTTGCTGGTCACGCCGCCCTGGAACAGCTGGCGCTGCCGTTCTACTTCGGACTGGTTGTAGTCGTAGGTCGCCTTCTTCTGTGCTTCGGTGCTGCGTTGCTGGTCGAGCGTCGACTGCTGCTTCAGCGGATCAATCGTCATCAACGCCTGCCCCGCACGCACGCGATCGCCCGACTTCACCAGGATGCGCGTCAGCGAGCCATCCACCTGCGGCTGGATGCTGGCCGAGCGGCGCGACTTTATCGTGGCCACATATTCGTCCACCCGCGGGACGGGCTTGAAATTCACCGTCTGGGTATTGACCGGAAGCGGTTGCGGAGCCGGCTCCTTGGCTTCGGTTTTGCCACAACCGGAATTTGTGAGAGCGACGAGGCCCAACAGCCCCACCATCCAAATGAAGGCTAGCTTTCGCAATTCGACCGTCCTTTAAAACATCGGTGTCGTAATTAAAGATGCGTGGCGCGCCCGGGGAGATTCAATATTCAAGGTGCGCACTGACGGGATGAAATCATTTGCGCCTATGTCACCAAGCCAGGGAGCATCGTAATTATCCAGGGGTGACCGTAATAATCCAGAGGGGATCGCAATAATATAAGGAGGCACCGGGACGCCGCGTCACATCGAAAATATGGCCAGTTCAAAGGCAGGGGGAAAGCCCCAAATGAATTTCCGGAGACACTGCTACCACCTCCATCCGCTGCTTGACGTGGAAGCCATGCAGAAATTCAGTGGAACCCCGCAATAGTGGGAGCATAAGAAGGAAGCGCTTCAAGTCCCTGAACCCGAACGTTGCAGAGAGTGGGGCTTTGCCATCGAAGACGAGAAAATCCGCAAACAATTCGAGGCCGAATATTCAAAGACGGCCCCAGTCTACTCGGGAAACCGGGAAAGTCGCTATACGGCATCCTGACGCGATGTTATTTTTGCGAATTTCTCGCGAGGGAGTTTTTCAACATCAGCCAGGCTTGATTGCGACAGTTGTGAGAGGCATTGATCGCCCGTGATTTATTCTATATTGTATAGATAATGTCTGGGCGCGATTACCTCGGCGAGTTTGAACACATCGTCATACTGGCGCTCCTGCGCCTTGCCGATCGGGCCTACGGAGTCACCGTGCGGCAGGAGATCGAGTTCTGCACTCACCGTGAAGTGTCGATCGGCGCCGTCTACGCGACCCTTGGTCGCCTGGAGACAAAAGGGTACGTCAAGTCCTACCTTGGCGATCCTACCCCAGAACGTGGTGGACGATCGAAACGATTCTTCCATGTCACGCCCAAGGGAGTGGCGGCTGTGAACCGCACATACCGCGCACTTCAGAGGATGACCGAGGGCCTCGATCTCATCAGGAGCTGCTCATGACCTCTCAAACAGATTTCGCTCAGCCACCGCGCATTGCCGCCTGGCTCGTCAATCTATTTACTCCTCCCGAAGAAGGAGAATCGATCCTGGGAGATCTGCTTGAGGAATTCTCCCATCTCGCGTCGAAATCGGGAGTTGCGTTCGCCCGACGCTGGTATTGGCGACAGACCGCGAGAACGATCGCGCATCTCGCCCGCACCGGATTCTGTGTCGCTCCCTGGTCAATTATTTCCGCCGTAGCCGGAGGGTTTTTACTACGGAGATTTGTCTTTGGGTTGCCCGAGCGGGCGATATTTGCAGTTCTTGAGAGATACCGGGTTTTCGATCATCATTTCAACGCATACCTATTCTTCGCGTCAACCGGGATTGATATAGGACGCGTCATCACGTCGATGTTCGTCGGGTGCACCGTCGCGGTGGCGGCCAAGAGAAGGGAGATGGTTGCCACGATGATGCTAGGTTTCGTTCTCAGTGTGTTCTGTGGGGTGGCTATTTTGGCGACGGTGCCATGGGGACGACCTTTTTTTCTGTGGACGCTGCCGTGGCAATTCGCTGATTGGGTCGCGATCGTTGTGGGTGGAGCGATCGTCCGAAACGCTAGATCGACTGTGGAACGTCGGTCCTTGCGTGCGTAATCTGAGATTGGCTGATTGAGCGTCGCCAATCCGCTCCTGGTTCGTGCCGGTATGAATCGGACAGTGGATAGTGCACATGAGATCGCTCAACCTATGTCTATCGATCTAACGTCATGAGGTGGTGGCGCGGAGGATTCATGCTTATGCTCGTTTCCAGGCAGTTTGCACTCATGGCTCTGGTTTGCTGCGCAGCGCAGCTTGGCGGTGCGCAGAATGCACCGGTAACCTCGCCGACAATCGAGCGGCGCATTCAACACGTCACCTCGGGCCTGATCGGTAGCGTGGTCATCAAGGGGGATGAGCACGCCACCCACACGCTCGCTGATCGAATGAAGGAACTGAACATTCCTGGCGTAAGCATCGCTGTAATTCATGAGGGCAAGATCGAATGGGCGCGCGGCTTTGGCGTGCGCAGCATGGGCGGCCCGCCCGTCACTGTCGATACCATGTTTCAGGCCGGTTCCATCAGCAAGCCACTTGCGGCCATGGCGGCTCTGTGCCTAGTGCAGCAAGGAAAGCTCTCGCTGGATACAGACGTAAATACTTACCTGACCGGCTGGAAGCTGCCCATCGATCCGGTTACTGCAGACAAGCCCATCACTCTCCGCGAGCTATTGACCCACACGGCTGGCATGACGGTGCACGGCTTCCCTGGCTACGCAACCAATGAGCCCGTCCCCAACCTGAGGCAGGTGCTCAACGGCGAAAAGCCCGCAAATACGCCGGCAATTCGCAGCGAAGCGGCGCCCGGCACTCACTGGAAATACTCAGGCGGCGGATACACCATCATGCAGCAGGTGCTCATCGACGTAACCAGGGAGCCGTTTCCCAAGCTGATGCACGACTTGGTGCTCGCGCCGATCGGGATGAAGCAGAGCACCTATGAACAGCCGTTGCCGCAGGCTTTTCAGGAATTCGCTGCCACGCCTTACCACGGCGACGGCAAGCCCGTCGAAGGCGGCGCGCACACCTACCCTGAGATGGCCGCGGCCGGTCTCTGGACAACTCCGACCGACCTGGCTC
>Ga0193726_1002795_pt1 | contig 11497 bp, 7 predicted proteins | sample H2c1metaG_FD_144928 | JGI IMG/M metagenome (GOLD analysis project Ga0193726, IMG submission 144928) | Soil microbial communities from a riparian zone of the East river system, Colorado, United States - H2c1 | ecosystem: Environmental > Terrestrial > Soil > Riparian zone | place: USA: East River... | reverse complement strand
GATTCTCGCGTCCAATACCTCCTACCTTTCCATCGACGAAATCGCCGAGTCGACGTCGCGTCCAAGCGATGTCGTGGGCATGCACTTCTTCTCTCCTGCCAATGTCATGCGGCTGTTGGAAATCGTTCGCGGCGCAAAAACCGCACAAGATGTCCTGGTGACCGTCATCGATGTCGCCAAGCGCATCAACAAGGTGGGCGTGGTATGCGGCAATCGCGATGGTTTCATCGGCAACCGCATGCTGGGCGGCTATTCATATCAGGCATCGTTGATGGTGCTCGAAGGCGCCATGCCGGAGCAGGTTGACGCTGCCTTGCGCAATTTCGGCATGCCGATGGGCGTATTGCAGATGGGCGATTTGGCGGGCCTCGATGTCGGTTACAAGTCGCGAAAGGATCGGGATCCGGCAACATTCGACGGACGGGTGTCGCGCTCGGCGGACCTTCTGGTGGAAATGGGCCGAATGGGCCAAAAGACCCAGGCGGGGTACTACGACTATGCGCCGGGAGACCGGACACCGCGGCCATCGCCGGTGGTTGCGCAGATCATCGAGAAGGTTTCCCGGGAATACGGCATCACGCGGCGCAAATTCACGGACGAGGAGATCGTGGAGCGCTGCTTCCTGGCGCTGATGAACGTGGGCTGCGATGTCTTGAGCGAAGGGGTGGCGTATCGCTCCAGCGACATCGACATCGTGTATCTCTATGGATACGGCTTCCCTGCGTATCGCGGTGGCCCGATGTTCTGGGCCGAAAACCAAGTAGGCCTGAAAACGGCATTGGAAAGACTCAAGAAATACAGCGCAGAGACCGGCGGCGAGTGGCTCAAGGTATCGCCGCTGCTCGAGCAATTGGTGGCGCAGGGCAAGGGCTTCGCAAGCGTCGGGCAATGATTGCCCGACGCCGCGGCAACGGCTAAGGGGTTGCGGCCAGGCCTCGGTACTTCATCATGGCATCGATACTCGGGGCCTTGCCGCGCCATGCCACATACATCGCCGCCAGATCTTGAGTATTGCCCCGCGATAGGATCATCCGGCGGAATCGATCGCCGTTCGCGCGCGTCAAGCCGCCATGATCATCGAACCATTGGTAGGCATCATCATCCAGCATCTGCGTCCACAAGTAGGCGTAATAACCGGCCGAATACCCACTGTCCCAGATGTGGCTGAAGTAGCTGGACCGGTAGCGCGGCGGCACCGCATTCAGGGCCAGATGTGTCTTCGCCAGAGCCTGCTGTTCGAATTCATCCGGCTTCTGCAAGGGAGCGTCGGCGTTGAGCACATGCCATTGCATATCCAGCTCGGCGGCCGCCAATAGCTCCGTCAGTCCGTACCCTTCGGCAAAATTTTTCGCCTTCTTGATCTTGTCCACCAGTACCGCGGGCATCGCCGCACCGGTCGCATAGTGTTTGGCGTAATGATTGAACACGGCAGGATAAATCGCCCAATGCTCATTGAACTGGGACGGAAACTCGACAAAATCGCGTGCCGTCGAGGTGCCCGCGAGGCTCGGATACCGCACGTCTGAAAACATGCCGTGCAGCGCGTGGCCGAACTCGTGAAACATCGTCGTGACGTCGTCGAAGCTGATCAGCGCAGGCTCGCCCGGCGCGGGTTTCGGCAGATTTGCGACGTTGTAAATCACCGGCAGTGTGCCGAGGAGCTTGGACTGACCGACAAATTCGGACATCCAAGCGCCGCCGTTCTTGTTGTCCCGCTTGAAGTAGTCGCAATAAAAGAGCGCCAACGGCTTGCCGTTCACGTCGCTGATTTCGAAAACACGCACATCGGGCTCATACACCGGGATATCCTTTCTTTCCTTGAAAGTAATCCCATACAACTGATTTGCCGCAAAGAAAACGCCGTTTTCAAGTACGTTGCCGAGCTCGAAAAACGGCTTGATCTCCGCATCGTTTAGATCGTACTTGGCTTTGCGGACTTGTTCGCCGTAGAAATCCCAATCCCATGGCGCGAGCGTAAATGCTCCGTGCTGCGCGTCGATCACTTCCTGAATATCCTTGCCCTCGCCGGCCGCCTTGGCGGCCGCCACGGGCACCAACGCATCCATGAATTGAAGCGCTGCTTCAGGAGTCTTGGCCATCTGGTCTTCGAGCTTCCACGCAGCATGGCTGGGGAATCCCAACATGCGGGCACGCTGGGCTCTGAGTTGGGCCAAACGCGCGATGATCCCGCGGGTGTCGTTTGCATCGCCGCGCTCAGCACGGTTCCAAGAATTGCCGAATATGGCTTCGCGGGTGGCGCGGTCGCTCAAGGATGCGAGCACCGGTTGTTGCGTGGTGTTCTGCAGCGGGATCAAGTAGCCCCTGGCGTCGCGGCCGGCAGCCGCTCGGGCCGCGGCGGCCACTTGCGCGTCGCCAAGACCTGCAAGAACGGCTTTATCCCCCGTCACGTACGCACCCGCCTTGGTCGCTTCGAGCAATTTCTTGGAGAAAGCATCCGATAGCGACGATGCCTCTTGGTTGAGTTCTTTGAGCTGCGCCTTGTCATGGTCAGAAAGGTTCGCGCCCGAGTGAACGAACTGGTCATACTGTCTCTCGACCAGCCGCAGCGACTCAGGGTCGAGCTTCAGCGATGTGCGCCGGCGGTAGATCGCGGCAACGCGCTCAAACAGTTTCTTGTTCAAACGAATTGCGTCCTGATGGGCGGCAAGCTGCGGCGCCAGGGCAGTCTTCGCCTTCTGCAAAACAGGATTCGTATTCGCCTGGCTGACGCCATTGAAGGCGGCCGAGGCCCTTGCCAGCAGCCGTCCGCTGCGCTCGAGCGCAACCAAGGTATTGCTGAAAGTCGGGGCCGCCGGGTTATTCGCGATCGCATTGATCTCCGCGAGTTCCTGCGCCATCCCGGCCTCAATGGCCGGTTGATAGTCCTCGTCCTTGATCTTGTCGAACGGCGGCGCGCCAAACGGCAGGGTGCTCGGCGCGTAAAATGGATTGGACGGACCGAATCCGGCCGCTTCGGCGTTCAGCCATCCGCTCATCGTCAGCGCACATGCGCCCGCAAGTAGTCGATTTCTATATTTCAAGTAGGTCATCCTTGGGGTTATCCTCCAAAGATTATACGTCAGCGGCGCGCCGTGCGGATTGCCCGCCGAACAGCGTGCCAAAATGAATCCTTGCGCCGACTGGCGTAGAATGCGCCTTCACAATAAGAACAGATCACCGCGGAGACCTAAATCCATGCCCGTAAAAAAGCGCGCCCAGCGCATGTCACCCGATAAGCGGCGCGAGCAAATCATGGATAGCGCCGTGGCGCTCATCGTCAGCCGCGGACTGTCCAGCTGCACGCTCGAGGTTGTGGCCGTTGAGGCACGCATCAGCAAGCCGCTCATCTATAAATATTTCCCAAAACTCGCAGATTTGTTCAAGGCGCTGGTCGAGCGCGAGTATCGCTTCTTGCGCCGCCGCGGCCTCGATGACTTGCCGAAGAATGCCGCGTATGAAGATGTCATCCACCTCTCCAATCTACGCTCCATGGAATATCTGTATGAGCGCGGCCCGATCATGCGATTGCTGGCCAGCGATCGCTCGATTGCCGGCCTGGCAAAGCGCCAGGACCGGGACGAACGCGGCGTCATGATCGACTATTTCACCAAACGGTGCATGGAGGTATACGGCTTCCCTCGCGACGTGGCGCGGATATGCTCGATCATGACCGTCAATGCCCCGATATTGTCGGTGCGTGCGCTGCGCAGCAGCGGCATTGCGGCGCACAGGGCAGCGGAGATCTGGAGCGATTTCATCATCGGCGGCAACTATGCTTTGCAATTGAAGTACGGCGAGCGCAAAACGGCCAAGGCCCGTAGGAAGAAAAAAGCGCTTTCCTGACTTGGGCCGCTGGTTATCGCTACATATGCGCATCGGCCGGTACTGCGTCCTTGGGCGGAATTTTGGATCTCTCACGCATCGGCAGTTCCGGGATCATCAGCGTGGCGGTCAGCGCGATGATCACGACGATGATGCTCAAGAGGATCACGTGCGTCACCGAATTCGCAATCAGAACGCGGACCGCTTCGGGAAGGTTCATCACGCCTGAATGTATTTGCGCATCGACCGACAGGCTGCGCAGCTTGGACAAGTTCATGGACGGCAGGCCCATGGAAGCAGCCCAAGCCGTGAGCTTGGTATTGAGGTTGTTGGTCAGCAGTGTTCCGAAAATCGCCACGCCCACCGTGGAGCCAATCTGGCGAAAAAACTGATTGGCGCTCGTTACGACGCCGATTCGATTCATCGGCACGGCATTCTGAATGGCAACGCCATACAGGCTCTGCAGCGGGCCCAGCCCGATACCGAGAACCGCCATGCGCCAGCCGAGATCGAGCCGCGTCGTGTGGTAGGTCATTTGGCTCATCAATAATGTCGCAATCAGCAGCACGGCCATGCCGAACAGCATGAAAGGCTTGTACCGGCCGGTGCGGGTGACCAGCCGCCCGCTCACTGTCGCGGCGACGATCAACCCCAACATCAAAGGCAAAGTCGACAGCCCGCTGGTGGTCGCCTGCACGCCCTGCCCCAGCTGCATGAACAACGGCAGGAACGCCACCACGCTCAGGAAGGACATCGATGAAAAGAAACCCGCGGTGTTCGCCCAGGCGAACACCTTGTTGCTGAACAGCTCCATGTGAATAATCGGGTCGTTCACCCTTTTTTCCACAATCACGAACAGAATCGTGCAGACGACGAACATGGCCAGCAACCCAAGAACGGTCGGGGAGTCCCAGGCATATTTTTGTCCGCCGAAGGTCAGCGCAAGCAGCAACGGCACGCAGGCGGCCACGATCAGCACCGCGCCCAAGTAGTCGATGCTCCCCTTGGCGGCATGCGATAGCTTGGGCATCTTGGAGATGACCATGAACAACGCCACCAAGCCCACCGGCAGATTGAGATAGAACACCCATCGCCAGCCTTCGACGATGTGGCCGGCGATGGATACGGTTCCGTGATCGGTAAAATAACCGCCCAGCAACGGACCGACCGCGCTGGCGAGGCCGAATACGCCGCCGAATAGACCGGCAAATCTGCCGCGCTCCCGCGGCGGGAACAGATCGGCGATGATGGCGAACGCCGTGGTAAATAACGCGCCGCCGCCCAACCCCTGAATTGCCCGGAACACCACCAGCTGGACCATGCCGCCGCCGAGCAGCGGCAGCGTACCGAATTCACCCGCAAGTCCCGACAGCCATGAACCGAACAAGAATAGCCCGATGCCGGCGAGCAGCACGGGCTTGCGCCCATATAGATCGCCCAACTTGCCCCACACCGGCACCATGACGGTCGAGGATAAAAGGTATGCGGTGGTTACCCACGAATAGAGCTCGAGACCGTGCAATTGGCTGATGATCACGGGCATCGCCGTGGACACGATGGTCTGGTCCAACGCCGAGAGCAGAAACACGATCATGACACCGATTATCGTTATCCTGCGTTCGGCGTCCGTGAAATGCGCTGTCGTCAAGATTCAAACTCGGTCATTGGTGCATTATCGCAGCGCGCCTACCCCGTAGCACGAATTTTTGAATCTTTCCGGTCGCGGTCTTCGGCAATTCATTCACGAAGTGAAACGCGCTGGGAACTTTAAAATGCGCCAGCGCGGCGCGGGCGAAATCGCGCAGCTCAGCCGGCGTCGCAGACTCACCGGCCCGCAGTATGACGAATGCATGCGGCGACTCGCCCCACTTCTCGTGCGGCATGCCGACCACCGCAACCTCGAGCACGGCCGGGTGGCGCAATAACGCGCCCTCGACTTCGATCGAGGAGATGTTCTCCCCGCCGCTGATGATGACGTCTTTGAAGCGATCCCTGATCTCGATGTAGCCGTCGGGATGCACGACCGCCCCATCGCCCGAATGAAACCAGCCGCCGGCGAACGCCTCCGCGGTCGCCTGAGGATCGTTGTAATAGCCGGACATGACGACATTTCCCCGGGCGACGATTTCACCCATGGTGGCGCCGTCTTGCGCAACGTCCTGCATGTCGCCGTCCACCACACGCAGCTCGCCGGAGGTAATCAATTCAACGCCCTGGCGGGCCTTCACGGTCGCGCGGTCGGCACAGGAAAGCGCCGCGTGCTCAGGCAGTGCCTCGCAAATGCTGATGAAGGGCGCTGTCTCGGTGAGGCCATATACCTGCGTCACGTCCCAGGCGAGCTCGGACTCCAGGCGTTCGATGGTTGCGGCGGCGGGAGGCGCCCCGGCAGTCATCACGCGTACGCCCCGGGGCAGATGACTGCGGCTCTCTTCCGGGCCATTGGCGATGCTGATGAGGACGGTGGGCGCGGCGCAAAGATGCGTCACGCGTTCGCGCCGCACCTGTTCGTAGATGGCCGATGCTTCGACCGCACGCAGGCATACATGAGTTGCCCCGGCCGCGGTGACCGTCCACACGAAGGTCCATCCGTTGGCATGGAACATCGGCAGCGTCCACAAGTACCGGTCGGCGGGCGTCAGCGGCCAATGCGACAGCGTCCCCACCGAATTCATCCATGCATTGCGATGCGTAATCATGACGCCCTTGGGGCGTGACGTCGTGCCGCTCGTATAATTGATCGACAGCAGATCCGTCTCGGCGATTTCCGGAAACTCGAAGGATTCAGGGCTGCGTTCAATCAACGATTCGTAAGAAAGCCATCCGGCCTTATCGCCTTCCAGCGCGACGAAATGCTGTACCTGCGGCATCCGCGCTCGAACGCTCTCGACCATGTTCAAGTACTCGCCGTGCACGCACAGGACCTTTGCGCCGCTGTGCGTCGCCACGTAGACGAAATCATCGGCGGACAACCGGTAGTTGATGGGCACGATGACCGCCCCGAGTTGCGGTATGGCGTAGAATTGCTCGAGATGCTGATGCGTGTTGGGTGCGATGGTCGCAACCCGGTCGCCTTTGCCGACGCCCAGCTTCGCGAGCGCGGCGCTCCAGCGGTCGCAGCGCGTGCCGAATTCGGCATACGTGAGGCGAAGATTGCCGTCGACCACGGCCTCGCGCCGTCCATGCAATTTGCGTGCGCGGCGCGCGAATTCGAGAGGTGTCAGCGGCGTTTCCATGCGCAGCAAAGCGTAGCAGATTGCGGGAAATGCGGATGCATCATGAGGTTGCAACCGCGCTTTCCCCGTACCAAACGCCGCAGTGATTCGCCTATGCGGCCGGCTCAGCTTCGATAAGAATGGCGCGGAAGTCGTTGACATTCGTCAGCGTAGGTCCGGTAACGACCGAATCACCGAGGGCCGTAAAGAATCGGTGGGCATCGTTGTCGTCGAGCATATCCTTGGGACTCAACCCCAGCGCGCGCGCACGCGCGAGCGAGTCAGGGCTCATGTACGCACCCGCGATTTCTTCCTGGCCGTCGACGCCGTCGGTATCGCCGGCCAGCGCATGGATGCGGCCATTTCCCTCGAGTGCGATCGCCAGGGACAACAAGAACTCGACGTTGCGTCCCCCTCGGCCGCTGCCGCGCACCGTGACCGTGGTTTCGCCGCCGGACAGCAAAACGCAGGGTGCGCTCACGGGTTGATTGCGCGCGGCAACCTGCAGCGCCATACCCGCAAAAACCTTGCCGACGTCGCGCGCCTCGCCCTCGATGGCATCGCCCAGTATGTGCGCCGGCATTCCGGCAGCGCGAGCCACAGCCGCGGCAGCCTCCAGTGCCATCTGCGGCGTGGCAATCGTGCGCACCTTGGCATGCCTAAGCCGCGGATCGCCCGGCTTGACGGACTCGCCGCGGCCGCTCTGCAGGAGCTCGAGCACCTCGCGCGGCGGCTTGATGCCATAGCGGTGCACGATGCCCAGTGCATCGGCGCAGGTCGTGGGATCGGCCACCGTAGGCCCGGACGCGATGTCCACCGGCCGATCGCCCGGCACATCGGAGATCAGCAGCGTCAGCACTTGCGCCGGAAAACAGGCGGCGCCCAGCCGTCCGCCCTTGATGGCGGATAAGTGCCGCCGAACGCAATTCATTTCAGAAATCGTGGCGCCCGATGCCAGCAGCGCGCGGCTCACCTGCTGCTTCATGTCCAGGGTCAATCCGGCGGCAGGCAGCGGCATCAGCGCCGATCCGCCGCCCGAGATCAGGCATAGCACCAAGTCGTCTTGCTGCAGGTTGCCGACCAGCTCGAGGATTCGCTGCGCGGCGCGCATCCCCGCCGCGTCCGGAACCGGATGCGCGGCTTCGACGATTTCAATATGTCTGCAAGGCACGGCGTAGCCGTAACGCGTCACCACCAGCCCCGACAATGGCCCCTGCCAATGGTCCTCCACCACCCTGGCCATCGCGGCGGAAGCCTTTCCGGCCCCCACGACAATCAGCCTGCCGCGCGGGGACTCTGGAAGATGCGGCGGGATACAGACCGCGGGCTGCGCGGATGCGATGGCCGCATCGAACATCCGCCGCAAGAACTCCTTAGCGGATGGCGCGCGCACGCGTCACGCTACAACACCGACTTGAGCAACGATGCCATTTCAGCCGGATTGCGCGTTACCTTGATGCCGCACTCCTCCATGACGGCGAGCTTCTCGTTGGCCGTGCCTTTGCCGCCCGAAATAATGGCGCCGGCGTGACCCATGCGCTTCCCCGGCGGCGCCGTGACGCCGGCGATGAAACCCACCACGGGCTTCTTCATGTAAGACTTGATCCAGCGCGCGCAGGTCTCCTCATCGTCGCCGCCGATCTCGCCCACCATGATCACCGCATCGGTATCCGGATCGTCATTGAACAGCCGCATGACGTCCACATGCTTCAAGCCGTTGACCGGATCGCCGCCGATTCCAACGCAGGTTGACTGACCCAAGCCTAGATCCATCAATTGCCCCACCGCCTCGTAGGTCAGCGTACCGGACCTCGAGACCACGCCGATGCGGCCCTTTTTGTGAATGTGGCCCGGCATGATGCCGATCTTGATTTCATCCGGCGTAATGACGCCGGGACAATTGGGCCCGACGAGCAGGGTCTTCTTGCCCCGCATGCGATTGCGCGTGGCGATCATATCGCGCACCGGCACGCCCTCCGTGATGCAGATGACCAAGTCCAGGTCCGCATCGACTGCCTCATCGATGGCGGCGGCCGCGAAAGGCGGCGGCACATAGATCACCGATACGGTCGCCCCGGTCTGCTCCTTCGCGTCGCGGACGGTTCCATAAATCGGGATGCCTTCGAAATTCTCTCCTGCCTTGCTCGGATTTACGCCGGCGACGAAACAGGCCTTGCCATTGGCGTAGTCGCGGCAAAGGCGCGTATGAAATGCGCCGGTCTTGCCGGTGATGCCCTGGGTCATCACGCGGGTATTCTTGTCGATCAAAATGCTCATGACGGCCGGCCCTTGCCGCTCACCGCGGCGACGATTTTCTGGGCGGCATCCGCCATGTTGTCCGCGGAAATGATGGGCAGACCGGAATCCTTGAGCGCTTTTCTGCCCAGCTCCTCGTTGGTGCCCTTCATGCGCACCACCAAAGGAACGCTGAGCTTCACTTCTTTCGCCGCCGCGATCACTCCTTCGGCAATCGTGTCGCAACGCATGATTCCACCAAAGATGTTCACCAAAATTCCTTTCACCGCCGGGTTCTTCAGCATCAGCTTGAACGCTTCGGTCACTTTTTGCGTCGTAGCGCCCCCGCCGACATCCAGAAAGTTCGCCGGCTCGGCGCCGAATAGCTTGATGGTATCCATCGTCGCCATCGCCAGGCCGGCGCCGTTGACCAGACATCCGATGTTGCCGCCCAAGGAGATATACGACAGATCGAACTTGGAGGCTTCGACCTCGGCCGGGTCTTCCTCATCGAGATCGCGCATGGCGACGATTTCCGGATGCCGGAACAACGCATTCGAATCGAAATTCAATTTCGCATCCAGGGCCAGCACATCGCCGCTGCCGGTAATGATCAACGGATTGATTTCGGCAAGCGATGCATCGCATTCCACAAAGGCGCGATACAGTCCGTGCATGAACTTCCGCGCCTGCGCCACCGACGCCTCGGGCACGCCAATCTTGCGCGCAACATCGTCGGCCTGAGCGTCCGTCAAGCCGGCCTCGGGATCGACGGCGACCTTGTGTATTTTCTCCGGATGGCGTGCGGCGACCTCTTCAATCTCCATGCCGCCTTCCGAACTCGCCATCAGGGTCACGCGCTGCGTGGTTCGGTCGACCACCATGCCGACGTAGAGCTCCTTGCGTATGTCGGCGCCCTCTTCGACCAGCAATCGCTTGACCAGCCTTCCCTCGGGGCCTGTTTGATGCGTGATCAGCGTCATGCCCAGAATTTTGGAAGCAAAGTCATGCACTTCTTGCGGCGATTTCGCCACTTTGACCCCGCCGCCCTTGCCGCGGCCGCCGGCATGAATCTGTGCTTTCACCACCCAGACCTTTCCGCCGAGCGCGCGTGCCGCGGAATCCGCTTCAGCCACCGAAAAGCAAGGCACGCCGCGCGGCGTAGCGACACCGAACTTGCGCAAAATCTCCTTGCCCTGATACTCGTGAACATTCATATCTGATTTGAACTCCGCAATTTAAAATCTTCCCTCATCGAGGGTCTTCGCCAACAGCTTGGTCAGCGCATACACGGTATCGATATGGGGAGTCGGCGTGTTGGTCCGCCGGGCCAATTCCACCACAGAACCGAGCAGCGCGTCGATTTCCAGCGTGCGTGCGGCCTCGACATCCTGCAGCATCGACGTTTTGTGGTGACCCACCTTCTCCGCTCCTGCGATGCGTTTTTCCAGCGAGACTCGGAATTTGACCCCCAATCGACCGGCCACGCTTTGCGCCTCGGTCATCATCGCCGCCGCGATCGCGCGGCTGGGCGGATACTGACAGATGCCGGCGAGCGTTGCCCGCGACAGCGCGCTGATGGGATTGAAGGACAGATTGCCCCACAGCTTCAACCAAATTTCCGATCGTATGTCGCTCAAGATCGGCGCCTGCATTCCGCCGTTGACGAAGCATCGCGCAACCTGCGATACGCGCTCGCTGGTGGTGCCGTCGGGTTCGCCCACCGGGAAGCGGTTTCCCTCGACATGCTTGATCACGCCGGGCGCAACCAATTCGGCTGCCGGATACACCACGCAGCCGATGACGCGTTCGCACGGGATATTTTCGTAAATCGCTCCGCTGGGGTCGACGCTCTGCACGCGTGCGCCGGCAAATTCGCCCTGGTAGCCGTGAAAGTACCAGTACGGTATGCCGTTCTGCATGGGAATCACGACTGTTTTGGGACCGAACAGCTTGGGCACTTCGCCGCTCACCGCGGCGACTTGATGCGCTTTCATCGCCAGCACGACGATGTCCTGGGGTCCCGCTTCCGCATAGTTATCGGTCGCCTTGACTCGCGGCACGGCTTCTTCGGTACCGTCTGCGTTGACCATCCGAATGCCCTGGGTGCGCAGCGCTTCGAGATTTGCACCGCGCGCAATGAACGTAACGTCCTCGCCGGCCAGCGCAAGTCTAATCCCCACATAGCCGCCGATTGCGCCGACGCCGATAATCGCTATCTTCATGAA
>Ga0193726_1002794_pt1 | contig 11499 bp, 9 predicted proteins | sample H2c1metaG_FD_144928 | JGI IMG/M metagenome (GOLD analysis project Ga0193726, IMG submission 144928) | Soil microbial communities from a riparian zone of the East river system, Colorado, United States - H2c1 | ecosystem: Environmental > Terrestrial > Soil > Riparian zone | place: USA: East River... | reverse complement strand
TGTGTTCTTCGATGACAAGATCATCAATCCATTCATCGGAGCGGGCGCTCTTGCGACCGTGATCGATGACTTCAACGGCGACAATTTCGATCACGGCGGCTTGGGCTTCATCGGCGGCGCCTACATTGCGGGCATGGTCACCGGCGGCCGGCCCATCGAGATGATCTACACCCCGCAAGGCACCCCCGCCTGGGGGATGGAGTGGAAGCACGCGGCGGCGAAGAACTACCTGCGCTCTTTCTCGTTGAGCATTCATGGTTCGTGCATGAGCGCGCGCGGCAACTACTTGGATTTGGACCCTACTTATCGGGACATTCATGGCCGTCCGATGCTGCGCATGACTTTCGATTTCACGCAGAACGATCACAAGATGTCCGACTACTTGACCGATCGGGCTGCGGAAGTTGCCAAAGCGATGAACCCGCGGGAGATCAAGCTGAACCGGCGCACCGGCTCCTGGAGCGTCACTCCTTATCAGACCACCCACAACACGGGCGGCGCCATCATGGGCGACAACCCCAAGAACAGTGTCGTGAACAAATATCTGCAGGTTTGGGATGTGCCGAATGTGTTCTCCATGGGCGCCGGCGCCTTCCCGCAGAATGCCGGCTACAACCCCACCGGGACTTTGGCGGCGCTCGCATACATGTCGGCCGAAGCGATCAAATCGCAGTACCTAAAGGCCCCGGGTCCGATGGTGAGGGCTTAACCCATGCGGCAATCGAAACTTCGAATTTTCGCGCTCGCCGGACTCGTCCTGTGTGTGGGGGGCTTGGCGCGGCTCGCCTCGAGCCAGATGCCCGCACTGCCGCCGCTGCCTGCGCATCCGAGTACTGCGATCACTCCGCAATCGCTCCTCGCCACACCCATCGAGGAGCATCAGACCAATGCCGCGCAACTCAATCGCGGTCGCTACTTGGTGGCTGCCGGGGATTGCCTATCCTGTCATGTGCGGGAAGGCGGCGAGCCCTTTGCCGGTGGCTTAGGTCTCAATACGCCGTTCGGCGTGATCTACACCTCGAACATCACGCCCGATAAAGAGACCGGCATCGGGGGGTGGAGCGCCGATCAGTTCTATCGTGCCATGCACGACGGCAAGGATGAGGAAGGGGAAGATTTGTATCCGGCCTTTCCCTATCCCTGGTTCAGGCGTGTCAGCCGCGAAGATGACGATGCGATTTTTGCGTTCCTGCAAACACTCCCGGCGGTTAAGTACACGCCGCCCAAGAACGATCTCTCCTTCCCCTTCAGCGTGCGATCCTTTGTGGGAGCTTGGAATTTGCTGTTCCTGGACAGCCATGGCTTCCAAACCGACTCCAATCAAACGGCAGAGTGGAACCGGGGCGCGTATTTAGTCACCGGTCTCGGGCACTGCGGCGCATGCCACACCCCGAAGAATTCCTTCGGTGCCGACAAGTCCAAACAAGAATTTCATGGCGGCAAGCTCGATAACTGGGTCGCGCCGGACTTGACCGCCAACAGCCGCATCGGCTTGGGCGAGTGGAGCGTGAATGACATTGCAGAGTTTCTCGAGACCGGCCGCAATGCGCATGCTGCCGCGGGCGGCGCGATGGCCGATGTCATCACCTACTCGACCGCTTATTTGACCGATGCGGATCGGCGCGCGATCGCGGCCTACTTGAAGAGTCAACCGGCAAGTCCCGCGACTGCTGCCTCGGCGCCCGATGTCCGGGCCATGGCCCGGGGTGCGGAAGTTTACTCAGACGCCTGTTCTTCCTGTCACCTCGAGAACGGCGTCGGCCAATCCCTGATCTTCCCACCCTTGGGCAAGGATGCGATGCTGCAGCAAAGCGATGCCACCGGCGTTGAACATTTAATTCTTGCGGGTACGCAAATCGGCGTGAGCGACTCGCGTCCCTCGGCCTTGAGCATGCCGAGCTTCGCCTGGAAACTCACCGATCAAGAGATCGCCGACGTCTCGACCTACATACGCAACAGCTGGGGCAATCAAGCCCCTGCCGTTGCGGCCTCCGAAGTGGCGGCTTTGCGCAAGAAGCTGCATCTGGAGACGGTGCATTACACCGACAATTCAGGGGACCAGTAGCGGTCGAAGTTCCAGTCGCCTTCACCTACACCCGATCGCTCCCGCCGCCGACATAAAGGCCCGGAACTTTACTGCATTGTGCGCAATTGCCTGCGGGAGCAGCTGCTATTTCTCGTCCTCGGCTCGCGCGCCGACCTCAAAACACTCAAGAAAGGGATATATATGTCAATCATCGCGTGGCTGATCTTAGGCCTCATCTCCGGATTCATCGCCAGCAAATTGGTGAACAAAACAGGCGACGGAATCATCGTTGACATCATATTGGGGATCATCGGCGCGATTGCCGGTGGTTGGTTGTTCAATACGTTCGGCATGCCGGGCGTCACGGGCCTCAATATTTACAGCATGCTGGTAGCCGTGGTCGGCGCGGTGGTTGTTCTGGTCATATACCACGCCATTCGGCGCCGCGCGTGAGACTGCCGATGTCAGAGAGGAGAATACATGCCATGAGGAATCTCAGACGAAATTTGGCTGTGCTGCCGCTGCTGTTCCTGTCGTTGCAGGTTGCGCATGCCGGCAGCTATACGGACACCATTGCGGTATTCAAAAACGCCGGCGCCAGCGGTACCTTTTTTAGCCGCAGCTACGCCTATGCCGTCTTCCCCACTGTCGGCTCGGGAGCCCTCGGAGTCGGCGGCGCATTTGGCCGCGGCCGAGTCTATGTGCACGGCGTTTACGCCGGAGACACCACCATAGGCCAAGTCAGTGTTGGCTTCCAAGCCGGAGGCAAGGCCTACAGTCAGGTCATTTTCTTCGAGGACAAGCGCGCTCTGGATGAGTTCGAATCCGGAAACTTTGAATTCGGCGCCGATGCAAGCGTGGTGGCCATCACCGCAGGCGCAAACGCCGGCGCCGCGACCAATGGGGCAAGCTCCGGCGTGAGCGCGGGACAAAACGACGCGACCACCCGGGGCATCTATCAGAAAGGGATGGCGGTATTCACAGTTGCCAAGGGCGGCCTGATGTACTCCGCATCCATCGCCGGCCAGAAATTTTCGTATACTCCGCGAGGTTCCAACTGATCTAGGGAATTCGCATGAAAGGCATTCTGCTGGCCATCGCGGCGACCGTCCTGTACTCAGGAGCGGTCTTGGCTCAATCCGCGCCCGAAATCGCATTCGACTCCGCGCCCGACTTCTTCAAACTTCCCGACGGCGTCTTTTTCGGGGAAGTCTCGGGTATTGCGGTGAATTCCAAAAAGCATGTGTTCGTTCTGTCGCGCGGCAACACCAGCGGTCCTGCGTACGGCGCAGCCGCCACGCAATTGCTGGAATTCGACGCCGCCGGCAGATTCGTGCGCGAGATCGGCAAGAATTTGTACGCCTGGTCATTTGCCCATGCAGTGCGGGTCGACCGCTACGACAACATCTGGGTGGCCGACAAAGGCTCGGACATGGTGGTGCGATTCGATCCGCAGGGCCGGGTCACGCGGGTCTTTGGGCGCAAACCCGAGGCCTCGGACGAAGGCGCGCATCCCTTGGAGCATCCAAAGCCGCCGTTGCCGCCCATCGATGGGTATTTCCGTCAAGTCACGGACATGGCCTGGGACTCGAATGACAACTTGTACATCAGCGACGGCTACATCAATTCACGCGTCGCCAAGTACGACAGGGACGGCAACTGGATCGGGTCTTGGGGTGAACCCGGATCGGGACCCGGGCAGTTCAATACCCTGCACTCCATAGCGATCGACTCGCAAAATCGCATTTACGTGGCGGATCGAGGCAACGTACGCATTCAAGTCCTAGACACGTCGGGCAAGCTGCTCAATACCATTAAAATCGACATGCCCCCGCCGCCCAACAGCGCGCCTGCCATCGGCAATCGGCCGACGGAAGCGAGCCCCGGCAACATGCATCCCGGATCCCCTTGGGCGCTGTGCATTACTCCGGGCCCTGTGCAATACCTGTATGTGTCCGACGCCTATCCTGGCCGCATTTATAAGCTTGGCCTGGACGGCAAAGTTTTAGGGTGGCTGGGCGGCTCGGGCAAGACACTGAAGAAATTCGGTTGGATACACGAACTCGCCTGCCCCTCGGAGAATGAACTGTACATTGCCGAGATATTGAACTGGCGCGCGCAGAAACTCACGCTGCATCCCTAGTTCATCTTTCGCCAACCGCTTGCCGGGGCTCGATCTGCGACAGCAGTTTCAGCAACGCCTCGGAGTCAACCGGCTTGACCATGTGAAAGTCGAAACCGGATTCGCGGGTCTTGCGCAATTCCGCTTCTGAACCCCATCCGGTCAAAGCGATCAGCACCGCGGATGCGATGGCCGGATCGGCGCGCATGCGGCGGGCAATTTCATGCCCATCCATTTCCGGCAGGCCGATGTCGCAGAAAATCGCATCGGGTGCGAACTCTCTGGCGACCTGCAGGGCCGCAGCGCCGCTATACGCAACGCGCGTTTCGTATCCCTCCATATCGAGGAGCATTTTCATCACGTCGGCGACGTCCGCGATGTCGTCGATCACCAGAATGCGCAAGCGCGAAGACTTCGAGGTCTCGGCCGCCGGCGGCCCCGAATCGGTTTGCGGCGCCTGCAACGGCGCCGCCAGCGGCAGGCGCACGGTAAAGAGGCTGCCATGTCCCAAGCCGCCGCTGTCCGCGACCACCTCGCCTCCGTGCAATTCCGTGAGCCGCCGCACCAGCGACAGCCCAATCCCCAAACCGCCCTGCGCGCGATCCAAAGTCCGATTGACTTGGGTGAACATGTCGAAAACCTCGTTGAGCATTTCAGGGGGAATTCCGACGCCATTGTCGCGCACCTGCACGACCGCCCAGCAACCGTCGGCCGCAAGGCTCAAGGTTATGCGGCCGCCTTCCGTGGTGTACTTGGCAGCATTGTTCAGCAGGTTGCTCATGACTTGCGACAAGCGGGAAGCATCGCCATACACCCACAGCGGGCACTCCGATACATTGGACTCGAATTCATGCCGGCCTGCACTGATGAAGGGCATGCTGGCTTCGACTGCCAGCTGCGCGACAGCCCGCAGGTCGACCCGGCTACGCTGCAGGACCACCTTGCCGCTCGAAATGCGCGAAACTTCGAGCAAGTCATCGATGAGTCGCACCATTTGCGCGAGCTGGCGTTCCATGATCGCCCGAATGCCCACCGTCGTCGCTTCCCCGCCCGTCCGCCCAAGAGCCTGCAAACCGGTGCGGATGGGCGCCAGCGGATTGCGCAGCTCGTGCGCCAACGTGGCGAGGAATTCGTCCTTGCGGCGTTCGGCATTTTTCCGCTCGGTGGCATCGAGAGCGACAATCATCGCCCGCTGGTCGGCATCCTGATCTTCGGCACGCCGCCAAAACCGCCGTGAGACTTCCTCACGATCGTCGGGATGCACTGCGGCAATGAATTTCGCGCGCGACAGGGTAATCGGATCCTCGCCCACTCCGAACAGGCGCGCAGCCTCGGGGCTCAAGCGCATCTCCTGCATCTCGTAGTCGACCTCGGCAACCGCCAGCCCCGCCACCTGGACGCCCAGGGACATGCGTTCCGCGGATTCGCGCAAGGCCGCATCCGCGGCTTGCAAGGAATCCAACTGATCGCGAATTTGATATTGACGCTCGCGGGCGCGAATCGCCGCCGCCACCGCGCTCACCAAGGCCCGGCTGGAGGTGGGCCGATCCAGAAGCGTAACATTCGTCAACTTCTCGAAGCGCCGCTTCTCGGCGTCCGATTGCATTGCCGGCCGGGTCAGTAGAATTACGGGGACGTCCGACCACTGCGGCTGCCGATCGATGGCATCCAAAACGAATGTCAATCCGGGATCCGAAACGACCGCATCGGTCAACACCACCGCGCCGACCGAGGCGCCAATTTGGGTCGCCAAAATTCTTGCATTTGCGACCACATCGCAATCCAGCCCGGCGTTTCGCAGCAGCGCGCAGGTCACATCGCCGTCGCGCCGCGTCGGCGGCAACACCAGTACTCTTCTCTCTTGCTTTTCGAATGCCTGTGCCGACATGACTAGTTTGCAGGCTGCGCGCTTGAGGTCCTGGCAGGAACGGGCACCTCGACCGGAACGCCGGTCAGGACGCCGCGCAATTGCAGCAACGGTGCGCTCAAATGGATTCCCTTGCTGTCAAACGTCAGTTCGCGAATGGACTCTTCGTGGGCGCCGGTGCGCTTCTTGAGTATCGAAATGGCCTTCTTGACCCGGCCTGCGTGCTCGAAGAATCGCAGCAAGACGACCGAGTCCGCCAGATAGCTGGCATCGACAGGCGATTGCATCGACGCGCCCATCATGCCGTTCTGGGCAACCACGATAAATGTCGCAACGCCCCGATTGCTCAAGAACGCCAGCAATTCGTGCAGTTGCGCGGTGAGAAATCTGTCCGCCGGCATGGCGTTCAGATAACCATTGAGGCTGTCGATGACGACGACGCGCGCGTTGTTACTCTCGACGCTGTCGCGCACCATATGGGCGAATTCACCCGGCGAAGTCTCGGCCGGATCGATTTGCCGCACCAGAATTTCTCCGGGTCCGGTTCCCTCATTGATAATAAGGCCCAAGCCCCGCGATCGCACCAACGTCGCGGAGCGGGTTTCCTCGAATGCGTATATCGTGGCGTGGTCGCCGAGCTTGGCGGCAGCGATGGCGTACTGCAGCGCGATGCTCGACTTGCCGCTGCCGGGCGGGCCGATCAGCAAGGTGCTCGTGCCGCGTTCGATTCCGCCGCCCAACAGCCTGTCCAAATCCGCGACGCCGCTTTCGATAAAATCTCTTTCCGCGAATTCCTGATAGTCGCCGGCAGTCAATCGCGGAAAAACGGTCAAGCCGCCCCTGCGCACCACGAAATCGTGAAGCCCGCTGATGAAATCGCTGCCGCGGAATTTCAAGATCTGCAATTCGCGGCGGGCGCGGCCGTAGCTGGGGGCTTTATAGTCGAGCGCGATCACACCGTGGGCGATGCTCTGCAATTGCGTATCCGTCGCGTCGCCGGTTCGGTCATCGAGCAGCAGCGCCGTGCAATCCCGCCCCACCAAGAATTGTTTGAATGCGAGAATCTGACGCCGATAACGCAGCGAGCTTTGGGCGAGAAGCCGCAATTCGGACAACGAATCGAACACCAGGCGCTTGGGATTGACGCGCTCGATAGCCTCGAGAACCCTTCTGGTGGTTTCCGTCAAGTCGATCTCGGACGGGTGAAACATCGTCAGTTGGTTGTCGCCGTCGAACTCACTCTCATCGGCAATCAACTCGACCAGCTCGATGCCGTCGAGCGACCACCCGTGAGATGCGGCGCCGGCTTTGAGCTCTTGGGCCGTTTCCGAGAGCGTGACGTAAAGACAGCGCTCCCCCGCGCTGACGCCTTCCCGCAAGAAGTGCAGCGCCAGGGTGGTCTTCCCCGCCCCGGGATTGCCGTCTATCAGATACAAATGCGAGGGTATCAATCCGCCGTGCAGAATCTCATCCAGCCCAGGTATGCCGAGTCGCGCCCGAGGCCGATGATTCACGAACATGGGATAATCCTAAGTAATGCCAGTGGCGTTTTTTGTAGATAGTGGCAAAGACCAGCGGTAATTTCTCTGCGTTTTTTTGCCAGAATCCTCCTACGCGTAGCGCGCAGGAGTATATTTCGGAGCTGGGCAAAAAGGCTCGAGCCGGCTTGGGGGCGCTTAACGCAATGGAATTCATGGCAGCGGCGGCAGACGGCCGCTCGGTTCGCTATCAGGACAAAAAGCGCTATTTGTGGCTCTTGTCCCTTACCGGTGGGTTCAATCCTCCCATCGCCATCGGCCTGTACTTTGCCACCGGGCACAATCCATTCACCCTGTTATTCCCCCTGCTTTACACCTTCGTGGCCACCATTGATGCAATCATGGGGGAGGACCCGCACAATCCGCCGGAAGAGGTGGTGCGGCTCATGGCGCAGGACAATTATTATCGAGTGCTTTTGTACATCGGCATCGCGCTGCTGTTCGCAAGTTTCTTCGCGGTGGCTTGGTTCCTCGGCACGTATGCGCTGCCATGGTGGGCATACCTGGTGCTTGCCCTGGGCACCGGCTTCCAGAGCAGCGGCGCAATTTTGCTCGGTCATGAACTCGGCCATAAGAACAATCGTGCCGATCGGATTGCCGCGCAAGTCGCCAACGGCCTGGTCGGCTATGGGCATTTTTGCATCGAACATAACGTTGGCCACCATGTACATGTGGCCACACCCGAAGACTGCGCCAGCGCCCGGATGGGCGAGAGCATTTATAAATTTGTGCGCCGTGAAATACCCGGGGCTTTTAGGCGCGGCTGGCGGCATGAACGCGATCGATTGGCTAAGTCCGGACACGGCGCATTCACTTGGCACAATCCTATTTTGTTGTCATGGATGCTGACCGCGGGCATTGCAAGCGCGCTCATCGGCGTTTTCGGCTGGGTCGTCGCGCCTTTTTTGGTGATCCATCATTTCTACGCCTGGTATGGACTCACCCAAGCCAACTATGTCGAGCACTATGGCCTGTTGCGGCAGAAGCTGCCGAACGGCCGCTACGAATCCTGCAAGCCGCGGCATTCATGGAATACCAATCATATATTTTCCAACCTGCTGACCTTTCATCTGCAGCGGCATTCGGACCACCATGCGAATGCGCTGCGTCCATACCAGACGCTGCGCGACTTCGAGGAATTGCCGCGTCTGCCGAGCGGCTATCCCGGGTCGTTCGGATTGGCTGCGCTTCCCTTCCTCTGGTTTAGAGTCATGGATCCCAAGCTCATGCGCTGGGCGGCGGGTGATCTCGGCAAACTCAATCTCGATCCCGACGAGTCGAATCGGCTGCACGCCAAATACGCGCGACACCCTCGACGTGAAGCATGGCGCTGAAACGTCGGCGTTAATCTGACCCACCGGGGACGCGTAGGCTAATTCGATGAGTTCCATTCATTCGGCCTGCGATTCCGCCGCGGTGCACGGCGCTGTCGCCCAGGGCGTCGTCAGGCACCCAAACCTTGTCCTTGCAGGTACCATTTTGGCCTCGAGCCTCGCATTCGTGGACGGCTCTGTCGTCAATGTCGCGTTGCCGACCATTGCGCAGAATTTGCACGCCGATGCAAGCGGGCTGCAGTGGGTGATCAATGCCTATCTTTTGCCTCTGAGCGCGCTGCTATTGCTGGGCGGTGCGGCAGGCGACTACTTCGGCCGCCGCCGCCTGCTCATTGCCGGCACGGTGATTTTCGCCATCGCCTCGCTTGGCTGCGCGCTTGCGCCGAGCCTGGCATACCTTCTGGCAGGCAGACTGCTCCTGGGCGTCGGCGCCGCCATGCTCATGCCGAACAGCCTCGCCATTCTCGGCCAGACATTTTCCGGCGAAGCCAAGGGACGCGCAATCGGCATTTGGGCGGCGACGGGTGCGGCCATGGGCGCGATCGGGCCGGTGCTCGGCGGCTGGCTCATCGATCTCGGCAGCTGGCGCGCGATTTTCCTGCTGAATTTGCCGTTGGCGTGCGGCGCTATTGCGCTCGCCTGGGCTTTCGTTCCCGCCGATCGGGACCGAGACCGGCTGCCGCTCGATACCACGGGTGCCCTGCTGGCGACGATTGGCCTCGCGGCATTGACTTGGTCGCTTACCGTGGGGTCCGGTTCCCGAGGCTGGACCTACCCTGCCGTGGCCGGCGCCGGCATCGCAATAGGCTTGCTGCTTTTATTTCTACGGCTCGAAAGCGCGCGCGGCGACCGCGCCATGATGCCGCTCAGCTTATTTGCTTCAAAGAGTTTCGTCGGCCTGACAATTTTCACTTTTCTGCTGTACGGGGCTCTGGGAGAGTTATTGGTGCTGCTCCCCTACCTTTTGATCAAAGCAGCGGGCTATTCCGCAACGGCGGCGGGCGCCGCGTTGTTGCCTTTGCCATTGATCCTTTCGGTGACATCGCCGTTTGCCGGCGCGCTGGCGAGCCGCATCGGGCCGCGGCTGCCGCTTGCGCTGGGGCCGCTGGTGGTCGCGTTTGGATTTCTCATGTCCCTCAGGATCGATGCAAGTGCGAACTATTGGACTTCCGTGTTGCCGATGATAGTGGTGATCGGATTGGGCATGAGCGCAGCGGTGGCACCGCTCACGACGGCGGTGCTGACTTCGGTGGACTCGCGCCACACGGGCTCCGCCTCGGGGCTCAATAGCGCTGTGGCGCGCACTGGCGGTTTGCTCGCGACCGCCTTGCTCGGGTTCGTGCTTGCAGCCGAGGGCTCTCATCTGCTGAGCTCCTTTCACATTGCCATGGTTCTCGGCGCGGCGGCCTGCGCTTCGGCCGCGTTGTGCGCATTCGCGCTGCTGCGCTCTTGAATATTTCAGGAATATGAAGCCGCGAAAATTTTTTGCGTCTTACAAATTATGGGAATTTCGCCTACAGACACTCTGGGCGGCGATTGCCAGCATTCGCGACGTTCGATCTCTTCCACCGGCAGAAAGGATGCCCCAGATGGAACTCAACATCGGCAATTCACGCGGACCAGAACAATGGTGGCCGGAAAAACTCGGCGAGCCTGCGACCAGCGGCAGCCAATACGGCAGGCGCTATGCATATTTTCGCGAGCTGCGCCGGCTCATCGTCGAGTCCTACGGCAGACTCGCGGTCTATCACACCGGCGATTTGCACATCAGCGGCATCTGTCCCAACAGCAGCCGGGCGATGTCCTTGACCTTCTACAGCCAGGAAGGCTTGGTCGACATCGATGAGCTAAGGCAGATCAGCTGAGGCGCAGGCCAATGCCTTGGCGAGAGCCTGCTGCGTGAAAGGTTTCGAAAGCCTCTCGATCGATGCGCATACGCCGTCGGGTAACTCAGCGAAACCGGTCGCCAGAATTGCGGGTAGCGCCGGGCGGCGCGCCCTGACTGCTTCTATCAATTGAAGTCCGGTCATTGCGGGCATGGCCTGATCCGTCAGCAACAGGTCGATGTCGGCGCTCGAGCCGACGGCTTCCAGGCCCTTGGCGCCGGACCCCGCCGCAATGACCTTGTGTCCCAAATCCTCCAGCATGGCCGCGACATTGGCCAAGACCAAGCCGTCATCATCGACCACGAGAACACACAGCGGCCGCGCCTTGTGGTAACGATGCGGCACGGTGGGATCGCTCTCCGCCATGGACAGCGCGTCGGCCGAAACAGGCAACCACAACTCGATGGTGGTGCCCCGCCCCGGCGTGCTCTCGACGAGCAGCTTGCCCCCCGACTGCGCGGTAAGGCCATCGACCATGGAAAGTCCCAGTCCGGTGCCTTTGCCAATCCCCTTGGTCGTAAAGAAAGGTTCGGTCGCCCGCGCCAGCGTCGCCTCGTCCATGCCATGCCCCGTGTCCGACACGGACAAACATGCATATTCCCCGGCCGGCAGAGCGCTCGAATGAGACGCGCTGATCGAATGCTGCTTCACGGCGATGCAGATCGTCCCGCCCTCCGGCATGGCATCGCGCCCGTTGATGGCGAGATTAAGAAGCGCCGTATCATT
>Ga0193726_1002793_pt1 | contig 11501 bp, 10 predicted proteins | sample H2c1metaG_FD_144928 | JGI IMG/M metagenome (GOLD analysis project Ga0193726, IMG submission 144928) | Soil microbial communities from a riparian zone of the East river system, Colorado, United States - H2c1 | ecosystem: Environmental > Terrestrial > Soil > Riparian zone | place: USA: East River... | reverse complement strand
GCCACCGCGCCCCCCGGTTACCGCAAGGGCTCGCTGCTGGCCGACTGGCTGTCCTCGACCGACCACAAGATCATCGGCCACCTGTACCTGATCACGTCGTTCGGGTTCTTCCTGGTCGGCGGCCTGATGGCGATGATCATGCGGGCGCAGCTGATGGGGCCCAACAACCACATCGTGTCGGACCAGCAGTACAACGAGCTGTTCACGATGCACGGCACGATCATGCTGCTGCTGTTCGCGACGCCCCTGTTCGTCGGGTTCGCGAACGAGATCATGCCGCTGCAGATCGGCGCGCCGGACGTGGCCTTCCCCCGGCTGAACCTGCTCTCCTACTACATGTTCCTGTTCGGCGGGCTGACGCTGCTGTTCAGCTTCCTCACGCCGGGCGGCGCCGCCTCGTTCGGCTGGTACGCCTACTCGCCGCTGACGTCCTCGCTGTACTCGCCCGGCATCGGCGGGGACATGTGGATCATGGGCCTGGTCCTGGCTGGCCTCGGCACCATCCTCGGCAGCGTCAACTTCGTCACCACCATCTTCTGCATGCGCGCCCCCGGCATGACCATGTTCCGGATGCCCATCTTCACCTGGAACATCCTGCTCACCAGCCTGCTGGCGCTGCTGGCGTTCCCGGTGCTGACCGCGGCGCTGCTCGTGCTGGAGGCCGACCGCAAGCTCGGCGCGCAGGTGTTCACGGCCAGCAGCGGCGGCGCGATCTTGTGGCAGCACCTGTTCTGGTTCTTCGGCCATCCCGAGGTCTACATCGTGGCGATCCCGTTCTTCGGCATCGCCACCGAGGTCCTCCCGGTGTTCTCCCGCAAGCCCTGCTTCGGCTACAAGGGCCTGGTCGGCGCCACCATCGCCATCGCCGGCCTGTCCATGACCGTCTGGGCGCACCACATGTTCACCACCGGCGCCGTGCTGCTGCCGTTCTTCTCGTTCATGACGTTCCTGATCGCGGTGCCGACCGGGGTGAAGTTCTTCAACTGGGTGGGCACGATCTGGCGCGGCCAGCTGACGTTCGAGCCGGCCATGCTGTTCATCCTGGGCTTCCTGGTGGTGTTCCTGTTCGGCGGCCTGACCGGGATCATCCTGGCCTCGCCGCCGCTGGACTTCGCGGTGTCGGACTCCTACTTCGTCGTGGCGCACTTCCATTACGTGCTGTTCGGCACGGTGGTGTTCTGCATGTTCGGCGGGTTCTACTTCTGGTGGCCCAAGTGGACCGGGAAGATGCTCAACGCCACGATGGGCAAGTGGCACTTCTGGCTGGTGTTCTTCGGCTTCAACGGGACGTTCCTGGTCCAGCACTGGCTGGGCGTCATGGGCATGCCGCGGCGCGTCGCGAACTACCCGTTCCTGCCGCACCTGGCGACCACGCTGAACGACATCTCGTCCATCTCGTCGTTCGTCCTCGGCGCGTCCACGCTGATCTTCATCTACAACGTCTACTGGACGCACAAGCACGCCGAGCGGGTCACCGCCGATGACCCCTGGGGCTTCGGGAACTCGCTGGAATGGGCCACGTCCTGCCCGCCGCCCCGGCACAACTTCACCTCCATCCCGCGGATCCGGTCCGAGCGCCCCGCGTTCGACCTGCACTACCCGCACATCACGTCCGGCCGCGACCGTGAGCTAGAGCGGACCCAGCAGGCGATCGGAGAGAGCTCGTGAAAGTCGAGGCCTACCTGTTCCTGGGTTGCGCCGGGTTCTTCGGTGCGTCCGACCTGGTCTACTGGAACCTGTCGCACGACCCGACGGGCACCACGGCCCTGGCGCTCTCGGTCTGCCTGGCCTTCCTGATCGGCTTCTACGTCATGTTCACCGGGCGCAGGCTGCCGGCCCGGCCGGAGGACAACCAGGAAGGCGACATCGTCGAGGGCACGGGCGAGCTGGGCTTCTTCAGCCCGCACAGCTGGTGGCCGCTGTTCGTCGGCCTGGCCGCGGCCCTGGCCACCGTCGGCGTGGCCATCGGCTGGTGGCTGTTCCTGATCGGCGCGCTGGGCGTCATCCTGTCGATGATCGGCTTCGTCTTCGAGTACTACCGCGGGCACTACGCGCACTGACGCACCCGCGCGGCCAGCGAGCGACGGCCCGGACCCGGATGCGGGTCCGGGCCGCGCGGCTGCGGCCGGGCCTTACCGGGGGCGGATCGGCGTGACGGCCAGGATCTGGGTGAGCCGCTCGGCCACCAGCTCCCAGCGCCATTCGCTGTCCACCCACGCCTCGCCCCTGGCCCCCATCGCGGCCGCGGCCGCGCGGTCGCCCAGCAGCTCGATCAGCCGCCCCGCGAGCGCTTCCTCGCTCCGGCCCGGCACCACGTAGCCCGTCTCGCCCTCCAGGATGGCGTCGGGCGCGCCGCCCGAGTCGCCGCCCACGACGGGCAGCCCCGTGGCGGACGCCTCCAGGTAGACGATCCCGAGGCCCTCCACGTCCAGGCCGCGGCGCCGGGTCCGGCACGGCATCGCGAACACGTTGCCGGCGTCGTAGTAGGCGGGCAGCTCCTTGGACGGCACCGGCCCCGCGAAGATCACCGAGCCGTCCAGCCGCAGCCGGTCGGCCAGCCGGCCGAGCTCGGCCCGGTACGGCCCGTCGCCCACCAGCAGCAGCAGCGGGTCACCGCCGACCTGCGCCCGGACCCGCGGCCAGGCCCGCAGCAGCGTGTCCTGGCCCTTGCGCGGCACCATCCGCGAGACGCAGACCACCACGGGCCGGCTGCGGCCGATGCCGAGCCGCTGCCGGATGGCGGCGCCCCCGGCGCCGGGGCGGAAGGCGCCGGTGTCCACGCCCGGCGCCAGCCGGACCATGCGCGCGGCCGCCGGCGGCGAGAGCGCCGAGGCCAGCCGGACCCGGAAGTACTCGCCCAGGTAGGTCATGACGTCGACCTCGTCGCCGATCCGGCGCAGCAGCGACCGGGCCACGGGCAGCGCCGCCCAGCCGGCCTCATGGCCGTGCGTCAGGGCGACGATCCGCTGGGCGCCGGCCCGGCGCAGCGCGGGGGCCAGCAGCCCCAGCGGGGCCGCGGCCCCGAACAGCACCGTGTCGCAGTCGTAGGCGGCCAGGATCCCGGCCGCGCGCCGTGCGACGGTGGGCACGGGCAGCATGAGCGAGGTGCGGTGCCGCACGACCGGGAACGGCTGCCGGGCGTCGAACGCGGCGGCTCCATCCCAGGCGGGCGCGTAGACGCAGACCGCGTCCTCCGGCAGCCGGGCCGCGAGGGCGTGCACGAACGACTGGATCCCGCCGCGCCGCGGCGGGAAGTCGTTCGTCACGATCAGGACCCTGCGCATGGTGCTCCCCGTGCCGCGGTCGTCGAGCCGGGCGCGGTGCAGGCAGCGGACCGCGCCCGCGAGATAGTGAGCCTAGCGAGACGGGCCTGCTGCTGCGGCGGCGGCCGGCGCTACGGCCGGACCGCTCCGTCGAGCTCTGACTTGTACCAGCCGGCCAGCGCGACCTTCTCCACGTTCAGGCCCGTGTGCGGGGCGTCGATCATGTAGCCGCCGCCCACGTAGATGCCCACGTGACTCTCGCCGGCGAACTCCAGGATGTCGCCGGGCTCCAGGGCCGAGGTGCTGACGTGGGGGAGATCCCACTGGGCGTAGGTGGTCCGGCCGATCGACACGCCCGCCGCCGCCCAGGCCTGCGAGGTGAGCCCGGAGCAGTCGAAGCCGGAGTGGCACGGGCCGGTGCCGCCGAACACGTACGGGCAGCCGAGCTGGGCGTAGGCGAAGGCGACCGCCTTCCCGGCCTGGGTCGCCGTCGTGCCGGTGTACTTGACCGGGGCCGGGTTCCCGGCGCTGGCGCCGCCGCCGGGGCCGAGGTTCACGGTCTGGGCGGGCGTCAGCTGGGCCAGCAGCGTGGTCTGCTGGGAGATCAGCTTGGTCAGCGCGGACTTCTGGCCGGTCAGGCTCTTCTTGAGCCCGGCGATGCCCTGCTGGGTGTGCAGCGCGGCCTGCTGGGCGCCGTCGAGCCGGCGGGCGGCGACCAGGAACTGGTCCATCTGGGCGTTGTTGGAGGAAGACAGCTCCATCAGGATCGAGGACTCGTCCAGGATCTGCTGCGGCTTGCCGGTGGTGAGCAGCTGGATCGAGGAGTTGACCTGGCCCTGCATGTAGGCCTGCGCGGCGATCCGGCCGATCTGGGAGCGCATCGAGTTGAACTGCGTCGTGAACCGGCTGACCTGGCCGTTGACGACGCCGAGCCGCTGGTTGGCGGACTGCAGCTGCTGCTGGGCCTGGTCCAGCTGCTGGTCCAGCTTGGCCGCCTTGGCGTTGAGCTGGCTGAGCTTGCTCTGGACCTGGCTGATCGTGGGCTTGGGCGCGGCGCTGGCCGCGCCGCCGGTCACGAGCATTCCGGCGGCGGTCACCCCGGCCGCGGCGACCGCCGCGGCGTACCGGAGCGCCCGCGTCGCGGCCAGCTTCCGGAGCCCGGACGGGCCAGCCGGTCGTGGCGTGCGAGCTAGGGCCGGGCTATCACCTGGCGGCGTATGCACGTGCGTGACACGCTCCTTCTCCCACTGTCCGCCTACCGGGTCAGCTGACGGGTTCGGGCTGTGGAAGTCGCCCTACGGCCCCGTCGCGGCGGCCGATTCACCCCTGGCGGGCCTTGGCGCGGACACTACCCGCGGCCCGCCGGTGGTTCCCCGGCTCTCCGTGCCCGCCCCTGCGGGGCGCGCGGCGGAGACTCGGCAGCGTCCGATCGCTGCTGCCTTGCTGGCAGCTGGTGAGCGATGCGGCTCGCTGACTGAGACTAGTGACCTGCAATAGGGGATTCAACCGGTTCGCGAACACCCGTGATTCGGGCGCGCCGATGCGCGGGCATAACAATGCCATTACGAAAGGTGTCCCGTTGCAGTCTGCATGCGGCCCCGGCCGGCCCCGGCGCTGCCCCGCGGCGGCCCCGATCCGGCGGGCCGGGGCGCCCGGACTGTCAGTGCCGCGCCCTAGCGTGGGGGCATGACCGGATCACGGGAGGCCCGCGCGCGGCCGCTGATCGGCGCGGACGTGGTCGTCGTCGACGTCGAGACGACCGGGCTGGCCCCGGAGGAGGCCACGATCATCGAGATCGGCGCGGTCCGGCTGAGCGGGGGGCAGGTGACCGGGGAGTTCTTCTCGCTGGTCAACCCGGCGACCGAGATCCCGCCGGACATCACCGACCTGACCGGCATCACCGGCGCGATGGTGGCCGGCGCGCCCCCGGCCGCCGTCGCCCTGAGCGCGTTCCTGGCCTTCGCCCGGGGCGCGGTCCTGGCCGCCCATAACGCGCCGTTCGACCTCGCCTTCCTGACCAGCGGCTGCCGGGCCGCCGGCCTGGCCTGGCCGCCGGCCGCCGTGCTGGACACCGCGGTGCTGGCCCGGCAGCTGCTCGGCCCCGACCAGGTGCCGGACTGCCGGCTGGCCACCCTCGCCGGGTACTTCGCCGTGGCGGTGACGCCCTGCCACCGCGCGCTGGCCGACGCCCAGGCCACGGGCGAGGTCCTGCTCGGCCTGCTGGCCGCCGCGGCCGCCGCCCGCCCCAGCGCGCCGGGCCCGGCCGCCGCGGCTCCCGCCGGCCCAGCCGCCGATCCCGCCGCCGCCGATCCCGGCCCGCCGCGGGAGCTCCACGCGGCCAGCGCCTGATCACCGGCCCGGCGGCCGCTGTACGCTATCTGGCGCTGCCGGGGCGCGGGCTCCCGGCCGGTCCAGGAGGCGACCGTGGTCACCGCTATCGTCCTGATCAAGGCCGACGTTGCGCGCATTCCGGAGACCGCCGAGACGGTCGCCCAGCTGCCGTCGGTCACCGAGGTGTACTCGGTGACGGGGGAGTTCGACCTCGTCGCCATCGTCCGGGTCCGCAGCCACGAGGAACTCGGCGACGTGATCCCGGGCACCCTCAACAAGGTCAGCGGCATCACGCACACCGAGACGCACATCGCGTTCCGGACTTACTCCCGGCACGACCTCGAGGCCGCGTTCGCGATCGGCCTCGAGTAGCCGCGGGCCGGCCGGCTAGCTAGCCCGGCCGGCGAGGCGCTGGCTGGCCGCCACCCAGCGGGCCAGCAGGTCGGCCCCGGCGCCGGAGTCGATGGCGGCGGCGGCCCGCGCGTAGCCCTCGGCCAGCGCCGGGACCAGGTCCTCGGGGCCGGGCACGCCCGCCTCGGCGGCGAGCGCGGCGGCGGCGTTCAGCAGCACGATGTCCCGGACCGGCCCGCGGCGGCCGTCCAGGTAGGCGCGGGCCACGCCCGCGTTTCGGGCCGCGTCGCCGCCGGTCAGGTCGGCCAGCGAGGACCGGGGGAGGCCCAGGTCGGCCGGGTCGAACGCGACCCGGTGCACGGTGCCGCCGTGCACCACCCAGACGGCCGACGGCCCGGTCGTGGTCAGCTCGTCCAGCCCGTCGTCGCCGTGGAAGACCAGGGCCGAGTTGCCCCGCTCGGCCAGGACCCCGGCCAGCACCGGGCCCATCCGCGCGTCCGCGACCCCGACGGCCAGCGCGCCCGGCCGGGCCGGGTTGGTCAGCGGGCCGAGGTAGTTGAACACCGTCGGCACGCCCAGCTCGCGCCGCGGCACCGAGGCGTGCCGGAACCCCGGGTGGTAGAGCGACGCGAACATGAACGCGGCGCCGACCTCGGCCACGAGCTGCTCGGTCGCGGCCGGCGGCAGGTCGATCACGACGCCGAGCGCCTCCAGCACGTCGGCCGTGCCGCACGCCGAGGAGGCTGCCCGGTTCCCGTGCTTGACCATCCGGGCGCCGGCCGCGGCCGCCGTGATCATGCCCATGGTCGAGATGTTGACCGTGTTCGCGCCGTCGCCGCCGGTCCCGACCAGGTCCACCACCTCGCCGGGCACCGAGATCGGGGTGGCGTGCTGCAGCATGGCCCGGGCCAGCCCGGTGACCTCGCCGACCGTCTCGCCCTTCGCGCGCAGCGCGATCGCGAAGCCCGCGATCTGGACGGGCGTGGCCGCGCCGTCCATGACCTCGTTCATGGCCCAGGCGCATTCCTCGGCGGACAGGGTCTCGCCCCTGACCAGCGCGCCGATCAGGGCGGGCCAGCTGGCCCGTGCGTCCACCGTCGCCGCCGGGGTCAGGCCGACGCGGCCGGGGCGCCGGCCGCCCGCTGGCGCATCAGGCCCGCCAGCGCCTGGGCCAGCGCGGCCGGGTCGATCGGGTGGCTGACGACCGCGTCGGCCCGCGACCAGGTGGCCAGCCAGCCGTCGTCGGCCCGGCCGATGACCAGCAGGACCGGCGGGCAGTTGTAGACCTCGTCCTTGGCCTGGCGGCAGATGCCCATGCCGCCGGCCGGCTGGGCCTCGCCGTCCAGCACCATGACGTCGGCGCCGCCGGCGTCGAGCAGGCGCAGCAGGGCTGCCTGGGTGGCTACTTCGATGATCTCGGCCTCGGGCACGTCCGCGGCCGGGCGGCGCCCGATGGCGAGGCGGATCCGGGCGCGGGTGTCCGCATCATGGCTATACACAACGACCTTCATGGAACTGGATGCTACCGACCCGGGGGGTCGGGGCACGAAGGCCTACGCGGTGTCGTAATAATGTCCACGTGGCGACAGCAACTACTGAGGTGACCCCGCGCACCACCGCGAGCCGGCCCAGCCTCGTCAGCGTGGGGACAATTATCTGGTTGTCCTCCGAGCTCATGTTTTTCGCGGGCCTCTTTGCCATGTACTTCACCATCAGGGCGGTGGACAAGGGGCTCGGCCAGCACTGGCCCATGGCGCACCTGGACCTGCCCCTCGCCACGACCAACACCATCGTGCTGCTGCTGTCCAGCGTGACCTGCCAGCTCGGCGTGTTCGCCGTGGAGCGCGGCCAGATCCGCCGGACCGCCTCGATCTTCAACGTGGCCAAGTGGGGACTGCGCGAGTGGTACGTGCTGTCGTTCCTGATGGGCCTGTATTTCGTCCTGGGCCAGGGCTACGAGTACCTCGACCTGATCAACAAGCAGCACGTGACCATCTCGGCCACGAACTACGGCTCGGTCTTCTTCCTGACGACCGGCTTCCACGGCCTGCACGTCTCCGGCGGCCTCGTCGCGTTCCTGTTCCTGCTCGGCAGGACGTTCGCCGCCAAGAAGTTCACTCACGAGCAGCAGGTGAGCGCCATCGTCGTGTCGTACTACTGGCACTTCGTGGACGTCGTCTGGATTGGCTTGTTCACGACCATCTACCTGATCCACTGACCCGGACTTGGGGAACGCTGTGAGCTGGATCACCTCAAGGCGGCGGCACCCGGCGGCGGGTTACGCCATCCTCTTCCTCGGCCTCCTCCTGGTGGGCGCGCTGTACGCGTCGATCACCGGGGGCGGCGCCGGCGCGGCCGCGGCCCCGCCGGCGACGGTCGACTCCGCCCAGATCAGCCAGGGGCACACGATCTTCCTGCAGGACTGCGCGACGTGCCACGGGACGGGAGCGCAGGGCCAGCCCGGCGTGGCGCCCGGCCTGATCGGCGTGGGCGCGGCGGCGGTTGACTTCCAGGTGAGCACGGGCCGCATGCCGGCCGCCGAGCTCGGGTCCGAGAACCCGCGCAAGCCGCCGGTGCTCAACACGGCGGAGACCCACGCGGTCGCGGCCTACATCGCCTCCCTGGGCGGCGGCCCGTCCATCCCGGGGGCCGCGCAGGTCAGCGAGTCCGGCGCAAACGTGGGCCTGGGCCAGCAGCTGTTCGTCGCGGACTGCGCCCAGTGCCACAACTTCGTCGGCGCGGGCGGCGCCCTGACCTACGGCAAGTTCGCGCCCGCGCTCACCCAGGCCACGCCGACGCAGATCTACGAGGCGATGCTGACCGGGCCCGAGGCGATGCCGGTCTTCAACGACGCCACCCTCACCCCGGACCAGAAGCGCGACGTTGTGGCCTATGTCACAGGCGTCCGCAGCGAGGCCAACCCCGGCGGCTTCAGCCTGGGCCGGATCGGGCCCACGACCGAGGGCCTGGTGGCCTTCCTGGGCCTGCTGCTGTTCATGGTGCTGGTCGCGATCTGGATCACTGCGAAGCACGGAAAGACGAAGACACATGAGTGAGACGAACGGGCCGGCCGAGCCTGAGCGCCAGCGCGGGGACGACCTGATGGCCGACCTGGCCGCGTCGGGCAGCGAGGCCGACGAGGGCCAGGCCCGGCACCGGGTGATCGGCACGCCGGCCCCGGCCCAGGCGCGGACGCTGCTCGCCGACCAGTCCGACGAGCCGGTCGCGGTCCGCGAGCTGCCCGCCGACCCGGAGGACCTGCCTGGCGCCAAGCGGGCCGAGCGGGCCGTGGCCGCCTCCTTCACGATCGCCATGCTGGCCGGCCTCGGCTTCATCGCGTGCTACGTGATCTTCCGGGTGCACACGGTCAACAACGTGCTCCACTCCAACCTGGCCCTCGGCCTCACGATGGCCGTGGCGTTCCTCGCCCTGGGCACCGGCGCCGTCATCTGGGTCCGGCGGCTGATGCCGAACGTGGAGCTCACCGAGCAGCGCCACGAGCTGCGGTCCACGCCGGAGAACAAGGCCGCGTTCGCCAAGACCTTCGAGGAGGGCGCGGAGGCGAGCCAGTTCGTCAAGCGGCCGATTCTCCGGCGGACGCTGATCGCCGCCACCGTGCCGGTGGCCATCGCCCCGGTCGTCCTGCTCCGGGACCTCGGGCCGCTGCCCGAGAAGAGCCTCGACCACACCGTCTGGAAGCGCGGCACCCGGCTGGTCGTCTACGGCACCAACCGGCCGCTGACGCCGGCCGAGTTCAATACGCCGGGCTCCTCGCTCAGCATCATCCCGGAGGGCTACGCCGACAACGACGACGCCCTGGCCAAGGCCGCGACCACCCTGATCAAGTTCGGCCCCGACGAGATCAAGGCGCCGACGGTCATGAACTGGACCGTCGACAACATCGTCGCCTACTCGAAGATCTGCCCGCACCTGGGCTGCCCCGCGGCCCTGTACGAGCAGACCACGCACCACATCCTGTGCCCGTGCCATCAGTCGACGTTCGACGCGGCCCGCGGCGCGCAGGTCATCTTCGGGCCGGCCTCCCGGCCGCTGCCGCAGCTGCCGCTGATGCTGAACGCGCAGGGTTTCCTCGTCGCCCAGAGCGATTATCATGAGCCAGTAGGACCGAGCTTCTGGGAGCGGTCATGAGCACTAACCGCGCGCTGGAAGGCGTCGGCACCTTCCTCGACGACCGGCTGCACGGCGCCCGGGGGATCCGCATCTTCCTGCGGAAGATCTTCCCCGACCACTGGTCGTTCCTGCTGGGCGAGATCGCGCTGTACTCGTTCATCATCTTGCTGCTGACCGGCACGTTCCTGACGCTGTTCTTCCAGCCGAGCATGAGCACGATCACCTACCACGGCTCCTACCTGCCGCTCGACGGCGTGAAGATGAGCCGGGCCTACGCCTCGACGCTGGACATCAGCTTCGACGTGCGCGGCGGCCTGCTGCTCCGGCAGATCCACCACTGGGCGGCGGACCTGTTCATGGCGGCGATCTTCGCCCACATGATCCGGATCTTCTTCACCGGCGCCTACCGCAAGCCGCGCGAGGTCAACTGGCTGATCGGGATCATCCTGTTCACCCTCGGCCTGATCGAGGGGCTGTTCGGCTACTCGCTGCCCGACGACCTGCTGTCCGGCGCCGGCCTGCGGATCCTGGAAGGCGTCCTCCAGTCCATCCCGATCGTCGGGACCTACCTGGCCTTCTTCCTGTTCGGCGGCCCGTTCCCCGGCAACGACATCGTGCCGCGGATGTACATCCTGCATGTCCTGGTCATCCCCGGCCTGCTCCTGGCGCTGATCACCGCGCACCTGTTCATCATGGTGTTCCAGAAGCACACCCAGATGCCGGGCAAGGGCCGGACCAACCAGAACGTGGTCGGCCAGCCGATGTACCCCTACTTCATGGCCAAGACCGGGGCGTACTTCTTCTTCATCTTCGGCGTCCTGGCCCTGGCCGGGGCGCTGGCCCAGATCAACCCGATCTGGCTGTACGGCCCCTACAACGCGGTGGCCATGTCGGCCGGCTCGCAGCCCGACTTCTACATGGGCATGCTGGAGGGCGCGCTGCGGGTGTTCCCGGCCTGGAACTGGGAGGTGTTCGGGCACGACTTTGCCTTCAACGTGTTCGTGCCGGCCCTGGTCCCGCTCGGCCTGCTGTTCACCGGCGCCGCGGTGTGGCCGTTCATCGAGCAGTGGGTGACGGGGGACAAGCGGGAGCACCACCTGCTGGACCGCCCGCGCAACGCGCCCACCCGGACCGCCATCGGCATCTCCGTGATCACGGCCTACGGCGTCCTGTGGGCCGAGGGCGCCAATGACATCATCGCCGACCACTTCAACGTCTCGCTCTACCTGACCACCCAGATCGCGCAGGTCGCCGTGTTCGTCCTGCCGGCCGTGGCCTACTTCGTCACCAAGCGGATCTGCCTGGGCCTGCAGCGCAAGGACGTGCACCTGCTCGAGCACGGCGTGGAGACCGGCATCATCCGCCAGCTCCCCAGCGGCGAGTTCATCGAGGAGACGGCTCCGGTCGACGAGGAGGCCCGGGCCG
>Ga0193726_1002792_pt1 | contig 11504 bp, 8 predicted proteins | sample H2c1metaG_FD_144928 | JGI IMG/M metagenome (GOLD analysis project Ga0193726, IMG submission 144928) | Soil microbial communities from a riparian zone of the East river system, Colorado, United States - H2c1 | ecosystem: Environmental > Terrestrial > Soil > Riparian zone | place: USA: East River... | reverse complement strand
CGCGCGACCATGACCGCATCGGACGCATCGATGATCTCGGCCAGCGCGAGGATCGCTTCGGCGCGTTCGATCTTGGCGACCAGTGCGGCGTTGCCGCCGGCGGCACGCAGCAGGCTGCGGCTTTCGTTGATATCGGCCGCGGATTTGGCGAACGAGATCGCGAGGAAGTCGGCGTCGAGCTTGGCGGCCAGGCGGATGTCGAGCTTGTCCTTCTCGGCCAGCGCGGTCAGCGACAGGCCGCCGCCGAGGCGGTTGATGCCCTTGCGATCGGACAGTGCGCCGCCAACCAGCACCGTGGTGCGGATCGTCGTGCCATCGATCGCGTCGACCTGGAGCGCGATCAGGCCGTCGTCGAGCAGCAGCGTATCGCCCGATTTTACATCTTTATACAAATTCAGATAACTGACGCCGACGCGCGCGACATCGCCGGGCAGTGCATTGGCGTCGCATTCGAGCGCAAAGGCCTGACCCGGATGGAGCAGCACCGGCGCGGCGGCGAATTTCGCGATGCGGATCTTCGGTCCCTGCAGGTCGGCCAGCACCGCGACCTCCTGGCCGAGCGACACGGCGGTCTCGCGCGCTTCGCGTGCGCGCCGCTCGTGGTCCTCGGGCGCACCGTGCGAAAGATTCAGGCGGACGACGTCGACGCCCTCCATGAGAATTTGCCGCAACATCCCCGGCGCGTCGGTGGCCGGTCCCAGCGTGGCGATGATCTTGGTGCGGCGGACTTGCGCTTCCATCGTTCCAGCTCGTTTCAAAGGCAAGCCGATAAACTAACACAGCGTGATGAATGGAGTGCAGCGGAAAGCCTCTTGAACGCGGATTACGCGGATAAGAGCCGATCGACGCGGATTTTCGTGGAACAAAATCCTTCCACCTTTTCTTCTTCGTAGCATTGATCCGCGTTAATCCGCGTCAATCCGCATTTATCCGCGTTCAAGATGTTCTTGTTCGCTAGTTCGCTGATACCGCCGCGCCGACCCGATTGCGCTGGCCGAACGCCAGCAGCGCGCGCCCGATGATGCCGCAGCCGGCCAGGGTCCAGACAATCATCGCGCCGGACGGCAGATCGAACACGGCGGAGCAGACCAGGCCGATGACGTAGCCGGCGGCGCCGATCGCGTAGGCCGTGACCAGGCGCCGTGGCCCTTCCATGCCGGCGGTCGCCAGCGCCGGCACGATCAGGCTGGCGAACACCAGATAGACGCCGACCAGTTGCACCGATGCCGTTATCGCCAACGCGAACAGCCCGTAGAACAGCAGGCCGGAAAGGTCTGCGCGCTTCCACCACATCAGCCCGAGCAGCGCGACCGACAGCACCGCAACCGGAATCAGCTGGCGCAGGCTGACCCAGAGTATCTGGCCGACGAGCAGATCCTTCAGGTGTTCGCTGCCGTGAGGATTGTTGGCCAACAGCAGCAGACCACCGGTCGCCGCGAGCACGAACAGTGTGCCGATCAGCGGTTCCTGGAAATCCGGCCATTTGCGATCGGTCCAGGTCAGCAGCGCGCCGCCGGCGAGCGCCGCAATGGCAGCAGCAATTTCTACGCCGTAACCCTGTTCGTCCATGCCGAGGTATTGCGCGAGGATTACGCCGAGCGCGGCGACCTGCGCGATCGCCAGGTCGATGAAGATGATGCCGCGCGCCAGCACCTGCTGACCGAGCGGCACGTGGGTCGACAGCACCAGCAGTCCGGCCAGACATGCCGGACCGAGAATGCTCAGCTCGAGGCCTTCCCAGTTCATTTCGCCACCGCCAGCAACTTGTCGATGGTCGAGTCGAACAGGCCGAACAGATCCTTGGCCTTGTCGTCGCCGCCGACGGTGAACGGCAGTGTCACGGCCGGCACACCGGTCTGCTCGGCGAGCCAGTCGCCGGGCTTCGGATCCTGATAGGCCGCACGCAGTATTGCCAGGGTGTGCGAGCTCTTCGTGATGTCGATCAGGCTGGCCAGGTGCGAGCTGGTCGGCGGCACGCCGGGCTTGGGCTCGAGCGCGCCGATCTGTTCCATGCCGAGCCATTGCAGCAGGTAGATCCAGCTCCAATGGTGCACGACGACCTTGCGTCCCTTCAGCGGCGCGGCCTTGGCTTCCCAGGTCTTGATCGCTGCCTGCCAGCGCGTCGTGAAGTCGGCCAGATGCTGCTGGAACACCGCGGCGTGGTCGGAATCGAGTTCGGCCAGGCGCGCGTCGAGCGCCTTGGCGATCGCGAGAACGCGATACGGATCGAGCTGGAAATGCGGGTTGCCGCCGGGATGGATGTCGCCTTCGGAGCGGTCGAGCGACGTCGGCTTCTCGAGCGTCGTGATCTGGTCCGCTGCGAGGAAATATCCGGGCCCCGAGGCGACTTTCGAGTTGCCGGACTGGCGGATCAGCTGCGGCAGCCAGCCGATTTCCAGATCGGCGCCGCTGCAGACGATCAGGTCGGCGCGGCGCACCTTGGCGATCAGGCTCGGCTTGGCCTCGATCACGTGCACGTCCTGCAGTGCACTGGTGCCGACGTCGACCTGGATCACGTCGCCGGCCAATTCCTTCAGCAGCGAACCCCATTCCGGCTCGCACGCAAACACGTCGAGCGCATGCGCCTGCGGTGCAGCGAATAGCAGAAGCGACAAGGCGAGAAAAAATAATTTATTCATTAGCCATCCAATACTGAGTAGTTGCCGGCTATTAGCCGACGCGTCGCGTTTTCACCTCTCCCGCTGGCGGGAGAGGTCGCGCCGAAGGCGCGGGTGAGGGTGGCGCTCCGAAGTGCGGGACATCCTGACCCGCCACCCTCATCCGGCCTGCGGCCACCTTCTCCCGCTGGCGGGAGAAGAGAGAAATCTTTGCTAGCAGCGGTCCTCGTCGGCCACCTTCTTAGAACTTGTGCGCACCGTGCGCTCCAAGGCTCACGTCGTATTGCAGGTACAGCGCATTGTCGGTGCTGCCGCGAATTGGGTCGTCGTGGCTGTACTGAATGCGGAAGAAACTGAATTCGCTGTTGCGCCAGGTCAGCTCGACGCTGTGGCGCACCGGATCGAAATCGGTTCCGTACGGATTGCCGGCGCCGGTCCACAGCTTGTCGAAGCGATAGCCGGCGTCCCAGCTGCGATTCAGGCGATAGACCGCTTCGAGATAGACGCCGCGCCGATCGCCGACCCAGGGCTGGCTCAGGACCGGATCGGTCAGATCGATCGATGCGCTGTCGATGCCGGCGGCCGGATTGTACGTGCCGTCGCGGCGATCGAGAAAATATTCGCTGCGCAGCGTTACGCCGCCATCCTTGGTATTGCCGTTCGGCGCCCACTTCCAGGTCGCATCAGCCAGGTACAGAGTGTTGTCGCCGCTGAAACCGTCATCGCCACCGGTCGCGTTCGCCTTCAGCATCGACACGCCGGCGAGCCAGGAGTTGTCGTCGCCGACGTCGCCGCCGGCATGCGCGAACAGCGTGTGCGTGCCGACGCCGCTGTGCCCCGCCCCGGCGGCCGGATAGTTTTCGCCGCGAAACAATTCGCCGCCGAATTCGAGGAACACGTCGGTCGGCGCGACCCAGCGCAACTGCGCGCCGTCGTCACCGTACTGGTTGGCGAGGAACGCCTGGTAGGCCAGCGGCCGATCGACGAAGTTGTCGGTATGCGTGTGGTGGCTATTGAGGTAGCCGATGTTCGAATAGAAGCGGCCGGCGCGCAGGCTCAAGCCATCCGGCAAGGCGAGCGTATCGATGTACGCTTCCTCGATGCTCGTGCTGACCTTGCCGTTGTCGTCCTCGTAGCTCAGCGTGAACTGGCCGTAGAACTTGTCGTCGATGTTCGCGGCAAACGAGATTTCGCTCTCGCCCAGCGACAGACCCTGCAATCCGGGGCCGGCGCCGTCCACGACCGGGAAGCCGGCGCGCACATAGTTGTCGGGATTGATCGAATGGTGCGCGTAGATGCCGTTCAGGATCACGGCAATGGCCGGATTGAACGCATTGCCGTTGGCGCCGCCGGCTGCCGGACCCGACGACTGCGGTGAGGCCGCGACAGCGGCGACTGATTGTACCGGCGGAGGAGGCGGCGCCGCCGGCAGCGGCGCGGCCGGCTGCTGTTGCTGCGCGGCCAGCGTCGCCTTCATTTTTTCAAGCTCCGCGTGAGCCGCATCGGCGGCGGCCAGCGCCGCGGCAGCTTGCTCGCGCAGTTTCTGGCTTTCGGCCTCGAGCGCGCGGATGCGCGCGTCGAGCGACTGCAGCTGCGTGTCGGACGGCGTATCGGCGGCGAGGGCCGGCGCCGCCGCAGCGATCGAGACGGCCAACGCCAACAGCACTTTTTTCATGAAGTCGTTCCGGGAGGGGGTGTGCGGGTCGCGCGGCGGGGCGGGAAAACCGTACGTTATAATATAACGACCAAGCCTACCCTATCCGGCGCCCACATTCGAGCCCAACTTTCGGCATAGAGGGCGGGCGGGGTTCGGCCCGCCGGCGGTAGGCTTTCGTGTACGGGTCGGTGGATTCGACGACCGCGCTGGTCGAACGCAACACCAGCGGACGAGCGGAAAGCGCGCCACGGGCCGCGGCACTCGGGCCCGGCTTTAGAACTCGCTGCGGAAGATGTCGTCGTCGGCCACGCGGCTGACGTTGACGACGAAGCCGTTGGTCGTCGCCGACACAACGCTGATGCTGAACGCGCCGCTGGCCTCGATCCAGGCTTCGCCGGCCTTGAACATCGTACCGGCGTCGTTGCCGATGTCCGCCGGTGTTACCTGCGCATCGACGCTCCAGGCCGGCTCGGCACGCGTCGTGTCGACTTCGTGAATGATCACGGCACTGCCGGCGAGATTGTGGTCGTAGAGGTCGCCGGCGACGCCGGCGCGCCGCGCTTCGATCGTATAGAAGTGCGTCGATGGCGCCCGCGGCAGCGTGACGACAATCATCTGCAGCTTGCTCGAGGACGCCAGTTCCGCGGCATCGAGCTGCAGGTTCGCCAGTGATCCGGCGGTGTTGACCGTGAGCTTGCGCGCCGCATCGACCCAGCCGAGCTTGTCACGATGGTAGATATTGATGTGCTTGGGCTGGCTGCCGAATGTCGCATCGCTGGTCGCGTTGTCCCAGGCATCACTCATCACGTCCCACGGATTGTCGTACGGATCGGCGTCGCGATCCCAGTTGTTCGCGTGCGGCAGGCCGAAGCCGTGACCCATCTCGTGCGCCAGCGGGGCTTCGTGCTGGTAGCCCCACGGCGGCTCCCAGGTGACGCGCCAGGATCCGGACTTGCCGTCGAGCGTGGCATAGCGGTTGCCACCCCAGGCGTAACCGTCGAGATCGGCGTTGAACATCAGGTTGATGCCGACGAACGGCGAGAAATCGACGCTCGCGTTGGCTACACCGGTGCAGTCGGCAAAGAGTTTGTTCAGGTCGGCCGAGCCGCTGGCAGGTATGTAGTAACTGCGCGGCTGCGGCAGCGTGAACCAGCCGTGGGCGGCGCTGCCGGCGACATTGACCTTGCCGTACGAAACGGTGCGCCAGTAGTCGTCGAGGCGCCCGCTGTCGTTCGACAGCATGGTCTGGAAATAGCTCAGATCTTTCGGTTCGGCGGCGTAGTCGCTGAACTTGCAGGCAATCGTGACCCAGGGCTGCGATCCGGTAACGGCGCTCGCGACCGCATCGGGCTGCAGTAGCGCGGCCGAGACGATCGCCTCGGCGCGCAACGTGCCTGCTGGCGCGGCACCGTCGGTGACCGGAGCGAGCACGATGCGGCGGCCCTGCAGCGCGTACAGGTCGCCCGCTGCAAGACGCGCACTGGCGACGTCGAGGCTCGTACGCCGGCCGTCGTCCGTCACCAGATTGGCGATCAATTGGGGAGCGTGCGACGCGGCATCCGGGGCGGCATCGCCCCAGACGAGTTCCAGCCCGCCCTGCAACGGCGTCACAGTCTGCGCAACAAGTCCGGAAGCGAACAACAAAGCGACGGCGGCTACGGCGACACGCACAGAAACCTCGGGATGCCAGGGAAGCTCTGAACCAGTCTGCACAGGCGGACTTGTTCAGAGCTTCCTAGGCCTTCAAGCTAGCAGCGCCACGCCGACGGAACCCGGACGAGCGTCGCAGAAAGAGCGCGCGCTCGTCGGAAAATTGGCCCACCGCGCTCAGGGGTGCTCCGGCCGCGCGACCGGCTCAGGCCCGCTCGCGCAACGCAGCCACTGCCGGCAGTTCCCTGCCTTCGAGAAATTCGAGGAATGCACCGCCGCCGGTCGAAATATACGAAATATGCTTTTCCACGTTGTATTTCTCGACGGCGGCCAGCGTGTCGCCGCCGCCGGCGATCGAGAACGCCTTCGAGCCGGCAATCGCGAGGGCGAGCGTCTCGGTACCCTTGCCGAACGCGTCGAATTCGAACACGCCGACCGGTCCGTTCCAGACTACCGTTCCGGCTTCGGCGATCAGTGCCGCGTAGCGCAGTGCGGTCTGCGGACCGATATCGAGGATCATCTCGTCCGCGCCGACCTCGTCGACCTTGCGCACGCTGGCCGGCGCGTCGGCCTTGAACTCCGGCGCGACGACGACGTCGACCGGAATCGGCACGTCGGCGCCGCGCGCCTTGGCTTCGGCGATGATTTTGCGCGCGACGCCGAGCAGATCCATCTCGACCAGCGACTTGCCGACGCTGTGACCTGCGGCGGCAATGAACGTGTTGGCGATGCCGCCGCCGACGATCAGCTGGTCGACCTTGCCGATCAGGTTTTCCAGCAGCGTCAGCTTGGTCGAAACTTTCGAGCCGGCGACGATTGCCAGCAGCGGCCGCGCCGGCCGCTCGAGCGCCCTGGCCAGCGCATCGAGCTCGCCCATCAGCAGCGGCCCGGCGCAGGCGATGTGCGCGCGTCGGATCACGCCGTGTGTCGAAGCCTGCGCGCGATGTGCCGTACCGAAAGCGTCCATGACGAAAATCTCGCACAGCATCGCGTAGCGCTCAGCCAGGGTCGCGTCGTCCTTTTCCTCGCCGACGTTGAAGCGGCAGTTCTCCAGCAGCACGACTTCGCCGGGCCCGACGTCGATCGTTTCGCCGTCCAGATAATTTCGCAGCAGCGGTACTGGCTTGCCGAGCGCGTCGCCGAGCCAGCGCGCAACCGGCGCGAGCGATTCGGATTCCGTGAAGTGGCCTTCCTTCGGCCGGCCCAGGTGCGACATCACGAGGACGCGCGCGCCGGCATCGCGCGCCAGCTTGATCGTCGGCAGCGCCGCTTCGAGGCGCTGGCTGGCGGTGATCTTGCCGTCCTTCAGCGGTACGTTGAGGTCCTCGCGGATCAGCACGCGCTTGCCGGCCAGATCGAGATGGGTCATTCGCAGGATGGACATTGCTTACCTCTGGTTGGTGGTTTCGTCACCGGCGCGTGATCGATCGCAAGCAGCCGTCCCTGGTGTGCTTCACGGCCCGGACTTCGCTTCGATGGCGGGGAACCCCCGCATTGTACGGTGCCCCGGCGTGACCCGGCACGCACCCTGCATGCTTGAACGACCGACTCTGTGGCAACATGCCGCGATGCGCGAGATGCCTTACAAGATCCTTACGGATGCGCGCGGCGCGGCCAGCGCTGACGCGGCGCACTCGCTTTCGTCCGCGGCACCCGATGCAGCCGCTCGCAGTGCGCGCCTGCATGGCGGTGGGTGCAGCTAATGGACGCCACGCTGCCCGAATTCGAGGACGTGCGAGTGCGCCTGCGTGCAATGCGCCAGGACGACGTGCCGGCCCTGTTCTCGCTGAAATCGGATCCGGTCGGCATGCGTTTCTGGAGTCACCCGCCAATGACCGACCTGGCGCAGGCGCAGGAAATGTACGAGAAGACCGCGCGCGGCGCGCAGACCGGCGAGTTCCTGCCGTGGGTCGTTGCGCTGAGCGCCAACGATTCGATGATCGGCACCTGCACATTGTTCGCCATCGACGCGGCGCACCGGCGTGCGATGATCGGCTACGCGCTGGTGCGAACGCAGTGGGGCAATGGTTATGCGCAGGACGCGCTGCGCATGATGCTGACCTACGCGTTTGGTACTTTGCAATTGCACCGGGTCGAAGCCGACATCGATCCGCGCAACACGTCATCCGCGCGCCTGATCGAACGTATGGGTTTTGTTCGCGAGGGTCTGCTGCGCGAGCGCTGGCACGTCGGCAATGACGTGCAGGATAGCGCAATGTACGGCCTGCTCGCGCGCGATTACGCCGCGACGCCGACCGGCTGAACGGACTCGCCGCGTATCGGTATGCTGCGCTGCGCCGCAGCGACCAGATCGGTAAACACGCCGGCAGCGGTCAGATCGATGCCGGCGCCGGGACCGGCGATGGTCAACGGCGCGGCGCGATAGAAATCGCTGTGCAGGATCAGCGCGTTCTCGCACGGCGCCAGGCGCGCGAACGCATGCGTCTGTGCCAGCCGTTCCGGCGCGATGCGCGCCCGGCCGTTCTCGAAACTCGCACGATAGACCCAGCGCTCGCGGCGCACATCGGCCAGCGCGACGCGCGCGCGCCATCCGGCATCGGCCGATTCCAAGCGCGCAAGCAGGCCCGCCGCATCGACGCTGTCAAGCAGCGCGGCCTCGACCAACGGCACGCATTCGATATCGCCCAGCTCTACGTCGTGCCCGAGCGCGCGCAGCAGGATGACGAGCTTGCGCGCGGCATCTTCACCGGACAGGTCGCGCGCCGGATGCGGTTCGGCGTAGCCGTTCTGCACCGCCTCGCTCACTGCAGTCGACAGCGCGGTGCCCTGCTGCAGTCGCCCCAGCACGTACGACAACGTGCCGGACAGCACCGCCTCGAAACGCTCGATTCGGTCACCGGCGCGGTGCAGGTCGCGCAGCGTCGACAGCAACGGCAGCTGCGCGCCGACCGTCGTGTTGTCGTGGAGTTGCGTGCCGCCGGCCGATTGCGCCGCGGCGATCGCGTGCGCCAGCGGCCGGTCGGCTGAGGAGCCGATCTTGTTCGGCGTCACGACGTCGATGCCGGCGCCGAGCCAGCGCGGATAGAGCGCGGCAATCTCGGCGCTGGCGCTGCAGTCCACCAGGATCTGCGGATGGGCCGGCGAACGTGTCAGCGCGAGCGCATCGGGCGGCGGCGAGGCCGCCGCGAGCAAGTCGGGTATGCGCGCCGCCGCAATGTGATCCGGCACGTGCAGCCAGCGCGTCGAGTTGGCCGCCGCGACAATACGCAGGCGCAAGCCGCCGCGCTGCTGCAACACCGCGCGGCGTGCGTCGATCAATTCGAGCAGGCGCCGCCCGACGCGCCCGGTGGCGCCGACGATGGCGATGTCGATTGTTGCCGGGATCTTGCCTGCCGCTGCTGCCGCCATGACCGTCGTTTCCTTGAAATTATAGATGGATAGGCGTTTAGACGTCCATATAAGAGCATAATCGTGGATCGCGGTCAACCCCGTCGCCGTGGCCATCGCCGCGGCGATTTGCGCCCGGCCCCGGTATCGGTCACCATGCAAAGGGATACTCTAATCATCGCCGGAGTACCGAACGACGATGCATGTCGTTGCCTTCATTCACGACCTCGCCATCATCATGCTGACTGCCGGCGTGGTCACGGTCGTCTTCCACCTGCTGCGCCAGCCGGTGGTACTCGGCTACATCGTCGCCGGGGTGCTGATCGGCCCGCACACGCCGCCCTATTCGCTGGTCACCGACGAAGAAACGATCCGCACGCTGGCCGAGCTCGGCATCGTCTTCCTGCTGTTCTCGCTTGGGCTGGAGTTCTCATTGCGCCACCTGCGCCAGGTCGGTGCCACGGCGCTGGTCTCGGCGATCGCCGGTATCGTGACCATGTTTTCGCTCGGCTATGCGATCGGCCGGGCGTTTGAATGGAGCGTGATGGACGCGGTGTTCCTCGGCGCGATGCTGTCGATCTCGTCGACGACAATTACGCTCAAGGCGCTCGAAGACCTCAAGCTGAAGAAACAGCACTTCGCCCAGGTCGTGTTCGCGATTCTGATTGTCGAAGACGTGCTGGCGATCGCCATGATCGCGCTGCTGTCGAGCGTAGCCAGGACCGGTGCGGTCGAGTCCGGCGACGTGCTGCACACGCTCGGCGCCCTGATGGTGTTCCTGGTCGCCTCGCTGGTGATCGGCATCCTCGCAGTTCCGCGTCTGCTCGATCGCATCGCGCGCTTCAACAGCAACGAGATGCTGCTGGTCGCCGTGCTCGGCCTGCTGTTCGGCTTCTGCCTGGTTGTCTCGCGCATGGGCTACAGCGTAGCGCTGGGCGCATTCGTGATCGGCGTAATCGTCGCCGAGGCCGGTTCGCTGCGCCGCATCGAGCGCCTGATCGAGCCGGTGCGCGACATGTTCAGTGCGATCTTCTTCGTCGCGATCGGCCTGCTGCTCGATCCGGGCGTGCTGCTCGAATACGCCGGTCCGGTTGCCGCGGCGACCGTGGCCGTGATCCTCGGCAAGTCGCTGGCGCGCACGGCCGGTTCGTTCGCGGCCGGCCAGGACGCGCATACCTCATTGCGCATCGGCATGAGCCTGGCGCAGATCGGCGAATTCTCGTTCATCATCGCCACGCTCGGTCTGACGCTGAATGTGACCAGCTCATTCCTTTATCCGATCGCGGTCACCGTGTCGGCGATCACGACCTTGTTCACGCCGTACCTGATCCGCGCTGCCGATCCGCTCGCGCGCGGCATCCGCAAGGTCACGCCGGCGGGCGTGCGCGGGATCCTGCACATGTATACGGCGTGGTTGCAGAGCCTGCGCTTCGAGGGCGACCGCGCCATCATCGCGGCGATGGTGCGGCGCATCCTGCTGCAGGCGTTTGTCAACCTGTGCCTGGTCGCGGCAATCTTCGGCGCGGGCGCCTATGTCGGCCGACGTTACCGCGACGATATCGCGCAGTGGATTCCGTACCCGCAGGTGGCCAACGCGGTTATCTGGGGCGCTGCACTGGTGTTGTCGCTGGCGTTCCTGATCGCCGCCTATCGCAAGCTAAAGGCGCTGGCGATGATGCTGGCCGAGGTTGGCGTGCGCGCCGGCCGCCACACCGAGCGCGTGCAGCGCATCGTCGCCGAGGTGCTGCCGGCGGTGTCGATCGGCGCAATGCTGGTGCTGGTGTCGGCGCTGTCATCGAGCATCCTGCCGCCGGCTGAACTGCTGATTGCCGTGCTGGCGATGGGCGCGCTGATCCTGGCGCTGCTCTGGCGCACGCTGGTCAAGCTGCACTCGCGCCTGCAGATCGCGCTGCTCGAGACGTTGCAATCGGATAAGGAACCGCACTGAGCCGGCGCATCCATGTCGCGCTACGATCGATTCATCGGCGGACCTCGTCCGATGGGCGAACTCGCCCGCGGCACATTCTCAGTGCTCGCGCACCGGCCCGAGCGGCCAGTCGGCCTTCCTCAGTTCAACGGTCTTCAGCGTATAGCGATTACCCGTGCTGGCGTCGGCTTTGGCGGCTTCGTATTGAGTCACCAGTCCGTGGTCGGCGTTTGCCTTGACGAAACTCGGCAACGCGTCGAACGGCTCGGCGACCTTGACCGATCCTTCTGCCCCAAAAACGAGC
>Ga0193726_1002791_pt1 | contig 11506 bp, 10 predicted proteins | sample H2c1metaG_FD_144928 | JGI IMG/M metagenome (GOLD analysis project Ga0193726, IMG submission 144928) | Soil microbial communities from a riparian zone of the East river system, Colorado, United States - H2c1 | ecosystem: Environmental > Terrestrial > Soil > Riparian zone | place: USA: East River... | reverse complement strand
CGTCGAAGTCATCGGCCGTCACGTCAGATGTGGCGTCGCCGAGTGATTGAGCCCAGCCGCGGAAACGGCTCACGCTGTCGGATGACGCCCACGTGAGGTGATGACGAATGCGATTGATCGAATCTGGGAGCGTGGCAGAGTCGGGCGGGCCGTCGAGTTCGTGATCGCTGAAGCGCGAGACCACGCGCATCACAGCGCGCATGTTGCCGAGCAAAGCGAATGTGGTTTGGAGCTCAGTGCGCTGGGATGCGGGCAGCCAGTAACGCCCCTGGATCTCGGCGTTGATGAACTCGCAGTAGGCCACGGCGACGAGCCCCGGCACTCGAGAGATCCGGAACTTCCTTCGCTTCGAATCGCCGAGGACCACGAACTGCCCGCGCATTCGGACGATCTGCCGCCTGTCCGCATCTAGGTCGATCTCTCCATCGAACGCGGCGAAGCGAGTCGAATCGCGCAGGTGCGGCTTTACATGAAGGCGGACGATGGGAATCGTCCGCCCGAGAGTGTGCATCACGACGATCGTGTCGCCGCCCGAGTATCGGTAGAACAATTCCCTGTCGGCGGCGAACGGATGGACTGCGATAATCTGGTTGGATCCGGGCCGTCTCCTTCTGAGTGGCGACGTGTCGGACAGGATCTGCACGCCGAGGGTAAGCCGTTCGCCGTAGAGCGAGGGTTCGGTCCAGCCTTGCACGAAGCTCATCATCGAGACGAGCGATCCGATCGACTGCGTGCGGTAGCCGATCACGTGCATGTCGTAGCTCGCGCCCCGCGTCCAGTGAACCGCCGATGCCAGTTGCTCGACCTGAGCAGTCCGTTCTCGGCCGAGCGTGTCGCGCAGAAGAAGCGAGAACTCGGTTTCCACGCGCGCGCGATAGCCGGTGAAGCTGGGCGGCGGCGCGTGATTGGCGACGACCGCGCCGTTGACGAGGTCGCGCACGCCGGGAGAGGAATAGATCGGATCCGCCGTCGCGGAGATCTGGGCGAAGAGAATGAGGGGAAGCATCAGGGGGGTGTGAATCATTATACTGGTCTACACCGTGAAAAGAGGCCTGTGCAGATGAGCACAGGCCTCTTTTCCCTCAATACGGTAGAGCGATCGCGCTAGTGAAGCGTTATGGCAAGACCGATCTGCCCAACGTTTGCATCGATGTAGTCGTTGCTCATCGCAAACCCGTTCCAAAACGGCGTGAAGCTCGCATTCTTTGCGAAGCGAATGTCGTATCCAAGCCCGAACACAGCTCCGAAGCCCGTCTCAGTATCGGTGCCGACGCCCGCGAGTGTACCCGTGACGGTACCGACTCCGAGGCCACCGGTCAGGAAGAAACCACCTGTCGTGGATGGGTAAAACCGAAGACGTGCATCGAGCGTGCCGACGGACAACGTTGCACCGTCTTCAGACTTGACCCAACCTGTCGTTCCAACGCCGAGCAAGAATCTGGGCGAGATCGTCCCGCCAAGCGACAATCCTCCGCTCAGCCCACTCAGGCGCGTGCTGCAGTCCTGGCAGCCCATCGAGCCTAACCCAAGCCCACCGCTAAACCAGAAGCCCTGGCGAACCTGCGCATTCTGCGCATGTGCCGAGGTTGCGGTTACGACAAGCGAGACGACTACTGCGAAAGACTGAAGCAGTTTCTTTACACTCATAGAACTCCATGATATTGACCGCAGCGGCGGCCATAAAGGCGCGCCAGTGGCGCCGAACAAAGTGCCTCGCTGTGCGGGGCAGATCGGGGGCGCGGGCTGGGGGGAAGTACCGCGTAAGTACCCAATGCCTCAATGACTGGTTCGCCAGACAACGGCAACACATATGGCGGAGACGGCCTTACTTGGACCAATCCAACCGCTGAAATGCGAAGCGGCGCCCGAACGGACGCCGCTTCCGGGGGCGCTGCTTACTGGGCTACTTCGCCGTGAATATCGCTTTGTCGGTCGTTAGCGAGCCGTCCGGCGCTTTACTGGCGAGCACGGCTACCTGGTCCCCCGGGGCCAAGGTTTTCGGGGAAAGCTTCATTTCCGTAACGGGCGTAGTCGGCGGGACCGTCACGGTCTGGGAACCGCCGGCGTATTGGACGACGAGGGTTGACCCGTTGGTGCTGCTTACGCTGCCATTCGACATGCGCGACGGCGATGCCGTTCCGTTGGTCATGCGCGAGGCCGAGACGTTGCCGTTGGTCATCCGGCTCGCGGTCGCGCTCGTGCTCGGCTCCATCATGCGAGTTCCTTCTCCGAGGCCGCGCAGCTCTTCCGGAAAGATGTTGATCTGGGTGGCGCGCTCCGAGCCATCAGCCTGCTTCACGCTGGTGACGCCAACGAATGAGCTCTCCTTCACGTGAGCGAGATCGCTCGGCGCCCGAGTGTAGACGTGCAACGGTGGGGTTACTGCGACCGTCACGGCGCCAGTGTCGGACTTGAGGACGATCTGAGTCGCCGAGGCGCTCGTGACAGAGCCCCTGAACATGATCGGCGCGTCGGGGTTGGTAGCAGCGGCGCTCTGCGCGAGCTGTGTCGTGTCCTGGGTTGAATCCGCGCTGCGGTTGCATCCCATCATCGCGAGCGCCAGAGCGGAAGCCAGAATGAATGGTGTTTTTGCTGTTAGCACATGTCCTCCTGCGTCCACGTTCGAGGCTAGGAACTGAACGTGGTGAGTGTCGCACAACGCGTGCTCAGGGAACGGTACCGCTGAGCCTGACTGCATCGACACAGCGCTACAATGCCCGATTGCGATTGTCTCCCAACGCGATGAGATGATACGAAACTGACACTCAGGTGATACGAAACCGGCATTGTTCCATTTGGGATACACGCCTACGGTTGTTTGCCGCTGGTGCCCCTCTCGAGGTGATCGTCATTCGGCGATCGCCCACCAACCGACAACACCCGTCTCCCGAGGCTTCCAGAATGCATCAACTTCGCTGCACCCGCGCCTTCCTGCCCTTATGCCTAGGCGCGTTGGTTTTTGGATGTACGGAGAACGGAGCAGTTGCTCCACCGCCAAGTTCTTCGGCCAACTCGATTTCGAGCCCCAAAGACGTACTGGCTCAAGCGAGAAGCGATTCTTTGGCTCGGGGGCTCGCAATTGCACTCAGTGATGCCGGAGTCCGAACGCGTCTTCGGGACGACCTCCGCGATAGTCCATTCGCCTTACATGCGCTTCATCTGGGAAGCTATCTCCGCGGTAACGATGGCGCGGACTTGGCGGTAAAAGCGGCGGCCGGGCTAGGTATCGGGCGCGACGCCTTCATAGGTCTGGTCGAATCCGGCCGTGAGCTTGAGTTGGTGATGCCTCGTGTGCTCGACAGAGTCTCTTGGGACGGTAGGGACGACCTCGACGTCGTGGGCACTCAGTCTACCTTTGGTGAGCGCAGAAAGGCGCGACACGTTTCAGAGCCAGGGTACAAGGTCAAGGGGCTAGCGACGGTGGTGAGAACGCTCGAATACTCACCGCGTCCTTACGTAATAGCTCGTCCGGCGGAGCTCAAGTTTCCGCGCGACCCCGAGAGCTTAAGGGCAGCATCACCGAAACACGCTTGGAATACCGTCACGACGCCCGCTGAGGAGCGCGCTCTGATGAGAGAGAATGGGAAACGAGCGGTCGCTGCAATGGGACCAAAGAGCGCTTCCACTATTGCGGTGCCTGATGGACCTAGAATGCTCATTATGTGCGGCGAGCCGAATGAGCCTCCGAGCTGCAATCCACCGCCACCGCCGCCGCCACCGCCGTCGGTAATCCCCGTTGGCGGAGGCGGTACAACTTTGTCGCCAATAATGACAAAGACCTATTGCTATAGTGTTACTGCGGCGACTGACGTCGACAACGATCGCATTCGCGACGACTGCGAAGCGGCGATGGCTTCGAATTTAGCGCCTCTCCTCAACATCGGTAACGAAGACTGGGTTCCGGCGAGACAGCCGTACTGGGCGGCGTCCAGGAACCCAGACCGGCCCGACAACGTTCAGATCATTTACGCGCTGTCATACCTGAGGGACGGTGGCTTCGCGTTCACTCTTTATGCCGACGCCCACGAGGGGGACTCTGAGTTCATCATCCTGGAAGTAGTGAATTCGACCGGGTCAAAATGGGGCATAATCGGAGCGACCCTTTCGGTTCACTTCGAAGCAGAAGGCCCGTTTTACTACTTCACTGGAGTCCACGCAGGTGCCGACTCGTATTACTGGGACGACTTGGATTATCCTCAGGGTCCCTACCCACGAATCTGGTCTTCCTTGGGCAAGCATGCGAATTACCGAAATAGAGCGGCTTGCGAATCTGGCTCAGGCCTCCAAGACAGTTGCGGCGGCGATTACGTTGGAGGGCAGATCATTGCTCCCGCGTGGCGTAACCTTGGGAACTACTACAACGTTCCCGCAGCCTCGCGGAACATTGCGACGCAGCTGATTCATTGTACTCAATGGGTGGGACCGAGTTTCGTGTACGGATGGTTCCGCACCGGACAGGAATGCTTCTGGGATACTAACAACGATAGGTTCTCCGGTTGGGATCCAGCGAGGCCCGACGCGGGGGTCACGCCGTACTGGAAGATTTTCGAGATCTTTGGATTCTAAATTCGCATCTATAAACGTCTCCTATAGGTAAAAGCTCACGGCGCCTCGATTGAGACGCCGTGAGCTTTCTTCAATAGGGTACTGAGTGGAGGCGCGGGCAATCTTTCCATGTTTCCGTGCGGGACCTTCCCCTCCCGACTCCGAACTTTTCATCCTGCAAGCATTTGAAAGCCCAGAGCCGCGATCCGTCGATTCTAGCGTACTTTACCACGCGCGGCGACCTTCCAGCTCCCTTCCACTCGGCCGCCGCTTCCGTACCAGACCTCATCGTGCAGATTGACGGTCGGGCAGACGTGGCTTGGCACCAGCCAGACTTTCTCTCCGATGCGGGCCGGCCCATGGATCTCTACGTAGCCGTGTTCCTCGTTCAGTTTCCGCATGATCCATGGGTGTCCGACGAAGTGGCCGAACGTTCCAGTACCGACCGTCTGATCGCTCGAAAGCGTTTTTGACCCGGCGTCGATCACGCACTGGCCCGGCACCGCGGTGCTGACGACCGTGGTGAGCACTCGGAGTGCACAGTCCGCCTCGACGCAGATCTTCGCATCAATGCTGCTCGCGTCGTAGAAGACATAGGTGCCGGGGCGGATCTCAGTTGTCTGCGGAATCAGCGGTGTCTTCGCGGCACCGGGCGTCGAACCTCCAGAGACGATCTTCGTCTCGAACCCCGCGCCGGAGAGCGCGTCAATGACGGCGTCGATCTTCCCACACGCCGCGCGGAAGCCTGCCTCGTCGAGCCACGACGGCCAATAGAAGATTCCCTGAAAGTCAGAGCATGCCCGAGCGACTTCGACCGCTTGCTCTGGTGACTGCACACCAGTGCGACCGACTCCGACATCGATCTCCACCAGCGTTTCGATTCCCTTGAGATCACGCGCAACATCGACCGAATCGACCGCGACCTTCACGCGTCGCGTCTTCGCCAGCTCTTTCAATCGCGGCAGCTTCGCCTTCACGAGCGGGTAGGCGACAAGCACGTCGTCGCCGGGCAGCACCTCTGCCTCGCCCAGTTTGGCGACAGTGATCCCGATTGCGCCCGCATCGAGCTGCATCTGGGCAATCTCCGGGATCTTGTGGGTCTTCACATGGGGCCGGAGCTCGACGCCCCACGTGCGACATTGCTCCTGCATGTGAGCGATGTTGTGCTCGAGGACGTCGAGATCGACGTAGAGAGCGGGTGTGTCGAGGTCGAGCGCGTCCACTATCGAGCCTTCTTCTGAGCCTTCTGAGCCTTCTTCTCGGCCTTCCTGCGAGCCTTCTTCTGGGCTTTCTTCCGACCCTTCCTTGCGATGCACTCGATCTCGACGGCGATGCCGCCTGGAAGCGCGCCCGCCTGGATCGTGGTGCGAGCTGGAAAGGGCGCCGCGAAGAACGTCTCGTATACATCGTTCATCTCGCCGAAATCGTTGATGTCGCGGAGATAGACGTTGCACTTCATGACGTCATCGACTGACGAGCCCGCAGCCTCCAGGATCGCCCGGATGTTCTCCAACGTTCGCTTCGTCTCAGACCGCACGTCGCCAAGCTCCAGCTCCTCGGTCTGCGGATTGGTGCATCCCTGTCCGGCGAGGAAAATAAAATCTCCTTCGACGACTGCCTGCGAATACGGACCAAGCGGCTTCGGCGCCTTCTTTGTCACAATGGCTTTTCTCAAGTGCTCCTCTTCAATCGTTTCCAAAGGTGATGAACCGGGAATCCTGCCAGCGCAATGGCTAGCCCATAAATCGGCGAGAAGTTGTGGACCTGGATCTCGCCCCAGACGATGGCCGACAAACCAACGACGGTGCCAAACACGAACAACAGCGGTACCCACGGATAGCCCGGCGTGCGAAACGGCCTCGGCGCCTCAGACATCTTCCGTCGCAGGACGAACACCGCTCCCACGGCAAAAATCAGGGCCGCCCACTCGACGACGACGAAGTAAGTCGTGAGCGTATCGAAATCCCTCAGAACCAGGACCATGATGATCGCAACGGCTCCCTGGATGAGCAGCGCAGCCCATGGGGTGGACCAGCGCGGATGGATTCTCCCGAGAAAGGAGAACGTCAGACCGTCCCGCGCCATCGCATAGGCGACGCGTGGCTTTGCGAGGAGGTTGCCGTTTAGCGCGCCGAAAACGCTCGTCATGATCGCGAGCAGGATGGCGACGCCGGCAGCGGGTCCGGCAATCTCGGTCATGACCGTCCGCGCGATGGCTTCCTTCTGTAGCGCCATGACGCTGACCGGCATCATGTACAGGTAGGCGAGGTTCGCACCGATGTAGAGCGTGACGATGATCAGCATCCCGATGACGATGATCCGCTTCATCAGTCGCTCGGGTGCCACGACCTCGCCCGCGATCATGCTGACGGCAATCCAACCATCGTAGGTCCAGAAGACAGATGCCACCGCCCGAGCCAGCCCACTCCGCTCGACAACCCCGCCCTCGGTAATGTGGGATAGACTGCCGTTCCCGAGCAGAAATGCGCCGAGGATAATCGCGGCCAGCGCGGTCACCTTCACGAGCGTAGTCACTTCGCTTATGGCTGCTCCGACTCGCGCGCCAAGCACGTTCGCGCCCGTAAGGATGATGATGGCGGTGATTGCGATGATCTGTACTGTCGCGGCGGCTACCGGCATGCCAAGCAGATTGAGGAGGAACTCCGAGAAGACTGTGGCAAGCGCGGCAACAGCGGTGGGCGTCGTGACCAGGACATACAACCAGCCAAATACGAACGCGGCAGCATCGCCATATGCTTCGCGCAGAAACACATATACGCCACCCGCCCGCGGCAGTAGCGAGCTCAGCTCCGCCACCACGAGCGCTCCGCAAATGCTGATCAGGCCGAAGGCTGTCCAAAGTCCCATGATGACGATGGGATTCGGAACGAGGCCGGCGATCGTCGGGGGTTTCCGGAAGATCCCGCCACCGATTGTGATTCCGACGATGAGCGCTATTCCGCCGGCGAGGCCGATGACGCGGCGGAGATCGGGCGCCTCTGAGTGAACGGGGGTAGTCAGCGAAGACCTCGTGAAACGAATTTTGGCCGCGGCCGGATGCGGCCATACGATACCGCCACACGCTGGTCGCTGCCACTGACATTGTCGCTCAAGAACGCAGCGGGGCGCATATTGGAGCATGGTAGATGGGAACCCGCGGCCGATCACGAAGTGAGGCGAGCATTCATCAATGCTCTTAACCGTCACGGCTACCGCTTCCTAGCAAGCCGTTGCAGAACTTGTAAAAGGGTTCCCACATATTCGGGGGACAGGCTGGAACGTTGAAGCAGCGGAATTCCAGTCAATGTACGCCCGGTAGGTTTGTCAAAAAAGAAAAAGGAGGCCCCCGAAGGAAAGAAGGGGGTCTCCTCGGCGTTGGATTGGCGCCTCGATATTTTTTTAACGGCCCGTGCTGTTCTTCTTTCGATGCAGGTAAACTTGGTAAGTCATGGCGAGAAAAAGGACCGGCAGAGCGATGTTCAGAGTCGTGTACAGATTCGGATCAGTCAAATAGCCCGATGCCCTCGCAATCTGAACTGCCCCGAATGCCAGGATTGCGACTAGCGCAACGGTCAGGAGCAACCTTTCCCTCGCCGGCGCTCTAACGCGGGCCGCCTGCGCTTCTTCGGTCGTTGGCTGTTGACGCCCTAGCCAAACGATCCCGACCAGCACGGCGATGACGCCGGAGAAAAGCATGGTCCAATAGAGAGCACTCTCCCTCAGCCAGCCTGTATATTTCGCCGTGTAGGTAGCGAAGTCGAGAAAAAGGCCGACATACACGATCGTCGATGCTGCTTTGCTGCTCGTCATAAGACCCGCTCCCTTTATTTGCAGAGGAATGAATTGGTCGAACAGGCGGGTGGGCCGCGCGGCATAAACTGGCCGGAGGAATTTAGGCAATCGAGCCAATCGTACATCGCAGTCGTCCACGTAGGCCACTCGAGCCACCAAGCGATAGCCACGGCCGCTTGCTCCGCGAACGGTCCGCCGTAAAAGGTCGCCGTCGCCAAGCCGAAAGTCTCAGCACCGAACATCAGCCCCCTCCAAAAACACTGCACCGAAGCGTAGGCGGGCTTTGGGGCGAGCCAACACCCCACCTTGTCGATCGCGGCGAAAATCGGTGCGCTGACTCGATCACCGAAGGACTCCTCGTTGTTCGTCATCAGCGGATAGCAGTCGCCGGCCCCAGCGTTACACGAGCCTCCGCCGCCCCCGCCGCCCCCACCTCCGGATACGGTAGAAACGATATCGGCTTGCCGCGTTCCGTCTTGGTAAAAGCTAGAGAGCGTTTGGTCCGCGAGCGTGTAGCCGCCGGAAACCGCGTACCAGTTGGCGTGGAACGACGCGATGAGAATCCCGTTCCTGTAGCCCCACGCGTCAGTTATCGGCGTCCCGGGCGAGGCCGCCCACGCGTAGAGGTCGTACTGGTTTCCGACCGAGTCTACCTGCGAGTCGTGGTAGTTGTACGCCAGTGCGCCGCTCGCTGCCGCTATAACAGGCGTGTAAGAGCCATCGGGCGATGTGAACTGAGCGACATCGCCGAGCCCTCGGTCAGGCTCGCAAACGCGCTACTCGATTTGTCGGCCGAGGCGAGGGCGTCTTTTTTCGCTCGGGCAAGACCATCTTTGAAATGCGCCGTCACTTTCTGAGAAAACTGCCGCTTGCTAACCCGCCCATCCTTGCTGCGAACCGTGGCGACAGTGGTGATGGTCGCGCGAAGGTCCGGGCGTCCCGAGAGATCAATCTTTCTCGTCGCGGTTACCCCTGTTGGTGCTTGCTTCGCAGCCGGCGGGGCTGTTGCGTTATCGGTGCAGCCGGCGGCCAGTATCGCGCCGAGCACAAACAGCGCCCGGACCGAGCGAGGTGCTCTCACATATGCCTCTTCGTGATGCGAAACTGGACTAGGGCGGGATTTCCCTAGTCCAGTTTGATACCGCAATGCCCGCTCGCTCGCAAGTCTTAGTATGTCCCCTTCGAGCAGATGCGTTGTGCGGGTGATGCGTGTAACATGTTTCACGGTGCCTCCAGTGTGACGGATGTTGGCGTCGCCTTCTGCGGCGCCTCCGCGAGATGGTAGGAGGCGGGCGTCAGAACATCGTCGCCCCGGCTTGAGGTCGAGATGGCGGGAATGGGGTCGATCGTCAGACTGCATTCGGCGATCTGACCAGCAGGCTGTCCTTCCGTCAGAATCGAGTTCGCTTACTGATATGAAACCGACAGCACGGTGATATGAAACCAACATTGTGCGTCAGAGGGAGTCCCCTAGAATCGGGAGGCTCGCGTTTCTTGACGTGCAGCCGAGATCTAACGACGTCGTTTGCAATGGATCAGTTATCGCCGGAGCCGAGAGCGATATCGTTTTCGGGCCGCCTCGAGGATCGCCCGGGTGTTCTCAAACGCCCGCATCGTTTCCGAGCGCACATCCCGAGCTCCAGCCCAATCGCGGTTCGAGGCCTGGGTTGATACGAAACAGGCATCAGCTGATACAAAACAGGCATTTACTTGGTTCAGAAGCGACGCGACCGTTGTCGCATACCAGACCAGGGATACGGTTTTTTGCCGCTGGACCTCTCAAGGCCGATCGCCATCCATCAACGCGTGCGCCAACCCAAATTCTCTAAGAGCCGCGCGAACGAGATCGCGATCTTGGCACTCGCTTTCCTTGCCGTCTCTTCCTGCGTCGACAGCACCGGAGGCCGAGACGACCAGGACCGTATCGCCGGCGTCTACATTCTTCAGAGCGTCGATGGAGTTGCAATCCCAGCACCCATTGCTTCCCAGCAAGGCTGCAATCGAACCGTGCAGAGCGGAATCTTCACAATTAGTGCGAGCGGCCCGGACGTCGGCCCCCAATATGATTGGTCGATTGCAATCGGCGCGGACTGTCAGCCGGTGCCGTCGGGAGTGTATCAGGGGGGCGATGATGTCGGCGGCTGGCGATTCCGACAATCCTCCCAACTCTCGTTTAGCTCTTTGATGGGGCGGGGCTCTTATAGTGCAGCCCTTGAGGAAACGTCTGGGAGTCCTCCTGCGATTACTTTTGCGGACGCCGGTTACTCCTACCGCTTCGTGCGTATCATGCGGTTTGATGACCCCCAGGGCGTTGTCTACGTAAATGTCGCCGACCAGTCTGGGCAACCGGTCAGTGGTGTGGTTTTGATGTTCACCTTCGCCAACGGGTTAGGGGGAGGCGGTACAACTCCGGACTCAGGAGAACTCGGCGTCAGGGGTGTCGTGGGGGAGTGCAAGATCAGCATTACGCCCTCAGCGGGTTATACTGTTCCCGCTTTGCAAGCAAATCCAATCTCGGTGACAGTGCTTGAAGGACAGGCTCCGCACTTCAACGTTGTCCTGACCAAGCTTTGACAAGTCTACAGGTCGCCACTGCCGGAGAGACAACAGCAAAACGGCGCCTCGATTGAGGCGCCGTTCGTGTATCTGATTACAGGTTCTTAGTGGAGGCGCGGGGATTCGAACCCCGGTCCGAGACAAGATCGACCACAGCGTCTACGTGCGTGTTCCATTGATTGAGGTCTCCAGCCGCTGGCCAATGGACAGCCCACTTCTGGACAAGTCTTTCTTGATTTCGCCGACTACCTGAAGACGCGATAGCCGACTATCCCAGATTTTCGATACCCTTAAAGCCGCCCTGGGAGGGCTTCAATTAGGGCAGGTGCAGCAACTCCTTAAGAGTTACGCAGCCATTGCCAGGTTTTGGTTGGCAGTTAAAAAAAGTCCCAAAGGTTTTACCAGGATCTGAGGACCTGGGCACGCGGCCACAGCTTCACTAACCCCGTCGAAGCCAGTCGCCCCCGTTCTCCAAGTATAGCCGAAACGGGGGCTGAAGTCAATCGAAATCGAATTAAGAACCTGCTTGAGGCACGATTCCTAACGCCCTACACCCCAAAGCTTTAGGCGGCTCGCTTCAAGCAGCGGCTGGGGCCGACTCAAGATCGTCGCA
>Ga0193726_1002790_pt1 | contig 11514 bp, 15 predicted proteins | sample H2c1metaG_FD_144928 | JGI IMG/M metagenome (GOLD analysis project Ga0193726, IMG submission 144928) | Soil microbial communities from a riparian zone of the East river system, Colorado, United States - H2c1 | ecosystem: Environmental > Terrestrial > Soil > Riparian zone | place: USA: East River... | reverse complement strand
CACGATCCTGCCGTTCCACTGCTTGAATTGCTTCGCAACATCCTTGTGAGCAGGAAATGGGACAGCGAGAAGATCACCTCAGCCTCATACGCGTCTTGAACGGATTGGGGATAGACGCTGGGACCGTTCCACTGCGTCGACGAGTCTGGCACAAAGCGCCCGCTCTTCATCATGCACTCCGGCTTCGATGGCTTCGCAGCGATGCCTCCGATTTTGAACCCATCGACGACCTAAACCTGGCCTCGACCGCCGTCTACGAACAATTCAATGCCTGTGACGAAGCTGGAGTCGTCCGACGCCAGAAACAACGCCGCTTTGGCAATCTCGTCGGGATCGCCCATCCGTCCCATCGGGATGGTGGACACCATTCGTGCGATCGCGTCTGCAGGTTGTCCATCGATAACCGGCGTATCGGTTGGCCCCGGGCTAATAACGTTGGAACGAATATGACGGTCCTTGAGATCTAAGGTCCAGGTTCGAACGAAGGAGCGGAGAGCGGCCTTCGTCGCACCATAGACGCCGAAGGAGGGCGTTCCTTTCAAGCTCGCGACGGAGCCGTTCAGAATAATCGAGCCACCATCGTTCAGCAGCGCCAAGGCTTTCTGTACAGTGAACAGCGTTCCCTTGACGTTGATGTCGAAGAGTCTGTCAAAATGCTCCTCAGTGATTTTGCCAAGGGGAGCAAATTCAGCGACGCCGGCATTGGCGAAAACGACATCGATTCTCCCCGTCGCCTTGACGGCTTCGTAGAGACGATCAAGGTCGGCCAATTTGGCAATATCTCCCTGAATGCCAGCAACGTCACTGCCGATCTCCTTGACGGCTTCGTCAAGTTCCTTTTGACGACGGCCTGTGATGAAAACGTAGGCCCCTTCCTTGACGAAGAGCTTTGCCGTGGCCAACCCAATCCCTGAGGTGCCGCCGGTAATCACTGCTAATTTCCCTTGCAGCTTCTTAGTTTCGGTCATTGTTAGTTCCTCATCTCTCCTTGTTGTTTCCAATCAGCCCACGATAGGCCCAGGCCGGCCGCGGTTACGTTTGGCTCGTACCGAATAACTTCTGCCATTGCTGATTGAGCCCATTCACCAAGGCATGCTCCTCGGGGCCAGGATTGGCTCGCAGAGGCTTCGCCGCTTCAACCAGAATTTCATCAGCATCTGTTCCAAGCGCGTCCAACGTTTCGGCTATAAACCGGTCGATAGGCATTGCCTGTTCGGCGTCTTGGCTATTCAGCAACTCCGTGCGCACCCAAGGTGGCGCTATCTCAAGAACGCGAACACCGCTGTCTCGAAGCAGGAAGCGTTGCGATAATACATAGGAGTGGAGCGCAGCTTTTGTAGCAGAATAGATAGCTGTCACAGCCATCGGCACGAAACCAAGGACTGAAGTGTTGTACACGATCACACCGCGACGGCTCTTCAACTGCTCCACCAGGGCCGATGACAAGCGAATGGGGCCCAGAAGGTTGGTCGTGACAGTCGACACGAGCAGTCTGTCGTCGATGACACCGGCTGCCTGATCCACTTCCATGATTCCAGCGTTATTGATAAGAACATTCAGATTCGGATGTTCTGCAATCAACTTCTTCGTCACTGCTTTGATACGGTCCGGACCTGCGATGTCGAGTTCGACGGCTTCGATGCCCGGATTGGCCTTCACAACGGAGTCCAGATGGCTCTTGCGTCGGCCCGCGATGATCACTTTGTTCCCGCGTTTGTGCAACGCTTCGGCCAGACCGCGGCCAATGCCCGAGCCGCCGCCGGTAATGAAGATGGTGTTTCCAGTGAGATTCATGATGCCTCCAATCTGTGTGTGGGTGAATGTTGCGTGGAGGTCGAATACTTATAAAGGGAAGCGCTCGCCAAACATGGGAAGGCCGCTGACAGATTCGGCCCTAGTCGCCTCGTCCTGCAAGACGTCCCAGTGTTCTTTGAGAAGACCGTCTTCGAATCGGACAACGTCGGCCGCAATCCAGGCCGCCGGCCTTCCTATCCCAGTGAAACGCCCATGCGCGATGACGTAATCGCCTTCTGCGACGATGAGTTGGTTTTCGTAGCGCAACGTTTCTGGCGACGAGCGGACCAGAGCGAACAGTCCTTCGCGACCCGGCGCGATGTGCGCGCTGTGCTGGATGTATTTCGGCGACCAGAAGCGTTCTGCTGCCGCGTAGTCGCGTTTGTTGAAGAGAGTGTCGAAGGCTTCGAGAACGATCGCCTTGTTCTGCTCGGGTGTTGTCTTTGGCATATTCAGCTCCTGGGGGTGTGTTCGGATGATTGATAGGTTGGGTAATCGGAATAGCCGTGCGGCCCCGAGGCATACACGGTTTCCCAATCCACCTCGGCAAGAGGGGCATTCTCGGCAAATCTCTGAACCAGGTCCGGATTTGCGATGTAAGGACGGCCGAACGCCACCAGATCTGCCAGACCTTCCGCGATAAGGCGATTCCCACGATCCCGGTCCATCTTGACGTTCGCGATGAGTGTGCCTTTGTAGATCGGACGAAAATGCCGGAACATGCCATCGTCGGCCAGTTTCTCGAGTGGAGTACCAGAGAAGTCGGTGGTATTGCCCATGAGCAGCAAGTGCGAAAGGTTGTAGGTATTCAGCTTTCGAATTGCATGTTCGGTGACGGGCAGAGTTTCGTCGTTGGCTTGAAACGCACCGCCTTCGTGCATCGGGCTGATCTTGACTCCAACCCGTCGTGCGTCGACCTCACCCAGGACCGACTCGACCACCTCGAAGAGAAAGCGGGAGCGATTTTCGAGGCTCCCACCGTACTCGTCTTGACGAAGGTTGGTGGCGGCATTTAGAAACTGCGAGATCAGATAGAGATAGTTGGCGAGAATCTCGACACCATCGAAGCCGGCTTCCATCGCGTTTCGAGCAGCTCGCGCGAAGTCCGCAACCGTGACTTGAATCTCCTGCGTCGTCAGAGGCCGCGGTGTTACCGTGGGCTTACGTCCCGTCCGCGTGACCGAGATCTGGTCTGGATCGACGTTCGATGCGGAGACGGGTTGTGCGCCATCCAGTAGCTCAGGGTGCGAGATTGCGCCGGTGTGCCAGAGTTGTGCGATGATACGGCCGCCAGCGGCATGGACGGGATCGGTGACGCGTCGCCATCCACGGACCTGCTCCTTCGTCCACAGTCCTGGCGTATCCACCCAGCCAAATCCTTCCGGACTAATCGCTGTAGCCTCGGCGATGATCAGGCCGGCCGAAGCACGTTGCGCGTAGTAGTCCGCCTGCAGCACAGTAGGCACGTGATCGTGGGAGTGAGCACGCATCCGGGTGAGAGGCGCCATGACGATGCGGTTAGGAAGATCGAGATCTCCCATCCGATAGGGTGTGAAAAGTGGCTGATTCGACATCACATGAACTCCTGCATAGATCGACGGAACGTGCTCACGAGATCACCTCGATTGCATCGACTCGTGGGGGATAAAACGCCAGATGTTCTTTGATGATGCCGACTGCCTCATACGGTTTTTCGTATGTCCAAACGGCATATTCCGATTTCACTCCGCCGATGGGAATGCTGTAGTACGTGCAATCGCCTTTGTATGGACAATAGGTGTAGTGCGTTGTCCGAACGAGCAACGACATGTCCGCATCGCGACGCGGCAAGTAGTAGACGGGTGGGTATCCCTTCTCCTCTAGCCGAAGAGCTTGCACTGATTCAGCAACGATCCTTCCAGCGACTGTGACGCGGACCTTGCCCTCAGCTGGTGAAATCATGATGGGATGGTCAGGGCCAGGTATCCTGATCTCTTTACCTTTGCTCGAAGTGCTATTCATTGCGTTCCTCGCGTTGACTGTTAGAGCTTTGAACCGCCATCGACGGGAATACTGGCGCCCGTGATCCAGCGCGCGGCATCGGAAGCCACAAAAGCGACTACGTCGGCAACATCCTCGGGCTTACCGAGTCGCTTCAGCGCCTGCATCCCCAGCGCGACCTCGCGTCCCGCTTCTGTTTTCGTGAAGTTCGACATATCCGTGTCGATGATGCCTGGAGCGACAGCGTTTACTCGTATGCCGCTGGGCCCGAGAGTGGCGGCCCAGTTCCTGACCAGAGTCTCGAGCGCGCCCTTGGTAGAGGCGTAAGCAAGAATCGAAGGAGTTTCCAATCCGGGCTTGCCCGGCACGGTACGAGCTGCCGCAGAGGAGATAACAACGATGTTTGAACCCTCACCCAGGACGGGCAGGAGTTGCTGCACCAGGAAGAACGGACCTCGGACGTTCGTCGCAAAGAGGTCGTCAAAATCCTCTACTGTGTAATCCGCGATACGTGCCGACTTGCTGATTCCGGCGTTTAGCACAAGCACATCCAAGCGATCGCCGACAATGGAGCGCACCTGTTTGGCGAGCAACGCTGCACCGTCCGGAGTGCTCAGGTCGGCGGAGATAGCATTTGCACGTCCACCGTTCGTTTGAATCGCGGCGACAAGTGATTCCGCCTCCTGTACAGAGCGACCATAGTGAACGAGGACATGCGCCCCGGCCTCAGCAAGCGCCGTTGCCGTCGCGCGGCCAATTCCTTTTGATGCGCCGGTCACAAGCGCTGTTCTGTTTTGGAGTGTAGTCATCGTTCTCTTTTGCCTCTCAATTGGTTCTGCACCCATGCCTCTTTCGTCAGGCTCCTGTACCGAATACATCCACCGGTTCAGGCATTCATTCCGCCATCCACGGTCAGATTTGCCCCGGTGATGTATGAAGATTCGGGACCAGCGATGAACGCCACCATTGCCGCGATCTCCTCAACCAGCCCATAGCGGTTGAGCGCTGTGGCGGCCTTCTGCGGTACAGCCCATTCACCCGATGCGGGATTCAAATCCGTATCGATCGGCCCCGGCTGAACGTTGTTGACCGTGATGCCGCGGCTTCCGACCTCTCTGGATAACGCCTGAGCGAACATCTTGACGGCTCCCTTGGTGGCCGCGTAGGGCACGAGCCCTGGCGCAACGGCACGCTCACCCACCGCCGAACCAACCATGATGATGCGGCCACCGTTCTTCACGTGCTTCAGCGCAGCCTGGGTCGTGGCGAACACGCCGCGGATGTTGACGTCGATCACACGATCCATCTCCTCCAGCGTGGTCTCCTCGAAAGGTTTCGGAATGGCCGTGCCGGCGTTATTCACCAACACATCCAGCCGCCCGAACGTTGCGACGGCCTTTTCAACCGCACCCTTGACTGCTTCAGCGTCGGCAGCGTCCGCCTGGATCGCAATAGCCTTTCCGCCACCGCGCTCAATCGCCTTGACCACAGCAGAAGCCGCGTTCGCGTCCTTCGCATAGGTAATGGCCACGCTCGCTCCGTCGGAGGCCAGACGCTTCGCAATTGCTGCGCCGATACCCCGGGAACCGCCGGTTACGAGTGCCACTTTGTTCGCCAACTTAGACATGGATCCTCCTCTGTTTTTCGTGAATAATTCGCTGCTCCACCGATTCTGCTGACTGCGATCTTGCCCGCCTCAGCCGAACTTCTGAACCGCTTGGTTCTATATGATGGCGAAACTGCGGCGGGGATGCAGAAATATTGAACTATTTAGTTCTTTATCGGATAATGTGTGTATGGGGCGTCCCAAGAGCTTTAGCCGCGAGGAAGTGCTGGAGAAGGCGATGCCTGTCTTCTGGAAGCATGGGTTCGCTGACACGAGTCTTCAGGACCTGGAACGAGCCACAGGCGTGAACAAGTCAGGGCTGTATACGGAGTTCCGGGACAAGGAAGATCTTTTTGTGGCGTGCCTCCGCCACTACCTTGAGAGCCAGGGGAAGCGGGGACTTCTCACCAAGGAGCCTCTTGGTTGGAACAACGTCGAGTCTTTTCTCAAGAATGGTCCTCTTAACAAAGGAGAACAGCAGGGATGTTTTGCCATTAACTCGATGCGGGAGTTTGCCATCCTTCCGGATGAGGCTTATGGCGCCATTACCGGGAATCGAACGTCGCTGCAGCACCTTCTCGCCATGAATATCGAAGCAGAAAAACCCAGGATGGCTCCTTCTGCAATTGCGGAGATGGTGCTGTCCTTCTTCTCCGGATTGTGCATTGAGCGCAACCTGAAATCCGGCAAGACCTCGTCCACCCGCAAGATCGGAAACTTCATGACAGCCATTCGCAGTCTCTAATCGAGCCAAGATCCCCTGCAGTCGGCTTCTTCATATTTGAATATCGCGGACGGGAAGCGCGCTTCGCGGTGCAGACCGGGCTTAGGGAGTGTTGCAGCCAATTATTGCTGCTGGAACCCTGGAATTACTTTGGGGCAAAGATGGCTTCGGCAAATGCCTATCCAGAGAAGCGTGCCCTGGCAGGCATCGAAAAAAGAAACATGAGGTCCATTCAGTGCGTTGTGACGCCCCACTGAATCTCGCGCGGCTTCCGATATGAGATTCAAGAGGATCTTTTGCGCAGGAGCCGGTGCACCCTCTTAGGTCGGCCTTTGGCCCGATGATGTGGGTCTCGGCCAGACGCCTGTGGAAGGCTCGCGAATATGCTTGCCCGGGCATCTTCGAGTATTTCGTCGGCCAGGGCCGGCCGGCTCGCGGAGATTGCTCGCGACAAAACGACGCTTCCGACCATATGACTGTAAAGCGCAATAGCGCGTGCGTAAGCACGCTCGCGAGTGAGGTTGGAATTTTTCTCTAGCAACATGCTGGCTGTCTGATTGAGTGTGCGCTCCACCGCCTCAGCGTAGGAGACCTGAGCAGGCTTCGAGAGATGTGGGGCCTCCCCGGCGAAACCCGCTATTGCGCAGCCGCAATCGATGTCGTCTCGATGGGCCGGGGATAGATACCAATTGATATTATTGATCAGCGGATCGGTCCCTATGCGCCGGGATTGAGCGATCGCTGCTCCGAGTTGCTGTTGACTCTCGTCCACGGCTTTGCCAACCACCTCGGACACAAGCGCTTCTTTAGAAGCGAAATGGTTGTAGAAGCCTCCCTGCGTAAACCCGGCTTCCTTCATCAGTTCGGCTAGGCCGACCGCATCAACACCTTTTTGCCGAAAGAGCCGCTCCGCCGCTGCAAGGATGCGTTCTCGGTTGTAGACTGCCTGTTCTTTGGTAACGCCCATTGGCGCGGTTCCTCCCTCAAGAGCCTGATCTCAACATAGTGCGTGGCCAAAAAAAATACAATGTCAAACAGAATCGTCTTGCTTTTGACCCGCATCCAAGAGACAATTACGATCGTAATTGTGATTGATGCGACGACGAAAGCAGTGAGTCAAGAAGTGAGGATCGCAACCTGGCAAAAAGAGGAGCGACGATGCCCTGGATTAATCTCACCATACGACGTGGCACATTCACCAAAGATGTTCAGCACGCCGTAATGGCGAAGCTTACTGATGCCCTCATGTTTTGGGAAAAGATTCCGGACAATCCCGAAGCGCGCAAGAAGATGATGGGCTGGGTTTATGAAGTGGCGGAAGACTCCGGCTACAGCGCCGGCAGTCCTCACCACAAAGATCCTTATTATTGCATTGAAGTACTCGTGCTCGCCGAAGGCAAGACCCATTTCTCGGAAGATGCCACCCGAGTATGGGTGACCATCGTCGAACTCCAAACCGAAGACTGGAGTATCGGAGGACACACGGATTGGCTTCGCGACTATGAAAGCGCCCTTGCCGTACTCGGGACGGATTTGAAGCTTAAGTAGGCGCACTTTTCTGTTCGATTTCATCCTGACCGCTGCCTGTCTTGCAGCATTCACTTGAGGAAATATGTCGAAATCCAGTGAACTCTCTGTTTCTCCTTCGGAGCCGACTGTCCATTTGGAATCGCTCGATGATGGCGCAATTGCCGTCCTGACCCTGGACGATTCCAAAGGAACCAACGTAATGAGCCCCGGAATGGGAGATGTCTACAGCCGCCATATCGCTTTCATATTGAAAGACCCGGCAGTAAGGGCGGTGATCCTTCGGGGAGCCGGAAAGAATTTCTCGATCGGCGGTCATCGCGACATGCTGATCGATTTGGGAAGAGCCGGACGCAGCGAGAAGGAGCTTCACGATTTCATGCTGGCCTTCTATAACCGTTGGCTTCAAATACTCAGCATCCCCGTGCCAGTGATCGCCGTGCTTCAGGGTGATTGCCTCGGTGTTGCGCCCATCTTTGCCTGCGCTGCGGATATGGCATTCGCGGACGACACGCTTAATTTGCAAGTCACGTTTGCTGGGCTGGGTCTTTATCCAGGCATGGCACTACCCACTCTTCTTGCGCGAAAAGTAGGGCCCAATCAAGCGTCGTTGCTGACGATGACCAACGAAATAATCAGCGGTAGAGAGGCGGAGCGAATAGGACTGGTCGAGCGTTGCATGAGTGCTGGTGCGGCCTATGAGCAAGCTGTGAGGACGGCGCGATCAATCGCGGCCTCTGCTCCTTCCGTAGTGAAGCTACTCAAGAGAAACCTTGGGATCAAGAAGACAGATATCGCCGCCGAACTCGAAATGAGCGCCGAACAGCAGGCGAGAGATTTTCAGACCGATGAATATCGCACCAGGGTAGCGAACTATCTTCCCAATTACTACGGCTGAGTCAACGAGCGTGGAACTGGAGGACTCATGAAAACACTGATTGTTGGCGCGGGAGCCTTGGGTCGGATTATAGGAGCGCGTCTTCTGGCAGCAGGGGCTTCTGACTCCCCTGCAACCCGGAATGCCACATCAGCCGAACAGATCAAAGCCTCCGGTTTTCGCGTCACTGGCACCGGAGGTGACCTGTCTATCGAAGCCGGAGAGGTCGCTCCATTCGCTGAATATTCGGTTTCAGGCTCATTCGATCTAATTATCCTGCGAAATACACGACTACCCGGGGCAGAGTGCTCCCAATTCCAATCTTCTCGGGCAAATCCTACAACCAGTAGTTGATAAGGGAGAACTATTATGCGTGCAATGAGAGCGGAACAATTTAGTGGATACGAAGCGTTGAAGCTCGTAGAGCTACCAAAACCAACGGTCTCGGACGGAAAAGTTTTGCTGCGAATCACTGCGGCCGGCGTCACGCCGCTCGACTATACGATTCTCTCTGGTAAATTTCACACCACGAAGGTGCCGCTGGTCCTAGGAAACGAAGGAGCGGGCGTGGTGGAGGCGGGCGGCGGAACAAATTTTCCTGCCGGCGCACGCGTGATGTTCTGGGGCACCTATGGAGCCTTTGAAGACGGAACCTACAGTGAGTGGCTTGCTGTGCGGAAGCAAGACCTTTGCCTGATTCCTGACAATATCGACGACGTGAGCGCCGCAGGTATACCGGTCGCGTATCTCACTGCGCAGGTGGCTCTTAGCCGGGCTGATTTTCGGGAAGGCAAGACCGTGCTGGCGCCGGCGATAGGAGGATCGGTCGGCAATGCGGTGACGCAGATGGCGCGTGCACTGGGCGCAAAACACGCGATCTCGAGCACCACCAGTCATGCGAAAGCCAAGCAGGCAAAAGCGCTCGGATTCAATGAAGTCATCGATACCTCCTTGGAACATTTGGGTGACGGCGTGCGTCGAATCACCGACGGTTACGGCGCAGACATTGTCATTGACGGGATCGGTGGTGAAGTCTTGAGCGAGGCGCTCGCAGCGCTTGCGTCGGAAGGAAGCCTCACAACCCTGGGGTATTCCGCGAGCCGTAAGGCAATCATTGACGTGACAAGTCTCATCGTGCCACAGGCCAGCATCTGGAGTCTCAACATGTTCCTTCAGCCGCAGAGAGTCCTTACTGACGCTTGGAACGTTATTGTCTCCCTGCTTAAATCCGGTGCGATCAAACCGATCGTGGCTAAAACCTTCCCTCTGGCCGAGGCGACTGATGCTCTTCGTCACCTGATTGAGGGCTCACAGTCTGACAGTTGCAGAAGGCATCGCAAGTCTTGTCGATCGTCTTACCCGGCGATGAGTTGGCAGGAAATTACTGCACATCGCACATAAATGGAAGAGCAGATCAAAATGACAAACGATGAGATCCTCAGCATCACAGTTGTCAACTCATGGAAGCTCGTCATCGACCGCTTCGATAAGGTGCTCGAGGACTTCACCGACGATCCACTCGGGCAACCGGTCGCTCCAGATAAGAACCGCTTGTTCTATCTGCTCGGCCATCTGACCGCAGTGCACGATCGTATGCTTCCCATGCTCGGTCTCGGCGAGAGATTCCACCCGGAGCTGGAGGATGCGTATATCAGGAACCTCGAGAGAGTTCTTGGGGACCCGCTTCCGGCAACTGAGCTTCGACGTGCATGGAGCGAGGTCAACGACAACCTCACTGCTGTTTTTGAGCAGTTCACCCTGCTAGACGAGCTGGAAAAATACGCGGAAGCGGCGCCGATACCCATCTGCAGGTCGTCACTTCGCGAACCACCGCTTTGGCGAATGAACGAAACGATATCGATCTGATGCGACGGAGACTCGAAGCAAACGTGCTGCTGATCAAAGCCGTAGAGGAGGATGAAATGACTCAGTGCTTCCCAACCTGTGCGCCGCATTCGAATCGCGTACTTGGATCAAGGATCTATCTTGACCGCATCTACGGCTGATAGGAAGGCTTCACGCTACGCGCAGGTGTAGCGCGGGCAAAAGTTGTCAGACGAAACCAACAACGCTCGGACGAGCTTACAAGGAGTTCTCATGTTTATTTTCATCAACGCACTTCTTATTGGGACCGCCTCCGGGCTACGAGCCCTGATTGGACTGGCCGCTGTCAGTTGGGCCGTCCACTTCGGCATCTTGCCTCTAGGCCACACTTGGCTTGCTTTCCTGGGCTACGCGTTCACCCCGTACATCTTGACCCTCATAGCGATCGGAGAGCTGATTAACGACAAGCTTCCGAAGACTCCAAGCCGATTCATACCTCCTCAGTTCATCACCAGAATCGTGATGAGTGCTCTGTGCGGCCTTGCGATCGGGCTTTCTGGCAATGGAATGATCATTGGCTTGGTGGCGGGAATCATAGGAGCTGTAGCCGGAACATTCGCAGGAGCAAAGGCAAGGAGCCTTTTAGCGAAGACGTTTGGACGTGATCTACCAGCTGCTCTGCTTGAAGATGCAGTCGCGCTTGGAATTTCGGCATTCGCTCTGTTTCGGTAGGTTCACCATGCATCACGAATACCTGCCTCATGCATTGAGACCTTTGCGTCTTTTCCAGAACCCCCATGCTGCTGATACCTATCTGCAGATCGACACTTCGCAAACTACCCCTTTGGCGAATGAAAATGGCCCGCGGCCTGGCTGTTCACAAATGGAGTCACTCTTTCCAGAGGTGCCTGGGATAAGACCTGGAGCTGTTCATCGTCTGTCTGACAGACGCTTTAAGTGTGACCGCCCCCAGTTACACATCATTTGAACCACCGGACCGAGCGTCCTTCCATACGATGAGAGTGAGTAGTAAACGCAGGGCGGGATGGTTTTCTTATCGTCTCTTTTGACGATGCCGTCACCAACCAGTTCCTGAAGATGCCGGATCAGCATGCGCTCGGTGATGCCTGGAATCGAGCGCTTGAGTTCGCTGGTGCGTTTCGGTCCATCCTGCAGGCGCCA
>Ga0193726_1002789_pt1 | contig 11516 bp, 7 predicted proteins | sample H2c1metaG_FD_144928 | JGI IMG/M metagenome (GOLD analysis project Ga0193726, IMG submission 144928) | Soil microbial communities from a riparian zone of the East river system, Colorado, United States - H2c1 | ecosystem: Environmental > Terrestrial > Soil > Riparian zone | place: USA: East River... | reverse complement strand
ATAAAAAAAAAAATTTTTCTTACTAGTCTAGAAGGTACTCATAAAAATAAATTTTATTATTCATTTATATTTATTATTAATATTAAAATTTATATATTATATAATTTATTTAATATAATAATAATTCTTTAAATATTTATACTATCACTGCAACTATATAAATTTGTTAATTTTTTAGAGGTAGAAGTATAAAGTTAAAAATAAATCAAAAAAGATATTAAAATCTGAGATTACAATTATAATATTAAAATTTTATTTTTTTTTAATCTATTAAAAATTACTAATATTACTACTTTTAAATTAAAAATTTTTTTAATCAATTAAAAATATTAAAAAAATAAAATAAATCTAAAAAGGGGGTAACGTAACAAATTTCTAAATATTAAAATAAATATTAAGATAGGGGAAAAAAGTTATATTAAATAAATTATTTAAATTATTTTTATTTCAATTACAATCATTAAAACAAGAATAAAAAGAACGGGGGTAATATTGAATTTATATTATATAATTCTATGAGTGTATTGGTTGAAATTTATCTATTAATAATTTTATTTAAAATTAAAATTAAAATTTACATTTAATTTTAATAATTTATTATTGTAACAAGGCTCTAATGCAAACTAGAGACAAATTATTCCTCCTTATGGCTCATCTTGTATTGTCTGGACTTTAATATTAAATAAAAAAAGTAAAATAAACAAAAAGATAGGTGAACTAGTGGGCCTGTGAGTAAGTGCAGAGTGAGCTAGTGCTTGAATCAAGAAAAGGCTTTATAAAATATAAAATATAAAAATTAAATAAGGAAAGGGACTGCATAGCTATATATACAAATTAGAGATAAAGAAAAATTTAAAGTATAATTTAAAGTATAACTTATGTTAGAAAAGAATCTAAAATTTTCTTAATATATATTTTTAAACTAAAAAAATTAAAAGATTAACATAAATAATAGTTAATAAAACCAAAATAATAAGAAGAAAATTCCATATTAAATAATAATATCTGAATTTTCTTCTAATTTGAATAAAACGTGCAAGCTTAGGGTATTTATTTTCTAAGTTAAAATATAAGAGAAGTTCATCTCCAAATATTATACTTATTATACTTACAAGACTAAATAAAATAAATAAGGATCCACTTATATGAACTATAGCACCTATTTCAAGAGTATTCAAACCAGAAAACATATTGTGAAAATCTAAATCATTTATAAATTTTGTAATATTACTATCAGATGGTAAATTAAATTTTTTTTTATAATATCTTTTAAAACATCATTACTTTTGCTAATATTATCGATCTGTTCTATAACTGAATTCTTTATTTCTTCTACAGTTGATTTTTCTACTTCTACTTTAGAATCAGAATTAATATTATTAAATTGATTAGTTATATTATTCAAATTTTTAGTATTTTGATCTATATTTTCTATACTATTTCCTATACTTGCTACTTCATCTGTACTTAAAGATTTTTCTACATGAGGAAAAAGAATTAATTCTCTTGATGCTATATCTTTTTTATCTAAATTTTTTTGTAATTCTACAACTTTTTTTATTTCTTTTAATAACCTGTTTTTAAGTTGATCATCTTTTATACTATTAGCAAACATTCCTACACTACCTGTAAATAACAATAATTGACCATATTTAGGTAAAGGATCAATAAAAAATTTTCGTAACATTATTAATTTATTTTTTTTTAGTATCCTTTAGGAGCTTACTTATCTTTCAAAATAAGACTTAGGACATTTAATATTCGTATTATTTTTATTATAAAAATTTTAAAACTTTTATAATTTAAAACTTGGCTGGTCATCAATTAAAAAGATGAAGAGGGGAACTAAATCTCCATATATTAAAGGTATTAATTTATAATAAATTTATAAATAAACCTGTCACCATTTTATGACTAATTAAACAAAAAAAATTAAATATTTTAATTATGATATATTCGATTTTATTATGTCTCACTATTTAAATCGATCACAACGCTTTCGATTTGAAACTTTTATTTTATACACACTTATGGTAAATTAAATAAACAACAAGCGATCTTTTTTATTCATCGATTAAGTTTTTTCATTTATTTATCTGACTCGCTTTGTCATCTATTATAAAATTATAGATTTTGATATTTTAGGTATTTTTTTAATAACTTCATTTTTTACTCATTAATTTTCTTAAAAAAAATAGTTTTTTTTTTATAAGGGGATAAAGTAAAATTTAAAATATTTACTTTTCATCAGTTTACTGATGACAAAAATTCAAATTATTATTCTATTAGCTACTATCTTCTTAATCATAAAATATAAATATAAGGAAATATGAAGAAAGAAGGCTAAACTAAAATTTAAGCTTTTTTACTTAACTTAGTTATGTACATTCTTATAACTTGTTGGAATGTAAATAAAGGTAAAATATATTTTGAAAAAATATAAATTAATGCTAGCAAAGTTAAGAATGAAAATGATAATTGATTTAAAAAGAAAAATGGTATTAATTGAGGCATAATATAATTTAAATGTAATAAGGCCCTTACCTTCTTTTCTTGTCAATTTATTTAAAATAAAAAACTAACAAAGAATAAGAAAATAAAAGAGCTATCTCTGCTTAAAATATTAAGCAATAAATAATTATACTATTTAAATTTTTGAGATTTTAAGGCTTATCTTTTTATTTCTCTCTTTTTTTAATTAAAAAAGCACAAATAAGAAGAAATATAAAAATTCTTAACAAAAGCAAAATAAAAATAAATTAAAGAAAATAAAAAAGTAAGAAAATTATTTATTTATTTTATTAAAGGAATTAATATTATTTATAAGAAAAAAAATTAATGTTTTAAATTTTCAAATAATAATTAATTATTAATAAATTTATATTTCGCCTGATTCGCAAACTAAATAAAAAGTATATTTTTATATCTTTATTCTTTTATTCACCTTTTTTGGACTTAGCACTAGAAATAAAAATAGCACCATCTCCAATTTATTAAATAAATCCAATATTTAAACTATATAATATAAAATCGAAAATATACTTACTTGATATAGTGTTACAGTTATTGAAAATTTCTTCATTGTCATCTTTTCAGTTCTCATTTAATAAATAATGAAAATCAATTTATTGATGAATATGAAAATCTATTAATGGATTCGCTTTACATCTGTCTCTCCCCTCCTCTTCAATAATTAATTATTGACAGGAGAGCAGGAGTATCTATTATAAAATAAAAGATGAAAACTAGATCGATGTCAGCCTTCCAGTTTAGGCGGCTAAAGGCGAGAAAATTAATAAGTTGTATAATATATAAAGGTAGATCCAATGATTTATCTTCTTTATATTTTTTAGTATTTTTATTTTTTTTGAAGAGAATATATCGTTCTTTATATTTGGTATTATTTTTACTTTTTTTTATTAAATAAAAACAAAAAAGAATTATCAAAACACTTATTTTTTAGTATTAATATACATTTCACAAATCTTGTCGAAATTAGTAACAAAAAAATCTAAATAATGAATAGATAAGTATGTGGAAGCAATCAATAAAATAAAAAAGCAAGTTATTAATATTAAACCAGATTTCTTAAATAAAGAAAGAGATTTCATAAAAATAGATACTATTTTAAATGGTAATATTTTTATTAATATATTTTCTATTATAGATTCTTTAATAAAATATAAAATTAAATAATATATAATTAAGATTATAAAAGTCATTTGACAAGATTGGAAAAATTGTATTAACGTTAATAAATCTAAAACAGAATTCCCTGTTAAATTAAAAAAATCTGATAATTTTGATATTAATTCGGGTGATAGATTAGATTTAATTATATTTTTACCTGCATTTTCACTTACATTACTTGCTACATTTTTTGCCACTATAGCTCCCGCACCTGTTGCTACACTAATAGTTACAGCGGCTACTTTCCCTGCTATATTAGGCATTTTATTTACCATTTTCATGCCACCTGCTAAAGCAGCGGTCATTATTGCTCCATCGCTTGCTTTACTTAATCCACTGATATTAGAAGAAGAATTAGATATTATCGAGTCTTCTGTTCCCGTAGGCTGTGTAGCGTAAACCCAATTAGGATCCAGACCCCAATTTACAAGTTCCCCTAATAGATTAAATAAAACTAATTGCAGAAAGAATGAAAATAAACAATAAACTACAAATAATATTAAAAATAATTCAAAGAAATTTAATCGTTGTATTACATTTAAGTTTATTTTTTTTAAAAACCCTAAATTATTTCTATCCAATTTAAGATATAAAAATACACCCAAAGAATACCAAAAACAAGCTAGACAAACTAATTTTAAAATTTTTAACATTATTATTAGTTTGGATTTAATTATTATACATCTAAGTTTTTACTTTTGTTTCATCTTAAAATACATAAGATGACAGCCTATTTAGATCGAATAATTTTATACCAGTCAAAGTTGACTAGAGTAAATTATTTATTTAAAAATTGTAATTAAAAAAAAAATATATTATCTAAATAAATTATTCATCAACCGTCTTCAACTAGATTGATGATAAGATTGATGACTATAAATTAATTATCTTCATCAGTTTTATCATTAAATTTTTTAATGAAGACCAACAGATGACTTCAACAGTTAAACAGTTGACTAGTTTCTTTTGCTTAAAAAAATTTAACTTTTTAAATAGTTATCTTAAATAGAAGTAATTTATAAACAAGATAAGTTTATATTAGATTGCTTAAGTGGGTCTAAACATTTATCTTCAACGATATTTTTACTTCATTTTTAATTATTAATTAATGACTTGAACGATCCAGTCAGTTTTCAATTTAATTGAAGAATATTTAGTCGTTGTGATAAGACAAATATTTAACCTCTCTTTTAAAAAGTTAAATTTTATAATATTTATTTATAATATTTTTCATTAATATGAGAGTATAATAATGTTTTTCAACTTTAAATTTTAGTATTCATTAATGATTACTAGGAGTTTAATTTGTTATTTTCTGTCTTCCACCCTCTAGACTGAAGACAGGAGATAGATAAGAAGAAAAATAAACAATCCTAAGATAAACCATATTAAATTATTATGTAAAGTTAATTTCTTATTATGTTATAAGACACTATAGCATTTCTTAAATTTAAGATAAGAAGTCCCGAATTAATATCCTTTATAAATAACCAAATATAAACATGATTATATTTTAATATAATTTAAAAAGGGGATTAAATAAATTAAAATTTTATAAAAATAAAATTAAATTGTATATTTATTATTTTTCTTTAATCTTCTACTTTTCTAAAAAAAAGCACAAAAAGAATAAAAAATTTGAAACTAAGAAAATAATATAAGAAAATTTCAAATTTTAATAGGTTGATTATATTAAAAACCAAGATTATTAACATTATCTCTACTTTTCATTTTTAATCTTAATTTGGAGATTGCGCTCGTCTTAATTATTTTATTCACCTTTTTATATTTACATTTTTATATGATCCTTCTTGTCTTTCAATTTTTTATAATTGACAAACAATAAAAAGATTTTCTCTCACCTCTAGGTTTCGTGTCACATCAATAAAAGATGTCATGGCAACCTCTCACCTGTCTTTTTTAATAAAATAAAACTATATTATAGTTGAATATTAATTGCTAATAAGACAGAAAGCTAGTGGGCCTATGCTACTATATAAAAATAGTTATAGCCTCTAGCTTGCTCTCTTTATTTATTAATTTAATATTTAATAAATAAAGTAAAATAAACAAAGAAAAAAAAGAAAGGTTCTAGGTGAAGTTTAAAAACCTTTTAACTATTAAGTAGGAAAAAAGTTTATCTATTTAATCTTAAATTTATTTAAATAAGAAAGGACATAGTGCAAAGAAATAAAAATTAAGTAATATTAATTTTAGAAGGAGATAAAATTAATAATAAAGAAGCAATATAAATAATAATTAATCTAATTTCACAAAATAAAGAAGTATCAATTAATACAGGAGCAAAAACTAAGAAAACTAAAGAAAGTAATCCTAAAGTAATATAAAGTGAATAAGTAGTAATAACTCCAGTATCTAATTTAGAAATATTATTTCCAGTATTATAGAAAACAGTAGATAAACCATGTGGTCCTAAAAGTTCAATAATTCCTCTATCTAATACTTTAGAAATAGTATAACCTAATTGTAAACCAACAGAAACAATAAAATAATTATAAACAACATCAAATAAATATTTACCATTTAAAAAAGTATAAATATTTCGTCCTACTGAAGTTTCAGTAAGTTCAATTAAAAAAGTAGGACTTTTATGATATAATAAAACAGCTAAACTAGCACCGATTAAAGATAAAATAGAAGGTAACAATTTAATTAATAAAGGTAAACTAAATTCAGCTTCAATAATAGAAATATTATTAGGATGAATAAATAAAGAATTTCCAAAGAAATCTGTACCTACTCCTACAAATAAATCAGAAAAAACAAATCCAAAGAAAATACTAAATAAAGCTAAAACAAATAATGGGATAATTACTGCTAAATTTGCTTCATGTGAATTTAAATAAGAAGTTTTAGGTCCATTAGGTACAGTTAAAAAAACTAATGATATTAATCTAAATGAATAAAAGGCTGTAATTCCTGCTGTTAAACTTCCTAATATAAATGCAAATGTTCCACTAAAATTATATTGTCCAAATGCTAATTCTATAATTAAATCTTTACTATAAAATCCAGTTAACCAAGGTGTAGCTAATAATGATAAGGAACCTACTAACATAGCTGTATAAGTAAAAGGTAAAAATTTTATTAAACCACCTAATCTTCGTACATCTTGTTGATCAGAAAAACTATGTATTACTGCTCCAGCTCCTAAGAATAATAAAGCTTTAAAGAAAGCATGATTAATAACATGCATTAAAGCCACATTATATTGACTAAGTCCTACTGCCATTACCATATAACCCAATTGACTTATTGTTGAAAAAGCAATAATTCTTTTTAAATCATTTTGAACTAATCCACATGTAGCAGCAAAAAATGCTGTAGTAGCACCTACTAATGTTATAATTAATAATGCTGTGGAACTATATTCTAATAAGGGAGAAGATCTTACTAATAAATATAAACCAGCAGTAACTAGTGTGGCAGCATGAATTAAAGCTGAAACAGGTGTAGGACCTTCCATACTTCCTGGTAACCAACTATGTAAAGGTATTTGAGCTGATTTAGCCATTGCACCCATAAGTAATAATAAACTAATTATAGTTATAGCTGTTTCATTCATAAAAGGAACTAAACTAAATATGGTTGAAAAATCTAAGGATCCAAACAATGCGAAGATTGCAAAAAATCCGATACTTAAACCCATATCACCAACTCTATTCATAGTAAAAGCTAAGATAGCAGCTTTATTAGCTTGTAATCGAGTAAACCAGAAATTAATAAGTAAATAAGAAACAACACCTATACCTTCCCAACCTATAAACATAACAAAGAAATTAGCACCTGAAACTAAAACTAACATAAAGAAAGTAAATAAAGATAGATAAGAAAAAAATCTTTGATTATGAGGATCTTCAGCCATATAATCAGTAGAGAAAATATGAATTAAAGAAGAAATATATAAAACTGGTATTAACATAGATATTGTTAATTGATCAAATAAGAATTCCCATGAGATCAACATTAATTCTGAATCTATCCAACTAAATAAATTTATTGAAACTGGTGAACCACAGATACCTACTTCATAAAAAGCTATTGTAGCTAAAATAGAAGAAAAAATTAAACATGTACAAGTTAATAGATGTGATCCAGTTACACCTATTTTCCGTCCCAGAAAACCTGAAACAAAAGAACCTAATAAAGGTAAAATTAAAATTGAAAGATACATTATGTTCTTAATGATATATTTCCTCTTAATCTATAATAAGCTACTAGAATACTTAAACCTATAACTGATTCTGCTCCTGCTATTGAAATTATAAAGATACTAAATGTTTGTCCAATCCCATCATCAAAACTAAAACTAGAGATTAATATTAATAAAGTTACAGCTAGTAACATTAATTCTATGGCTATAATCATTAGGATAATATTTTTTCTATTTAAAATAAAACCTAGTATACCTATTAAGAATAAGAGTAATGACAGATTCATGGTTTATGTTTGTATTATTCCTTAAGGCTACTTTAAATATTCTTTTTCCTCTTCTCATTTTTATCTAATTGGCGAGCGGACAGACAGAGGATAAGGAGGGGCGAGAAAGGGTATTAAACTAAATTTTCTAAAAAAATAATACTACCGAATTCACATAAATTATAAAAAATAAAGTAGATAAAATTAAACAAGTATTTAATAAAAAATAATATTGTTGAAATTTTCTTCTTATTTCTATAAATCTAGCTATTTTTGGAAATCTTTTTTCAATTTCAAAATATTTAATTAAAGTTTCACCATAAAATATTGTTATAATAGTAGTAAAACAAAATAATAGAAATATAGCAGCTAATAAATGTCCTAATGCACCTTTTTGAACAACAGTTAATGTATTTAAAAAATCAGAATATAGATTAATTATATCAAATATATAATTAGAACTAGATCCTGAACCTTTAATATTACTGAATGTATTTACTATTTCGTCTAATATTTTGTTACCTTCTTCCAATCCATTTTTAGTTAAATCTAAATTATTATTTATATCTTGATAAGATTGTGTTTTTAAATCTTCACTGATTTTACTATTATTATTCCCGCCTTTAGGCGCAAGAATTTGTGTATTTATTACTTGAATTTTATTAGTTGTATTCACAGGATTATCTATTTTATTTTTAAAATTATTACAATGGAAAATTATTATTGAAGTTGAAAATTCCAGAGATATTGTCTCTACATACCCCCCCAATAGTAAACTGCAATAAATAAAAATAACCAAACAATATCCACGAAATGCCAATATAAAATACCAGCTTCGTGTCCAATATGATGAGTATCTGTTAAATGATAATTTAAAATTCTTATAAAACCTACTAAGATAAATATTGTTCCTACTATTACATGTAAACCATGTAAACCCGTTGAAACAGAATCGGCTATTGTAAAACCAGCTTCAGAATATTCTACATACTGTAAAGCTGTGAAAATAACTGCTAAAATTATTGTTATTATTGTTCCTAATATTGCTCCTTTTCTATCTCCAGCTATTAGAGCATGGTGACCATAAGTAACAAAAGCACCTGAGGATAATAATAAAAATGTATTTAACAATGGAATACTAAAAGGATCTAAAGCACTTATACCTAAGGGTGGCCATACACCTCCAATTTCTATTGCTGGTGATAAACTAGCATAAAAATAAGCCCAAAATATACTAAAAAAAGCAAAAATTTCACTAACAATAAATAATACAAAACCTATAATTAAACCTGTTTGTACTTGTTTTGTATGGTGACCTTGATATGTTCCTTCTGTTATTATATCTCTAAACCATAAACCCATTCCAGTTATTGTTAAGCTTAAACCTAATATTAATAATAATTCTCCTTTTGGATGACCTTGCATGTACATTACTGCACCTGTTGTTAAACTTAATAATGAAAAACTTACTAATATAGGCCAAGGAGATGGATCCACTAAGTGATAAGGATGTGATTGATATTGATTTAAATTTATATTTTTCATATATTTAAATTAATACTTTTTTATTATACATCTAAGTTTTTACTTTTGTTTCATCTTATACCCCATCTAATAAATTAGTTGAAAGATGACAGTCTATTTAGATTGAATAATTTTATACCAGTCTATTTTGACTAGAATAAATTATTTATTTAAAAATTGTAATTAAAAAAAAAATATATTATCTAAATAAATTATTCATCAACCGTCTTCAACTAGATTGATGATAAGATTGATGACTATAAATTAATTATTTATTTAACTTATTTATATTTAATAATTAAAATATTTATCTTTTTCTTCATCAATTAATTGATGACAAAGATGATTATAAATTAATTATCTTCTGTCAACTTGTGATCGGCTTCATTAATTAAATTAATGACTAAATCGATCATATTGTTTTCCCGCCTTCCTATTGCTTCATCAATTAATTGAGGACAAGCCGCCTAAAGGCGAGCGAAACAGTTAAACAGTTGACAGGTTTCTTTTGCTTAAAAAAATTTAACTTTTTAAATGGTTATCTTAAATAGAAGTAATTTATAAACAAGATAAGTTTATATTAGATTGCTTAAGTGGGTCTAAACATTTATCTTCAACGATTTTTATCCCTTGTCATTAATTTAATTAATGAAAATAAATTTAATTTTACATCGACTTGATCTTACGCCACTTTCATCTATTAAATTGATGGAAGATGGCATTAGTTAAAGTAGAGTCGTTGTGACAAGACAAATATTTTACCTCTCTTTTAGATTATTTTTTTTAATTAAATTATTTAAATTTGAATTTATGCTTTAATGTTATTTTTAATTTTAAAGATTACAAAGGTAAAATAATTAAATAAACCTACTGTAGACATTTATAATTTATATATTATATAAAGCATAGCGAAAGCTAATATTTTTTAAAATAAAATTAATTAATTGTATAGTATAACCTAGTTTAGTTATATGAATAGGATTATTTTTATTACTCTTGAAAGTGTTAGAATTAAGGTTTGGGCTTAGATCTTATTATTTTATTTGAATCATTTGAAGATACTTGCTTTTGCTTGAAACTAGCACCAATTGTTTAAATCGATCTTCTAGTCTTCTGCAAGTTGGCCACTCATCTACTTTTAATGTTTTTCATTAATTTTTTTTTTTCTTATAAATAAATGATAATCTATTATCCGTTGTCATCTTTGGTTTCATTAATTATACCTATCATCGGTTTTTTAAATTAATTTTTCTTGAGAGCACTCTTTCATGACATCTATTAAATTGATTCGCCTTATCTCCCCTACTCTCCTGTCAATAATTAATTATTGAAGAGGAGGGGGGACCCCTTCATTAATAAATCTTCATCTATTATATAATTATAGATTTTGATATTTATCACAAGATGACAAGGAGGAGGCGGGTGGGACAGGTATTACCGATCTAACGAAAAGAGATGAATATTTAATCGTGGACAACCGTGTCAATATAAAGAGAGGGAGAGCGTAATATAGAATTTTGTGAATCTAAATTTAAAAATATTTAGAATAATTATGTGAGCTATTGCTCCTTCTTCATTTATTTAAATGACAATCAATAAAACAGATGACTTGTTGAACGGGGGTGATCTAAAATATTAAAAAAAAACATGCCCAATGGAAACTGTAATACTATAAGCACCTCTTCTATTTTTATTAGTAAATCTAGCTGAATTAATTAAATTAGTTTTACCTCTAGCTAAAGTACCTCTCTGAATAGTCTTTACTGTTAATTTAGGTATTACTCTTTGTGTTAATAAACGTCCAGCTAATCTAATTTTAATACCAGATAATAAAGAAGGTATTAAAGAAGATCTTGATTTTC
>Ga0193726_1002788_pt1 | contig 11521 bp, 12 predicted proteins | sample H2c1metaG_FD_144928 | JGI IMG/M metagenome (GOLD analysis project Ga0193726, IMG submission 144928) | Soil microbial communities from a riparian zone of the East river system, Colorado, United States - H2c1 | ecosystem: Environmental > Terrestrial > Soil > Riparian zone | place: USA: East River... | reverse complement strand
CGCGACGCGCGCCGCCTCGTGGACGCCGGCTATGCCCTCGAACGTGTCGATGCGTTCGATCTCTTCCCCAACACACCGCATGTGGAGACCGTTGCGGTGTTCGACCTGCTGGAGAAATCTCATGCAGGGTGACTGGATCGGCGCCCTGGTGTGGCTCGTCGTGATGGTGATCTTCGTGATTCTGTTCCTGCGCAGGAAGCGGCAGGGCCGGTTGCGCCTCGGGCCGGGCACGTCCGGCGCGGTCTACGACTGGCTGAATCAGGATCAGCAGAAGGCGATCGAGATCGTTGTCGAGGAACGCGCCGGCGCGCGAGATCCGGAAGACAAGGATGGCAATCTGCCGCAGCTCGAAGATCCCACGCACGACGGGAAGCGCGGGTAGTCCTTCATGGAGTTCTGATGGAAGCGCTGGAATTTGCCATCTACGTCGCTGTGAAGTGCGTCGCGTACGTGGGCTGGTGTCTGGTCGGCCTGCGTCTGCTCGACCCCGATCGGCCCGCACTGTTCGTTCGTGCCGCGAGCCTCGGCATCGGCCGGCTCGCGCTTGGCGTTGTCGTCGGCTTGTTCATCTTCGTCGCGGCGCTGTCGATGAACAACGCCACGCGCAACGCTCCGCTGACCTACTTCTCCATCTACGTGCCGGTTCGAATCGTCGAGTGGACCATCTGGCACGTGCTCGTGTCGCGGAGGTTCGCAGGCGTGAAGTCGGTGGGCTGGGTGCTCGGCGGCGTGGTGGTCTCGTGCCTCGCGGACATTCCGCTCGGCATCATGGAGGGCGGCGTCGTGCCGGTGGGCCGGCCGTTCTGCTGAATCAGTCGCTCGTCAGCAGCTTGAAGGCGTGCACCCAGTCGTTCCGCAGGAAGCCGGGGATGCACCACAGGATGCACAGCGGCTCGATCGCGCGCGCGGCTTCGGCGTTCCCCATGTCCGCGGTTTCCCAGCCGAACTGATCGATCACGCCGCTCACGACCTTCTTCGCGCCGTCGTCGTTGCCGCAGATGAACATCGTCGGCTTGCCGCCTTTGAACTGCGGCGCGACCATCGACCCGTGGCCGACGGAATTGAAGGCCTTCACGAGATGGGCGTTTGGGAACTCGTGCTGCAGGCGCTCCATCAGCGACTCGTCGAGATTCGTGAAGAACGTCAGCACGCCGTTGACCGGCGGCGCGTCCGCGATCGGGTTGGTCGCGTCGATGACCACCTTACCGGCCAGATTCGCGGCGCCCGCGGCGCGAAGCGCATCGGCCGAGGCTGTCCCTTTGACGGCGAGGACGACGAGCTCGCCGAACGCGGCGGCGGCCGGGAAGCTGTCCACCTTCGCCTTCGGATTCTGCGCCTTCCAGTCGGCGAGCTTGGACGCCGTCCGCGTACCCAGCGTCACCTCGTGTCCGTAGCGGAGAAACCCGCCCGCCAGCGCCTGCGCGACCGCGCCCGAGCCGAGAAGGCCGACCTTCATCGGACCTTCTTGTCCACCGGCTTCGCCGCGGCCTCGAGAAAGCCCTCGAACAGCGGGCGGAATTCGCCGGTCCTGAAAAAATTCTCCGGGTGCCACTGGACACCCATGCAGAACGCCGCGGCCGGATCCTCGATCGCTTCAATGATGCCGTCCGGCGCCGTCGCGGAGACCTTGAAGCCGTCCGCGACGCGCTTCACCGCCTGATGGTGCCGGCTGTTCACCTCGCACGCATCGATGTCGCTCAGCCGCTCGCGCATCAGCTTCCACAACAGCGAGTCTTCGTCGATCCAGATTTCGTGCGCGAGGTCGTACGGCTGATGCGCCGGCGGATCCAGGCTGTGGGGCAGCGCGCCGGATACCTCCGACGGGATGTCCTGCACCAGCGTCCCGCCGAACGCCACGTTCAGCACCTGGATCCCGCGGCAGATCGCGAGGACCGGCATGTGGTGCGCCCGTGCGTTCTTGATGAGCGCGAGCTCGAACTCGTCCCGCCCGGCCTCCGCCTCGACAAGCGTCGGATGCGGCTGCTCGCCGTACCGCGACGCCGCCACATCGTCGCCGCCGGTCAGCATCAGCCCGTCCACGCCGGCGAGCGCGTCTTTCACGCTCATCGAGGGATCGAGAATGCGGACTTCGCCGCCCACGTGGAGCACCGCCTGGCGGTAGTCCTCGAGCTTGCGGCACGCCGTGATTCCGATTACGGGCATATGAAAGGGAACTCCGAAGGCGAGAGCGAGGCCATCGTGCTACATTCGGGATGGAACTTCAATCCCCATCAGGTCGAGCGCTCGCGCGAGTTGCGCACGAAAATACGACACACCGGCCGCGCGCCAGCGTTTCTTCTCGACATCCTCCTCGTTCAGGATGGAGTAGCGGTGGTAGAAGGCATTGAACGTCTGCGCCAGGCCGAACGCGAATTTCGCAAGGGCTGAGAACTCGAGCGTCCGCGCCACCTGATCCACGGTCTCGTCGAGGCGGGACGCCTCGAGGACGACGGCCCAGAGGCTGTGGGCCTCATCCTGATCGGCCTGGCTCGCTCCAGTGATCTCGTCCGCCTTCGCCGGGTCGAGCATCGCCGCGACGTCCGCTTCCGTGATCCCCTCGCGCTCGCGCAGCTTGTGGAGGATGTTGCCCGCGCGGACGACGGCGTACTGCAGGTACGGTCCGGTTTCGCCCTCGAAGCTCAACGCCTCTTCGATGTCGAACACGATCAGCTTCGTGCGCGAGTACTTCAGCATGAAGTAGCGGATCGCGGCGACGGCAATCTGCGCCGCGACGCGCGCTCGTTCGGCATCGGAGAACTCGGGATTGCGTTTGCCGACTTCGCTCGCCGCCTTCGCGGTGAGCAGATCGAGCAGGTCGTCGACCTTGACGCCCAGTCCCTTGCGGCCCGACACCTCGACGAACGGCTTCTTCGCTTCCTCGCTGTCCGACCCTATCTGATATCCGAGCTCGCGCGCCGTCGCGTGCGAAAGCGCGACCATCTCGTACGAGAAATGGACCGAGTTCTCGGCTTCCTTCGGATGCCCGAGCGTCCGAAGCGCCTGGCTCAGCAGCGCCTGCAGATACATCTGCCGAGAATCGATGACGTTGAAGATCCGCTTCGCGCGGCCGAACGCGGGCGCGTTCGGATCGGTCTCGCCCGAGGTGGTCGCCCAAAGCGGCCGGTGATCCGCCTGCTGCGCGAAGAGTCGATAACGGAAGTCGAGGCCGAGCAGACCGAGCTTCCAGAATTGATTCGCCAGGTCCTTGCCGATGTAGGTGACGACGCCATTCGATCGGACGATGACCTTTTCGCGCTCGGGCCGAGCAGGCTCGGCCCCTACGCCTTCAGGTGAGGCCCCGCCCTCTTCCTCGATCCGCATCACCCAGCAGCCCGCGAGCTTGCCTTCGTTCTGGAGAAACACCCCACCGCTGGATTTCAGGATCTCGAACAGATGCGACCAGAACTGCAGACGCAGGATGTCGCCCTCGTACGTCAGCAGGTCGTACCCGATGTTCAGCCGCGCCATGGTCTTCATGTGGGCACGGACGATGCGATCGACGATGAAGGCGCCGATGGCGGCCGCGTCGCCGGTGCCATGTTCGAGGTCGTGAAGCACGGCGTTGCGGATCGCGAGACGCGCGGGATCGCCGTCGTACCACTCGGTCACGCGCGAGTAGAGATCCCAGCAGTGATAGTCGAACCGCGTCGTGTCGGCGATGCGCCGCACCTCGTCCAGCGTCTGATGCTCCAGCTCCCGGAAGCCGACGATGATGTCCGCGACCTGGACGCCGAGATCGTCGATGTAGTTCTGCACCTCGACCGGCGCGCCCGCGAAGCGGAGGACGCGCGCGAGGGTGTCGCCAAGCGCGGCGTTGCGCAGATGGCCGATGTGCGCGGCCTTGTTCGGGTTGATCGCCGTGTGCTCGACGATCGTCTTCTCCGGCGGGGCGATCGGCGTTGTGGCGCCGCCCGTCAGGCGCGCGAGGAAGTACGCCGGCCGATCGAAGTAAAGGTTCAGGTAGCCGTTCGGCGCGGCGACGATGCGCACGATGCCGGGAAGGTCGCCGATCGCGCCGGCGAGTTCCTGGGCGATGGCGCGCGGCGGCTTGCGAAGCGCCCGCGCAAGCTGAAAGGCGACCGTCACCGCCAGATCGCCGAGGGCGCGATTGGGCGGGACTTCCACCGCGAACGCCGGAACGTCCGCGAGGCCGTAATGGCGGCGGACCGCGGCGGCGATCGCGTCGTGCACGTGTCGTTGAGCGCTCAGCATCGGTGATCAGTCTGGACGTGCCGCGTGATGAGAGTTCGAGTGGGTATGCTCGTGCTACGATTACCGCTGGTGACCCCGCCGACTCTGTGGACGTTCATGCGCGACGAGATCCTCGTGGTCGGCCGGCGAATTGACGTTGGCCAGCAGCCGATCGACGTCGCCGAACGCGCGCAGTTCCTCGGCCCCGACTTCCCGCACCCGCACATCGGCAAAGAAGCCGGTCATCTTCAACTGTCCGGCCGCCAGGCGCCGCGCGATCGGTTCGACGCACGTGCGCGCGTACACCGCGCACAACGGATGATACCCGTCCTGCGTGCGCGGCACGACCGCGTCGAAGCCGCGAGCGAGCGCACGCAGATGGCCCAGCAGCGGCCCCGAGACAAACGGCATGTCGCACGCGAGGACGATCACCGGATCGCCCGCCGCTTCGAGCAGCGCGGTGTGGACGCCGCCGAGGGGCCCGAGGCCCGGCACGCGATCGGCCACCCAGCGAACGGCCGCCGATCGCACCGGCGGTCCGCCAACGATCATGACGTCCAGCCCGTCGTCGCTCAGCGTCGCGAGCTCGGCGAACTGACGCTCGCGGATCGACCGTCCGTCGACCAACACCGCGCCTTTGTCGAGGCCGCCGAACCGCGTGGCCTGTCCACCCGCCAGTATCGCGGCGCTCAGCATCCTCGGGCGATCTTACCTCTACACTGATAATGCGCGAAGCCGGCATCGGTCGCGTTCTCGTCGCCAGCCTGCACCAGGGCATCGCCGACATTCTCCCGACCCGCCTGGGGTTCTACGAGAACTGGCTGAACGCCGAGGGTCTGCGCGAAGGCACGATCGGCCTGGCGCCGCTGTACGCCGTGCTCAGTTTTCTGCGGCAGGAAGGCGACGCGTACCGCATCATCACCACGCGGGCGGGCGAGTACGCGGCCGAGTGGACGGTGGCGTCGATGCCGCCGATGCGCCGGCGCTTCGTCAGGTCGCTGCCGGCGTGGATCAAGACGCGCGTGCTGCTCGGCATGGCGCGCCGCCTCGTGCGCAGCAGCTATCGCGGCAGCCGCGCGATCTCGCGGCTGCGAAAGGGTACGGCGCGCATCGACGTGCGCGCGTCGATCTTCTGCAGCGTTCGCAAGCCGGTGCACGATCCGCTCTGCTGCTTCTACGCCGCCGCGTTCGCGCGGCTGCTCGCGCTCTTCAACGTCCGCGCGAACACGGAAGTCATCGCGTGCCGCGGCACGGGCGAACCGACCTGCCTGATCAGCGTCGCGGTCCTCAACGGGAAGGGGGACGCAGAGAGTGACAACACGTGAAGAAAGGCGTGGTTGCCGTTCTTTTCTTCGTGATCTCTCCACCGGCGCGCGCGCAAGCGCCCGCACCTTCGGCCCGCATCCTCGTCATGCCTTTCGAGAACGTCACGCGCGACGGCCGGATCTTCTGGCTGGCCGAAGCGTCCGCGGTCCTGCTCGCCGATGATCTCAACGCACTCGGCGCCAACGCCATCACGCGCGAGGAACGACGCCAGGCATTCGAGCGCCTGCAGGTGCCGCCCGCGGCGGCGTTGAGCGACGCGACCGTCATCCGCATCGGCCAGCTCGTCGGCGCATCACACGTGGTGGTCGGCACGCTCGCGCTCGAGACGACCGGCGGCGCCGCCACGCTCGTCGTCCACGCGCGGGACATCGCGCTCGAGCCGGGGAAGGTCGCGGCCGACGTCGTGGAGCGCGGAACCGTGCCGGAACTCTTCGGTATCTTCTCGCGTGTCGCGCGCCGCCTCGCGCCCCAGGCGAGCATCGCGCGCGCCGCGCCGATGGACGCCGAGCTGCAGCACCCGCCGATCGCGGCGTTCGAGAACTTCATCAAGGGACTGCTCGCCGAGACGCCGGCCGTCGCCATCAGCTATCTTCGCGCCGCGTTGACCGTGTCCCCGACCTTCGACCGCGCGCGGCTTGCACTGTGGGACGTGTACGAGGAGCAGGGCGATCACGGGCACGCGCTCGAAGCCGTCCGGTCCGTTCCGGCGGACTCGCCCTGGGCGCGCCGCGCGCGATTCCTCGCGGGCCTGGCGGAGCTGAGTCTCGAAAAATACGACGAGGCGTTCGCGTCGTTCAAGCCACTCGCCGACGCCAGGCCGACCGCGGCCGTGCTGAACGCGCTCGGCATCGTCCAGCTGCGCCGCGGCGCCGTCACGCCGCAGACCGGCCAGCCGACGTACTACTTCAACAAGGCCGCCGAGGCCGATCCCGACGAGCCTGACTACTTCTTCAATCTCGGATACGCCTACTGGCTGAATCACGATCCGCAGGCGGCGATTTACTGGCTGCGCGAGACGCTGCGCCGCAACCCGGCCGACGGCGACGCGCACTTCGTGCTGGGCGCCGCGCTCGCCACCTCGGACAACCCGGCGGAAGCCTCGCGCGAGAAGGAGCTGGCCAAGCGGCTGTCGTCCACCTACGAGGCGTGGGACAAGCGTCCGGCGGCCGAAGCGGTGCCGAAGGGCCTCGAGCGCCTGAAGAGCGACGTCGAGCTGCCACACGATCGCCGCATCGAGGCGACGCTCGCCACCAACGAACGCCGCGATCAGCGCGAGCTCGCGACGTTCTATCTGGATCACGCCCGTCGCCTCTTCCAGACGGAGAACGATCGCGAAGCGGTGGTCGAGCTGAACCGCGCGCTGTACAACTCACCGTACGATGCCGAGGCCCATCTGCTGCTCGGCCGCATTCACCTCCGCAACGGCCGTACGCGCGAGGCGATCGACGCGCTGAAGATCTCGATCTGGAGCCACGACGCTGCGCCAGCCCACGTCGTTCTCGGCGAGGCGTACTGGCAGGGGAAGGATGCCGACGCGGCGCGCGTCGAGGCCGAGCGCGCGCTGGCGCTCGATCCCTCGTCGGCCGAGGCGAAGCGCCTCCTGGAGAAGGTGGCTCCCAAGGATCCACCCCCATGCTAAAATCCTTCGTACTTGGCTCAGACGCAAGACGACGGATTCCACGAGATCCAGCTGAATGGCAAGCAGCTGGTGTTTCTGTTCATGGCCGCGACGGTCGTGTCGGTCGTGATCTTCCTGTGCGGCGTGTTCGTCGGACGCGGTGTCCGGGGCGAGCGCACCGGCCCGGTGGCCGACGCGGCTGCGACGCTGCCCGCGAGCGAGCTGGCGCCGCAGCCGCCCGCCGTCACGCCAACGCCGACGCCTGCTCCCGCCGGAGCGGATCCGACGGCCGCCGCGCCGCCGCCGGCCGTTGACGACCTCAGCTACTTCAACCGCCTCGAAAAGCAGAGTCCCGCGCCGGAAAAACTGAAGCCGTCCGCGAAGACGCCCGTCGCGCCGCCGCCGACCAAAGCCGCGGCGCAGCCCGCGCCGACGCCGGCCCCTGCCGCCGCGAGTGACGCGGGGGGGCGCCAGTGGGCCGTCCAGGTTGCGGCGGTTACCGAGCGTTCGGCGGCTGATGCCATCGCAAAACGTCTCTCGTCGAAGGGTTACGCGGCCTACGTGGTAGCGCCCACCGACGGCACCTCCGTCTTCCGCGTCCGCGTCGGCCGGTTCAACAGCCAGCGCGAAGCCGAGCCCGTCAAGGCGCGGCTGGAAAAAGAAGAACAGTACAAGCCCTGGATCACCCGCTAGCGTGCGCGCTGTACGTGCGAATTCGCACGTACAAACTGCCAGCGCACGGTCTGTATCCAGAATCGCGCTGGGATCGTACGACCTAAGTCTTTTGTTTACAGTCTTTGCTTGGCATGACCGCTTCGGCATGGTCCTGGCTATATGGACGAGCATGAGAACACTGCCCCTTCTGCTCGCCGTCGCCCTGCTGGTACCCGCGACCGCTCGCGCTGCCGACGATCAGAACGCGCCGGACGGAACAAAGACGGTCAACCGCACCGCGACGACGGTTCCCGCGTCGCAGCGTCCGGCGATGCTCGCGCCGCTCTATGTGTCGTTCGCGGGGCTTCAGGGATACGACGGTTACACGACCCTCCACGGTGTCAGCGCGGGTGCCCGGGAATCCAACCAGATCGTCGGCGGTCTCGCCAGCAAACCGGCCGCGTTCTGGGCGGTCAAGGCCGGCAGCACGGCGCTGACGTTCCTGGTCGCCGAGCAGCTGTGGCGCAACCATCACCGCCGTGAAGCGGTGGCGGCGATGATCATCTCGAACGGCCTGATGGCCTACGTCGCGGCCAACAACGCCGGCACGCTTCGCGCAACGCGGTAAACTGAGCGTGACTTGGTCACGCGTGCCTCCGACTACTCGCTTGCGGCCGCTTCAGGCGTCCTCCTCGCGCTGAGCTTCCCGAAATTCGGCCATCCGGCGTTCGGCTGGATCGCACTCGCGCCGCTACTGGTCGCGGTGGCTCGCGGCGGCCCGCTTTCCCGCGCACTTCGCCTCGGCCTTCTCACCGGCGTCCTGTACTTCACGGGGACGCTGTACTGGATCACCGGCGTCATGGCGACGTACGGCCACCTGCAGACGTGGGTCGCCGTGCTGGTCAACGCCGCGCTGATCGCGTATCTCGCGCTGTTCCCCGCGCTCTTCGCCGTCGTGATGCGACGCCTCGTTGCGGCGAACGGACCGCCGGCGCTGATGGCGGCGCCGCTGGTGTGGGTCGCGACCGAGCTCGGTCGAACGCACCTGCTGACGGGATTCCCCTGGGTGCTGCTCGGATACAGCCAGGTGCCGGTCCTGCCGATCGCGCAGCTGGCGAGCATCTTTGGCGTGTATGGCGTGTCGGCGCTCGTCGCTGCGGTCAGCGCGTCGGCCGCTGTCGTCGCCGTGTCGCGGGACAGAACCACGCGCCTCCGCGCGGTCGTCTCCGTCGCGCTTCCCTTGATCCTTGTCGCGGCCTGGGGCAGCGTCCGCGCGTCCAGCGCCGAGTGGACGCGCGCGGGCCAGCCGATCCGCGTCGGGCTGATCCAGGGCAACGTCGAGCAATCGGAGAAATGGGAGATCGAGCGCTCGCGCGCCATCTTCGACGACTACATCCGCATGACGCGGCAGGCGATCGCCGCGGGCGCCGAGTTGGTGATCTGGCCGGAGTCGTCCACGCCGTTCCTGTTCGAGGAGGACCTTCCCGCCGCCGCACGCGTGCGCGCGATCGCGCGCGAGGCGCGGGTCCCGATCCTGCTCGGCAGCGATCACATCGAGTGGCGCATCGACGGGAACCGCCGCATCCCCGACAAGTTCTTCAACTCCGCGTTCATGGTGCGGCCCGACGGGACGACCGCCGGGCCGTACCGCAAGATGCACCTCGTCCCGTTCGGCGAGTACGTGCCGCTCAAGAAGCTGCTGTTCTTCGCCGGACCGCTGGTCGAGCAGGTCGGTCCGTTCTCGGCCGGTGAGGAGGCGACGCTGCTGCCGGTCGCCGGCCACCAGGTGAGCACGGCGATCTGCTACGAGGTGGTGTATCCGAATCTCGTCCGCCAGTTCGTGCTCGGCGGCAGCGAGCTGCTGACGACGATCACCAATGACGCGTGGTTCGGCCCGACGTCGGCGCCGTACCAGCATTTCGCGCAGGCGTCGATGCGCGCGATCGAAGAGGGACGATACCTGGTGCGATCCGCCAACACCGGCATCAGCGGCATCGTGGATCCGTACGGCCGCGTGCTGGAGCAGAGCGCGGTGTACCAGCAGGTGGTCGTCGTCGGCGAGGCGCGGTTCCTGAACGTCTCGACGTTCTACACGCGCCACGGCGACATCCTCGCGTACGCCTCGGTGGTGCTGACGCTGGTCCTGCTGCTCGCGTCGCGGCGCCGTGTACAATAGTTTGCGGAGAACAGGATGACGACCGTCGACGAGTTGATGCGCCGCTACGAGGATCTCAGCAAACGCGCTGCGGATCTGCGGAGCTATCTTTGAAGCCGCCCGCCCGCAGGAAGAACTGACCCGCCTCGAGGCGCGCGCGGCCGCGCCCGATTTCTGGAAGGACCAGGCCGACGCGCAGAAGGTGCTGCAGCGGCGGCGCCGCCTCGAACAGGACTGCGACCTGATCCAGTCGCTGCGCAAACGGACCGACGATCTCGCCGTCCTCGTGGAATGGGCGAAGGCGGGCGAGGCGGTGGACGCCGAGTTCGCGACCGGCCTCGACGCGCTCAATCAGGAAGTCGAGTCGGGCGAGATCAAGAAGATGCTCGGCGGTGAGCACGATCGCCGCAACGCCATCGTCACCATCCATCCCGGCGCCGGCGGCACCGAGTCGCAGGACTGGGCGGCCATGCTGCTCCGGATGTACATGCGCTGGACGGAACGGCGCGGCTTCAAGCGCGAGATCATCGACTATCAGCCGGGTGAAGACGCGGGCCTGAAGAGCGTGACGATCACCGTGACCGGCGAGTACGCGTACGGGCTGCTCGCCGCGGAAGCGGGCGTGCACCGCCTCGTCCGCATCTCGCCGTTCGATCAGGCGGCGAGGCGCCACACGTCGTTCGCATCGCTGTACGTCTGGCCGGAACTGCCGGAGGATGTCGATATCCAGGTTGAAGACAAAGACCTGCGCATCGACACCTTCCGATCGAGCGGTGCGGGCGGCCAGCACGTGAACGTCACCGACTCGGCGATCCGCATCACGCATCTGCCGACCGGCATGGTCGTGTCGTGCCAGAACGAGCGTTCGCAGCACCGCAACAAGGACTCGGCCATGAAGGTGCTGAAGGCGCGGCTCTTCGACCTGAAGATGAAAGAGAACCAGGCGAAGCTCGATCAGATCAGCGGCGAGAAGAAGGGCATCGCGTTCGGCAGCCAGATCCGGAGCTACGTCCTGCACCCGTACCAGATGGTGAAGGACCACCGCACCAAGGAGACGGTCGGCGACGTGACGCGCGTGCTCGACGGCGATCTCGACGAGTTCATCAAGGCGTACCTGATGCAGAAGGCGAACGGCACGCTCGGCCAGCCGTCCGCGGACGAGGATCTTGACTGACGTCGCGTTCGGTCCACGGCTGAAGCGCCTGGGATCGGAATCGCTGATCTACGGGCTCAGTTCGATTGTCGGCCGCCTGCTCAGTTATCTGCTGCAGCCGTATTACGCGCACCAGTTCAACCCCGCGGACAACGGCGTCCAGAGCGTCGTCTACTCGTTCATTCCCATCATCTCGATCGCGCTGTATCTCGGCATGGACGTCGCGTACATGCGAAACGCCGCGTCGGTGAAGGATGCGCCGCTCGTCGAGCGGCAGCGCGTGTTCAGCATGTCGTTCGGCATGGTGGCAGCGGTGGGCGGTGTGGTCACCGCGTTGGCGTTCGCCGCCGCACCGTCGCTGGCGCCGTTCGCGCGGCTCGACGCCGTGTCGTTCCGCTACCTGCTGGCGATCGTGTATTCGGAC
>Ga0193726_1002787_pt1 | contig 11523 bp, 8 predicted proteins | sample H2c1metaG_FD_144928 | JGI IMG/M metagenome (GOLD analysis project Ga0193726, IMG submission 144928) | Soil microbial communities from a riparian zone of the East river system, Colorado, United States - H2c1 | ecosystem: Environmental > Terrestrial > Soil > Riparian zone | place: USA: East River... | reverse complement strand
CATGCACCACGTCAAAGGCCTGTCGGTCGCGCCACCTGCCTAAAGCTCGCTGCCGACGAACTGCTTGAATTCGGCCGTCCGCGGATTGGCGAACAATTCGGCGGTCGGGCCGGTCTCCCACACCTTGCCCTGGTGCATGAACACCACGAGATCGGCGACCCGGCGCGCGAAGCCCATTTCGTGCGTGACGCTGATCATGGTCATGCCGCGCCGCGCGAGATCCTCCATCACGGCCAGCACTTCGGAGGTGAGCTCGGGGTCGAGCGCCGAGGTCACCTCGTCGAACAGCATGACCTGCGGCTGAAGCGCCAGCGAGCGGGCGATCGCGACCCTCTGCTGCTGGCCGCCCGAAAGCTGCTCCGGATAGGACCTGATCTTTTCGGTGAGGCCGACCAGGCCCAGCACCTCGGCAGCGCGCTTCCTCGCTGCTTCCTTTGACTCTTTTTTCACGAGAGTGAGCGCCAGGGTGATGTTGCGCTCGACGGTAAGGTGCGGAAAGAGGTTGTAGCTCTGGAATACCATGCCGACGTCGCGCCGCAGCTGGGCGCGCGCCGCGCTGCCCGGCCGGCCGACCTCGTGGCCGCATACCTCGATGCGGCCGCCCTGCACCGTTTCCAGCCCGGCGATGCAGCGCAGCAAGGTGCTTTTGCCAGAACCGCTGCGGCCCACGACGGCCACGGTCTGGCCGCGCGCCACGTCGAAGCCGACGCCGTCCAGCACGCGCAGCGGCCCGAAGTCCTTCACCACGTTTTCGATGCGGACGATGGGGTCAGTGGCGGCGTCAGCGGCCGGCATGAGCCTTCCTTTCCAGCGTGCGGGCGGCGACCGACAACGGGTAGCACAGCACGAAATAGATCAGGGCAACCGCGGAGAAGATCACGAACGGCTCGAAGGTCGAGTTGTTGACGATCTGGCCGGCGCGCGACAGCTCGACGAAGCCGATCACCGAGGCGAGCGAGGTGTTTTTAACGATCTGCACCATGAAGCCCACGGTGGGCGGAATGGCGATCCGCACGGCCTGCGGCAGGACCACGTAGGCATATTGCTGGAAGCGGTTGAGGCCGAGGCAGTCCGACGCTTCCCATTGCGTGCGCGGCACCGCCTCGATGCAGCCGCGCCAGATCTCGCCCAGGAAGGCCGCGGCGTAGAGCGTGAGCGAGATGCCAGCGGCGACCAGTGGGATCAGCTTGTAGCCCAGGATGCCCAGGCCGAAATACGACAGGAACAGCACGATCAGCAGCGGCGTGCCCTGGATCAACTGGATGTAGCCGCTGGCCAGCATGCGCAGAAGCCCGACCTTGGACAGGCGCATCAAGGCGAGCGGCAGGCCGACGACCGCCCCGCCCAAAAAGGCGATCAGCGACAGCAGCACCGTCCAGCGCGCCGCCTCGAGCAGATAAAGCAGATGGTTGGCGTTGAGCTGGATCACAGCGGCGTTCCCAGCCGGCGCCGGCGCTCGAACAGCACTTGGCCGATCGCCCAGAAGCCCAGGCGATAGAGCGCTGACAAGGCGAGATAGACCACCGCCACGATCACGTAGACCTCGAAGCTGCGGTACGTGTCGGACTGCACCAGGTTGGCGGTGGCGGTGAGCTCCTCCGTCGAGATCTGCGAGGTGATCGAGGAGGCGAGCATCAGGAGCACGCCCTGGCTCGCCAAGGAGGGATAGACGCGCTCCATGGCCGGCAGCAACACGACATGCAGGATGGCCTGCAGGCGGGTAAGGCCCAGGCAATCGGCGGCCTCGAGCTGGGTGCGCAGGATCGACTGGATGCCGGCGCGCATGATCTCGGTGGTGTAGGCGCCCATGTTGACGGTGAGCGCGATCACCGCGGACACCTCGGCCGAAAGTTTCAGCCCGAGGCTCGACAGCCCAAAATAGACGATGAAGATCTGGATCAGCAGCGGCGTGTTGCGGATGGTCTCGACATAGGCGCCGACCAGGCGCCGCAGCAGCGGCCCGCCATAGACCCGCGCGACTGCGCATACTGTGCCCAGCAGGAAGCCGAAGGCGATCGACAGGATCGTGAGCTGGATGGTGAGCCAGGCCCCAGCCACGAAGTCGGGCCACTTGTCGGCCAGGAACGCGAAGTCGAACTTGTACGACATGGCTCACACCGGCAGCACGCTCTCGTCAGCCGCCCGCCTTGCTCAGGAGGTCATCCGTCGGGATGTCGACGCCGTGATACTGCTTGTAGATGGCGGCGAGCTTGCCGTTCATGAGGTTGGTCTTGATCCAGGCATTTATCCAGGCCAGCAGCTTGGGCTCGTCCTTGCGCATGCCGATGGCGAGCCAGTTGTTCTGCATGGTGATCTTGGACTCGACCGTGCGCGCCGGGTTCTTCTTGCTGATGGCCGGCAACAGCGAACGCGCCGTCGCCAGGATGTCGACTTGGCCTGACGCCACGGCCAGGGCCATGGTGGCATCGTCCTCGTAGCGCACGAGCTGCGCGCCCTTGGCCTGCTTGGTGAGGTCGGTGTCCTGCGTGGTGCCGCGCACGACGGCGACCTTCTTGCCGTCGAGATCGGACATCTGCTTGATCGGCAGCGACTTCAGGGCCGCCACGACCGACGGATGGTCTGCATAGGGAACCGAGAAGTCGATGACCTTGGCGCGATCCGGCGTGATCGAGAGCGTCGAGACCACGATGTCGGCCTTGTTGGTCTGCAGCATCGGGATGCGGGTCGGCCCGGTGGTGGTGACGATCTCGAGCTCGACGCCCATGTCCTTGGCCAGCAGCCGGGCGAGATCGACGTCAGAGCCGGTCGGCTGTATCTTGTCGTCGGTCATGCCGAAGGGCGGGATCGCGAGGTCGATGGCGATCCGGATCTTGCCGGCCTTCCTGATGTCGTCGAGCGTGTCGGCATGCGCCGACAGCCCGAGCGACAGGAGGGCGAAAGCGGCGCCGGCGATCAGGCGCAGCAACGAAGCAATCTTCATGGTGCGCCTACTGGTTCACGATCACATCCGGCAGATCGCTGCCGAATTGCTTCTTATAGATGGCGTTCAGGGTGCCGTCCTTGAGCCTGGCCGCGACCCACTTGTTCACTTCTTCGAGCAGCCGCGTCTCGTCCTTCTTGACGCCGATGGCGAGCTTGAAGTTGTCGAGCACGAACTTCACTTCGACCTGACGCGCCGGGTTTTTCTTGTCGAGCTGCCCGACCAGCATCTCGGCGGTGGAGAAGATGTCGACCTGGCCGCTCAGGAATGCCTGCCCCTCAGTGGCGTCATCCTCGTAGCGCACCAGCTTCATGCCCTTGGGACCTTCCTTGGTGAGCTGGGTGTCGTGCGTCGTGCCGCGCACCGTGCCCACGGTCTTGCCGTCGAGATCGGCCAGGCTCTTGACGTTGACGCTCTTGGGGGCCGCGATCACCGTGCGCAGCACGGCATAGCCCTTCGAGAAGTCGATCACCTTGGCGCGCTCCGGCGTGATCGACAGCGTCGAGATCACGAGGTCGGCCTTGCCGGTCTGCAGTGACGGAATGCGGGTGGCGCCGGTGGTCGGCACGAGCTCGAACTCCAGGCCCCAGTCCTTGGCCAGCGCCTTGGCTGTCTCGACATCCGAGCCGGTCGGCTGCATCTTGTCGTCGGTCATGCCGTAGGGCGGCACGCCGAGATCGATGGCGATGCGGATCTTGCCCGCCTTCTTGATATCGTCCAGCGCGTCGGCGCTCGCCGTGTGCGCCACGCCCATCGCCGCCACCGCCGCGACGGCGATGCCTAAAAGTACCCTCTTCATCGTTTCCTCCAGTTTCTCTTTCGTTGAACTCTAGCGGCCCGCATCCATGTCAGCGAGCTTGGCGACGCGGCGGCGGAACTCCTCTTCGGTCGAGAATTTCGCTGAGAGGTATGCCGCGACCAGGTCCTTGGCGAGCCACGGCCCGACGATCTGCGCGCCGATGCACATGACGTTGACGTCGTCGTGCTCGACGCACTGGTGCGCCGAATGCACGTCGTGACAGACCGCGGCGCGGATGCCCTTCATCTTGTTGGCGCCGATCGCAGCGCCGACGCCGGTGCCGCACACCATCAGGCCGCGTTCGGCGCCGCCCGAGGTGATGGCGGCGGCGACCTTGCGGGCGATGTCGGGGAAATCGACCGGCTTGGGATCGTAGGAGCCGACATCCTCGACCGCGTGGCCGAGGCCCTTCAGGAACGAAACCAGCTCCGCCTTCATGGGAAAGCCCGCATGGTCCGATCCGACGACGATCTTCATGAATGCTTCCCTATGGTTGATGATGGGGCGGTTGATAGGTCGAGATCAGGTTCTTGCGGCGCAGATCGTCGCCGATCAGGAAGTGCTCGCGCAGCCGGCGCTCGGCGGCGTCGGGATCGCGCCGGGCGAGCGACAGGAAGACCTCGCGATGGGCATCGACCAGGTGGGCGGTGATGGCGGGCTCACGGAACGTGTCGCGCCGGCGCTCGACGTGGCTGCGCATCAGGAGCGGCGAGATCGCCTCGTAGATCTTCATCAGCGAGCCGCTGTTGCTGGCCCGCACGATGGCGAAGTGGAAGGCGTAGTCGGCCGGACCGCCTCTCTCCGGGTCGTCGAGGGAATCGACCAGCGTGTCGAGCGTGCCCGCGATCCCCTGCAGATCGCGCTCGCTGGCCCGTTCGCAGGCCAGCCGAATCGCCTGGCATTCGATGGCGATGCGGGCTTGCAGCACGTCGTCCAGGATGTTGGGTTCAGGCGCGAGGCAGAGCGTCAGCGCCTGGCCCAGCACGGAGGCATCGGCAGCACGCACGAACGCGCCGCGGCCGTGCTGGATATCGAGCAGGCCCAGCATGGCGAGCGAGCGCAGCGCCTCGCGCAGCACCGGCCGACTGACGCCCAGCGCCAGCGCCAACTCGCGCTCGGCCAGCAGCCGGTCGCCCGCCTTCAACTCGCCCGACAGCAGCCGGTCGCGGAAGAAGGTGAAGACCCGCGCCGCGCCGCTCTGCGTCTCGTCGGTGTTCGAGCGAACGATATCGAGCATTATTCTTCTTGGTCAGTCCGTGGTCTGACCAGTTCTAACTTTGTCACGGCAAGGACGCAACCTTTTCGCAACCAGGGCATTCTCTCTCGGTCGGCGGGGGGTGGGTGCGTATCGGGGATCGTGGTTCCCCGGAAATCCGAAATTTTAGTTCGCAAGCCCTTGCGACCGGTATTGTGACGGGACAACTCCAGGCAGGGTGAGCGTTCTATGACGGCCGATATCGATACCGCGGCGAGCGCGGCGCAGAGCCCGAGCACCCCCACCTCCCGCCGCGGTGCCGCCGCCAACGGCTCCCATCCTACCGACCTTCACGAATTGCAGCAGGCCATGGAGGCCATGCGGGCGGGCGACTTCTCGGTCCGCCTGCCGGCCGGACGCGACGGCCCGCTTGGCCGCATCGCGGTGCTGTTCAACGAGATCGTCGGCGCCAACCAGAACATGGCCCAGCAGCTCGAGCGCATCGGCAAGTCGGTCGGCGAGCAGGGCCGCACGCGCCAGCGGGTGAAGTTCGGCATTTCCACCGCCACCTGGGGCGACATGGAAAGCTCGGTGAACGGCCTGATCGACGATCTGGTGTGGCCGACCACCGAGGTGACGCGCGTGATCGGCGCCGTGGCACAGGGCGACCTGCTGCAGACGGTGCGGCTCGATGTCGACGGCCGCCCCCTCAAGGGCGAATTTTTGCGCGCCGCCACCATCGTCAACACCATGATCAAGCAGCTAAGCGTGTTCACCTCCGAGGTGACGCGCGTGGCCCGTGAGGTCGGCACGGACGGCAAGCTGGGCGGCCAGGCCAAGGTGAGCGAAGTGACCGGCGTGTGGCGCGAGCTGACCGAGAGCGTCAACTCGATGGCCAACAACCTCACCGCCCAAGTCCGCAACATCTCCGACGTCACCATCGCAGTGGCCAACGGCGACCTGTCGCGCAAGATCACCGTCGACGTGCGCGGCGAGATCCTGCAGCTCAAGGAAGCCATCAACACCATGGTGGACCAGCTCAGGTCCTTCGCCTCGGAAGTGACGCGCGTGGCGCGAGAGGTCGGCACCGAGGGCAAGCTGGGCGGCCAGGCCATCGTGCCCGGCGTCGCCGGCACCTGGAAGGACCTCACCGACTCGGTGAACGCCATGTGCGGCAACCTCACCGACCAGGTGCGCAACATCGCCGACGTGACCACCGCGGTGGCGCGCGGCGACCTCTCCAAGAAGATCACGGTGAATGTTTCGGGCGAAATCCTTCAGCTCAAGGACACCATCAACACGATGGTGGACCAGCTGAACGGCTTCGCCGGCGAAGTGACCCGCGTCGCCCGCGAGGTCGGCACCGAAGGCAAGCTGGGCGGCCAGGCGCAGGTGCCGGGCGTCGCCGGAACCTGGAAGGACCTTACCGACAACGTCAACTCGATGGCCACCAACCTCACCGGCCAGGTGCGCAACATCGCCGAAGTGACGACCGCCGTCGCGGGCGGCGACCTCTCGAAGAAGATCACCGTCGACGTGCGCGGCGAGATCCTGCAGCTGAAAGAGACCATCAATACGATGGTGGACCAGCTGAACGGCTTCGCCGGCGAGGTCACGCGCGTCGCCCGCGAGGTCGGCACTGAGGGCAAGCTGGGCGGCCAGGCCCAAGTGCCCGGCGTCGCGGGGGTCTGGAAGGACCTCACCGACAACGTCAACCTGCTGGCGGCCAACCTCACGACCCAGGTCCGCAACATCGCCGACGTCACCATCGCGGTGGCCGGTGGCGACTTGTCCAAGAAGATCACCGTCGATGCCTCGGGCGAAATCCTCCGCCTGAAGGAAACCATCAACACCATGGTCGATCAGCTGAACGGCTTCGCGGGCGAAGTGACCCGCGTGGCGCGCGAGGTCGGCACCGAAGGCAAATTGGGCGGCCAGGCCCAGGTGCCCGGCGTCGCCGGCACCTGGAAGGACCTCACCGACAACGTCAACTCGATGGCCACCAACCTCACCAGCCAGGTGCGCAATATCGCCGACGTGACGACGGCGGTGGCGCGGGGTGACCTCTCGAAGAAGATCACCGTCGACGTGCGTGGCGAGATTTTGCAGCTGAAAGAGACCATCAACACCATGGTCGATCAGCTGAACGGCTTTGCCGGCGAAGTGACGCGTGTGGCCCGCGAGGTCGGCACCGAGGGTAAGCTGGGCGGCCAGGCCCAGGTGCCGGGCGTCGACGGCACCTGGAAGGACTTGACCGACAACGTCAACCTGCTGGCGGCCAACCTCACCACCCAGGTCCGCAACATTGCCGAGGTGACCACCGCCGTGGCCGGCGGCGACTTGTCGAAGAAGATCACCGTCGACGTGCGCGGCGAGATCCTGCAGCTGAAGGAAACCATCAACACCATGGTGGACCAGCTGAACGGCTTCGCCGGCGAGGTGACCCGCGTGGCGCGCGAGGTCGGCACCGAGGGCAAGCTGGGCGGCCAGGCGCAGGTGCCGGGTGTCGCCGGCACCTGGAAGGACCTCACCGACAACGTCAACCTGCTGGCAGCCAACCTCACCACCCAGGTCCGCAACATCGCCGAAGTCACGACCGCGGTTGCGGGCGGCGACCTTTCCAAGAAGATCACCGTCGATGTGTCGGGCGAGGTGCTTCGCCTGAAAGAGACCATCAACACGATGGTGGACCAGCTGAACGGCTTCGCCGGCGAAGTGACCCGCGTGGCGCGCGAGGTCGGCACCGAAGGCAAGCTGGGCGGCCAGGCCCAGGTGCCCGGCGTCGCAGGCACCTGGAAGGACCTCACCGACAACGTCAACTCGATGGCCACCAATCTCACCAGCCAGGTGCGCGCCATCGCCGAGGTGGCGACCGCCGTGACCAAGGGCGACCTCACGCGGTCGATCCAGGTCGACGCGCTGGGCGAGCTGGCCGAGCTCAAGGACAAGCTCAACACCATGATCGACAACCTCCGTCTGACGACGGAGCGCAACACCGAGCAGGACTGGCTAAAAACCAACCTCGCCCGCTTCACCAACATGCTGCAGGGCCAGCGCGATCTCGGCACCGTCGGCCGGCTCATGCTGAGCGAGCTGGCGCCGCTGGTGGAAGCGCATCAGGCGGTGATCTACCAGACCGAAAACGACGAGGAGGGCGAGACCAGCCTGCGCCTGCTCTCGGTCTATGCCGATAGCGGCACGGGCCATCCCGAGACCATCAGGATCGGCCAGGGCCTGATCGGCCAGTGCGCGGCCGACCGCCGTCAGATCCTGATCTCCGACATGCCGACGACGCTCCATCCGATCAGCTCCGGCCTGTTCGAGGCCAACCCCAAGAGCATCATCGTCCTGCCGGTCCTCTTCGAGGGCCAAGTCAAGGCGGTGATCGAGCTGGCGTCGCTCGGCCACTTCACCGAGCTGCAGACCGCCTTCCTCGAGCAGCTCACGGCCTCGATCGGCATCGTGCTGAACTCGATCGAAGCCACCATGCAGACCGAGGGCCTGCTCGAACAGTCGCAGAAGCTCGCCAGCGAGCTGCAGACCCAGCAGGGCGAGCTGCAGCAGACCAACGAGCAGCTCGAGCAGAAGGCCGCCCAGCTCGCCGAGCGCAACTTCGAGGTCGAGCGCAAGAACCAAGAGATCGAGCAGGCCCGCCGCGCCGTCGAGGAGAAGGCGTCGGAGCTGGCGCTGACCTCGCGCTACAAGTCGGAGTTCCTGGCCAACATGAGCCATGAGCTGCGCACGCCCTTGAACTCGATCCTGATCCTGGGCCAGCAGCTCGCCGACAACCCCGAAGGCAACCTTGTCCCCAAGCAGATCGAGTTCGCCCGCACCATCCACGGCGCCGGCACCGACCTTCTAAATCTGATCAGTGACATCCTCGATCTCAGCAAGATCGAATCGGGCACGGTGACCGTCGACGCCGAGGAGATCTTCTTCTCCAACGTGCTGGAAACCGTGGCGCGGCCGTTCCGCCACCAGGCAGAATCGCAGGGCCTGTCGCTCGACGTCCAGCTCGATCCCAATCTCGGCCGCAGCATCGTGACCGATTCCAAGCGCCTGCAGCAGATCCTGAAGAACCTGTTGTCCAACGCGCTGAAATTCACCGCCCACGGCAGCGTCAGGCTGCGCGTCGTGCCGGCGCAGACCGGCTGGCGTTCCGACAACATGTCGCTCAACCAGGCAAGCTCGGTGGTCGCCTTCGAGGTCACCGATACCGGCGTCGGCATCCCGGTCGAGAAGCAGAAGATCGTGTTCGAGGCCTTCCAGCAGGCCGACGCCAGCACCAGCCGCAAGTACGGCGGCACGGGCCTTGGCCTGGCCATCAGCCGCGAGCTCTCGACCCTGCTGGGCGGCGAGCTCACCCTGCGCAGCACGCCGGGTATCGGCAGCACCTTCACCCTCTTCCTGCCCACCATGTATACCGGCCCGCGCACGGCGCTGCGTGCCCCGCTGCCGGGCAGCCTGCCGTTGCCGCAGGTGGCGCTGCCCGAGCACCTGGTCGATCAGTTCCCCGACGATCGCCACAATCTCCAGCCCGGCGAGCGCTCGCTGCTGATCGTCGAGGACGATCCCAACTACGCCGGCATCCTGGTCGATGCCGCGCATTCGGCGGGATTGAAGGCCGTGGTGACGGCGCGCGGCGCCGAAGCGCTCGACCTTGCGCTGCAGTACAAGCCGGTCGCCATGTCGCTCGACATCTTCCTGCCCGACATGCTGGGCTGGAACGTGCTCAGCCAGTTCAAGCGCACGCTCGAGACACGGCACATCCCGGTGCAGATCCTCAGCATGGACGAGGATCGCCAGCAGGGACTGGCGCGCGGCGCCTTCTCCTATCTCAACAAGCCGACGACGACCGAGGGGCTGAGTGCGGCGCTGTCGCGCATCAACGACTATGTGCGGCCGCGCAAGAAGCGGTTGCTGATCGCCGAGGACAACGAGGCTGAGCGGTTTGGCGTGAGCGAGCTCCTGGCCCATCCCGACGTGGAGATCGCCACGGCCGATTCAGGCCGTGGCGCGCTCGACAAGCTGCGCGAGCAGCGCTTCGACTGCATGGTGCTCGACCTGCGCCTGCCCGACATTTCGGGTTTCGAGGTGCTGGAGGAGATCCAGAAGGACGAGGCGCTGGCCGACCTGCCGGTGGTGGTGTTCACCGGCCGCGACCTCTCAGCCGAAGAGGACGCCAGGCTGCACACCATGGCGCGCAGCATCGTGGTCAAGGGCGCGGCCTCGCCGGAGCGGCTGTACGACGAGACGGCGCTGTTCCTGCACCAGGTCGCCGACGACCTGCCGGAAGACAAGAAGCGCATGCTCGAGCGCCTGCACAGCTCCGACGAGATGCTGGCCGGCCGCACCGTGCTGGTCGTCGACGACGACACGCGCAACATCTTCGCGCTGTCGAGCGCGCTCGAGCGCCGCGGCATGCGGGTGCTGACGGCGACCACCGGTCGCGAGGCGATCGCCATCCTCGAGCGCTCGCCCGAGGTGACGATCGTGCTGATGGACATCATGATGCCCGAGATGGACGGCTACGAGACGATCGCGCTGATCCGCGGCAACCCCGCGCTGCGCCGCCTGCCCATCGTCGCCCTGACCGCCAAGGCGATGAAGGGCGACCGCGAGAAATGCCTGGAAGCCGGCGCGTCCGACTATCTCGCCAAACCGGTCAACACGGAGCAGCTTTTCTCGGCGCTGCGGCTCTGGCTGCACCGCTGAACTCGCCGGACGGATCGGTCGCCATGGACAAGGTCAACATCCTGCTGATCGACGATCAGCCGGCGAAGCTTTTAAGCTACGAGGTCATCCTCGCCGAGCTGGGCGAGAACCTGATCAAGGCGACCTCGCCGCACGAGGCGCTCGGCATCCTGCTCAAGACCGACGACGTGGCGGTCGTGCTGATCGACGTGGTGATGCCGCAGCTCGACGGCTTCCAGCTCGCCACCATGATCCGCGAGCATCCGCGCTTCCAGAAGCTTGCCATCATCTTCGTCTCGGCCATCCAGGTCGGCGAGATGGACCATCTGCGGGGCTATGAGATCGGCGCCGTCGACTACGTGTCGGTGCCGGTCGTGCCCAAGGTGCTGCGCGCCAAGGTACGCGTGTTCGTCGATCTCTATCGCAAGACCCGCCAGCTCGAGGTGCTGAACAGCGAGCTGGAGGCGCGCGTCGCCGCCCGCACCGCCGAGCTGGAGGCGCAGACCGAGCGCCTGCGCCAGAGCGAGGAGCGCCGCTCCATCGCGCTGTCGGCCGGCGACATGGGTTCGTGGGAGGTCGACCTGGCGACGGATCACCTCGAATGGGATGACGGCCCGTATCGGATTTTCGGCGTCGATCCCGCGCATTTCGAGCCCACGGTCGAGCGTATCGAAGCGATGATGCATCCCGACGATCGCGAGAAGAACGCTCTCGCCGCCATCGTCGATTCGGGCGAGTCGCGCTTCCAGGTCGAATTCCGGATCGTGCGGCCGAGCGGCGAGGTCCGCTGGTGCTACGGCGCCGGCATCATCACGCGCGACGCCGACGGCAAACCCGTGCGCATGAACGGCGTCACCGTCGACATCACTGATCGCAAGCGGGCCGAGGAGCGAT
>Ga0193726_1002786_pt1 | contig 11530 bp, 15 predicted proteins | sample H2c1metaG_FD_144928 | JGI IMG/M metagenome (GOLD analysis project Ga0193726, IMG submission 144928) | Soil microbial communities from a riparian zone of the East river system, Colorado, United States - H2c1 | ecosystem: Environmental > Terrestrial > Soil > Riparian zone | place: USA: East River... | reverse complement strand
CGTCTGCCCGGCGGCGAACAGGGAAAGCGTCGGCGTGTTCATGGACGCCTGCTGCCACTCTGGCAGGTAGCGCGTCGTGTTGCGCTCCCCTGGCAACGGGTAAACCGATACTTCTACGGTGCCTTTCTCAAGATCCGCTGCGAGGGTCGCGGGAACCGGCCAGCCTGCGAATACTCGAGCGTCCACTCCGCCCACAGAAGGCTGAGAGGTGCCGTTCGGATAGATCAGGCCATTGATGAACGCCGCCAGCGTTGAGGTGACATCCGCAACGTCGGCCATGATCTAAGTTTCCAGGCGCGTACAGGTCAACGCGTGACCGAGCGAATTCCAGTACGGGGAATCCACCTGGTATCGCGCAGAAAGATCATCGGTGATGATGTCCCTGGTCTGCACTGCCCCAAGCGCCAGGGCGCCCAAAGGGATGAAGATGCGCCAGGTCGTTTTGGCGGCATCTGCCGGCAGCATCGCCTCCGGCTTACCGCTTGGACGTTTGAACTGAATGGAGGCTGGAATATTCTCGGCGATGCATTCCTCTTTCACAGAGGACTCGCCGCTATATTCGCTTAAGCCGAGTTCCACGGAGACCGCTGGCCGGCTGATCCTGAGCGTCCTTGGATAGATGAACGACATCAGACATACATCCGCGCCGCGTAAGGCTGAATGGCCTGCTTGACATCCTCGCTTAAAACCGAGGCGGTGAAGAATTCAAGCGAGGTATCTCCGGCTTGTGCTTTCTTGACGCTGCCCATACCGGGAGTCGCGGCCATCGCGACGATAAGCGCCGCGCAGGCTTCCTTTATCGGGCCCGGGAGCGCGGAAGCTGGAAAGCCAGCCACGTATCGAATCTTCACTTCCGAGTAGTAGGCCAGCATGATCCCAGCGGGAATCCACAATTGGCCCGTACCAGGATCCCATGCTGTTGGATAGGTCGCCTGGAACAATTCCCACACCGGGGGCCCGCCGAACTTCGAAACCGCCGCCAGTAGATTGAACTGCTCCATGTTGTAGTTGGCGCCATCGCCGCGCCGGCCGTAGGCGTAACGCCCTACTCCGGAGAGGACATTCGTCACCGGCGTGCGCATGAGATTAGTCAGCGGCCGGTCCGCCGGCATATAGCGCTGTTCTTCGATGACCAAACCGTAATCTGCCGTGGCCTGGTCAGCGTGGGCATTCAACACTGTCTGAAATGTTACCGTCACCGGTAAGGTTCCGGGCTGCGAGGTAGTTGCGATGACGCAGGCCTCAACGCTCCCGGGCACGGCGCGATCCAGGACGACCACATCCCCGACTTGCAGGATGCGGGCACCGTTGCCTAAATTCGCGGGAACATTACTCCCCGCAGAGATGGCCCCGTTGAGTTTGAAACTTCCCAGCGGCTGCAGGGCAGACATATACGCAGGGGCTCCGCTGGAGTCCGGCAGCCATACAAGGCCTTCCGGACGTTTCAAATAGGCATCGATCATGGCCGATGCCTGAATAACTTGATTCGAGTTCGCAGTTCCGACGCCGTAAACAGCTAGGTCGGTGCCGGAGAGGTAACTCGACGGCATTTAGTTCAAGACGGCGAGAAGCGATGCGTAAGTCGTCGTTCCGGTGAACGTGCAGCTGTATGCGCCCGCCGGCAGATACACCGGTGACACAACGCCGGCCGCAGCAACAGTAGTCGCAGCGGAGAACGCCTGCGTCGACGTGTTGTCGGGATTCGCTATGAGCAGCGAGAACGCCGATGCATTCCCCGAGACCACCAGCGCTGCGATGCCGCCAGGCCATTGCACAGTGCCCTGATTGGCGCCGTTGACCACCAGTTTCGCTGAGAAAGGGCTCACGCGGCTACTCCTGTGATGATCGGCGAACTTTTTGCGAGCTTGCGCGCGACCATATACATGGCGATTCCTGTATCTACGTCTGCCACGCCATCGCGAAAACGCACCGTGAACATCTTCGGCGCCCTGGTTTTCTCATCGACCCAATTGCTGTTCTCGGGGTGATGCGTACCGGGAGACACGAAGACCGTGCCGGCGCCGTGCGAGCCGTAGTTGTAGATTTTCAAAGATTCTCCAATGAAAAGGCCGCCCCGCGGCGGCCCTTCCCTTTTCCTACCGCTTAAACGCGGATGACCTGGACGACGGCGTGCGCGTATGAGGCGCCCTTGAAAACAACGCTGTCGAACTTGACACCCACGAACTGGCCGGCCAGGTTTCCGGTCAAACCGAGTTGGAACAGCCGAGGATTCGGGTTGTATTCCTTGCCGGAAATCACGGGAATCTCGACTTCCTTCTCCATAAGGATGGCCGCGAAGTAGCCCTTCAGGCCCGCAGGAGTGGCGCTGAAGCCAAACTGCGCAATCGCCGCGGGACAGGTCGGCATATACGGATCGCCGACGATCGGCAATTTTCCGACCTGTGTCGAAATCGCAGCTACCGTGACGCCAGCCGTTACCTCGACAGAGTCCAAGGTGATGCGTGAAGCCTTGGCTTCCTGGTCGATGTAATCGGCCAGAAGCGGGTTCATATAAATCGCGGTCGGACGCACGACGAATTGCGCGTTCGCCGCCATCGTCGCAACGGCGGTTTTCAATGAATCGATGATGCTGGCGCCAGACGCGCACGTGAACTGCTGGGTGATCTGAGCGAGGCCGCCCATCCACTGCAGGGTGGTCGGAGCCACCAAAGAGGTGTCGGTGCCGGCCCACAACATGGTGGCCCGCAACACTTCGATCGCGTTGACGACATCGTCGATGTCCTTCGCGACAACGGAGGCAAACTGCCCCTGCTGTTCGGTCACGTCCTTATCGAACAAGGACAGGTTGCTCTGCGCGATGGCGGCCTTGATGAAGACCGGGCGCTCAACGCGCGTCGGGCCGCTGCCGCTCGAGCTTAAGCTCCGAGGATCGACTGCTGCAGCCTGCGCGATCGCGGTCTGTTCGAAGTAGCGGTGGGGATGGCCGGTCGCAGGAACTTGGCTCACGCGTTGCAGCGCGATCGAGTTGCGACGAACGACGTCCATGATCTCTTTCTCGAAAATTGGCACCTCGATGGCGCCGGTACCGAGGAAGTCAGCAGCTGCCGACAAGTCCATCAGGTTTGCATTGATACCCATGAAAATTAACTCCTAAATTCGGGGCGAAAAAAAACCGCCTTGTGGCGGTCTCTCGATATGGCTTAGTGACAGATCAGGCGGCGAGCAGCCCTTCCTGACGCATCTTCAGTTTGGCGGCGATGGCTGCCGGACCTTTGATGCCCGCGGCTTCCAGCGTCTTGTCGACGTTGTGCACCGTCAGCTTGTCGGTCTCAGATGCGGTCAGGCCGATCTTGGTCAGCAACGCGGTAACTTCCGGGGTCACCGTCCGACGGGCCGGGGGCTCTGCCTGGGTGAAAGCCTTCGCCTTCAAATCTTTGAGTTCCGTCTGAATGCTGGCCAGGAGATCCTGCGTCGCCTTCAAATCGGCCGCCGCCTTGTCGTCCTTCTCTTTCGCGGCCTTGACTTCTGCCTCGTTCGCCTCGACGCGCGAGTCGCTGAAGTAATCGCTGTCGCGATAGATGTGCGGGACGTGACCTGAGACTGCCGCTGCGCTCATGTGAGCAGCGACGTGGCGCAACATGCGCGCATGGCCCTTGGTCGGATGATCACCAACACCAGCCGCTTCCATGGCGCTCGCGCAGGCATTGCAGGCAGCCACATGGGGCTGAACCTGGTCGATGATCGGACCGGCAAGAGAAGCGCCGCGACCGGCCTTAAGGTCCTTGATTTCTTTCGATTGCGCCTCGACGGTCGTAACAACCGTGGCGACGCTTGCGGTCAACTTATCGATGGCCGCAGCGATATCTTTCAGTTCCATTTCTGACTCCAATTCGGCCTGTGCGGCCAGTGAGGTTGTGCGATAGGCGGCTTTGTCCTTGTAAAGGACGGCAGCGCCGGTGAACACGATCCGATCTACCACCCAGGGGTCGGCATCTTTGTCGGAGATCGCCACCTTGCATTCATAGCTGAATCCAAGTTTCGATTTTTCCTTCTTGATGCGCGCGCATTCCTCGGGGAAATCGTTCGCGTATAGGAAGCCCGCGATATGCAACGCGTTTCCAGAAATTGTTGCTTCGGTGATGAGGCCGATTTTAAAACGGCTGTCATGACCGGAAAAATCTTCAGTGCAGTCGACCCCCATCCCTAAGAGGGAGCCGAGGGCTGCCTCGGCAACGGCCGAGGGTATGAACACGCACTTGCCGGTCGATCCGCCGGGAGGGGCATCGGATGACTCATCGACCCGGGTAAGAATGCCGGTGAAGGGCATCTTGTTGGGATGTTCCTCATCGGGAACAGCGAGCGCCATCGCCTGCATTTCGAAGGTGACGGATTCAAAGTCGTCAATGCCGAGCTCCGCGGCGCGCCGGGAGATATGGCCCTTCCCGGCCAGTCTTTCGCTCGCGCTCAAATCTCGCATTTGATCGATCTGCGCGCGCGCCATTCGTACATGACGGTCGTCATGGATCGGAATGAGCCTGCGATCAGGAACCGCGAACATCTCCGCCGGCAAGGCGTCTCGCCGCTCCTTGCTCAAGGCCACGGATGCGCCCATTCACAAGATCTCGCGCAGATGATCCACCAAAGCACCGAAGTTGCCGCTCAGTCTGCCGCTTGCAGCGACCACCTTGACCTTTAAAGCGCCAGCCGTAGCGGCCAGGTCCGAGACGATCCCCGCGCCGGCATGATCACCAGACATCGCCAACTGCTTGGCGTGAGACTCGAGGATAGTCACGATCGAAGGCGTTTCGACTATTTCAAGCTTTCGCGCCGACTTCGCCATTTACGCGTTCAGCGCAGCAATCACGGTCGTGATATTGGTCTTGTTCGTACCCGCCGGCATGTTGCCGTTGAGGTACGTCAACTGAATAATCAGCATCGCGAGCAGCAAGGATCACCATCGGCGAAAGAAGGGATTTGACGGCCATTGTAGAGGTCTCCTGTTAAAAAACGAAAGGGGCTACCAGCTAACCCAGAGATTGAACGTGCCAGCGGCGACGCTGTTGGCGGCGAGACGCGGCTGAATGTTGACAGTGAACCCGGCCGCCGTCTTGGCGGTCGTGAAAACTGTGTAGTCAAACCCTAAGTCGTAGTCGACGAAGTAATTTCCGTTCGCCGGCAGAGGCGCTCCCGGCAATGTGACGGCAACCGTGACGGTCGCTCCGGCGCCACCAGAACCGTTTGCAACGGCGTATGCCAGGTAGTTTCGCAACCGATCCTGTTGAAGAGGGATCGCGCTGCCTTGCGTGAAGGCGTTGGTGTGAACATCAATCTCTGACATGACTACTCCTTAGATTTGGACTTCGGTTTGCTGGCCTTGCGCGCAGCTGGCAAGTCCGGATCATCAATTTCGCCGGTGCCGCGGGCTGCCTGTTTGGCAATCTCCACGTCGGCACTCGTAAGGTCGCCCCAAATGCCATCCAGCGGCGGCATGTTGTTTCGAGCCCGATACTCATTCGGAGTCGCGGCGTTGTTGGCGTACTCAAGCTCATAGATCTGGGCTTCGGCCAGTTTGTCGTCGCGCTTCAGGCCTAAGAATCTGAATTCGAGCTGCGAGAACCCCAGTTTTCCCTGGATCGTCTCGCGCGTGATGTACGCTGAAATATTCGTGGCTTTCGGGACGACTGCATTATCCCAGTCCATGTCATCGACCACCTCCGCAGTCGAACGATTGACATCATTGGCCACACCCAAACACATCGGGTTGATGCTGAATGAGGTCGCAATTTCTCGAATCAGTAATTCCTGGTAGCCGATGAAAAGCGACTTATCGTCCGTACCGCGCAGCTTGATGACATTCGCTTCCGCACCCACCGGCGTACCGATCAGCGGCGTCTGTCCTTGTCCTTCAATCTCATTGCGCCAGTATTGGCGCATCTGGTTGATGCCGTTCGGGTCCATTCCCTCAAAGACCAGAAGATTCTCAGGCTGAGCATTGCTCGCGAGCTTCCCCGCGTAGTCAGAAACACCGAGTTTGCGATTGATCGCAGCGAAGGCAATTTCGAGCTCGCCCAAGCCAAACGGGTTTTCGGTCGTCGGCTCCTGGCGGATGTATACCAGTTCATCGTTCGAAAACGATTCACCCTGAATCCCGCCGATGTTGCCGTAGCCCAGAGTCTGAAAATACCGCGGATCGGATTTCTTGCCGGTCCAGGCAGCATTGATCTGAATGCTCATGGAGTCGACCGGCCACGCCCACAAGGGTCTGATGGCATCGCCTCCGACCTGGTGCTCGTAACATCCTGCACCGTTGGTACACATATCCTCGATCAGTTGCTCGACAAATGTCCGGAAGCTATCGTCATCGTTCGGCTTGTTTAAGCATTCCGTCGCGATATCGATCTGCTTCTGCAGGGCACTATTGATCTTGACGTCTTTCTTCGGCGCTACCTGCCATTCAAGCGCGGCGATGGGGTCCTTGATGCGGCGCATGGCGCGGCGTGCGTAAGGGGTTTTCCCAAACATGCGAAGATTCGCCGGGGTCGGCTTGATCAGCGGACGCTTGTCGAGGCGCTGCCAGCCGCCGATGTCCATCAAACGGGCGTAGGCGGTGCTATCTCGCTTCGGTTCGTTTCGCTTTCGGCCGCCCCATAGCGACCTTACTTGATCGAATGGCCACATGGTCTAGCGATTCGGCAAAGAACCGAATGCCCAGGAACCTTGGCCGCTCAGTTCATTGAAGGCTCGCGAGAGTCCGTCTACTTGGTCATCGTGAGAGCCATTCGGGAACACTCGCATTTCTCCTACCAATGCGTCATTCCACGGTGCCCGGAGCATGACCACATTGCCTACGTTGACTTGTGCAGCGAGCGGTTCCGCGCGCGTAATTTTGTCCCCGGATTCGGGGCTAGACGTGACTTTGAAACCGGCTAACTGGCGGGTAAGGTAGGCAACTTGAAACTTTCCCGCGGCGCCAGGATCTTGCGGGATGCTTTGCGTGCAAGCTGCGCCATCACGTGAGGCCGCGTTGGTAAGCGCCGCTTCAACCTGATCCGGAGAGCCCTGGACGCGCACCATATCTGCGATGATCCAGCGGCCGTCAGGCATAAGTCCGAGCTTGCCACCGACCGTCCAATCGCCGTCATCCTCAGTGGCGGCAAGATCCCAACCACGAACGAAGCGCGTTCCAATCGGGACCGCCTCATAAATTGAAATCTGGTCAGGTTTGAATATGCCGCCCTCTATCGGGGTAGGCTCTTGCTGATACTGACCTGAGAACGTATACGGAGCCGCTTCGCGCATGCGAAGCAGGTCCTCGACCGTGTGCTTTTCCTTCCAAAGCGCGCTGCCATCATCCTGAAGCGTCTTCAGGCAGACATGCTCCCACTTCTCGCCGTTGCCGCCGTCAAGCAGCCAGCCTGATAAATCCTTTTCGTTCAACCGCTGCATGATCACGATGATCGGCGTGTGGCGGGAATTCTTGCGACTCTCGACCGTGTCTTGAAAGCGATCGATTACTTTCTGACGCGGTATTTCCTGGCTTCCCTCGCCGGCTTTGTGCGGATCATCGATGATGATCGCTCCGCCGAACCCTGGTCTTTCTTTACCAGCTCCAAAGCCGGTGATGGTGCCGGCGGCAGTGGTTGCGTAAACCACGCCACCTCCTGTCGTTTTCCAATGATCCCTGGCTGAACTGTCATCGCGGACTTTGACGCCGGGAAAAATCTCCTGGTAAGCCTCGTGAAGGATCATTTCCCGCGCTTGAAACGCGTTATTTGCCGCTAATTCTGCGGCGTAACTCGTATGAATGAATTCGGCATCTGGATTATTGCCAAGCGCGAATCCAATGAAATTTATAACCGCCAGTTCTGTTTTAGAATAGCGAGGCGCAACGTTGATAATCAGCCGCTGACACTCGCCGCGATATACGCGCATTAACGCATCGCAGATCATCTTGTGGTGCGGCCCTCTTAGCCACTGAAAGCCACGGCGTTGTAGGAACATCCACCGCGAGAAGAAATACAAATCCTCTCGCGCTAGCGCTGCCGCGACGGCGCGCTGCTTGGCGTCAAACTGCGGCACTACCCTAGACGGCGTCTGACAGTTCTTTGATCAGCGCTCGCATTTCTTTGATAGGCACGGACAATTGGGGGGCTGCTAGAGGCTGGCCATTTGGCCCGGTCAGCTCGTGCCTGTCTTTGAATATGCCAAGGTGGCGTCCGAGTTGTTCGGTGCCCTTCAGAACGCCATTGGAATCGAAAGTGTAAGCATTCGCCAACGTGCCGTCGGACTTCTTAGTAAGGATCGGTTGCCCCTTGCGGTCAACCACGGGCTCTGTTTGCCGGCAGCGCTCAATCGTCTCTTTGATCACGCACAAGACGTAATCCTGGTCAATCTCGGTCCGCTTTCCTCGGGCATCCATGCGCTCCTTGATCTTTGCCGCAACAGCCGGATTCTTCATCAACCTAGAACCGGTGACGTGGGCGTTACCCTCCGAGTACCCGGCGCGCATCGCTGCCTGGCGGGCGTTCAAATCCTTGAGATATTCCTCAACGAACAGCAGGATTTTCGCGCTTAAGACTTTCATCGAACCTTCAATTTCAATTGACCGACCTTCACTTCGCCGTCGCTCGCCTGCATATTGCAGTTGACGACGTAATCCTGACCCGCAGTCGCTCCGCTAACGTCCAGGAACACTCCGGCTATCTGGCCGACGAGAGAGGTCGCGCCAATCGCTACGCCGGCCGGAACGATCCAGGGGGCTGAGACAACCGTTTCAGCGAGCGAGGTGTTATCGATCGGCTCGCAGGTCCATACCACGCTGCCATCGCTCACCGTCGCTCCAACCACATTCGGCCACAGTGGTTCGAAGGATCCTGATTCACCTGCGATTGAGCAGACGAACTGGTACCCGGTTGGAACCTTGGGGCGGATCGTAAAGCCGAGCGCCACCATGGCGCCTCGAGTCCATTCATTCTGCAACCACTGCGTCCAGTCGATACCGAAGGTGTTCTTCTCTCCCACGCGCATGAAGAATTCGGCGTATGGAAGCGGGCCTGTCTGCATCGGGAACCTCTGAAGAACCGATGTGATAACGCGCTGCTGGTGAGGCGCGATCACCAAATAATGCGGTCGACCGGTCAGCAGTGCCCCGAGAGGCAGCGATACGTGCGCGGTCTGCGGCGCCCACCAAATTCCGGGCCATTGGCCTTGAGCGCTTAGCTGATTGACGTAGCTGAACGGCGGCGGGTTGTTGATGACCGGCGGTGTAAAGACCCCGGCAAACGCCTTTTGAGCGCTCCAACTGACATCCGGCCATGCGCGAGCCTGTCGCGAGAGCGGCGGCGGCGCGTTCGGCGCGATGCTGCCAGCGGTCGGTCGCGCACTTTGAGTGGGCCAGCTATCCGGACTCCATGTCGCTCGAATCGCGACCTGTCCCGCGATCGAACTCGGGTTCGGGGCCGACACCGAAGGCGGCGTAATCTTCTGCGCGCTCTGCGCCGGCCATACCAGATCCGCCCAGTTCGAGCGAACTACATGCTGCGGCTGCGGAACCGGCACTTGAACCGGCGGCGGGATGATGCCCGAGACATCTAATACGCTCTGCGCCGGCCATACGAGTTCGGCCCAAGCGCCGCGGATGGCGTATTGAACGGCCTGCGGTACGCCCGGAGGCTGCTGACCAGTCGGTAGCGCGAGCGCCGCTACGGAATCGACAGTACTTTGAGAGCCCCAGTTATCCTGCGGCCAGCTCGAGCGAATCGAATCGCCAACGTAAATCGATGCCGGTGGCGGCTGCTGACCATATGTGAAGGTCAGCGTGACAACCGGGTTATAGGCTGCCTGCGCGTTCCAGGTCGGATCTACCCACGTCTGCCTGATCGCATAGAGTCCGGCAAGCGATACCGGTACCGGATTGCTGATGGCCGGCGGCGGCGCAAAAAGGGCCGTGAGTCGCGTGAGCGACTGCGCATCCCAGGTGGGATACGGATAGTCCGCCAGATCCGGCGCGGTCATGAACCCTGACGGTTCATCTCCCGGGTAGCCTTGAACGAGATTGCTTGAGGCGCGCTGCGCACCCCAAGTCTGCGGAGTCCATAGCCCCAACACCGCATTTATAGCTGCGGCCGAAGTCCCCGGCGGATTGCTGATGACCGGAGGTACGATCGGCACATTGAGTGCGCCGCTCGAATACGTAAATCCATACTGATTGCCCTCGCCATAGAAGCGACTGCCGGCAATCTTCGAATAGACCGGAATCTTGCGCGCAAACGGCGGGTCATTAACCACCGCCGGGGGCAATGGCGACAGAATCGCCGCCATCCTTCCTGCGTGCTGGAAGTACGGCGTGTGATCGTAAACAGAAGGCCAGACGGCCAGGATCGCGGTGATTGCCGCAATCGTTCGAACCGGAGGGTTATTTACAATCGATGCTTGCGGAACGACCTTCGGTAGAGGCTGCTGCGGCTGGGGTTGCGGATAATACCAACCGGCCATGAGACATCCTCGTTAGAGCAAAAGACAGACTGAGGCGACCCATAAGAGCCGCCTCAGTCTCATTCCTCAGCCGAGTTCTTGGAACACCAAACCAAAGTTCCAATTAGTCAGCGTGCCAGGAGCCGCCGGGAACACCAGGCCGAACCCTTCCGCAGTCGCCTGCGCAGACTCGATGATGGTCTCGTAGGGCGTCGGCACCCACAGCCAGCCGTTGAGCACGTTGAACGCATCGCCGTAGATCACGGTCTTGGCTCCGGCGCCTTCCGCCGAAGCGTTAGTACCAGAAGTACCCGCAGCGCCCGCAGTGCCGCCGATGATCTTGGAGGCAGGATCGCTGTCCTTCAACTGCACCGGCGCTTGAGAAGTCAGCGTCGGAAAGGTTGCAACCTGGCGGTTCAGCTGCACGCGCTGCTGAGCGGAGGTCGCATTGGCGGCCTGCGAGACAAATGCCCGCAAGAATTCCAACACGACCACTGGAGCCGCCGTCGGCGCTTGAATGAACACCAAGCTCACGGCCTGGTTTGCGACGCTGACATTGGCCGCGGGGATGATGTACTGTCTCGACATTGACAAATCTCCTGTGATGGAAATAAAAGGCATGCCAAGCACGCCCGTTTTGCCCGAACGGGCGAAAAACTGATTAGGGGAAAGCTAAGACGGTCTTAGAAAAAAGACCGTCCGTTCCAGGTTTTGAAGCCATTCCTGGTGAAGATTCTTACTTTGCCGAAGCGCCGCTCGATGCGGCTCGCAAACTCTCCGGTGCTCTTGCCATTGACGAGCACGTTGAAAGCGTACTCACCCTTCGGCGCATCCGGCAAATTCTGGTACTTGTACCCGAGGGCCCAGTGATTGTTGGCCTCATCGATGATGAACAGAGCCGGCGGAGTCGCGACATACGCTTCCGTGATGTGCGTCTGCTCTTTCTTCGGCAGCATGTACGAATGAGCTTGGCGAAGCTCTCGGCGTGCGTTCTCTTGCATTACGAAGCCATCATGGGTTGGAAGCCGTAGTTCATGTGGGGGACGTTTGCGGCCGAGACGCCTGGCGTGTACTTGAATCCAGCGACAATGCTATT
>Ga0193726_1002785_pt1 | contig 11531 bp, 10 predicted proteins | sample H2c1metaG_FD_144928 | JGI IMG/M metagenome (GOLD analysis project Ga0193726, IMG submission 144928) | Soil microbial communities from a riparian zone of the East river system, Colorado, United States - H2c1 | ecosystem: Environmental > Terrestrial > Soil > Riparian zone | place: USA: East River... | reverse complement strand
AAGTACGACGTCAACAAGACAGTCGTGGACTCGGCGAACAAGTATCTCGAACGAGAGCTCGCGGAAAGGCCGCCGACCAACGAAAGCTGGTGGCCGGCGTACACGGCGTGGGAATCCTTTGCGGTAAAGGTGCTGACGGAGAACGGACGCAATCAGGATTCGAACATCAACCGGCTCTACACGTACCTCGATCGCATGCCGATCTTCGCGCTCGCGTATCTCCACGACGCCATGATCGCGAAGGGGGAAACGGGCGCGCGGGTCGCGGAGCTGCGCCGCCGGATGGCGAACGCGATTCTGCCTGAGGCGGGCAGCGTGCACGTCGAGGAGCTGAGCGATCCGTACCTGCTCTGGTTCTGGAACTCGAACATCCGATCGACGTCGGTCGTGCTCGACTCTCTGGCACACGCCCCTTCAACAAGCTCACGGCAGGCAACCGCGGCGCCCGAGATCACCGGGATGGTCCGATGGTTGATGGCTGCGCGAAAAAATGGACGGTGGGGCAACACGCACGAGAACGCGTGGGCCATGGAGTCGCTCGTCGATTACTACCGCAAGTACGAGAGCCAGGTGCCGGACTTCACGGCGCTGGTGAAACTGGGCACAGACGATCTCGTGCGCCAGACGTTCAAGGGACGATCGACTCAGGTGACGATGAAGGACGTGCCGATGGCGCAGCTGTCTGTTGGCGCGCCGGCTGGGTCTTCTCGTGATCTCGTCGTGACGCGGAACGGCCCGGGCAACCTGTTCTACGCCGCGCGCCTCACGTACGCGCCGGACGTCGCGACGCTGGCCGCGCGCGACGATGGATTCCACGTGCAACGGCAATACGCGCCGCTCGTGGATGGCAAACCTGGCGCCGTGGGGACGACGTTCAACGCGGGCGATCTCGTCCGCGTCACGCTGACGTTCGATCTGCCGAAAGAACGCCGCTACGTGGCCGTCACCGATCCGGTGCCGGCCGGCTTCGAGCCGGTCGAGTCGTGGTTCGCGACGACCGCGCGCGACGTGGTCAAGACCGGGGACGAAGACAGCGGCAACGTCAGCTGGCAGGACTGGTGGCGCCGCGGCACGTTCGATCACGTCGAACGGCACGACGACAAGGTGCTGCTGTTCGCCACGCGCCTCAGCGAGGGGCATCACGAGTTCTCGTACGTCGTCCGCGCGACGACGTCGGGATCGTTCGTGACGGCGCCGGCGCGGGTGGAGGCGATGTACGAGCCGGAGATCTTCGGGCGCACGGCGACGGCGAACGTCGAGGTCAGGAAATGACGCGCCGCCGTCCTGGATGGCTCGCCGGTACCGCCGCGGCCATCGGCATCGGGGTGGCCGCGGCGCTCGTGTGGCTGCGCATCGGGCCGCTGCCTGATGGGGTGCTCGACTTCGGCAACGCGGAATCGACGGTCATCGTCGATCGAAACGGCGAGGTGCTGTACGAAGCGCGGGCCGACGGTGGAGCGCGGACGAGTCTGCTGCGCGCCGACGCGCTGCCGGCGACGCTGGTCGCGGCGACCATCGCCGCCGAGGATCGCCGGTTCTGGTCGCACCACGGCGTGGATCCGCTGGCGACCGGCCGGGCCATCGGGCGCAACGTCCGGCGTCGCTACTTCTCCGAGGGCGGATCCACGATCACGCAGCAGGTCGCGAAGCTGCTGCTGGCGCGCGGGACCGGCGCGCCGCCGGCGGCGCGCGGCCTGCGCGTGAAAGTGCGCGAAGCGGTGCTCGCGCTTCGGCTCGAGCATCGGTTCGACAAGCGCGCGATCATGGCGCTGTACCTGAACCTCGCGCCGTACGGGAATCAGCTGGTGGGCGCCGAACGGGCGAGCCACGCCTATTTCGGGTGCGACGCGGCGCTGCTCACGCCGGCGCAGGCGGCGTTTCTTGCCGCGCTCCCTCAACGGCCGACGCGTTTCAATCCGTACCGCGATCCGGAGCGCGTCCGCCCGCGGCAGCGCTACGTCATCGATCGGATGCAGGCGTCGGGCGCGTTGACGCCGGACGCCGCGCGCGAGGCGCTCGCCGAGCGCATGGCGCTGCGCCACGATCCGCCGGTGTTCCTGGCGCCGCATTTCGTGCAGCGCGTCATCGGTGGAGCCGGTGGACTCGGGCGTCAGCCCGACCGCGGAACGCGCATCGTCACGACTACGCTGGACGCGGAACTCCAGCGCGAGGTCACCGGCATCATCCGGAGTCAGCGCGCGACGCTCGACCGCTACGGCGCGCACAACGTCGCGGCCGTCGTCCTCGACAACGTCACCGGCGAGTGGCTCGCGTGGGAAGGATCGGGGGATTACAACGACGCCGCGCACGGCGGCGCGATCGACGGCGTCGTGACGCCGCGGCAACCGGGATCGGCGCTGAAGCCGTTCACGTACGCGCTGGCGTTCGAGGAAGGAGAGACGCCCGCGACCGTGCTCCCCGACATCCCGTCCTTCTTTCCGACGGCGCAGCCCGGTGTGCTGTACAGCCCGCGCAACTACGACGGGCAGTTCCGCGGTCCGCTGCTCGCCCGGCGCGCGCTTGCGGGATCCGAAAACGTGCCGGCCGTCGCGATGGCGTCGCGCGTCGGCGTGCCGAATCTGCTCAGGTTTCTGCGGAGCAACGGGTTCACGACGTTCGACAAGACGGCGGCCTACTACGGCCTGGGCGTGACGCTCGGTGATGCCGAGGTCCGCCTCGACGAGCTGGTCGCTGCGTATTCGAGCTTCGCGCGCGGTGGCGTCTATCTCGCCCCGACGATGGTTCGGACCGCCGACCGCGCCGTCCGCCTTCGCCAAGGCGACGGCGAGGCGGGCGGCGAGAGGATCATGGCCGCCCGTACCGCGTTCTGGATCAGCGACATCCTCGACGACGATGACGCGCGGGCGTTTGCATTCGGACGCGGCGGCAGCCTCGAGTTCCCGTTCGAGGTGGCCGCGAAGACGGGCACGTCGCAGGCGTATCGCGACAACTGGGCGATCGGGTACACCCGCGCGGTGACGGTCGGCGTCTGGGTCGGAAATTTCGATCGCACGCCGCTGGTGAATTCGTCCGGCGTCACGGGCGCCGGACCGATCTTCCACGCGATCATGCTGGCCGCCGAGCAGCGCGTCGCCGGCGGGCTGCCGCAGCTGGGCGAGCCGCCGACCGAGGCGCGCGCCGACGCCGTCGAGCGGCGCGCCATCTGCGCGCTGTCGGGGATGCCGGCGGGGCCGTGGTGTCCGGCGCAGGTGGACGAATGGATGCCGGGCGCGGCGGACGGCGCCGTGTGCTCCTGGCACACGGGTCCGGGCGCCGTCCGCTGGCCGCCCGAGTATCGTCATTGGGCGCAGTCGCAGCGCTTACTGGCGAGTGATCTCCCGAAAAAGGGGCCGTACCCCTTTTCTGCGCTCGCCGTGATCAATCCGCCGCCCGGCGCGGTCTACCTCATCGACCCCACGCTGCGCCCCGCGTTCCAGACGCTCGCCCTCCGCGCGTCCACGCCGGATCGCGGACGGATCGAGTGGCGCGTCGACGGCGAGCGCGTCGGCAGCTGCGACGCGGACGCCGCGATCGACTGGCCGCTCGTTCCGGGCGCGCACACCGTCAGCGCGCGCGACGCGCTCGGCCATCAGGCCGACTCATTGATCCTCGTGAAGTAATCGACTAACATTTCACGATCTCACCACGATGAAAATCCACGAGTATCAAGGCAAAGCCATCCTCGCGCGCCACGGCGTCCCCGTGCCGCGCGGCGAAGTCGCATTCAACGCGGTTGAAGCCGGCGAGATCGCCCGCCGCCTCGGCGGCTCGATCGTCGTCGTCAAAGCGCAGATTCACGCCGGGGGCCGCGGCAAAGGCGGCGGCGTGAAGCTCGCTCGATCCGCAGACGAGGCGGAAACGCTCGCAAGCGCCATGATCGGCATGACGCTCATCACGCATCAGACCGGCCCAGAAGGACGCGTCGTCTCGCGCGTGCTCATCGAGGAAGGGCTGCAGATGACGCGCGAGCTATACCTCAGCCTCGTGCTCGACCGCGCCTCCGGCAAGCCTGTGATGATGGCCAGTGCCGCCGGCGGCATGGACATCGAGGAAGTCGCCGCGTCGACGCCGGAGAAGATCATCAAGGTCTACATCGAGCCGGGCGTCGGCCTCGTGCCGTTCGAAGCGCGCCAGCTCGGGTTCGCGATCGGCCTGGACGGCCCGCAGGTCACCAAGTTCGTGAAGCTCGCGACCGCGCTCTACGACGCGTTCGTGTCCACTGACGCGTCACTCGTCGAGATCAACCCGCTCGTCGTCACGGCGACCGGCGATCTGCTCGCGCTCGACGCGAAAATGACCTTCGACGACAACGCGATGTACCGGCACCCCGACATCCGCGATCTGCGCGACCTCGGCGAAGAGGATCCGCTCGAAGTCGAAGCGTCGAAGTTCTCGCTCAATTACATTCACCTCGACGGCACGATCGGCTGCATGGTCAACGGCGCCGGCCTCGCGATGGCGACGATGGACATCATCAAGCTGGCGGGAGGCGAACCGGCGAACTTCCTCGACGTCGGCGGCGGCGCGAACGCGGAGCAGATCAGGAACGCATTCCGCCTGCTGATGTCGGACAAGAACGTCAAGGCCGTGCTCATCAACATTTTCGGCGGCATCCTGCGCTGCGACGTGCTGGCGCAGGGCGTGATCGCCGCGGTCAAGGAGCTCGGCGTCCCGGTGCCGATCGTGATTCGCATGGAAGGCACCAACGTCGAGGAAGGCAAGCGCCTGTTGCGCGAGAGCGGCATGAACTTCACGACCGCCGACGCGATGGACGAAGCCGCACAGAAAGTCGTGGAGCTCGCCGGTTAATGTCCATCCTCATCGACAAGAAGACGCGGCTGATTGTGCAGGGCCTCACCGGCCGTGAAGGGACGTTTCACGCCAAGCAGGCGGCCGCCTACGGCACCACCGTCGTCGGCGGCGTCACGCCAGGCAAGGGCGGCATGACGCACGAAGGATGGCCGGTGTTCGACACCGTGCACGACGCGGTGAAGGAGACGGGCGCGAACGCGTCCGTCATCTTCGTCCCGCCGCCGTTCGCGGCGGACGCCGTGATGGAGGCTGCCGACGCCGGACTCGCGCTCGTCGTCTGCATCACTGAAGGCATCCCGACGCTGGACATGATGCGCGCGATGACGTTCCTCAAGGGACGGCAGACGCGCCTGATCGGTCCGAACTGTCCGGGGCTCATCTCGCCGGGCAAGGCGAAGGCGGGCATCATTCCGGGCAACATCGCCAAGGAAGGGCGCATCGGGATCGTGTCCAAGAGCGGGACGCTCACCTACGAGGCGATTCACCAGCTCACGCTGCTGGGTCTCGGGCAAAGCACCTGCATCGGCATCGGCGGCGATCCGCTGATCGGGACGTCGCACATCGACGCGCTGAAGCTGTTCGAAGGCGATCCCGACACGGACGCCGTCGTGATGATCGGCGAGATCGGCGGCAGCGCGGAGGAAGAGGCGGCCGTGTGGATCAAGCAGCACGTGACGAAGCCGGTCGTCGCCTTCATCGCGGGCCAGACGGCGCCGCCCGGACGCCGGATGGGGCACGCGGGCGCGATCATCGCCGGTGGGAAAGGCACCGCCGCCGAGAAGATGGCGGCGCTGACTGCGGCGGGCGTCACCGTCGTGAAGAGTCCGGCGGACATGGGCTCGGCGATACAGCAATTGCTGGGCGTTTAGCGACGATCGATACGCAGAAGAGATACGTCCAATAAGCGGCGCGCATTCGAGCGCCGCGTGTCGCGCCCCGCGCGCCGCACCTCGCACCCCATCTGATATACTCTTTCAGTTCTCCCTAGCGGCGTGAACACGCCGACAACTCCTTTTTCTTATTCGTGTTGCAAGAAGGACCTCGTTAAACATGTCACCGACAGACCTTGCCGTTCAGGAACAGCAAGCCCCGTCCGGCGCGCAGCGCGTCGTGAACGATTTCAGCATCCAGGTCGCCACCGTCAACGGCTCGGGCAGCCAGACGGCCAACATGGTGCTGCTGCGGTCCATCCTGCTGATGGGCGTGCCGGTGTCCGGCAAGAATATGTTCCCGTCGAACATTGCCGGGCTGCCGACGTGGTACACGATTCGCGCGAGCAAGCGCGGCTACATTGCGCGCAAGAAGGAAGTCGATTTCCTCGTCGCCATGAACGCGGAGACGGCGAAGGAAGACGTCCTCACCCTCGAGCCGGGCTCGGCCGTCGTCTACGACGAGCCGCTGAAGCTCAACGCGCTCCGCAGCGACCTCGTGTTTTATCCGGTGCCGTTCGACGCGCTGGTCAAGCCGGTGTGCCCCGACGCGAAGCTGCGCCGCCTCGTCAAGAACATGATCTACCCGGGCATTCTCGCAAAGCTGCTCGGCATCGATCTCGCGCTGATGGAGAAGGCGCTCGGCAAGCAGCTCGGCAAGAAAGCCAAGGCCGTCGTCCTGAACGCCGCCGCACTGAAGGCCGGCTTCGACTACGCCGAGACGACGTTCAAGAAGCAGGATCCGTACTTCCTCGAGCCGATGAACGAAACGGCCGGCAAGATCCTGATCGAAGGCAACGCCGCCGCCGCGATCGGCTGCATGATGGCCGGCGTCACCGTCGTCGCGTGGTATCCGATCACGCCGTCGTCCTCGCTGTGCGAGTCGCTGATCTCGTACATGAAGAAGTACCGCGTGGACAAGGAGACCGGGAAAGCGACGTTTGCGATCGTGCAGGCGGAAGACGAGATCGCGTCGCTCGGCATGGTGATTGGCGCGAGCTGGGCGGGCGCGCGGTCGATGACCGCGACGGCGGGCCCGGGCATCTCGCTGATGGGCGAGTTCGCGGGCCTCGCGTACTACGCGGAAACGCCGGCGGTGATCTTCGACGTCCAGCGCGTCGGCCCCTCGACGGGCCTGCCGACGCGCACGGCGCAGGGCGACCTGGTGCAGGCCGCGTTCCTCTCGCACGGCGACACCAAGCACCTCATGCTGATTCCGTGCTCGGTCGAAGAGTGCTACACGATGGCGCAGGACGCGTTCGACATCGCCGAGCAGTTCCAGACGCCGGTCTTCGTCATGATGGACCTCGACCTCGGCATGAACAACTGGATGGCCGACAGCTTCACGTATCCGACCGGCCCCGTCAATCGCGGCAAGCTGCTGACGGCGGAGAAGTTGAAGGAGCTCGGCGAGTGGGGCCGCTACAAGGACGTGGACGGCGACGGCATCGCGTACCGGACGATTCCGGGCGACGGCCTGCCGCCGTACTTCACGCGCGGCTCCGGCCACAACGCCAAGGGACAGTACAGCGAGCGTCCGGACGACTACGTCGAGAACATGGATCGGCTGACCCGGAAGTTCGAGACGGCGCGCAGCGCCGTGCCGAAGCCGGTCGTGCAGGCCAATCCGAAGGCCAAGGTCGGCTTCGTGGGCTACGGCACGTCGCACTTCGCGATCGAAGAGAGCCGCGACCAGCTCCGCGAGGAAACGAAGGTCGAGACGTCGTACTTCCGGGTGCGCGCGTATCCGTTCAACGAGCAGCTCGCGGCGTTCGTCGACGCGCACGAGCGCGTCTACGTGATCGAGCAGAACCGCGACGCGCAGCTGCTGCAGCTGATGAAGCTCGAGCTGGCGCCCGACCGGCAGAAGAAACTGCGCAGCGTCCTGCACTACAACGGGCTCCCGATCGACGCCCGCAGCATCACCGACGATGTGCTGACGCAGGAAGGGTTCCAGGTGGCGAAGAAAACTGTCCGCACGGCGGGATCGTCGGCGGGTATGACGGGGGGCGAGTAGTTCCATGGCGACACCAGCAGCACCACTCAAGGTCAACCGGATCGGTCTCGAGCCGCAGATCTACAAGGGCGGCAAGACGACGCTCTGCGCCGGCTGCGGCCATAACGCGATCTCCGAGCGCATCATCGACGCGTTCTACGAGATGGGCATCGACCCCAAGGGGGTCATCAAGCTGTCGGGCATCGGCTGCTCGAGCAAGAGCCCCGCGTATTTCCTCGGCGGGTCGCACGGCTTCAACGCCGTCCACGGCCGCATGCCGTCGGTCGGCACGGGCGCGATGCTCGCGAATCACAAGCTGATCGCCATCGGCGTCAGCGGCGACGGCGACACGGGCGCGATCGGGATCGGCCAGTTCGTGCACCTGATGCGGCGCAACCTGCCGATCATCTACATCATCGAGGACAACGGCTGCTACGGCCTGACCAAGGGTCAGTTCTCGCCGACCGCGGACCTCGGGTCCAAACTCAAGACGGGCGTGGTGAACGACCTGCCGCCGATCGACACGTGCGCGCTCGCCATCGAGCTCGGCGCGACGTTCGTCGGCCGCTCGTTCTCCGGCGACAAGAAGCAGCTGCTCTCGCTGCTCAAGGCGGCGCTCTCGCACCGCGGCACGGTCATGCTCGACGTCATCTCGCCGTGCGTCACGTTCAACGACCACGAAGGGTCGACGAAGAGCTACGCCTATGCGAAGGACCACGACGATCCGGTCGAGGACATCACGTTCGTGCCGTTCTTCGAGGACATCGCGGTGGACTACGAACCCGGATCGTCGCAGGAAGTGACGATGCACGACGGGTCGAAGCTGCTGTTGAAGAAGCTCGAAGAAGACTACGATCCGACCGACAAGATCAACGCGATGCGGCGGCTGCACGAGACCGCGCGGCGCGGCGAGTTCGCGACCGGCCTGATCTACATCGAACCCGACCGCGACGATTTCCTCACGCAGCTGAACGTCGTCGACGAGCCGCTCGCGACGCTGCCGTTGAGCCGGGTGCGTCCGGGTCCGGAAGCGCTCGAGGAGATCATGGAGGGCCTCAGATAGGCCAATCGGGTAATCCAGTAATTGGGTAATCGGGGTAACTCCCAATCCAATTACCCGATTATCCAATTACCCGATCCTCACCCCTGTGTCTTGTCTGCGTTAGCCCCCTCTTCGTCCTGCGCCGTGGCGACCGGATCGTCGGGCAAGCCGTTTTCGTCGATGCCGTCCCCTGAAGGATTGCCGTAGCCCGCCTCGTTCGGAAAATCAGTCTCTACCGACCCCTTGCGTGCGTCCGGATCGTCCTGCTGCTTCGTGGCCATCGGTGTCACGGTCGCCTCCTGGCTCGCCTGTGGCTGAGTTAGGGCCTGCTATAATCGCCGGATGGCTGAGCGGACGTTGGCGATTATCAAGCCCGATGCGGTGGAACGGCGCCAGGTTGGCGCCATCATCCAGCGCATCGAGCAAGCGGGATTCCAGATTCGTGCCATGCGGCACATCCATTTGTCGAAGGCGGAGGCCGAGGGTTTCTACGCCGTCCATCGGGAGCGTCCATTTTTTGCCAGTCTGACGCAATTCATGTCGTCAGGGCCTGCAGTCGTCCTCGTGCTCGAGGCGGCGGACGCGATCAAGAAATGGCGGACCCTCATGGGCGCGACCGACCCCGCTAAGGCCGACGCCGGGACGCTGCGCAAGGAGTTCGCCGAGTCGATCGAGCGTAATGCGACGCACGGATCCGACGCCCCGGAGACGGCGGCGTACGAAATCGGATACTTCTTCGCGGGTGTCGATCTCGTTTAGCGGGGCCTATTCACCACAAAGCACACAAAGGTCGATCGGCCGTCGAAATGGGAAAGCTGCTCGTCCTGATCGGCCTCGTGATCGCCGGCATCGGGCTCGCGATGATGCTCGGCGTGCCGTTTGGCCGGCTGCCGGGCGACATCGTCATCCGGCGCGGCAACGTGTCGTTCTATTTTCCGTTGGTCACATCGATCGTTTTGAGTATCCTTCTCACTCTGATCCTGTCGTTCTTCAGACGTTGACGTTGACGAAGCGGACAGTCGCCCTGAGCCAAAGCCGAGCGGCGTAAGCCGCGAAGGCACAGGTGGCGGGGGTGGGGCCCCGGCGCACATAAGAGCATGTCAATCAAAGCAGACCACTGGATCCGCAAGATGGCGCGCGAGCACCAGATGATCGACCCGTTCGTCGACGAGCAGGTGCGGGACGGCGTCATTTCGTACGGCGTGTCGTCGTACGGCTACGACGTCCGCGTCGGCAACGAGTTCAAGGTGTTCACCAACGTCTACAACACCGTCGTCGATCCGAAGCACTTCGACCCGAAGTCGTTCGTCGACATCACGGCGGACGAGTGCATCATTCCGCCCAACTCGTTCGCGCTCGCGAGCACGATCGAGTACTTCCGCATCCCGCGCGACATCCTGACGGTCTGCCTCGGCAAGTCCACGTACGCCCGCTGCGGGATCATCGTGAACGTCACGCCGTTCGAGCCGGAGTGGGAAGGGCACGTGACGATCGAGATCTCGAACACCACGCCGCTGCCGGCGAAGATCTACGCCAACGAAGGCATCGCGCAGGTGCTCTTCTTCCAGAGCGACGAGCCGTGCGCGCGCTCGTACAAGGACAAGAAGGGGAAGTACCAGGCGCAGCGCGGCGTCACGCTCCCGCGGCTCTGAACCTCCGCGCCCCGCACCCCGCACCCGGTATCCCGCGCCTCGCACATAACTTTTGGTTATAGTCCAGTCAAGATTATTGATTGGACTTCTAGGCCCCGTCTCGACTTCAATCGAGTATGCGGATTGCCTACCAGGGAGAGCTCGGCGCCTTCAGTGAAGCCGCGGCGCGGCTCGTTCATGCCGACGCCGACCTCGTGCCGTACCGGAGCTTCGAGGAGGTCTTTGCCGCCGTCGACGCCGGTCCGGCGAGCTACGGCGTCCTGCCGATCGAGAACTCGATCGGCGGCAGCATCCACCGCAACTACGATCTGCTCGTCGAGCACCATCTCCCGATCGTCGGGGAGGTGGAGCTGCCGGTCGTGCACCATCTGCTCGCGCTGCCGGGCGTCGGGCTGGCCGACCTCAGGCGCGTGTATTCGCATCCGCAGGGGCTCGCGCAGTGCGAGCGATTCCTCCGCACGCTGACCGGCGTCGAGATCGTCGCGACGTACGACACGGCCGGCAGCGCGAAGCTCGTCGCCGACGATCACCTCGTGGACGCCGCGGCGATCGCCTCCGCGCGCGCCGGTGAAGTCTTCGGCCTCGTGCCGCTCGCGTCAGCCATCCAGGATTTCGACGACAACATCACGCGCTTTCTCGTGATCGGCCGCCGGCCGCTCGACCAGGCGCCGGCCGACAAGACGACGATCGCGTTCACGGTGCCGAACGTGCCGGGCGCGCTGTTCAAGGCGCTCAGCGTGTTCGCGCTGCGCGACGTCGACCTGCTCAAGCTGGAATCGCGGCCGATCCCGGGCCGGCCCTGGGAATACCTGTTCTACGCGGAAGTCGCGTCGGCGCGCGACGAGCTCCGCTGTGCGCGCGCGCTCGCGCATCTCGCCGAGTTCGCGCCCATGATGCGCGTGCTTGGCACCTACCCGAGCTGGAAGAGCCGCCAGAAGCTCACCACGAGCGACGTGGCCTCGTCGTGACGGCCTTCGGCTCGAATCCGCTGACCACCGGCGCGCACCGTGCGCCGGCGCGGGCGATGCTCAAGGGCGCGGGCTTCTCCGACGCGGACCTGGCGAAGCCGCTCATCGGCGTCGCCAATACGTGGATCGAAA
>Ga0193726_1002784_pt1 | contig 11531 bp, 8 predicted proteins | sample H2c1metaG_FD_144928 | JGI IMG/M metagenome (GOLD analysis project Ga0193726, IMG submission 144928) | Soil microbial communities from a riparian zone of the East river system, Colorado, United States - H2c1 | ecosystem: Environmental > Terrestrial > Soil > Riparian zone | place: USA: East River... | reverse complement strand
CATGGCTTCGCACCAAGAGATCGAAATCAAGTTTCGTGTTCCCGACATTCGCGCCCTCACCCGCAGCCTGCGGGCGGCGGGGTTTCAATTGGCTACCAAGCGCACGCACGAGAGGAATACGCTTTACGATCTTCCCGGCTCTCCTCTGGGGAAGCGGGGTGAGCTATTGCGCCTTCGCAAGTATGGAACCGGGTGGGTGCTGACCCACAAAGCCAAGGGAACGACGCGGCGCCACAAGTCCCGGGTGGAAACCGAAACCAGGGTCGCGGAGGGCGAAAAAATGGAGTCCATCCTGCACGCCCTGGGTTTTGCCCCGACGTTTCGCTATGAAAAATTCCGCGCCGAGTGGAGCGATGGCAAAGGCCAGGTGGTGGTCGATGAGACCCCGGTTGGGAATTTCGGCGAGATCGAGGGGCCGGAACGATGGATCGACCAAACCGCCCGAAAGCTCAAAATTGAGCCCGCCGACTACATCACGCAGAGCTATAGCGAACTGTTTTTCGATTGGAAAAACAGGAGCGGGAGCCGCGCCATGGAAATGACTTTTCGGGCCATTTCACCCAAAAGAACTAAACACTGAACCTCCGCCTACAGCACCAAACTAACCAACAAGTCGCTCGGATACAGCAACTTCACAGCATGTTACTCTCATTTTGCTCTGGGTTTCTGCTCCCGCCCACACGTGGCAGCGCAGAAAGATAATCTTCGGCGGCTCCTGCGAACTGTGGAAGCTCTCTCGGACCTTGGTCCCGCGATCACGGCCGAACGAGAGTTCCCGCAGACGGCGCGCGCCATCCTGGCTGCCTTGCTGCAAGCAGGCGGTGCGCGTGAAGCTGTGCTCTTCACCTTCAGCGACCGGCCTTCCCTGCTCAGTTCGCTCGCTTCCGACGGCTTTGCGCTCATGCCGGATCCGGCGATCATCCCCCTGCTGCCCAGACATGTTTACGCGCTGACTGCCGCTCGCGGGTCGATTGTTCTGGCGCCGGGATCGTCCGACGCCTATCTCAGCTCCAATGGCAACGTGGCCCCGGAACTTTTTAAGTGCCTTGCTCCGTTGAAGGTCGGCGCGAAACTGGTTGGCATGGCGGCGCTGGGCCGCCGGGAAGGCGACGCCGTCTATGATGGCGAGGAACTCGAGGCGCTCGATCTGCTTTGTCACTACGTCGCGCTGGCCATTCACAATCATTCGCTGACCCAGACCCTGGCGCAACGAGTATCCGACAACCTCAAGCTGATGGGCTCTCTGCATGGCTTTTATGACAACGCGATGGAAGCGTTCGCCAACGCCATCGACGTGAAGCACATCAATATTCATGGGCACTCCTTGCGGGTGGGACGCTACGCAGCGGCGATCGGCGAGGCCATGAGCCTGGATACGCATGAAATCGCGGCCCTTCGTTCCGCCGGTTATTTGCACGACATCGGCAAGGTCGCGGTCGACAAGAGGTTGTTTGGAAAGCCGACCTCGCTCGACGAGGACGAATTCCGCGAGATGGCCGATCACACTCTGGTTGGACATCAGATCGTGAGCGGGGTGCAGTTTCCCTGGCCGAGTATTCCGGAAAGCGTGCGCTCGCACCACGAACGGAGCGATGGATCGGGCTATCCAGACGGACTTCGCATGGACGAGGTCCCCATGGCGGTGCGGATTATCGGGCTGGCAGACACTTTCGATGCCATGAACAGCGAACGTCCCTACCGGGAACGGCTTTCGTTTGGCGGAGTTCTGGCTGAGATCGTTCGCATGACGCCGCTCAAGTTTGATCCCAATGCGGTGCAGGCCTTGCTTCTGCAAGTCCGGCGCGACACCGTGGGCAGCAACCGCACACCCTTCCTGGAAGGCCGTTTGGCGGAGGCCATTGCCGCGACGGACATTGATCACATGGCCGCGGGCCTGCAGCACCGGATGAGCAACGGGCGGCTCTATCTGACGCCCGGCGATCCGGCCGATTGAACCTGCGCTTTCCCCCATGCACCTGCGCAACCCCTGTAATTTGTCCTGCCAGCAACTTTCCCTCTGGTTTGGGTTCATAATTCTGCAGGGCACGGTTCCGCCCAGTCAGGATGCACCTCCAACCCAGGCACCTCGCGCTGTTGGCACTCCCGGCGTTGCTCGGGTGGAGCGTCTTTGCCCCGTTCGCCATGGGCAATAAGAAAGAAAAGAACCACGGCCGTTCTTCCACTCTGCAGATGGATGACCGGCAACGGGCCGTCCATGCTTTAAACCGGCTCACCTTCGGTCCCGGGCCGGGCGACGTGACCCGGGTGCTGACACTCGGTGTGGACAAATGGATCGACCAGCAGCTCCGTCCGGAGAAGATTGACGACGACGCCATGAAGGAACGCCTGGCGCCCTTCCGGACCTTGCGCATGAATACCGGCGAGATTGTGGAGAACTTTCCGCCCCGGCAACGGGTCAAAGCGATCGAAAGTGGCAAACTGTCGGCGCCATCGGATCCGGTCAAGCGGGCAGTGTACGAAGCCCAACGGGTGCGCTTTGAGGAGAAGCGGGAGAAGAAAGAGAAGAAGCAAGCGGCCGCCGGCGCATCGCCTGATTCGAAGCTTGATGACGGCAAGACCGCGGTCGCCACCGACGACGAGCGGAACCGCATGCGCGAGGATCGCTTCCACAACCACGCCCTGGCGGAGGAAATGCTGCGCTTGCCGCCCGATCAAAGGATGAAAGCGGTTTTTCAGATGTCGGCGGCAAACCAGTATGCCTTCAGCAATGCCCTCCGAGGCGACGAGCGGGACCAGTTCCTGGAAGGCATGAGTCCGGAGCAGCGCGAGGCATTCGGCGCGTTGAGCAATCCGGAGCAGGTCGTGGATGAGGAACTCCTCCAGGGCAAACTTCTGCGTGCGGCCGGCAGCAAACGCCAGTTGCAGGAGGTGATGACCGATTTCTGGTTTAACCACTTCAATGTCTTCCTAAATAAGGATGTCGACCGCATTCTCGTCACCAGTTATGAACGCGACGTGATCCGTCCCCATGCCCTCGGTAAGTTTGAAGATCTGCTGGTGGCGACCGCCGCGAGTCCTGCCATGTTGTTCTACCTCGACAACTTCTTGAGCGTGGGACCGAATTCAGATGTCGCCAATGGTGTCGGCAAGCGGGGGACGAACCGCGCGGCCCGGAAGCGGGCCCGGCAGAATGGGCCGGTGAAGCAATCCAAAGGCAAACGCAACGGGCTCAATGAAAATTATGGCCGCGAGCTGATGGAGCTCCACACGCTCGGAGTGAATGGCGGCTACACGCAGAAAGACGTTACCGAAGTCGCTCGCGTTCTCACTGGCTGGACCATCAACCAGCCCAAAGACGGCGCAGCATTCAAATACGATGAGCGGATGCATGAACCCGGGGACAAGATGGTGTTGGGCCACCGCATCAAACCGAACGGCCAGAAGGAAGGCTTGGAGCTGCTGCACCTACTGGCACATCATCCGTCGACCGCAAAATTCATCTGCACCAAGCTGGCGACGCGCTTTGTTTCCGATACTCCTCCGCCCCTGCTGGTTGACCGCATGGCGCAGACATTCCTGAAGAAGGACGGGGACATTCGCGAAGTGCTCAGAACCATGTTGCGCTCTCCGGAGTTTTGGTCGGCGGACGCTTATCGTGCAAAAATGAAGACTCCACTGGAGTTTGTGGTTTCTTCGCTGCGGGCGAGCGGCGCCGAAGTGACGGATGCCCTGCCCGTGGCGCGGCAGCTGCAAACTCTTGGAATGCCTCTCTACGGCATGCAGCCGCCAACCGGCTATTCCATGGAGGCCGGGGCCTGGGTAAATCCGTCGGCGCTGCTGGGACGGCTGAATTTTGCGCTGGCGCTGGCTGCAGGTAAGCTCAAGGGCGTGCAGGTAAGTCCGGAACTTGGGTTGGTCACGGCCGCCGCTGCGGCGGATCCGATGCAAGCCCTGGCGGCGCTCGAGACCAGCCTGCTCAACGGAGATGTATCCCGGCAAACCCACGACACGATCGCGGCGCGACTGGGGGATCCGGCGCATTCCCCAGATGCGGGCGCCATCACCGGATTGCTTTTGGGATCGCCGGAGTTTCAGAAGAGGTAGGAAAGTTGCTTTCAGGAGCTGATTGATGCCCATCAACCGCAGGGTGTTTCTTCGCAACAGCGCGCTCACCGTCGTGGGCACTGCCGCGGTTCCGGCGTTTTTGACTCGCGCCGCGTTTTCCGCCGAGCCGCTCGGCGGCAACAACAAACGGCTGGTGGTGATTTTTCAGCGGGGCGCGGCGGACGGTCTCAACATCGTGGTGCCTCATGGTGAACCGGCGTATTACGCCATGCGTCCCTCCATCAATATTCCCCGCAAAGCTGTGCTCGATCTCGACGGATTTTTCGGACTTCATCCTTCCATGTCCGCTTTGCATCCGCTCTGGAAGCAGCGTCATCTCGCCATTGTCCACGCCGCAGGTTCGCCCGACCCTACCCGGTCTCACTTCGAAGCGCAGGATTTCATGGAATCCGGCACACCGGGAGTGAAGGCCACCTCGGATGGCTGGCTCAACCGAACGCTTCGCGCGCTGCCTGAGGACAAGTCCGCGTTCCGCGGCATCGCGATGGGATCTTCCATGCCGCGGATTCTTTCCGGGATCGAACCGGCGGTGGCGATGAATCACATCGGTGATTTTGGGGTGGTGGGCGGCAACCGGAAAGCCGCGCCCGTCGCCAGCACCTTCGAAGCCATGTACGCGCACTCGGCGGACACAGTTCTACACGGCACCGGGCAAGAGGCATTCGACGCGGTAAAAATGCTGAAGGCGTCCGATCCATCCCGCTACACGCCGGCTGCGGGGGCCGATTATCCGAAGGGCCACTTTGGCGACAGCCTCAAGCAACTGGCCCAGCTCATCAAGGCGAATCTCGGCGTGCAGGTGGCGTTCGCGGACACCGGCGGATGGGACCATCACGTAAACGAAGGCAATACCCAGGGACCGATGGCGAATGCGCTGGAAGACTTTTCGCAAGCGCTGGCCGCGTTCTGGACCGACCTCGGCGGGCTTGCCGAGGATACCATTGTGGTCACCATGTCGGAGTTCGGGCGCACCGCTCGCGAGAACGGCAACCGCGGCACCGACCACGGCCACGCCAATGCGATGTTGGTCATGGGAGGCCCGGTGCAAGGCGGAAAAGTCTACGGCCGCTGGCCGGGGCTCGATCCGTCGCAGCTGTACGAGGGCCGGGATCTGGCAGTGACGACGGATTTCCGGCGCGTCATCGGGGAAGCCGTATACCAACATCTTGGGAACAAGAATCTGGATCAGGTGTTCCCCGGATTTGAGGGCCAGCCGGGACAGTTTTTGAGATATTTGGGATAGGCATTGTCAGGCGGCTGCGGGATGTTTGGGAAAGCGTTGCCGCAGGGTCTTGACGAAAACGGCATCCGCTTTAGAAGAAATCATCTCCAGGGGCGAAAACCCCCGCCACCAGGCAAGCAACAAGGTTGCGAGCAACAGCCCTGCGGTAATGAGCAGGTTCTGCCATGCGTTCAGCCCCCACTGCCCTTGCCAGGCCAACTGCATTGCGGCAGAAAATGGTTTCAGGTAGGGGATGGGCCACTGATATCCGTCAGGTCCACCAGAGCCGGCGAGGTCTTCGATCAGATGCAAATGAAAACTCGCCAGAGCGAGAAAACCAACCTTCCATTTTTGCCGGGCGAGAAGCGCTGCGATCGCGGCCATGGTCAGCGCAAAGACTAGAGTATGCAGCGAATGGTGATAGAGCGAGAACCACAGCAGAGGATGGGTCGAGTTGCGAGTCAATAATTCGGGAACCAACCCCAGTCCATCAAGATCGGGAGCCACCGACGCCAAGCTCACCAGGGCCCGTTCCCTGGGATCCAGGTGGGCGCAGTTCGCGAAGAGCCATCCGCTAAGGAAGTGGGTTACCGGACTCATGGTTTTGCTCTTGGGCCCCGCACCTCTAGACCTCGATCATCACATCGCCATCTTCCATCTTCAGCGGATACAGGGCCACTTTCGCGTTCGGATTGTGTGAAGCCTCGCCGGTCTTGGGATCGAATTGCCATCCATGCCAGGGACAGACGACTTTGTTCCCTTCGATCACGCCCTGTCCGAGCGGACCGCCACGGTGCAGGCAGACGTTGTCCATCGCGGTGATGGAGCCATCCAGGTTGGCAACGCAGATGACTTTGTCGCCGCAGGGAAATTCTTTGGCCTCGCCCGCGGCGGGGAGTTCGGACTGTGCGCCCAGCTTCAGAAATGCCGGCATGATGTTTTCGGCTTGGTCTCGGTGATCGATTGAGTGTAGGTGCCGGGCGGCTTCGAACGCAAGAAAATCGAAGTGCCGGATCCCGCGCGGGAGAGGCCGCTGCGGGGCTCGATGGTTTTCGCCTCAGCGGGGATTGTTGCTGAACCCTCTGGGATCAGCTACAAATAATGAAGTTCCCGCATGGCTGATCTTGCGATCCCACCCAGAGCACCGAGCACTTCCGGCCCGTTCGGCAATTGGTGGGCGCATGCGCGCACGTCCTTTTTCTGGGTGGTGGCCGGAGCCTTTGTTCTGCGCCTAGGTTGGATTGTCATCGCACACACCTACAGGTTCAAAACCATCGATGACCATTTCAGCTTTGGTTATGAGATGGGACGCGTAGGGCGGTCGATCGCGTCCGGTCACGGATTTGGCAACCCCTTCAATCAGAATACGGGCCCCACCGCGTGGGAACCGCCGCTCTATCCCTTTCTGATCGCCGGCGTGTTCAAGGTATTTGGCATTTATAGTCAGGCATCGGCATTTGTTCTGCTCAGCATCAACAGCGTCTTCTCCGCGCTGACCTGCATTCCAATTTTCCTCACCGCCAGACGTTGTTTCAGCGAGCGCGTCGCGATCTGGTCTTCCTGGCTTTGGGCGGTGCTTCCGCCGGTCCTGTATTGGTCGACCCGTTGGGTCTGGGAAACCAGTCTGGCAGCTTTGCTGCTGGCCACGATTTACTGGCTGACCCTTAGCCTGGAAGAAAAGGACGGATGGACACCGTGGCTCTGGTTTGGATTGCTCTGGGGCATCAGCGCCCTGACGAACACTTCCTTGCTGGCATTTCTCCCGGTCTCGGGGTTATGGCCGTGGTACCGGCGCTGGAAATTGGCAAAGCGTTCGCTGGGCGGAGTTGCGCTGGCGACGGCTTTGTTCGTGGCGTGCGTTGCGCCATGGCTTCTCCGCAATTACCGGAGTTTCGGACAATTTGTCTTCATCCGGTCAAACTTTGGAGCTGAGCTGCGACTGGGCAACGGCCCGGGAGCCAACGGCACCTGGATGGAATTCCTGCACCCCAGCCAGAATGTTTTCGAGATGCGGCGCTACCGCCAATTGGGAGAACTGGGGTATGTGGCGGAACGCAAACGGGAAGCCGTGGCCTTCATTCGCGAAGACTATGGTCGCTTCGCAATCCTCAGCCTCAAGCGCTTTATTTATTATTGGGGAGGCCTGCCGCGGTTGTCGCAAAACCCGGCTCTGGCGCCCTTTAAGAATTCCATCTTCTTGGCGTCCTCGGTTCTTGCCTTCTGGGGCCTGGGACGCGCGCTACGACAGCGCAGGCCCGGGGCCTGGCTGTTTTTGTGGCTGATCCTGTCTTATCCCACCGTGTATTACTTTGTGTTCCCTCACCCGCGGTATCGCCATCCCATCGAGGCGGAGCTTGGGATCTTGATGGTTTATGTCATCTGCGAGGCGAAACGACCGCTCAAGACCGGCCCGCGAGACTCACCCCCATGAGCGAGCACCCCTCCCCCTCACCCAGCGAGGCTCTCGGCCAATCTGGGGACTCACGAATTGACCGCACCCCCGTCTAACCTTCATCGGCCGCAAACCCATGGATTCCAGATCGTAGGGATTTCCAGGCCGTATGGATTATGGATTAGGAAGGAGAAAACCCCTATGCTCCGCCAACGAAAACTCGCCACCCGGTCTGGTACCGCGGTGGGAGCCCTGTGCGCTGTTTTACTCATCGCCGCTCCAGCCCATGGCTCCGACCATGGGGGAAGGCTGAGCGAGGAATTCCACCAAAGTTACACGCTGGCCGCCGGTGGCCGGGTCGCGCTGGAAAACCTCAATGGCGCGGTGCACATCTCCGGTTGGGACAAGGATCAGGTCCAGGTCGACGCCGTGAAGGTTGCCAATAGCAAGGAACGGCTCGACGATGCCACGATTCGAGTGACCGCCGGCAACAATTCCGTATCCATCCGCACCGAATACCGCGACCGGGACAATTCCTGGAACAGCGATGGCAGCGACAACCCGGCAAGCGTCGAGTACACGCTCCGGGTCCCGCGCGGGGCTCGCCTGGACGAGATCAAACTGATCAACGGCTCATTGGACATTCAGGGAGTGACCGCCGCAGTGCGGGCGGCTTGCGTGAACGGACGGCTGACGGCCGACGGACTGCAGGGTGCGGCCGAGCTATCAAATATCAACGGCACGACGGAAGCTACGTTTGACCGCCTGGGCGACTCCATCGAACTCTCGTCGGTGAATGGAAGCGTTGCACTGACTCTGCCCTCGGACTCGCAGGCGAAAGTTGAGGCTTCCACGGTGCACGGCGGCATTGATAACGATTTTGGCCTGCACGTAAGCAAGCATCGCTGGTTCGGGCATGATCTGCGGGGCGAACTCGGCAGCGGCGCCACACGGATCAAGCTGAGCAACGTGAATGGCGGGATCGAGATCCGGCATGCCAGTGATGGACGCCAGCTCAGTCAGCCAAAGGATTTGAGCCGTCGGGACAGTGACGATATCTAAGCGCGGGACCTGCGAGGCCGGCCACAGCCGGGACGCCTGGTGTCCGGGCAGCCCTTTGCCTATTTGCTCCGGCCCCCGGGCTGCCCCGTGGGACCTGCTGGTCAGAATTTTCGCGAATGTTCCTTCGCCCAACGTTCCACAACCACTTTCTTGTCGGTGTAAAACTCAACCCCGTCCCGTCCCTGGGCATGAAGATCGCCGAAGAAGCTGTTTTTCCATCCGCTGAACGGGAAATAGGCCATGGGCGCGGCCACGCCGATGTTGATGCCGATGTTGCCCGCGGGCGCTTCATAGCGGAATCTTCGGGCCGCGGAGCCGCTCGAGGTGAACAGCGAAGCCTGGTTCCCGTAAGCGCTGCGTCCGAGAAAAGCTAGGGCTTCATCCATGTCGCCGGCGTGAACCAGGCTCAGGACCGGACCGAAGATTTCCGTGTCGGTCAGTTCGCTGGTGGCTGGAACATTGTCGAGAACGGTGGGCATCACGAAGTTGCCCAGGGCGTGCTTCGGGAGGTTCCGGCTGCGGCCATCGAGCAGGACTTTCGCTCCCTGCTTCTCTCCGGTGGCAATCAGGGATTCGATCCTTGACTTGCTTTGCGGTGTGATGACGGGGCCCATGTGGACGCCTTCTTCAAGACCATTTCCGGTCTTCAGGGAAGCCGCGGCTTCCGTGATGGAATCACGAAAGGTTTTCTGCGCCTCCCCAATGGTGACGGCGACCGAGACCGCCAGACAACGCTGCCCGGCGCATCCGAAAGCACTGTCGCTGATGATCTGCGTGGCCATCTTCATATCCGCGTCGGGCAGAACGATGACATGGTTCTTGGCGCCGCCCTGGCACTGCGCCCGCTTTCCATTGGCCGCAGCCCGGGAGTATACATACTTCGCCACCGCTGTGGATCCGACAAAGCTGATGGCTCGAACCTTGGGGTGATCGAGCAGCGCATCGACCGCGGTTTTGCCGCCATTCACCAGATTCACCACCCCCCGCGGCAATCCGGTCTGGCTCAACAGTTCGAACGCCCGCCGCATGGTGAGCGGCACACGCTCTGAAGGCTTGAGAATAAATGTATTTCCGGTCGCGATGGCGTAGGGCAGAAACCAGAACGGAATCATGCCGGGAAAATTGAACGGGGTGATCGCCGCCGCCACGCCCAGGGGCTGCCGGATCATGAATTCGTCGATCCCGCGGGCAACGTCTTCCAGGTTGTAGCCCTGCATCATCATGGGGATGCCGCATGCCACTTCCACATTCTCAATGGCGCGCCGAAGCTCGGCCTTGCCCTCGGCCAAGGTCTTGCCGTTTTCCTGAGTGATGATGCGGCCCAACTCGTCGAGGTGCTCTTCGAGCAGCATCTTCAGCTTGAACAGCGGCTGGATGCGATCTTCCGGAGGGGTGCGGCGCCACTCGGGAAAGGCGGCGGCCGCGGCTTCCACAGCAGCGTTGACTTCGGCCGCGTCCGACAAAGGGGTTTGGCAAATCACCTCGCCGGTGGCGGGATTGACAACGCCGGTCCATTCACCTGCGGTGGACTCGATCCACTCGCCGTTGATGTAATTGGGAACTTTCTCCTGGGTCAGGATTGCAGGGGTCATCATCATTTTCGTCTCTAGCTCGACAGGGGCTGGCGAACCGCCCCGCGTTTCTCCGATACCGTGGCCAGCGCCGCCTCGAGCACATCCAGTCCTTCATCGATCTGCGCGTCGGTAGCGACCAGCGGCACCAGAACGCGAATGACGTTTCCATACGAACCGGCGGTAATCGTAATCAGGCCGTGCTCACAGCAATATTGAGTGATTTGTTTGGTCTCTTCTGGCGCAGGCTCGCGGGTGTCTCGAGACTTTACCAGTTCGATCGCCTGCATGCCCCCCAGGCCTCGAACGTCTCCGATGATCGACCAGCATTTCTGCCACTCGCGTGCGCGCCTCTGGAACCGGTTTCCCAGCTCATTGGCTCGCGCCAGCAGATTCGGGCCTTCAAAAAGATCCAGCACTGCCAACGCCGCCGCGCACGAAACAGGATTGCCGGCGAAAGTTCCGCCGAGACCACCGGGGCCGGGCGCATCCATGATTTCAGCACGACCCGTGATGGCGGCCAGCGGCAGACCGCCGCCCAGCGATTTGGCGGTTACCGTAATGTCCGGCTCGATTCCGTAGTGCTCGCTCGCAAACAGTTTCCCCGTGCGTCCGAAGCCGCTCTGCACTTCATCGGCGATGAACAGCACACCGTGCCGGTGACAGATGTCCAGCAATATGGGGAAAAACTCCAGCGGAGGAGCGACGAAGCCGCCTTCGCCCAGCACCGGTTCGGCGATCACGGCGGCGACATCTTCGGAGGCCACCACTCGCTTGAAGGTGTCTTCCAGGTGCCGCGCACAAAACAGGTCGCAGGAGGGATACTTCAGCGAGAACGAACAGCGATAGCAATACGCATAGGGAATGCGATACACCTCGCCCGGAAGCGGCCCAAAGCCAGCTTTGTAGGGATGGGTTTTGCTGGTCAATGCCAGGGACATCATGGTGCGCCCGTGAAACGCATCTTCGAACGCAATAATGCCGGGCCGGCCGGTATGAGCGCGGGCAATCTTGACCGCATTCTCCACCGCTTCGGCGCCGCTGTTTACGAAGAACGTCTTTTTTGGCGACGTCCCCGGCGTGACCTGATTCATGCGCTCGGCCAGACGGACATAGTTCTCGTAGGCCGTAACCTGTACACAGGTGTGCAGAAACCGATCCAGCTGGATCGGTTTCTGCACACCTGTGTACAGGTTAC
>Ga0193726_1002782_pt1 | contig 11533 bp, 9 predicted proteins | sample H2c1metaG_FD_144928 | JGI IMG/M metagenome (GOLD analysis project Ga0193726, IMG submission 144928) | Soil microbial communities from a riparian zone of the East river system, Colorado, United States - H2c1 | ecosystem: Environmental > Terrestrial > Soil > Riparian zone | place: USA: East River... | reverse complement strand
ATAATGAAGAACTTTTCAAGCGCAAATTTATTTTCCATGATGAACATGAAAAATGGTATGATGATAACGGCCTTCGTGCTGTTTTCTTCTGTAAAGGCGCTCTTGAAACAGTAAAAAAATTTGGTTGGCCCCCGGATGTAATTCATTGCAGCGGTTGGATGACGGGCCTGATCCCTGCGTATCTCAAAACAGTTTATAAAAAAGAACCGGTTTTTTCCCATAGCAAAATCTTGTATACTATTGGGCAAAACACCTTTAAAGAAAAATTGGGTTCGGATTTTATAAAGAAAGCCCTTATTCATCCATCCTTAAAGGATAAAGACCTCGAGGTTTTTAAAGAGGCAAACAACACGGCATTGTTTCGTGGCGGTGCCAGCTATGCAGATGCTATAAGTTTCGGGGCAGAAAAAATTGAAAAGAAATTGGTTGAAGAATTTTCAAAAGTAAAAGGCAAGAAAACGTTGCCGTATAATGCAGAGTCAGATTTAACAGACTATTTACAACTCTATGGCGATCTTGCGAGCAAATGAATAGTCGATCCAAATGGCTGCATTTCAAAACCAATTTTACATCCCTAATTAAACTAATGTGAAGAGTTCAATTTTATTCCTTTCGATCGGTTCATTTTTTTTAAGTTTATTCGTTTTTTTTTCGTCTTGCAAAAAGATCAATGAAGCTACCGAACTGGGGGGTAAACTTGTGCCTGCGGTCGACAATGTTCATACTTTCGAAATCGCGCTGAACACGATTACACGCAATTCGCTGGTGAATGATTCTACACAGGTTCTTTATAGTGACCTGGTGGCTTTAGGGGATTTAAATGATCCGGAATTTGGTCATACGCATGCCGGTTTTGATTTTAATGTTACGCCTTCTTCATTCGGTTCCTATCCATTCATCTCGCAAGACTCCCTGAATATCGATTCGGTCGTTCTTTCGCTTGGTTATATAACTGGCTATGGTGATACCTTAAATAATGGAATGCAAACACTGCATGTATTCGAGATTGCTCAAAACTCCGGATTTAATGATTCCACCCTATATCGATATAACGACCCTGCGTCCGACTTTGCAGTAACAGGACCAGAACTCGGCTCTGCAACGTTCACCATCAGAAGTTTAAAAGATACTATTACACTCATTAGGGGTACCGACACAACACAATCGGAGAACGTGGTGAGGATAAAGCTGGACAATGCACTGGCTGTACGTTTTGCGCAATTTGATACCACAAATGGATATAAAAATGACTCATTGTTCAGGGGACTTTTTGCAGGATTTTCTGTAAAAGCAGATCCGGTTGGAAATGCATTAAGTTATTTCAACTTATCTGATCCATCTACTACAAAACTCACCATCTATTATCGCTATGGTAAGTCAGACACTGCTTCCTTTGATTATTTACATACCGTAAACGGCCAGGCAAATTATATTAACAGGCAGAATAGCGGTAATTACCTTACCTATTTAAATAACGGAGCCGGAGATAAGATTTATTTACAATCTGGGCCAGGTTCTTATGTTACTTTTAAAATTCCTGCTTTAGATACATTCAGCAACAAGGTCATCCACAGGGCAGAGATACTGGGAGTTAAAATTCCATCTTTATCTGATGATATTTTTACTGCACCTTCTCAATTGGTACTTGACCGGAAAAACAAGCTGACTCCTGATACTGTGTTCATGCTCGAAAACGACCTGGTTGCCGATCCCTCGGGTACTGTTGGGTTTACTGCTTTCGGGGGTAAATTACTCTCAGACAATACGGTTCGCTTCAATATTTCGAGATATGTACAAAGTATCATTACAAAACATGTTGCTAATGATACTTTAAGGATCTATGCACCGTTAAGAACAAACTTGTTTAACTCCAATGCGAACACCTATTTCTCGATACCGGGAATTGACGGTATTTCAAAAGGCAGGCTTGTTTTAGGAGGTGGAAATAATGCTGATTCAACCACCCGATTGCGGTTGCGAATAATATATTCTAACCTCTGATTTCCGATAATTATATTTGCATGCTTTTAATCTTAAAATACGATTGAAGCGGTCTCAAGATGAACAGTTTAAATAATTACGGGTCTAAAAATTAAACGGAATTTTTTAAATATAATCTGACTATGTCTTATTTGTTTACTTCTGAAAGCGTTTCTGAAGGCCATCCTGATAAAGTGGCTGACCAGATCTCCGATGCCCTTATTGATAATTTTCTTGCTTTTGATCCCAATTCAAAAGTAGCCTGTGAAACTCTTGTTACCACGGGGCAGGTTATACTTGCCGGTGAAGTCAGGTCAAAAGCATACCTGGACGTGCAGGAAATTGCCCGGGGAGTTATTCGTAAAATAGGGTATACAAAGAGTGAATATATGTTTGAGGCTCATTCCTGCGGCGTCCTTTCGGCTATTCACGAACAATCTTCTGACATAAACCAGGGAGTTGACAAGGTAAAAAAAGAGGACCAGGGAGCAGGCGACCAGGGAATGATGTTTGGCTACGCGACTAATGAAACGGAAGATTACATGCCATTGGCTCTGGACCTGGCCCATAAACTTTTACAAGAACTTGCAGTATTGCGCAGGGAAAATAAGCAGATCAAATATTTACGGCCAGATGCTAAAAGCCAGGTAACACTTGAATATGATGATAAAAATAAGCCATCCAGGATCGATGCAATTGTAATTTCGACCCAGCATGATGATTTTGATACAGAGGAAAAAATGCAGGCAAAGATCAGGAAAGATGTTATCGGGATATTAATTCCCAGGGTAAAGGCAAAGTATAAACGATATGCTCATTTTTTCAATAATAAGATTAAGTATCATGTTAATCCTACCGGAAAGTTTGTGATCGGCGGCCCTCATGGCGATACGGGTTTAACAGGAAGAAAGATCATTGTTGATACATATGGAGGCAAAGGAGCTCATGGAGGAGGTGCATTCAGCGGTAAAGATCCGAGCAAAGTAGATCGAAGCGCTGCGTATGCTACCCGTCATATTGCCAAGAATCTTGTAGCTGCTGGTGTTTGTGATGAATTGCTGGTCCAAGTTTCCTATGCAATCGGTGTTGCTGAACCCACCAGCATCAACGTAAATACATACAATACTTCAAAAATAAAATTAAGCGACAGTGAGATTTCCGAAAAGGTAAAAGAGATTTTTGATATGCGTCCTTACTTTATAGAGCAGCGATTAAAGTTGCGCAATCCTATTTACAGCGAGACGGCTGCATACGGGCATATGGGCCGTAAGCCGGAAATCGTTGAAAAGATTTTTACATCTCCCGAAGGAAAGCAGCTAAAGAAAAAAGTGGAACTATTTACGTGGGAAAAATTAGACTATGCTGATAAAGTGAAGAAAGCATTTGGGTTGAAATAATTCATACAATCTTATATGTAAATGCCGCGATCTGAGGTCGTGGCATTGTTTTTTATAACTACCTTATTTTTGAATGGTGAAAGTATTCAGGCAACAGCATAGACCCAAAAAGAGCTCGCTCATCTTCGGCAGAAATGCAGTGAAGGAGGCGATTGAATCCGGCAAACAGCTCGACAGGATCTATCTACATAATACAGCTCATGGGAAATTGATTGAAGAAATAAAATCACTCGCTCTTTTGCATCACATTCCATTTAACAAAGTACCGGTTGAAAAATTAAATGGATTTAATGTTAACGATCATGAAGGGATCATTGCTCTTATCGCAAGGGTTCATTATCATGACCTACAGGAAATAATTTCTTTTGTTGTGGAAAAGGGAGAAACGCCGTTGTTCCTGATTCTTGATGGGATAACGGACATAAGAAATATAGGAGGCATTGCACGGACAGCCTATTGTTGCGGCGCGCAGGCGATCATTATTCCAGATAAAGGGACAGGGGCCCTGAATGAAGATGCCATATTAACTTCTGCCGGGGCTCTTGAAAAAATTGCTGTTTGCAGGGTAACCAGTTTGCTTAAAGCGGTGGATGAACTTCATTTAAATGGAATAAAAGTGTTGGGAAGCGATATGAGAGCTGAGAAAAATATTTTTGATTGTGATTTCAGAGAGCCCTGCGCTATCGTGATGGGAAGTGAGGAAAAAGGAATTTACCCTGCGATTGAAAAGGCATGTGATGAAAAATTCAAAATCCCCATGGTTGGGGATTTTGAATCGTTGAACGTGTCAGTGGCGACCGGTATGATATTATATGAAGTGGTGAGACAAAGGATGGAAGCCTGACCAGGGGTTTAAGATCATTTTTTATTTATCGCTATATCAGTTCCTGCAACCCTTGTTCCTTTTATCCTGGTGCGTTGAGAATAAGTGACTTCTCCATTGGAACTCATCTTTATCATAAGTTCATGTTTGTCATTCTTCAGAACAGCATAGAAACAAACTCCATTTTCCAAACATTCATATTGATACAGTTCAAAAACTTCGTAATCGGGATACTTCTCAGTAATGGATTGCATGGCAAAGACAGGAAGCAGGTCAAGTGTTATAAATTTTCCGACCCCTTTAAATTCGCCATCTTCTCCAAAATAGGCGTCTTTCCATGTACCGCCCACTGAGTAAGTGGCAACATACATGTCATGCAATTTTACCCAACGTTGATAATCTGAATTTTTGAACTGACCGTTAAAAGATTCTTTTACCGGTTGCGGAACATCGATTCCCTCCTGCGCATTGCTGGAGATCGACACAAGCAGGCAGTAAGCTAGTACTGTAGCTGCAAAAATCATTTTTTTCATTTTTTAAAATTTTGAGCGTTATTAAAATTGGTGATAGTCTTATAGCATTACGGCTTTGTTTTGTTTTTCATAAGAGAACCGGATAAAGGGTTGGCGCCTCATTAACCAAAAGAACTTTTTACTTTTATCTGAACAGCTGTTTTATAAAAACGTTGTAATGATTTGTCGCAGTGAAAGAAAAAATGGAAACATTTTATAAGTGTTTTTAATTATTATATTGTAAGGAGATCTGGAAATAATAGGGATCGATTGATGTTTCATATTCCTGGTTAAAGGCAACGGGTCCCAACGTCATGAGAAGAAAATTTTGCGCCTTCCTTACTTGCCTTATGTACCTTCTTTTTGGTGCAGCAGTATTAAAAAGACCTGGCAACATGTCAAAAACTAACCCTGACCAACACGCCTTTTCTAATTCATCGACGTGATCTTTTCGTTTCCCCGATACTGGAGGATCTAATTCGCAGAATTCTTTTTTTGCGAATGAGGTTGAAGTGAAAAGGATCACTTCCTGGTTGACGGGTTGCTGTTTCATATTGTGATGATTGATGATGATTGATGATGATTTTGGCCTTTTTTCTTTTTAAATGAATTAGTTTGACCAAGTGATTCGTCGTAATAAAAAAATAATCGGGAAACAAAACCGCTTCTTTTTTATTATCCCTGTTGTTTTTGTTATCTTAGGAGATGAACAGCCTTCAGTGAATTTTTTTAAACCATTTCTTCCAACTGATGAGCGGGAAATAATTGACAGCATTACTCAAAATGGAACCGAAAGGAAAAGAGGGGAGGAGCGTCTTTTTAACCGTTATGCTTACTTTATCAAGGAGGCTATCTATAAATATTCGCTATCTCCTGAAGACGCATTTGATCTATACAGCGATACCATTATATCTGCCATTGAAAAGATTGCAGCCGGTTCTTTCGAGGGAAGATCTTCCCTGAAAACATGGCTTTACAGCATATTTCACAATAAATATGTTGACCTCATGAGAAAAAAGGCGACTAATAAGAACAGCATCCATCAAACTTCGTCGATATCTGATCTTCTGTTGCAGGTTTCTGATCAAACGAAAAGCATTATTCAGAAACTGGTAGATAAAACAGATGGTGAAGTTTTAAGACAAAGGCTCGGTCAGATTGGAGATAATTGCAGAAAATTATTACTCTTATGGGCCGATGGATATAGTGACAAAGAGATTGCGGGCCAAATGGACTATAAAACGTCCGATGTGGTAAAAACAAGCAGGTTAAGGTGTTTGGAGAAGCTGAAACAATTGTATCGCTCAACGTAAGAAAATAATGGAGAATCATTTCGAATATATAGACGGCTGGTTTCACGAAACGCTCAGTGCGGATGACGCCAGGCAATTTGAACAAAAAATTGCGGATGATCCGGAGTTTGCTGAAGAAGTGGCTTTTTACCTCTCCGCAGTGCAAGCTTTAAAGGACGAAGTAAGGCGGGAGAAAAAGGAAACCTTTAGGCAATTACTGGCACAGAATCCTTCTATCACCAATGAAAACCGGGAAGGCAAGGTCACAAGAATGCGGGTGTACCAGGTAGCAGCTGCAGCTGCTGTATTGGTCTGTGTATTTTTTGCCTGGTACTTATTTTTTTCAAAGTCGGCTACACCCGTGGAAATGGCGGATAATTATATGAGCGAAAAATTTAAAACCCTTCCTGTTACCATGGGAACTGAGCGTGATAGCATCCAGGACGGGTTTCAATTATACAATGAAGGAAAATATGATTCGTCATTGCAGCAGTTTGAAACCATCATTCAAAAAGACACTGGAAATTATTTAGCAAAAAAATACACAGGGATTGTTTACCTTAGGTTAGGTAATTACGACAAAGCCATTGAATACTTTAGCCAGCTTGAAAAGTATTCTCTTTTTGCAAACCCAGCCATATTTTACCATGCCCTCACTCTAATGAAACGGAATCAACCCGGTGACAAACAAAAGGCAAAGCAATTGTTGCAGCAGGTAGTGGACGAGGACCTCGAAGGAAAGGACGTTGCGCAGCAATGGCTGAAGAAATGGTAAACCTCGATACTGTATAATTAAAATCAAAAATTTATGAAAGAAAAGATAATGACCCTAATGGAAGCCCCTGTCCAAGGCCTTCCTCCTCAATTGATCAAATTTAAGAAAGACCTGGATGCCTTAGGAAAAAATTCGCAAGTAAAATTCTGGAAACAAGTAGTAATAACGTTTTCAAGACTACCTACTGGGATTGAGCTAACAGGTTATAAGCGATTCGTGAAGGCCCTTTATAGAAAGGGGGCAAAAGAATTTCAAAAATTGACTAGAGCGGAGAATAAAGACCCGCAAATTCGTATTAAGGTTATATTTACTCCGTGGATAGTAGCGAATACATTGAAATACTTTATTTCCATGAAGATTGAAGATGGGGGTCCTGGTAATACAAACCTTATCCCACCAGCTAACCCTAAACCCCCTCCATCTCCTTTGTAATATAAATCCTTTATGTGACTCGATTTATGCGGAAGGACATATAATTTACTTCTAAGTAAAAACCCCGTTGGAAATCATTAGGGAATAATACCAGGTAAGATAAACCCTAAGATGGCGATGTTATTTTTCTAAAAAAGGAACCTGAAGAAACATCAATCCGGAAATTAAAGCAATGGGAAAAAAATGGTTCATAACGATCATCCTGATTTCTCTCCCCATACTGCCATCTTTATTCGCGCAATGCCCGATAAATGATTCTTTATGGAAAAGATTGGTATTCTTAAGGGATGGTAGTCATTCCATTTCAACATCTGATCAATTAGGTGAATTAATAAAATATGAGAATCTAATTGATCATTGTTCCTTTCGGTATGATTCAACTCATGCGCTATTGCTGCAGAGGATCGGTGCGATGTACTACAGGCAAACCGATTATTTGAAAGCGATGGAGTACATGGTAAAATCAATTAAGATAGTCAGGGCACATTTGGGAGGGCCTTCTGTAAACCCGAGGTTTTTGATAGTGGATTACTATTCACTATCCTTTATTTATGGAGCTTTGGGTCTAACCAGGGAAAAAGTTGCAGCTCTTGATAGTTGTGAGATGGTCAGCCAGCGATTGCAATATGTGGATCCACTTGTGCTGTATGCTATCTTCCAAAAAGTAGAATATTACATGGGAACCGGAGATTTTCACCGGTGTATCAATTATGCAGATAAATGCACCAACCTGGCAATTGATTATTACAAATCGATTCCAGATGGTCTTGACAAAATGAACGAATATGTTTCAGGCTGTTTTGTGTGGAAGGTAAATGCACTTATGGAATTAAATGAATACCAGATTGCTGAACAGCTTCTTGTTCAAAAAATAAAGGAATACAGGAAAATCAAGGATGCGGGAAATTTGGGTGCTATGTATGGCCTGCTTGCAACAACAGAAGCTCAATTTGGAAAATACGATAATGCTATAAAATACTTCCAGCAAGCCTTGGATTACGATCGTCAAATAGGATTTGATTTAGGTTGTATGACCATACTTAGTAATTTAGCTTATTCTGTCTATTATCTGCATTTCAATGATTACGATAAGGCTAACATTGCCTATAAGAAAGCTCTTAAATTCATCAATAAGAATCCAGTAATAACCAGGAAAGACTCCTTTGAATCTCTCAATATCCTGGCTAATATCGCTAATGTTTTTGTAAGGCAGAAGAAATATGACTCTGCGTTCAAATATTTTCAACTTTCTTTTGATCAAATAAAACGGGGGATTGATGAAGTCGGAGTCCTGAATAGCTCAGGGGAAGACTTGATTCAAAGTGAAGAAGTGAGATACCTGGTGGAACTTGTAATCACAAAAGCGGATGCGAAACAAAAACAATATGATGAAACTGCAGACAATGGAAAGATCAAAGAAGCCATTCGGGTTTATAGGACAGCTGACCAGTTGCTTGAAAGAATAAGGGCCGGGCAATCTGAATTTGAATCCAAATTATATTGGCGAAATATGACGCGCCGCTTATATGAAAATGCAATTGAAGCATGTTTTAAGAGCGGTGATATGGCCGACGGATTTTACTTCTTCGAACGGAGCCGCGCGGTTTTATTAGTGGAGCAACTTAATGAGCGAAAATGGCTGGGTGAAAATGAAATATTGAATATGGCCCAGGTAAAAAAGAAGCTATTTCAAAAACGAAAGGAATTATTGTCTCATGACCCTGTTTCAAAAGAATATACCGATTTACAAAAGGAAATAAATTTAGAGACCCAGGAATTGGATCGCCTTATGGATCTTGTGAGGACGAGGAACCCTGTATACTATAAAACTTTTATTGACACTGGATTTATAAATTTGTCCCAGGTTCGCATGGACCTAATGAAGGATCACCAGGCATTGTTAGAATTTTATTCAGGTGATAGTGCCATTTATACCCTCATCATTACTCCTACGAGTGCCCTCATTAAAAAGATTTCAAAATCTATTTATGAAGACCTGGTTAAAGATTTCAATGCTTATGTTTCAAACCCGGGGTTATTAAACAAAGAATTTCCAATTTTTTGCAAAATATCACGACAATTATACCAGCTTATTTTCCAGGATAACCCGGTTCCGGCTGGAAGGATCATAATTTCCCCGGATGGACAGTATTTTCCCATTGAAGCCTTAATTGTAAACGACAAAAAGATTGAATATTTCGTTAGTGACCATGCTGTAAGCTATACGTATTCAGCCAGGTTCCTTTTATACCAATTCGAGAATTCCAGCAAAAACGCGACGCGAGATTTTGTAGGTATCGCCCCGATCACCTACCCGGTAGATATGAATTTGCAAGCACTGTCGGGGAGCGATGCATCGCTTATTAAAATGAAATCTTTTTTTAAGAACTCTTCTAATCTTATTGGGAAAGATGCCTCAAAAGAAAATTTTCTAAAGCAATTGGCAATGAGTAAGGTTGTCCAATTATACACACATGCTTTAGGAAGTTCGATAACAGGGGATCCTGAAATATGGTTTGCAGATTCTGCTTTGTATCTCTCAGAGCTTGTTGAAGAGCAAAGACCGGTAACTGATCTTATTGTATTGTCTGCTTGCCAAACCGCCCTTGGAAAAGATAATAAAGGAGAAGGTATCTTTAGTTTCAACAGGGGATTTGCTGCCTTTGGTATTCCATCTTCTATATCTAATCTTTGGTCTGTAGACGACAAATCGAGTTATAAGTTGACAGAGCTATTTTACCAGTACCTATCAGGAGGAGAGCCAATTGATATCGCGCTCCAAAAAGCAAAAATCAAGTTCATGAGTAATTCTTCGAGACAGGATTCTTTACCCTATTTCTGGGCTGCTTCAATATTGGCGGGCAGGAGCAATTCTCTGAACTTGAGAAAAAGATTTCCAGGAAATGCACTCATAATTCTAGTTAGCCTGGGAGTGATTGCCTTCATCTCAATTTGGTATTGGAAGCGTTAATGGGATGTTTAAAGCTGCATTTTTATTTTATAACTGCAAAATATTTTATCATGGCAAAGGGAAAATTTAAGCAGCCGGAAAAAAGACCAAAATTTCTCACCGATACTATTGTGGTGAAATTTGTTGACCAACTAAATATCCCATATGGTTCAAACACGGATCTGCTGAATAATTTGTTGCCCCAATTCGGAAAATCCCTGGTTGACATGTTGAACAAATACCAGGAAATAAATATAGGTAGGTTGGTTACTTCAATAACTGAAACCCAAATGACATATCTTGTTTATGAGGCGAAAGAAAGATCAAAACAAATGCACACTTTCCCTGGACCTACGGGACTATATAACCCTCCCAATTTTCATAATTTTTTAAAAATTGAATGTAAGAATACGACCCCAAAATTCAAGCTTTTGAAATTGCTTAATGAACAGGGAATTGTTGAATATGCATATATCCAGGGAATAATTTTGCCTGGCTCCAGCCCTCCCCTTCGTAGCAACGCACTAAAATCCTACAAACGTAAACAAGGCTATTTGAATGCTGGACCGGAGGGAATCAATGCCAAATATGCCCGGGCCAATGGGGGAAGGGGTAAGGGTGATTTCAGATTTATTGACATTGAAGAGGGTTGGGACCATTTAGACCATCCCCATCGAGATCTTCCTGCAGGGCTTAATATTAACAATCTCCTTTATGGAGTAAATACCGGGGATAAACTTCATGGGAATGGCGTACTTGGTATTATTCTGGCCCAGGATAATAAATTTGGCATTACGGGCATTGCTCCGGACGTTAGGACGGATGTCATATCCCCATTTCTTTCTACACGATTAGGTAGTACCCGCCATTTGGAAGATGCAATAGCATATGCCAATACTGTGCTACGTGCGGGAGATATTGTCTTAATTACCCTTCATAGCCAGGACCGCGGAGGCACTTTATTACCTGTTGAAAATGAACAGGCCGTTTTCGATCATATTGAATTAGGGATACGGAAAGGGATAATATATATTGAAATTGCTGGAAATAATGGAATCGATCTTGATGTATATAGAAGAAACAAGGCCAAACCTGAAACTCAGCTTTTCAACAGAAAAAATTTTGACTCGGGTGCCATAATAGTAGGTGCGGCTAAAAGGGGGAAGATTCACCGTAGATATTCTTCATCCAACCATGGTAGTCGGGTCGATTGTTATGCATGGGGCGATAACATTGCAACTACAAAAGAGAATAGTGGCTATACTTTAAAATTTCGTAAAACTTCAGGTGCCGGAGCGATTATTGCTGGAGCAGCTATCGCGGTCCAGAGCATGTACCTTGCAAAAACAGGAAGGAAACTTGATTGCTACGA
>Ga0193726_1002781_pt1 | contig 11536 bp, 10 predicted proteins | sample H2c1metaG_FD_144928 | JGI IMG/M metagenome (GOLD analysis project Ga0193726, IMG submission 144928) | Soil microbial communities from a riparian zone of the East river system, Colorado, United States - H2c1 | ecosystem: Environmental > Terrestrial > Soil > Riparian zone | place: USA: East River... | reverse complement strand
CCCTGCTGGCCCAGGGCCAGGAGCTGGAGTTCACGCTGCCCGCCGGAGAGAGCTCGGAGCCCATCGCGGACAGCGCCGGCCGGCCGGCGGGCCGCCTGGTCCGGCGCTGGGCCGCCCTGGACGGGGCGATCGCGCTGCACGCGGAGCGGGTCGCCGGGCCGTACCAGGCGCTCCGGCTGCGGGTTCGCCTGGAGAACCGGTCCGTTACGGCGCAGCTGGTGACCCGCGATGACGGCCTGCGGCACGCGCTGATCGCCGCCCACCTGCTCATCGGGGCGCCGGGCGGGCGGTTCCTGTCCCTGACCGATCCGCCGGAGTGGGCCACCGCGGCCGTCGCGCAGTGCGAGACCGCCGAGGACTGCCGCGACCTGCTGCTGTCCTCGCCGGTCATCTTGTATGACCACCCGGAGGTGGCGGCCGAGAGCGCGGGCGACCTGTTCGACGCCACGGAGATCGACGAGATCCTGACGCTGCGGACGCTGGCCCTGACCGACGCGGAGAAGCGCGAGGCGCGGTCCACGGACAGCCGGGCGGCCGACCTGCTGGACCGGCTGGACCACCTGCCGCCGGAGATGCTGGACCGGATGCACGGCGCGATCCGGTACCTGCGGTCGGTGCCCGGCCAGGCCCCGGCGCCGGAGGATGCCGGCGAGCCGCCGGTGTTCACCACGCCCGACACGCCGTGGTGGGATCCGGGCGCGGACAGCTCGGTCTCCCCGGACACCGATCATGTCGTGGTCGCCGGCCTGCGGGTGGCGCGGGGCAGCCGGGTGCTGATGCGGCCCGGCTCGCGCCGGGCCGACGCCCAGGACCTCTTCCTGGCCGGGCGCGAGGCGCAGGTCGAGGCCGTCCTGCACGACGTGGACGGGCAGGTCCACCTGGCCGTGACCCCGGTCGACGATCCCGCCGCCGACCTGCAGCGCAGTCACGGCCGCTTCCTGTACTTCGCGCCGGACGAGGTTGAGCCATTAGGGGGAGAGGGAGGGCAATGATGCTCAAGTTGATCAAGCTGTCGGTGGTCGTGGGGATCGTCGCTGTGGTCGTAGTGTCGCTGCCGGACATCAAGCGCTACCTCCGGCTGCGCTCGATGTAGCCCGGCCCGGCGCGGTATCCCGGACGCGGGACCCTGCGGCTGGGACGATACCGCCGTGGACGGATACATCGTCAGCCTCGACGGATCGTCGGCGCCGGCCAGCGCGGCGGCTGCGACGGCCGCGCTGCGGGCGGGCACGTTGCTGTGGCTCGACCTGCAGGGGGTCGATGACACAACAACGGACCTGCTGCGCGACGTCTTCGAGTTCCATCCCATCGCGCTGGAGGACGCGGGCGAGTTCCGCCAGCGTCCCAAGGCCGAGAACTTCGGCGACATGTTCTACATGGTGGGCTACTCCGCGACCACGGCCGGCGGCCCGCTCACCGAGGTGCACGCTTTCTGCAGCGAGCGCTTCCTCGTCACCGTGACGGACCACGGCAGCGACGTGCTCGACGAGGTCCGGCGTCGGCTGGCGCTCGGCCAGCAGGTCGCGTCACCGGGCCGGCCGCCGCGGCTGGTCCTGCTGCACGACATCCTCAGCGCGATGATCGACAGCTTCTTCCAGCCGCTCTCCGATCTCGACGACAACATCGACACCCTCATCGAGGGGATCTTCGACCAGCCCAGCAAGGCCCAGCTGCAGGAGCTGCTGAGCATGCAGCGCTGGCTGGTCGGCGTGCGCAAGCTGGTGACGCCCCAGCGGGACGGCATGGAGGCCGTGGTGTCGGGCGTCGTCGACCTGCCCGGCCGGGATGCGGCCAGCGAGCCGTACCTGCGCGACCTGTTCGACCACCTGATCCGGATCAGCGACGAGATCGACAGCTACCGGGACCTGCTCGACAACGCCATGGACGCCTACCTGTCGATGGTGTCCAACCGGCTGAACGAGGTCACGAAGCAGCTCACCATCATCGCGACGGTGTTCCTGCCGCTGTCCTTCCTGACCGGCTTCTTCGGCCAGAACTTCGGCTGGCTCGTGAGCCACCTGGGCAGCCTGTCGGTGTTCCTGGTCCTCGGCATCGGCACCGAGGTGCTCGCCGTGGCCGGGCTGTTCTGGCTGTTCCGCCGGCGCCGCTGGCTCTGAACCGGATCCGGGCCTAGCCGGCCCGCGCCGCGACCCGGCGGTCCGGGCGGGCGCCGGCTCCGAGATGGTCCGACTTGCGGCGGCGGGCGTAGCGGAGCATCACCGCGATGCCGAACGCTCCGGCCGGGGGAAGCGTGACCAGGGCGGGAAGCTGGTAGCGCCAGCTGAACTCGAACAGGTCCGACATCAGCAGGACCGCCACGGCGGTCGCGACGAACAGCGTGGCCCCGAGCGCGAGCTGGCGCTGGGCCTCGCTGGCCCGGCGGCGGAAGACGGTCAGGGCGCCGGCCAGCCCGGCCAGCAGGCACAGCAGCAGCAGCGGGCCCGGCGTGTAGCCGCCGTACAGCTGATAGCGCCGCAAGAATGACGCGCCCGGCTTCCACACCCGGGAGTTCCCGCCGTAGGCGACATCCAGCTTGCGGTAGATCGTGGCGCCGTCGGCCGGCCCGAGCTTGAGCGCGAAGGTGATCGTCCCCTGCGGGTTGAGGAAGACGGTCGGCAGGTAGATCGGGTAGCTCCCCTGGAACTGCCACCGCGAGATGGGCGTGTCGCCCGGGTCGGTCTGCCGGGTGACGGAGAACAGCTTGGCCGCGTCCGACGAGATCTTGGACACGACCCGCAGCGGCTGCTGGACCAGCACGGCGTGATTGAAGTTCGCGATGATGGTGCCGCGCGACACGGTCACCCCGGCCGGGGGCTCGTAGGTCCGCAGCGGCGAGGTCACCTGGTGGTCCAGGTCGTCGGGGCCCTTGGCCTGCTCGCGGGGCGTCGGGCACAGCGGCCGCGCGTAGGACGGCAGCTTCAGCGTGGCGCAGTCGGCCAGGCCCGCCATCCGCCCGTAGGTGGCCTCGTACCCGTTGCGCGACAGCCAGAAGTGCCCGGTGACGAAGTACGAGCCGGCGGAGTACGCGAGGATCGGCACCGCGAACGCGGCGGCCAGCGCGACGGACTTGCGGAGGGCCTGCCGCCAGCCGCCCTGCCGGGCCAGCAGCGCCCCGGCCACCACGAAGAGCAGCGCCGGGGCGATGAGGATCTCGCCGACCTGCCGGACGGTGGCAGCCAGGCCGAGCACCGCGCCGGCCAGCAGGCATGTCCGCGCGGTGATCCGCGGCCGCCACAGCAAGATGGCCACCCCGGCGACGATGATGGCCTCGAACCAGACGTCGGGCATGATCGTCGATTCCATCTGGAGCTGGTAAGCGTCCAGCAGGATCGGCCCCATGGCCAGCGCGGCGAGCCAGCGGGGCACCCCGCGCCGCACCAGGAGCAGGTACAGGGTCACCGCGGTGGCCAGCATCAGCACGTGCTGGACGGCCTCGACCGCGCTGAGGTTGCCGACGGCCAGGATCAGCTTCAGCGGGACGTCGTAGCCCAGGGGGTCCGACGCCGGCCAGGCCCCGTACAGGTACTTGACGGAGTCGATGTAGATCAGGGCCGGCCCGAAGCTGAACTGGGCCAGCAGCCGGAGCGCCAGGCCGGCGGCCAGCAGCACGGTCGCCAGCCAGTGCTGGCGCGCCAGCACTGGCAGCCTGGCCGGCCATCGACGGGCCCGCGCGCGCCAGCCGCCCGGGGCCGCCTCGTCCCCGGCCGGCGCCCCCGCGTCCGGCGCGTCGCTCGCCGGGCCCGTGCGCGGGAGGTCAGCCTGGGTGGCGTCGGGCGCGGGACGTCCGCCGCCGGGGCGGTCCGCCCCGCTCGCCTCGTGGTCGGCGGCCGACCCGGCGGCTGTCCTTGGCATTCGCATGACGGTCATCCCGACTGTGGCTCGATAATGACGGCGCGTGCCCGCGCGATGGCGACGACTGCTGGCGGCAGTCCCCGCCAGGGCCACGGTGGCGTACTGGGACCGTCCGCCAGCTGACCGGGGCCACCAGCAAGACTATCGTCTGCCTCGCCCGCATCGACCGGCACGGCAGAATCGACCGGCAAGGCAGAACAACGGCCGGTAACGTCAGCGCCTCCCCGTAACGTCGGCCGCATGGATCCGACGACGGCCCGCGGCGGGGCCGCCGGGCCGGCCTGGGACCGGCTGGGCCGCCTCGCGCTGCAGCAGGCGGCCGGCTTATCGGCGCCGTCGCCCGGTGCGCCCGGACTGTGCCTGACCTGCTTCGGCCCGGCGGCGGCCGGCCGGGTCCGCTGCTTCCAGTGCGAGCTGCACCGGCAGTGCGCGCCCGGCGCGCTGGCCAGCGTGGTGCTGCCGGCCGCCTACGCCGTCAAGGGCGGCCCGCACGCCCGCCGGCTGTGGACCTACAAGTCCGGCCAGCCGGGCGCGGCGGCCGCCGGGCACGCGCTCACCGTCCTGCTCCTGGTGTTCCTGCGCGAGCACGGGCCGTGCCTGTGGCACCGGGCGGGCTGGGCATCGCCGCGGGCCGGGCCGACGCACCTGGCCGTCGTGCCGAGCAATCGCGGCCGGGCCGGCGTCCATCCCCTCCGGGTCCTGGCCGAGCCTTACCTGCGACTGCCCTGGGCCGCGCTGGCGGCCCGGCCCGGCGCCGACGGCCGGGCACGGGACCTCGACCCGGAACGGTTCACCGCGCCGCGGCTGGACGGAGCCCGGGTACTGCTGCTCGACGACACCTGGGCGACCGGGGCCAGCGTCCAGTCCGCAGCGATGACCCTGCGGGCGGCCGGCGCCGCGGCGGTGGCCGCCGTGGTCCTCGGCCGGCATCTGCGCCGCCCCGGCCCGGCGGCTGCGGCGTTCTCGCCCGGTCAGTGCGCCATTCACCGGCCCGGCCGGTGACGCCGGTTGCGTAGGCTGAGTCAGTGCCGACACTGTCCCCGACACCGCCCGCGCCGCCGGCCCCGTCGCGGACGGCGGTAGTCCGCCGCGCCCGCCGCATCGGCCGCGAGCTGGCCCTGCTCTACCCCGACGCGCACTGCGAGCTGGACTTCACCACGCCGCTGGAGCTGCTGGTCGCCACCATCTTGTCTGCGCAGTGCACGGACAAGCGGGTCAACCTGGTCACGCCCGTGCTGTTCGGGCGCTACCGCACGGCGGCCGACTACGCGGCGGCCGCCCGGGACGACCTCGAGAAGATCATCCAGTCCTGCGGGTTCTTCCGGGCCAAGACCACCAGCATCATCGGGCTCGGCCAGGCCCTGTGCGAGCGGTTCGGCGGCGAGGTGCCGCGCCGGCTGAGCGACCTGGTCACGCTGCCGGGTGTCGGCCGCAAGACCGCGAACGTGCTGCTCGGCAACGCCTTCGGGGTCCCGGGCATCACCGTCGACACGCACTTCGGCCGCCTGTCGCGCCGCTTCGGCTGGACCACCGAGGATGACCCGGTCAAGGTGGAGCACGAGGTCGGGGCGCTGTTCCCGCGGTCGGAGTGGACGGTCCTGTCGCACCGGCTGATCTGGCACGGGCGCCGGGTCTGCCAGTCCCGCCGGCCGGCCTGCGGGGCCTGCGGCATCGGTGCGCTGTGCCCGTCGTACGGCGAGGGCCCCACCGACCCGGTGCTGGCCGCGAAGCTGGTCAAGGCGGGCCCGTTCTCGTGATGCCCGCCAGCGCTCCCGCCGGCGCCGGGCCCGCCGCCCCGGCCTGGCTCGAGCGGCTCGCCACGGCGGCCGCGGCGATGCCGGTCCCGGAGGGGATGGCGCCGCCCGCCTCGGGCGGCCGCCGGTCCGCGGTCCTGATCCTGTTCGGCGAGGAGGCGGCGGGTCCCGACGTGCTGCTCGTCCAGCGCAGCCCGTGGCTGCGGCGGCACGCGGGCCAGCCCGCGTTCCCCGGCGGCGCGATCGACCCGCAGGACGGCGGCCCGGTGGCCGCGGCCCTGCGCGAGGCGGCCGAGGAGGCCCTGGTCGACCCGGCGGGCGTGGACGTGCTCACGGTGCTGCCCGACCTCTACATCCTGCGGAGCGGCTTCGCCGTGACGCCCGTGCTGGCCTGGTGGCGGCAGCCCGGCCCGATCGGCCCGGGCGACCCGGGCGAGGTTACCGCCGTCCGCCGGATCCCGGTGGCCGAGCTGGCCGACCCCGCGAACCGGCTGTGCGTCCAGTACCCGACCGGCCAGACCGGGCCCGCGTTTCAGGCCGGCGCGATGCTCGTCTGGGGCTTCACCGGCATGGTCGTGGACCGGCTGCTGACCCTGGGCGGCTGGGCCGTCCCCTGGGATACCTCGCAGGTCACGCCGCTCCCGCCGAGTGCGCTGCCCGCGCCCGGCGGCAATCCCCGGCCGGCCCCGTGAACAGCGCCCGGGAATCCGGGCGCAAAACTGCCCTCGCGCAATGATCCCGGCGCGCTAATCGCGCTATAAGTTGTGCAGGTGCCGGGTGACGTGCTTGACCTGATTCTCATCGTGCTGGCGGCGGCGTTCGCGGTCGCCGGGTACCGCCAGGGCTTCATCATCGGCGTGCTGAGCTTCATCGGGTTCATCGGCGGCGTGGCGGTCGGCGCGATCTTCGCCCCGCGGATCTCCCGGGGCCTGGCCACCAGCCTGCCGTGGCAGGCGTTCATCGCGATCCTGGTTGTCTTCGGCGCCGCCGTCCTCGGCATGGTGATCGCGTCCGGCCTGGGCGTCACCATCCGCTCGCGGGTGCACGGCCGTCCCGCCACCGTCATCGACTCCCTCGGCGGCGCCGCGGTCAACGTCATCGCCGTGCTGCTGGTCGCCTGGCTGATCGGCTCGTTCGTCGCCTACTCGCCCTTCCCGGAGATCTCCGGCCAGGTCAACCACTCGGCGGTGCTGAAGGCCGTCGACAAGGTCGTCCCGCACGACGCGCTCAGCCTGCCCGGCTTCCCGCCGCTGCGCAGCCTGCTGACCAGCGGGCCCTACACGCAGGTGTTCTCCGCCCTCGGGGCCGAGAGCGCGCTGGGCGTCCCGGCCCCGGACCCGGCCGTGCTGAAGTCGAACGGGCTGAAGATAGACCGCAACAGCATCGTCAAGGTCGTCGGCGTGGCGCCCAGCTGCACGCGCCGGATCGAGGGCTCGGGCTTCGTGATCTCGCCCGGCCACGTCCTCACCAACGCGCACGTGGTGGCCGGGGTGACCCAGGGCCAGATGGTCTACACGGTGGACAACCGGCCGTTCCCCGCGACCGTGGTGCTGTACGACCCGCAGATCGACATCGCGGTGCTCAAGGTGCCGGGCCTGAGGGCGACGCCGCTGGGCTTCGCCGGCCCGGCCAGCTACGGGGCCAGCGCCATCGTGGCCGGCTACCCGCTCGACCACCCGTTCACGGTGGGCGCGGCGCGGCTCGACATCTCGGAGTCGGCCATCGGCCCGAACATCTACCAGACCTCGCAGGTGCGCCGCCAGATCTACCCGATCCGGGCGCTCGTCCAGCCGGGCAACTCCGGCGGCCCGCTGCTGGCCCCCGACGGGAAGGTCTACGGGGTCGTGTTCGCCGCCGCCGTCTCCCTCAAGAGCACGGGCTACGCCCTGACCGCCAGCGAGGTGTCCGGCGACGTCACCCGCGGCCAGCACGCCACCACCCCGGTCTCCACCGGCGCCTGCCAGGGCTAGCCCGGCCCCCCGCGCAGCCGCAGGTCCAGCGCCCCGGGCGCCAGCCCGTCCAGGCCGCCGGACTCGATCCGCCCGGCCAGCCCGGCGGCCGCCGCCGCCAGCGAGCCCGGGTCGATCCCGTACGTCCCCGCGCCGCCCGGGTAGCCGCCAATCCGGCTGGCCCCCCGGCGCAGCAGCGCGGCCGCGCCGGCCGCATTGCCGCGCCGGGCGTGGGTCAGGCCGACGGCCAGCTGGGCCAGGCCCTGCCACAGGTCCCGCTCCGCGGGCGGAGCAGCCTTCCAGGACGCCTCTAGTACCTCATGGGCATGAAAGGGGCGTCCGTCGTCCAGCAGCCGCTGCGCGGCTTCCAGGGCCGCCGCCGGAGCGAGCGCCGGCGCGTCCGGCGCAGGCGGCTCGCCGTCCGCCCCGCGTCCCAGCGGCCGCCCCAGGCCGTCGCGCGGCCGGGCGTTCCGGGCCCGCCCCGCCGGGTCCCGGTCCCGCCCGGCCGCATCGCCGGCGGCCGCGTCCGGTCCGCCCCCGTCACGGGCGGCCGCCTCCGGCTGGTGCTCGGCGGGCGGCACGGACTAGCGTTCCGGCTCGGGGTCGGCGAGCCAGGACAGCAGCTCGCTGTCAAAGCGGTCGGGTGATTCCTCGTGCGGGAAGTGGCCCACGCCGTCCAGCAGGCGCCACCGGTAGGGCGCCTCGACGTACATGCCCGAGCCGCGGGCGGCGCTGGGCAGGACGCAGCCGTCCAGCGCGCCGTGCAGGTGCAGGGTCGGGGCCTGGATCGGCTTGCGCATGGCCCGGGCGTACCGCAGGCCGTCGGGGCGGAACCGGGACCGCAGGAACCACCGGTGGTACTCCAGGGCCGAGTGGGCCACGTGCGGGATGCGCATGGCGTTGCGGTACCGGAGCTCGGTCCGGGCGTCCGGCCAGTCGGGGCCTGACCAGGCGTTCAGCATGCGGCCGACCCGCTGCGCGCCGTCCCGGAGCAGCTGGCGCTCGGGGAGCAGGGGGAGCTGGAAGCCGAGCGCGTAGCCGCTGCTGCGGCCCTGCCCGAGCGGGTCGGACAGGACGGCGGCGCGCAGCCGGAGCGGGTGCGGCACGGACACGATGGCCAGCCGCCGGACGACCTTGGGGAAATAGGCCGACATGGTCCAGGCGATCAGGCCGCCCCAGTCGTGGCCAACGACGATCGCGTTGGCCTCGCCGAGGGACCGGATCAGGCCGGCCGCGTCGGAGGCCGCCGTGATCAGGTCATAGCCGCGGGGCGGCTTGTCGCTGCCCCCGTAGCCGCGCATGTCCGGCGCGGCCACCCGGTAGCCGGCCGCGCTGAGCGAGCTCAGCTGCCCGCGCCACGTCCACCAGAACTCCGGGAACCCGTGCAGCAGCAGCACCAGCGGGCCGTCGCCGCTCTCCGCGACGTGGAACCGGGTGCCGTTGGCGCTCACGGCCCGGTGGGACCAGGGTCCGTCGAGGTAGATCGAGGCATCGCCGTGCGCGGGCATGGCTACCTCACGGGAGTGCGCGGCGGCGCGCCGGCCCCGTCGCCGCGGCGCAGGATGGCGATGTCATCGGAGACCGTCCGGCGGGTCCGGGGCAGGCCGCCGAACTTCTTGACCGACAAGATGCCCACCCCGACGGCCAGCGCGGCGACCAGCACGCAGGTGCCCGCGGTGATCAGGAACGCCGCCCAGCCCCAGATGCCCAGGGCCATCAGGCCGTAGGCGAGCGCGAAGCACAGCAGCATCAGGATCAGGCAGCCGACGAACGCGGACAGGCCGAAAAGGGCGGCGCCGATCCCGATCCGCCGGACGTCGGTCTTGAGCTCCATCTTGGCCAGGTCAAGCTCATACCTGACCAGCTGCGTGATGTCCTTGACGGCCAGGGACACGAGACCGCCCACGGACTCCTGGCTCGCGGCGCCTGCCGAGTACCGCCCGGCCGGATCGGCCATGGATCTCACCCCTCATCGCTCATGTTCACGTCCGAGTCTTGCTCATACCCGCGACTGGGCATCGGGCGGCGTGCCGGTAGCAGGGAAAAAGGTGAGAAGCGCAGCCCGGACGGCATGGAGTGCTGCATGTTATCAGCGAAGCGAACGACCGCCGTAAAGTACGATCAGAGGCTGTCCTAAACGCGCGATATACGCGGGCGGGCCGGATATATGAGAACATTTTCGGCCGTGCGCAGAACCTGTCAAAGCGGGGCAAAAGGCTAACGGCGCCCCAGGGCCGGGGCGCCGTTAACCCGTCGCGTCACGTCGGGCCTGGCTACCAAGCGTGCACCTTCACTGCCGGGCAGGTGTTCCCCGCGATAGGGGTCCCGCCTGCCACGGCACGCCTCCCGCGGCTGGTCGCGCGTGGGTACCTGGCTGACGTGCCCGGACGTTTACCGTCCGTGACCTCTTTCTATGCCTGATCCGAGCCCGGCGGAAGCCCCGGACCGATGCCGGATCTTGATCGATGGCCGTCATCACATGCGCTGAGCTGCTGGTCCGGCGGGCCGCCGTTCCGGCCGGCGCAGGGTCAGCAGCCGCGCTCCCGGCCGGAGGCCTCAGCCCGCGGCAGTCTGCTGAACCCCGTTCACCCCGACCCGCTGGTAACTTCGGCCCGTCCCGCGTAGGCTTTCTTCCGTATCGGTGCCGACTCTGCCCCCCCGGGGTCGGACCGTACGGCGACCCCCGCTCTCCCCCCCGGCGGGGGTCGCCCCTTTTCCTCAGGTCTCCGGCCCGCGGTCCGCGGCCGCGCGCAGCAGCAGGTCCAGCAGGGCCACGGCGCCGCGCTTGTCCAGCGGATGGTTGCCGTTCCCGCACTTCGGCGACTGGATGCAGGACGGGCAGCCGGCGGTGCAGGCGCAGCTCTCGATCGCGCGGGCCGTCGCCTCCAGCCACTGCCGCGCCACGGCGAACCCGCGCTCGGCGAACCCGGCCCCGCCCTGGTGGCCGTCATAGACGAAGACCGTCAGCAGGCCGGTGGCCGGGTGCGGGTCCGCCGAGACGCCGCCCACGTCCCACCGGTCGCACGAGGCCAGCAGCGGCAGGAGCCCGATCGAGGCGTGCTCGGCGGCGTGCGCGGCGCCGGCCAGGTCGATACCCCGGGCCGCGAGCGCGGCCCGCTGGGCGGAGGAGATGGTCCACCACATGGCCCGGGTGGCCAGCGTCCGGGCCGGGAGGTCGAGGGCCTCGGTGCCGAGGGCCCGCCCGGTCTCGGGGCTGCGCCGCGCGAACGAGACGACCTGGCGGGTCACCCGCACGTCGCCGAAGCAGACGCGGGCCTCGCCCCAGGACTGCGCCGTGTGCTCGGCCGCCACCTCGATCTGGGTGACCTCGCGGGCCGAGGTCGCGTAGCCGGGATCGCCGGGCTCGACCAGCGCCACCGAGCCGGCCAGGTCGAGCTCGCGCACCAGGTACATCTCGCCCTGGTGCGGGTACACCGCGCCGGCGTGCGCCAGCAGGTGCGCGGACGGCTCGTCCACGGTGCCGACCAGCCGCCCGGTCGCCGTCTCGACGATCCGCACCGGCTGGCCGCCGGACTCGCGCAGCCCGGTTCGCGCCACGGCGCCCCGGCGCGTGCAGTACCACCGGCCGCCGCGGGCGCGCAGCAGCCCGTCGCGGCTCAGCCGCGCCGCCGCGGGCCCGGCCGCCGGGCCGAAGGCGGCCAGGTCGGCGTCGGTCAGCGGCAGCTCGGCGGCCGCGGCGCACAGGTGCGGCGCGAGGACGTAGGGGTTGGCCGGGTCCAGGACGGTCGCCTCCACCGGCGCGCCGAACAGCGCCTCGGGGTGATGGATCAGGTAGGTGTCGAGAGGGTCGTCGCGCGCGATCAGGATCGCGACCGCCCCCCGCCCGGCCCGGCCCGCCCGCCCCGCCTGCTGCCACAGCGCGGCCCGGGTGCCCGGCCAGCCCGTGATCAGCACGGCGTCCAGGCCGGCGATGCTGACCCCCAGCTCGAGCGCGGTCGTGGTGGCCAGCGCCGTGATCGT
>Ga0193726_1002780_pt1 | contig 11536 bp, 11 predicted proteins | sample H2c1metaG_FD_144928 | JGI IMG/M metagenome (GOLD analysis project Ga0193726, IMG submission 144928) | Soil microbial communities from a riparian zone of the East river system, Colorado, United States - H2c1 | ecosystem: Environmental > Terrestrial > Soil > Riparian zone | place: USA: East River... | reverse complement strand
AGATATTCTCTTATCGATAATCTTTCCGTTGCTCACTTTATAATTGTCAGCATTCACCAATCCGGATACTATAGCCTCACCAAGTCCGAAGCTGGCATCGATGGATAAAACTTTCCTATTTGAATTGACAGGATCTGCAGTAAACAAAATTCCCGCCACCTGCGGGTAGACCATCTTCTGAACAACTACAGACATGTGGGCTTTACGATGGTCGAGGCCGTTTTGCATTCGGTAAATGATCGCACGATCCGTAAATAGGGAAGCCCAACATTTGCTGATATGCTTCAAGATTGCCTCCTTTCCGATAATGTTTAAATACGTATCCTGCTGACCGGCAAAAGAGGCTGTCGGTAGATCCTCTGCAGTTGCGCTGGATCGTACTGCATACGCATTTTTTTTGTCCTGACTGCTTTGAGGTTCATCAAGCCTGGAGAGGCGGAAGGTAATTTCTTCACTAATGTCCTTGGGAATGTCTACCCCTTCGATGACCCTGCGAATCTGTTTGCTAAGCTCACTGATTTTATCCCGTTCTTCGACTTTTAGAAGCGATAGCTGATCAAGTAATTCGTTAATCAACGAAGTTTCCCCGATGATTCTTTTATAAGCTTCAGTCGAAATACAAAAGCCATCAGGTACGTGGATCCCTTCGATCCTGGTAAGTTCTCCCAGGTTGGCGCCTTTGCCTCCGACTATTGTCCCGATAGCAATCGGGATTTTATTGATTTCCTGAAAACCAAGTATGTAGGAGCTCATATTTTTCATTTAGGTATACTTCCTGCCATTATTTGTTGTTGAGTTTATTTGTTGTTTCATTCATGATTTCAATTGCTTTTAAAAAATAGGTTTCAATGACTTTGATCTCCTTATTTGAAAATGAAGCGGTAAGTTTTTCTGACTTGTTTCGGAATTCCTTATAAAGCGGTGCTAAAAGCGACATTATTTTTTTAGTGTTGGGTTCAATGATAACCTTCCTCCTGTCGTCTTTAGCAAACTGTCTTTTCACCAGGTTTTTCTTTTCGAACCTGTCAATTAACCCTGTAACTGCACCTGTCGTCAGACCGGTCAAATTGGAAAGCTCGCCAGCTGTCATTTGTCCTTTTTGTATTAAAAATCCCAGGTACTTATGATCTGTCCCAGAAAGCCCTGCTTTTCGGGCAATGGCTTCGTGCATCTGGATTGAGGTGTATGAATGCTGCTGGATCAGTCTTCTTATTCGTATGATGATATCATGATTCATTTATATCTTATTAAGTAAATATCTTAGTTACAAAGATAATATTGATTTGCAAGCTGCCCAATACTTTTGGAGGACTTTGTGAATTTGTTAATTAAATGAATTGGGTTAAAACTTTTAATAAGAACGGTAAAAAACCAAACTTAATTTTTGCATCAAGTTGGAGAAACGTATGAGTAGTAGGCGACGAGCCCTAATGGATTCCTCCGAGGGCCTCCAGGCAAGTTGCTAAAATGGTATCACTTATACAGTCAACCCTTTTATATCCTGAACAACTTCAGATAAATCATTATCCAGTTGATGCCCACGTCCAACAATTTTGCGACTTATGGCACGAGGAATTTTCTTTGCATAAAGTGCGAGGTGAGAGAACGGCACTGTTTCATCCTCAGTACCGTGATAAAAGAAAATTGGCGCTTCGGTTGGTAGTTTCGAAGGAAAATCATCTTCCAGTGAGAAACCCTCATATTGCCAACCCCCTTCTCCCCAAAATGGAGTAGCAATAAAGAATATCCCGGCAATATCATTCTCAATCTTTTCCTCAGATAAATACTTAAGCAGGAAACATCCGCCCACTGAATGTCCAACAAGTACCACTTTGCTATGTATTCTCTTCAGTTCTTCGTCAATTTTACCTTTATAAGTTTCATAATCCGGGTTATCCTCATCGGGCATCATGGGATAATCAATGTCATAAGCCTCCTTCAATGCATCTTGTAGAAATAAGGCTAACTTCTTATCTTCCTTACATGCACCTTTACTGCCGCCCTGGATGAACAAAATAACCGGCTTTTTCATAAATAAAAAGCTATCTGTTTTGCCTGGTATTTATTTTTTTTGCTGTGGTTCGCTATTCCACATGTCAACAATATTTTTCCATGAACCGTCTGGTTCCTTTCTCCAAATTGTGACACTTTTATTGAATTCTGTCATGGGTCTGCCTATAGAGTCATTCACGGTAATTTGATTTTGTTCAATCAGGTAAGCCATGTCAGCGTCTTTAGATAGTGTAACACTTAATGGCTCCCAACTTATTTTAAACCCTGGGATTTTTTTTGTACCTAAAACCATTTCCCTTATCGCTGCCTTTCCTTTTATTGGCGCTTCTCCCGGCGACATAACAACTGCATCGTCGGCCCAATAACTAAGCGTTTTTTCTAAACTATCTGTGCCTGCACTTTTTGACCATTCTCTACTTAGCTGCATTAATTTTTCACCTTCGCTCTTGTGTTCAACTGGCTGATGATTGCATGCGAACAATCCGGTAAGTAATAGCAAAGTCACAACTCTCATAAAAGAAGCATTTTGTGTTTATAGTAATCGTTGGCAAAAGATTAAATGAATGCCAACACCCTAATTTACGCTATAAGACTTAGTTATAGGAAGTAGCCAGCACTAAAAATCAATTTTTTGCCGGCTCATAGTAAAGAGTTACTGCACCACAACCAAATGTTTTTGTGTTTAATAGTCTAAGATCAATTCTATCCTTGATGTTTTTAAATAATGGTAAGCCGCTTCCTAAAATAGTTGGCTGAACGCCAAGCTGGTATTCATCAATTAAGTCAAGTTGCGTTAAGGCTACAATTAAACTCGGGCTGCCAACTAAAATGTTTTTACCCCCGCTGCTGCGGGGTCGCTTGAGTTCTAAAATTTCTTCTTTACTGACTTCCTTTTTCAATTTTGTATTTTTCCATTCAACATGTTGAAGCGTGCGGGAAAAAACAATCTTTGAAATATTGTCTATTAGTACTGCAAATTCATCGATTGGCTTGTTACCGGTAGGGTTTTTTACAATCGGCGGCCAGCCGCTTTCCATAAGTTGATATGTTATCCTTCCGTATAAAAGGGTGTCCGCACTACTTAATAGCTCATTATAATGTTGATGTATTTCTTCATCTGCTATCATTGCCGTGTGGTCGCAAAAACCGTCAAGTGTCATATTGATTGCTGCAATTATTTTTCTCATATTCAGTTCTTATTCATTTCTCTATTTACCAATTGCAATAATTTATCAAGATCATCTTTAATAATAAAGGTCCTTAGTTCAAAACTTTTCGTTTCTCCTGCATTTAGATCTACATAAGGATCTGCATGCTGGCAGGTACGTTCAGGATTAGTCCAGAGGTTACCTGTTTCTTTAGTATAAGTAGCTGCAATCCATTGTCCGTCATGTGAGATTGTTGCAATAAACGGTTTGTCTACTTTTCTTGATTTATTATAATGAATAATAGAATCTTCGCCCTTTTGAATATAATTGGGATTTACCGGCCAGGTATAAGAAACAAGGTATCGGCAGGGCAGCCATTTCTGGAGCGGCATGGTCAGACGTTCAGGTGTTTCTGAAGCCAGTAGATCAAAACCCTCGGTATGATGAACATAAGTGCGCTGTAATAAGGTATCAGAAAAAAGGGAATATAATTTTACACAGGTTACTGCCTGCAGATTCAGGTATGATTGAGTTGAGTGATTTATAAACTTGTAAGTATAACGCAGGCCATCTTCCTCAAGGGAAACTGCAGCGATCATCGTGACAGCATCATCCATTTTTGTTTTATAACTAATGCTATTCCCATTAACATGCCACACGGGCAATGTTCTCTTATTGGCATTGCCAAATGAAACAAAATATAGATGTTCTATTTGATTGCTCCTGGTATTTAATCCGGTTACATGCTCAGGAAATTCTATTTCAATTCCCCTGTCGGCTTCAGATTGGCCAGGCAGTAAAACTTTTAACAAAGGGAAATTCTTATTGGTAACAATCACTTTTACTCCCTTTGAATTGGAAATAGTAAAGTCCGACTGGGCTTTTGAGGTACAGCCTGCAACTAGTAATAAAAATGATATTAAGATTCCAGCGTTTAGTTTCATTTTTACCCGGAAATATGCACAAAGTTAAATGTTGTTTACATTTTCCTGGAGTCCCTCTTGATTTTATCAGGGGAGAATCTACCTGCTTTTCTGAAGAAGCTCCTCAGGGAAGAAAAACAATGGAATGACGCTGACTATTAGTGAGGGTAATTGTTTAGCTTTTTTTGACATAAGAAAGTTTACGCCGCCATTGGTCTTCTCTGCAGCTATGCCATTGTTATGTGTGTAGTTGCAGAAAATGCAACTCCAGTATTTCAGAGCGCAAAATTCAATTATATTCTGCCCATCTCCACTCTAATTTCGGGTAGTTATTCAAATATTGATTAGGGATCGCCGAAAACCTTTAAAAGAGTAGGCTTAATTTACTAAATTATAAAATCATGAAAAAGATTTTCTGTTTAACATTTCTGTTGTCATTGATTCATTTGTCGTATTCACAAAGCTATGAATATGCATCTGGGAAATATCAGGCGTTTAAAATCACAAGTAAGATCGATACAATTAAAATCGTTCTAAAATTGCCTGAGGGAACAAATACTATCACTAAAACGAGTTCGGGAGACATTTTAAATGCAATCGTGAAAAACGGAGCTATTTTGAAATTTACTATGACAAATTCGAGTGGAGAAAATATTCAAATTAATCCTCCACCTCTGAATCCTAGTGGAGATAATGCAAAGATTACACTTGTATGCATGAAATGTTTTGTTACTCACCGGGAAGGGAAAGATTATTATGTTTGCCAGGATGTTCCATGTGGTTCCAGAGGTGCAAATGCAGTTCGGCAGATAAGTGGAAGATAAAGACTATACGCCTGTTTTCCTCTCCGACGAGCCTCCTCCGACTTAAATAATATTTATGTCTCAGATGGGGTTCGTCGGGGAAGAAAGTTAATATAAAAGATAATACTCAATCGATGCTAATCGGCATATGGCTGACTACTCCAACATCCAACTGCGCTTTTACGTAAAACTTCCTGTTGCAAAAACTAAAAGGTATAATATGGAGCGCTGTTTCATTTAAGATTGCCACGAATACAGAAATATACTCGATAGATGGTTTTTCCAGTATGCTGAGTACTGCGACCAATAACAATTTTTTCTCCGACGAGTCTCCTCCGAATTTAATAATATTTGCTTTAAGGACACAAAGAGGGACTCGTCGCTGCGATTCCTGCATAACTCAACACATTTTTATTTTAGCGGTCAGCAACAGTTATTTGAGGTTAAAGATTATCGGGAATTTGGCAGGTGGGAAGAAATAAATGAATAGAAGCCGCCGAGTCCCTCCTGATTTTCCCAGGATGAATCCCCCTGATTTCTGGAGGAGACTCATCGGAGGAAAAGAGCTTGTGTTCCGATAGATGAGAATACCAAAAGTATTTTACTATTCAAAATAAACACTTATATGAGCGTTTCCTTTAATCTGGTATTTACCTTCTTTTGTTGCCGATCTGTCTTGTATGGAATGTTGTTTATAATTCCAATATCCCTGAGTTCTTTTCTTATTCGCAATACATCATCTTTGTCAGTGTAGTCGTAAGTATAAACACAAATTACCTTCAAGTTATTTTTCGTCGCATTAGGGTTTGGCTTGACTGTTGCAACTTTTGAAATGTCACCAAGGCGCCCCTTCTCAGTAGCAGATTTTATTTTTCCCCAAACAATATCGATGTTGTCAATGTTTACAAATATTAGCCATTTACCGCTATTGATGGTTGTTTTCGGATATTCTCCTCTAAGTCTTCTAGCATAAATCCAAAAAGAATTTGTCTCTTGACTGGGATTTGTGTCTTGGAAAATGTCGATTGATGTTTCCTTTTGAGTTTCTTTGATAGAAGAATTTCGTTTAACAGGCAGATTTATTTTTTTGACCGCTACTTTTTTGGGATTCTCTGTTTTCTTGTTTGTCGCCATAATGAAGTCTGTAGTTAAAGATTTTTTTGCCAATTTTCAAATTCGGATTGCAGTATTCTGAATATTGTATATAGTGGTATGAAAGTATTTTTACTCATCATTAGCTCTTCACCTTCAAGTCTTGCTTTTACTTTCGGAGATTTCTTTTCTATTGCAAGCATTTTTTTATAATCTACTTTTTTAACTGCTTCAAGACTTTCTTCAATTTCAGAGAGTTCGTTTTGCGAAATACTTAAACTGTCCTTGTTGAGTACTTTAATCATTTGTTGTGTCGTGTCTATTAATTTGACAGCTATAAAGCTTGAAGACAAATCCTGTTTTTTTATGTAAGTTTTCAGGAAAGATACGGCTTGCAAGCCTTTTGAAACAATTGCTTTCTGTTTAAAAGCTTGTGTCGAAGTTTGAGCAAATGAGACGGTTGTCAATAATAGTAAATAAATAATGATAAGATTTCTGTTCATTTGGTGGCTATCGCTATGGTTACACACAACACATAAATAATACAAGAGGTGGTTTTTTAAATATACAGGATGCTTTGGGCTTCTAAGTAGGATAAAATCGGTGAAATCGAAAACCCTTAGTAACTCGTTTGCCCATTCCTGACCTTGATCTTTTTTTTGCCTGAATTCTTTTTTTCATAATCAAGAATGGCTTGCGGCTTGGTCATGGGTTTCTTCCCTGCAGTATCGGTGGATGATTTGGAAGTATCGGTTATATCAATAGGTTTCAGATCATCATCGTTTTTGCTATCTCCCGTTGCTGGCTTGTCCAGGAACCATTTTTCGGTTTTTTCAACGGTCCCGGCTGACGGATCATAATACCTCCATGTTCCATGTTTCAAAGAAAAGCCATCCAGCTTTACGACTTGCGTGCCCACGATTTTTGTTGGATCGGTCAAATCATAAACCGGGATGGTATCGTATGGATCGTCTGGATTTACCGCTTTCCAGCTTTCATCCCTTAAAAGATCTCCCATATTGGTAAAATACTGGCATTTGCCATCTTTATTTCCCCAACGATAATTTTCGATCGAAAGCATATCACCCTGCAATGAAAATTTGCGCCAGGTGCCTTCCCTTTTGTCATTCACAAAATAACCTTCTTCTTCATAACCCGGTTCCCCGCGATTGTCATCCAGGTGAATGACCCAGGGGCCTTGTTTTTTCCCTTTCAAATCAACACGATTTAAGGTATCTCCTTTGGGTCCTATCTTATAATCTTTATATTGACCAAAAACATTTATAGAGATCAGCATCACAAAAACAAAAACAAATCGCATAGTTTAGTAAGTTTGATAAGTAGCAACAAACACCAGGCTATTAGCCTTTCCTGCAATTTAATAACGAAAACCTGCTTATTTTATGGTTCCCCTGTTAAAATTCTCCTGTCCTTCCAAATATGTTCCACTTGTAAGTTGGGTATTTGCGTTTTTAGTCATATCCCCATTTATTTCCGCCCAATTAACCCCTACTCCGTCCTCGGAAAGATTGAAAACGGTGGTCAAGCGCCAGGAATTGGAAAAAAGATCCATAATAAATGATGTAAAATTTCGAAGTATTGGGCCCACGATCATGAGTGGCCGCGTGGTGGACCTGGAGGTAAACCCGGCTGACCCCACTGAATTTTATGTGGCTTATGCAACAGGTGGTTTGTGGCACACAAAAAATAATGGTCAAAGTTTCACTCCTATTTTTGACAGCGTTGATGTACTCTTTATCGGGGACATCGCGGTAAACTGGAATGCATCTCCAAGGATCATTTGGGTGGGAACAGGGGAAGTAAATAGTAGCCGCTCATCATATGCCGGTATTGGTATTTATAAAACAACCGATGATGGCAAACATTGGGAATATCTTGGTTTGCCGGAATCGCAGCACATTGGTAAAATTTTATTGCACCCCACAGATAATAATACCATCTGGGTAGCGGCACTGGGTCATCTCTATTCTCCAAATAAAGACCGTGGTGTTTACAAAACCAGTGACGGCGGAAAAACATGGAAACAAACTTTATTTATTAATGATACGACAGGAGCGGTGGATATTGATATCAATCCAAAAGATCCAAACATTTTGTATGCTGCGATGTGGAGTAAAACACGTAGTGCATGGAAATTTAAGGAGAGCGGGTCCGAAAGTGGAATATATAAAAGCACAGACGGTGGCGATACATGGAAGAAGATCTCAGGTGAAGGCTCCGGCTTTATGACAGGAAATAGAATTGGACGTATCGGAGTGGCCGTTTATCCTAAAGATCCTTCGATTGTTTATGCGATTGTAGATAATAACATGATAAAACCGGATACTTCAAAAAAGAAGGTGGATAGCTTTTATCATAAAAATGATTTTCAGACCATGAATGAAGATGCCTTTCTTCAATTGGATCAGAAAAAACTGGATTCGTTTTTAAAAGAAAATGATTTTCCCGAAAAATATACAGCCACCATAGTGATGGACATGGTGAGAAATAAAAAGATCAAACCCACTGCCCTTTATGATTTTCTTGATTTTAATGATGGTTTTCAAAATGCAGGTATCTATGGGGCTGAGGTATACCGAAGCAAAGATGCAGGAGCGACCTGGAAGAAAATGAATGAAAAAAATCTTACGCTGTACAGCACCTATGGATATTATTTTGGAAAAATATTTGTCTCGCCGGTAAATGAAAACAAATTGGTAATAACCGGGGTGAGTATTCAGTTATCCACGGATGGTGGGAAATCGTTTTCAAATATTGATAAAAGAAATACGCACGGGGATTATCATGCTGTTTGGATTGACCCGGTAAGAGATGCTCATTTTGTTATAGGAACGGATGGCGGTTGTAACATTACTTATGATGATGGGGAGCATTGGTTCTTTGCCAATACCCCCGGAGTTGGACAATATTATGGGATCGCTGTAGATGATGAGAAACCTTATAATGTCTATGGTGGATTGCAGGATAATAATGTTTGGTACGGACCTTCTACAAACAAAGACAATATTGGCTGGCAAAGTAGCGGTGACTATCCATTTAAACCTTTGTTAGGTGGCGACGGAATGCAGGTACAAGTTGATACCAGGGATAACACAACAACATATGCAGGATCACAATTTGGATTTTACAGTCGCCTCAATAGAAAGACAAGAGATGACTATAAAAGTGTAAGGCCGATACATGATCTTGGTGAAAGACCACTGCGATTTAATTGGCAAACACCGATCATGCTAAGCAAACACAACCAGGATATTTTTTATATCGGAGCCAACCGCCTCTACCGTTCTTTAAATAAAGGTGATAGCCTCGTTCCGATCAGTGGTGATCTTTCAAATGGGAAAAGAGAAGGAAATGTTCCGTATGGAACCATTACAACGATCGCGGAATCCCCTACCCGATTCAATTTATTATATGTTGGCACGGATGATGGCAATATTTATATTTCAAAAGAAGGCGGCTATACCTGGGAACAACTCAATCAAACTAATTCAGTTACAGTTGGGAAAAAAACAAAAATACCAGCCAGCCTTAAACTGCAAACAAACGGCCTTTGGGTGAGCCGGATCATTGCTTCCCAACATAAAGAAAGTCGGGTCTACGCGTCATTGAATGGCTATAGAAGTGACAACTTCCTGCCCTATTTATATGTAAGTGATGATTATGGAACAAGCTGGAAACAAATTGGAAAAGACCTGCCTGATGAACCGATCAACGTCGTGCGTGAAGATCCAAAAAGTGATAGTATTTTATATGTTGGCACAGACGGAGGATTGTATGTAAGTTTTGATGCCGGAAATAGTTTTATGACATGGAATGGAGGGTTGCCAAAATCAGTTCCCGTACATGATATCGCCATCCAGGCAAGAGAAAATGAAATTGTGCTGGGAACGCATGGAAGAAGTTTGTACGTTTCTAAATTGGATGATATTCAAAAGCTTCAAAAAGATCCTGATTGGTTGAAGAAAAAACCAAAGGATAAGCCGCAACGAAAGAGGCGGGATGATGATGACGAAGAAACCGAAACGGATACCGTTCCTGATATTAATTAAAACAGTTTAAATCTTTCAAAACAGGCTCTTTCAAGACATTCCCTGTCATCGGGATGTGCAATATTTATCAATGCCCTTGCACGCTCCCGTAAATTTTTTCCAAACAGGTAAGCAATGCCATATTCCGTAACACTTTTTCAGAAATCTGGATGCTAATTATGATTGACTAAGAAGGTAATTTTGATCCGTAATGAACTTCCAGTAGAACCCGTTATGCAAATACAAGCAAGAGAGATAAAATATTTTTTTTACAGCCAGGCTTTCGCAGATGGCTTTCGGGCTACTGCAGCCATTCTACTACCTGCATTGGTGGGGTCATATTTTAATTTTTTTGCATCCGGGCTAACCATTTCCATCGGGTCCATGTGTGTGAGTCTTACCGACGCGCCCGGTCCCGTAGTACACAAAAGAAATGGAATGCTTTTTACGTCAGCATTTGCCTTCTTAATGGCTGTGATCACAGGCTTTGCGCGGTTGAATGTTTACACATTAGGGCTGGAAATCGTTGTAGCCAGTTTCTTTTTTTCCATGTTTAATGTTTACGGTAACCGTGCAACGTCTGTTGGAAATGCAGCCATCCTTATCATGATCCTTACAATGGATACTGCTATTGCAGTCCCGGATATTTTCCTGCACGCACTGTTGATTTTAGCCGGGGGAATTTTTTATACTTTGGTCAGTTTGTCCCTTCATGCCATCCGTCCTTATCGAATCTCTCAAAGAGTGTTAGGCGATAGTCTTCGGGAAATCGCCACTTACCTGGCGATCAAAGCGGATTTTTATGACGTCGCTACTGATCTTGATACAAACTATACGCGGCTTGTCACACAGCAGATCACTGTACACGAAAAACAGGAAGCCGTGAGGGAATTGCTTTTTAAATCAAGACAAATAGTGGAGGAAACCACTGCAGAAGGAAGAAGACTTTTATTCACTTTTGTCGAATCCGTTGATCTTTTTGAGGACATCACTGCAGCTTACTATGATTATGATTTATTGCGAAAACAATTTGGTGGAACCGGCGCATTGAAAATCATTAACGACACCCTTAAAAAAACGGCTGATGAAATCAATGCAATCGGCTTTGCTATCCAATCCGATGAGGATTTCAAAAGATCCTTCGATTATACCTCCGAGTTGAATAAATTGAAAGAGCAAATAGATGTTATTGCTCCAAAAGATCAAGCGAACAGTTTAGTGCTTCGGAAAATATTGGTAAATATCCGCCGGTTGTTCAATGACCTTAATAACATTATCCGATATTTTGAAAACGATATCAAAAGAAAAAGTCCTGTACTTGATCCTTCAAGGTTTGTAACCCGCCAATCATTGGATCCAGGAATTTTCTGGAACAATCTTTCAATAAAATCGTTTGGATTCAGGCATGCGTTACGAGTATCTATCGCTTGCCTTGCCGGGTTCATGGTAACAAAAATCATTGCGTACGGGCATCACAGTTATTGGGTCCTCTTAACTATCGCATTCAT
>Ga0193726_1002779_pt1 | contig 11538 bp, 15 predicted proteins | sample H2c1metaG_FD_144928 | JGI IMG/M metagenome (GOLD analysis project Ga0193726, IMG submission 144928) | Soil microbial communities from a riparian zone of the East river system, Colorado, United States - H2c1 | ecosystem: Environmental > Terrestrial > Soil > Riparian zone | place: USA: East River... | reverse complement strand
GATGAAGCTCGGCATCGATACTGCTTTCAACCGGGTCAACGAGGCCGGCGGCGTGGAAGGCCGGATGCTCAAGCTGATCGCTGCCGATGACGGTTATGAGCCGACGCGCACCGCCGACGCCATGAAGCAACTCTACGAGAAGGACCAGGTTTTCGGTATCATCGGAAATGTTGGAACACCCACCGCGGTGGTCGCTGTGCCATATGCGCTCGAGCGGAAGCTGTTGTTTTTCGGCGCTTTCACCGGCGCGAATGTGCTCCGCCATGATCCTCCGGATCGCTACGTCTTCAACTATCGGGCGAGCTACGCCGAGGAAACCGACGCCGTGGTGCGCTACCTGGTGAAACTGCGCCGAATACCGATCAGGCAGATCGCGGTTTTCGCCCAGCAGGATACCTACGGCGATTCGGGATTCGCCGGTGTCTCGAAGGCGGTGCGCTCGCTCGGCGTCAGTGACGCTACGATTGTGCGGCTCAACTACAAGCGAAACACCGTGGATGTCGACGATGCGATCAATCAATTGAAATTGCAGAAGCCGCCGATCAAAGCGGTGGTCATGGTGGCGACTTATCGGGCCGCCGCAAAGTTCATCGAAAAGACGCACGACCTCTTTCCTGGAATGATCTACACCAACGTGTCGTTCGTGGGCAGCACCGCGCTTGCCGATGAACTGATGCTGCTCGGACCGCGCTATGCCAGCGGCGTCATCGTGACGCAAGTTGTGCCGGCGGTTTCTGGCTACTCGTCAATTGTTCTCGAATACAAGAATGCGCTCGCCAAATATTTTCCCGGCGAAGCACCAGATTACGTGTCGCTTGAGGGCTATGTTGCGGCCAACGTTCTGATCCAGGGGCTTAAAAGTACCGGACCGCAACTCGATACCGAGAAGCTCATCGACGTGCTGGAGAACACGCGCAATTTCGACCTGGGCCTTGGCGCCAATCTCGGTTTTGGCCGCGCTGAACACCAGGCTTCGCACAAGATTTGGGGAACGGCGCTTGATGATAACGGGAAGTACCAGGCGATCGAACTCGAATAAATGGCGGGAGGCTTACTCGCACGATCTGGCGCGGATGCAGCGCTCGCGAGGGGCTGGCTGGGCACTCTACCTCCGAGCCCGCGACTCGTGCAAACTAGAGGCTAAGAAGTTGCCCGTCCCAGTCCAACAGCGAAAGCCGTGGAACTCGGACTAAGCCGCTCGCCCCCCTTCTCCATACAGGCGAGGGAAATGAGCGCCGCCCGCCGGTACTGTTCTGATTTAGGGCGCTGGGAAAGCAATTGGGACACCTGAAACGCACAACGCCGCCAAGTCGAATAATGCTTGGCAGCGTTGTGTTAGATCCGGACAGTGCAATCCGCCGGTAGCTATCTGTCAGCACAAGGCGTGCCAACCGGCTACGCTGGCGAAGAAATCATAGGGACCATGACCTTTGCACCATTGATTTGGGCGCTTGAGATCGACGGCAAACCCACCCTGGCTTTTGAAGCTATGAAGTATCGCGGAGCGCACGAGATCTACCATCAGGAATGGTTGCGCATTGAGCTGGGCCAGCGAAAAATCAATGACGTCCCATTGTGCGGTGCCGACGCACACCTAAGGATACGGCTCGCCCGGCCGGCTGAAATACTCCTGTATCGGCAAGCGGCGGAAGGTAACAAGTTGTCAGATAACAATCTTGTCTATTTGATCGAGTTGGACGTCGTCGTGTCCTTTCCGATAACAGCCGGTCAAAGGTTCGGGCAGCCCTCCCACCACAGAAAAAGCCGGCGGGCGTTACGCCGTCGGCTTCCTCTTGTTCTCTTCAGCGACGCATTGCAGCCTTCATCGACACGACTGCTAATCTCACTACTCAGCTACGCGAATTGCACCGACTGCGCGAGCAGGTCAGGAAAGCGGAAGAGTTTTATCATCTGGCTGAACAAGAATTAAGGGACGCGGATAAATCCTCACCATTGCGCACCCCGGACAATTTGTAAGTATGATAAGAACTGTCCCGTTTGTTTCGGCGTCGGTTGGGTATGCGAAAACCATCCCGACGGGGCATGGCATGAAGAACGGGCTCAGTCCGCCGCGTGTCCAATCAGCATTAGTTATTGATCCTGATTCGCCACACTCAAGGACTATCGTGATGAGCCAAAATGACGTGCCGGAGGCGCAAGTATTCTGGCATCCGAAGTCCCTACTGCGGATCGGAAAACATAGGTCGGTTTTCAAATTAGGTTACTGTGAACGTTGGCTATTTGTTCAGCAGGACCGTCCAATTTTGAACACACCGCGCTCAAAGCGGGAACGGTTTGCGGGGGCTGGGAATTATGGAATCGTGTCTGTAGCCCGGACACACGCCTTCCCACCTGGCTCAGCGTTCCCCCTGCGCTGGGGCTATTTTTTGACGAGCGGTATCCTTCGCGCATTCGGCCAGCAGGTAGGACAGGCTGCCCCGGGGGGCCGGGCTCAAGATACCAATGTCAGTCAACCTTACGGCGGCGCTTAACCAGCCAGTAGACACCGTAGCCAATTGCGAGAATCGGAAGGCCAGCGCCAGCAATCGGCCCGGGGGCTCCCTTCAGATGACCGGGCGCGTTATCGCAATTCCCATTGCCGTTGCAGGCTAGGGCGGGCGGCGTAACAATCATAAGAGCGAAGGCCAAAGCTGCTGCAGACAAAGTACCTAAGGCGATCTTCATTGATTTTCTCCACCCTTCTTAAAGCGCGTTACACAACTTTTTCTGCTGCTGGTTTATTTTACCGTGTATTTAATATGGATTTAATTGTATTTAATTCCCGCCAAGACGTCAATAGCTGAGAAACTAAACCCCAAGTTTCGTCGCTCTGACGCAAGAGTCGGGTCAAAGCCGGGAAAGCTCACTGCGAGAATATGTTTTCCGCTTTTGCACCTCACGAACGGCAACCGTCAGGTAGGCCGGCGATGTCTGAAAGTGCCATGAACGGAAGTCGACCGTTTCATTCGATCACATCGTCGGCGGTAGTAAGCAGCGACGGCGGAATGGTCAGGCCGAGCGTCTTTGCTGTCTTTAGGTTGATGACGAACTCGAACTTTGTGGGCTGCACCACTGGAAGATCGGCGGGCTTCTCACCTTTGAGGATTCGCCCTGCGTAAACACCCATCTGCCGATACCCGTCTACAAGGTCATGTCCATAACTAACAAGTCCGCCGATTTCGGCGAATTCACGTAATGGATAGACTACGGGCCGTTTATGGCGGGCAGCGAGCGTCACGATCTGATCGCGTCGGCTATTGTAGAAGGGGTCTTGGACAACAAGCAGCCCGTCAGCCCCTTTTTGGGCGACGATCTCGAAGGCCGTTTCAATTTCAATCGCCGTACTAGCGCGCGCAATGTTTATTTGTCGTTTGATCACACCTGCGGCTTCTTGCAACTTGCGCAGCTGGAAATCGGCAGCCGGATTAGCCGGGTTGACCAGCACACCAATCGGCGTGGTTCCAGGAACAAGTTGGTTCAGAAGCTCTAGACGCTTGGTCTCCAGTTCCGGCCCGAGAAGTCCCACGCCCGTGACGTTGCCGCCGGGTCGATTGAAGCTCGTGACGAGGCCGCCCGCAACCGGATCGCCAGTGCTGACGAAGACAATCGGAATCTCCGTCGTTGCCGCCTTCGCTACCGGTGCCGTTGGGGTATTCGTGGCGATCACAGCCACTTTACGCCGCACAAGATCGGCAGCCAGTACCTGGAGGCGATCGTACTGACCCCTGGCCCACCGGTAATCCACCGTGACGTTTTTGCCCTCAACGTAGCCGGTTTCCTTGAGCCCATGCAGGAATCCGGTCACGTAAACTGCGTATCCATCTGGTGATCCGCCATTGAGGAATCCGACCACCGGCATTTTCGGTTGCTGCGCTCGCGCCCCAAGCGGACACGCAACTACCGCAACACCGAGAAACGTGATGAACTCGCGCCGCTGCATGACCGACCCCAGCTCAGGAGACGGGCATCTTAGCAACTAAAACGAGAGAGTATCGCTATAAGCGCGCCCAATGTCTCAGTTGGGTCAAACTGAGAAAATCTCACTACGAGCAAATGTCTTCCGCTGTTGCTCCAACAACAGACATCGTCGGCCGCGTAGATGAGCTGACAGCCATTGTGAATCGGCTTTAGAATTGCCGAGCCCACAGATTCACCTACCTCGGATTTACCCGGGCGAACCGTTCATCGTTGCCGAACGGGTCAATGGCTTGTGATGAAGCATTATCTCAGGAAACCGTCGCTCTTTCCGGCTGAGCTACGGGACCGGAGACCCGCGGGTAGACGCGGTTGCTTGAAAGCTCCATACCAGAGCGCCGTCGTGATCGCAGCCTCCGCACCGTCCCAATATGTTCGGATGGGGATTGAATCCCGGCTTGTTGCAACTGGGCGCAGATGTGTCGCGCTTGTCACAGGGCGGAAACAGCTCGCGGTTCGTGCCGTACAAAAACCCGGTTCCAGGGTGACAAGCCGGCGAATAATGGCGACAGGTGTTGAAACGCCTTCCAGGCATCCTGTTGCTTTAACCAAGAGATGTAGAAGGCGAAAAGGTCATGATAGCGATACCGCTCATGCTCCCGAAAATCTGAGCCGCCAAAGACTTCGACTCAGCATCAGCGCGTGCGAAACATTTTGGCATGCGGAGTTCAAGGCAAAGCTGCCAGGTGCCTAACAAGCTCGATGAAATGAACGCTTTCGCGGAAGATGTGTGACGGATCCACAGTGCCTGCTTGGCAAGGACCTTGTCCAGGTAATCTGGATCGCGGAGGCGAGATCTTGGCTAACGGTCGGAAGTTAATTGCGCCGTTTGGCGTCCTCCGTTCATCTCCTTAAGCTCGTTTACGTACTCCTCAGGCTTCTTCAAATGGAAAGGAGCCTTCAGACCCATGAAGGTCGCTATGCGACCGATGAATGCAGTGCAGTTGGTTGTTTCAGCGTTCCAGAGCGGAGAGGTCGCCTGAAGATGCTTGATGTACGCGAAAACTTTTTTCGCTTCCTCCTCGCTCAAATAGACGCGGTAACTGGCAGTTAAATACTGGACGTCCAGGTCACCGTAACTCGCCCCCGTTTCAGAGGGCACCCACATGAGATGCCCTAACATGTATGGCAGCGTGTCACCGGCTGGATGAAGGCCAGCAACTTCGACTTGCTTTTCGCTTGTCTTGCCGAACCAAACGAACGCATGCCCATAGCTGGCCGCGGTACGGGCACGAAAATCCACGTAATACGGCCCCTTGGCTCCAGCACCAGACTTAGATCTTCGGACCGGTTTAACGTCTGCCGCGGATGAGGAGGCGCTTGGCGCAGCAACAGCCGCTGCCATATTAGATCGTGTTGACAGTTTATACGGGCTGGAATCCCGTTGGTCGGCTCGCACCGCAAGTTGTTGCGCGTCGCTGCACCCAATTCCCAGGCCGACGGAAGCCGTAAGGACGCACATTCCCACAATAAATTGTAGACCGTGCCTCCGTTTCGCTTTTGCCATCTTCAACCCCTCATTGGACCTAGACGGCCGACGTGGCAGCCACTCCTAGCTGCCAAACCGCAGCCATCATGTCCAAACGAGAGACGATGCGGTCCGCAGGTTAGCCTTCAGACTAGCCCTTGGTTACGATCGGGCCTTTGCCGACTGGGTACTTGCCAACGGGTGTCTTGCCAATTGGGGTTTTTCCAATCGGCATCTTACCCACTTGTGCAGTCTGATAAACTGGCTGTGCGCGGGGGAGGTCCGCGGCCACGGCAGCACCCATCATGGCAAATGAGGCTGTTCCGACGATCAGGAATTTCAACATCGTAATCTCCTGCTATCTCAGATAGATTTTACGATTAGCCTGCCAGTTGCTGCGATGCAATTAACGGCGCATCAATCATACCAGTGACGAGGGCTTTTTTTTACAGATGTTGCAGAAATGGCACTCAAGTCGGAAATAAGTGCCGGTTCGCTCTTTTTTTTGACTGCCGCGGCACCTCCAAAGTCTCGGGCACTGCCCCTCAGAAGATCAGCGGAATAACACGGTAGGTTCGCGCCATATACTCGCGATAGCGGTCACCAAAGGTTTCCAACATCATTTGTTCTTCTCGGGCAACTCGCCCAAAAAACAGAACACCAAAACCGACAATGCCAGAGAAGCCCGCCACCCAATTTGGCAACAATAGCGCCTGAGCGACGGCCCAAAGCCAGAATGCGGAATACATGGGGTGTCGAACTTTGCGATAAATACCGTCAGTGACGAGTTGATGACCTTCCCGCACATCGAGGCTAACAGACCAATTACGTCCGAGCGCTCGATGCGTCAGTCGAAACACAACCAACGAGGCAGCAGCAAAGAAAAGCCCCACCCAAGCCTGGGCAGGTTGGAGGGTGTAAGCCGCGAAATGAGGGATAGCGGTCACGACGTAAGCGAGAGGCAGAATACCTAGGCCGGTAAGCGATATTAGCAATAACGCAGTTTCGCGCGTACCTCGATCGCTGCGAAGGACCGGCGTACGGCGAGAGCGCTTCGCGTATTCGTATCGGATGAGATACCAACCGATCGCCAACATAACAAACACGAGCTTTGAGAGAGCAGGTGTCATCGTGGGCTAGGCCACCGGTCGCGCCGGTTCACTTAACCACTCGCTACACTCAAGCTTGTTGATAAGGGCGCCGTCGTCGCCGATCATCGAAAGGGCACCGTCCGCAGCTACTGTTTGACATTTGGCGGAAACAGGTCCGCATACCAACATGAAGTAATCGTACGGTGCTCGCCTGTCATTTCCACTGATAAACTGGCAATGTACCCGGTAGAATTTCAATCGGATGCGACGATACATAGCACGCTCCAACGTTCGACTGAATTCGACTAGCCTAACAACCGGCCCGTGTTCCGTCGACAATGACATTTCAGCCATCGGATCGGTGCCATAAAAGTTCATTATGTCGATCCGTGCCTGATAGTCGCCCCAGAATATGCCGGGTGCTTGAGCGACGTGTTCTACAGCAGCGCGAAATCGTTCGGCCCCCCTATGCAAGCCAATCTTAAGTATCGACGACCCGATGGAAAGAAATGTTACTGGAATTCCGTTCCTGCCGAGAGATGGGTCGAGCTTCAACGCTCGGTCAAGAAGATCTACCGCAATGACGGCACCAAGGCTGTGACCGACGACGAGAAGTTCGTCTGCGTCTGAGCCACGCGCGACCGAGACAATCTCCTGCGCAATTCTATCCAACCTTTGTTCGATGATTGAATTTCCCCACCGAACGTAAGTGCGAGAAAAAATCCAGTCGTCGAAAAGTGAATCTAGGTGCAGCCAGCGCAAGGAACCCAGTACAAGCGCTGCGAGTGCGGCGCCAATAATAATGTTGGCAGGAATCGATTCGCTCGCGTGCAATGTCCAGATGCCAACGAAAAAAACGATTGCAACTAAGGTGCCGAGCGTAATGAAAGGATAGATAAAGAACGCCGCGTAGTGCCAATTAGTGCGTAAGTAACCCCAGAGGGCACCAGCCGTTACGAAATCTAGAAAGGCAATTACACCAAGCGGAATGCGGTACCAAATTGTCCGGCGACTAAATTTTTCGATTACGTCGTCCCAACGAATAAGGCGGAAATCTGTTTCAACATGCCAATTCGCACCGCTGGTAATTACCCTCCATTTTGTCTCGTCGGCGCCGTCATGCAGCGCATCAATTGAGGCTTTCACTGACCAAGTAAGTTCGAATCTTCTGATTTCACGCACAAAGCGCCGATGCGCGCCAGCATGGGGCGTGATGGGATCATAACCACCAACATGAAACACCAGCCGCTTTGCGACGGTGATTCTGCTCACTATCCTAACCCTAGAATTTTCATGTTTCCTCGCTACGTGCTTAGGCTACGTTAGCGCCGCAGTCTCCTTCGGCCGAAAAGCACATTATTGTAATAAGTCCTAGCAAGCGTCTAGCGCCAATGACTGTCAATCGGAGCCCAGGCGAGTCGAGCACCCGCGTCTTTAGTGGTTTCGCCGTCCGTTCACGGATCATTAGGGGGAACTTATACCAGGCTGCTAGAATCGCCTACGTCGGTGCAGCGTTTCTTGGCAGCGCAACTGAAAGTGCGCGCGCTCAGGCCCCGGCAGACATGCCCGCCGCTGAGACTTGCCTTACGGTAAATCTGAATCTCTCGCTAGGAGCACGATTGCCCCGCACGGCGGCGCGCCTGAAATCCAGCGAACCGCTTAAAATTGTAGCAATCGGCTCGTCCACGACCGTGGGGCTCTGGGTACTTCACTCGGCAGCAACATACCCTGAAGTCATGCGCCGAGAACTCTTGAGACTTAGATCAAACGCCGAGATTCGCGTCATCAACAGCGGTCGTATCGGCGACACGATTCCAGACAACGTGGCACGGTTCAAGCGCGACGTCTTTCCTCATAGACCGGATCTGGTTGTGTGGCAGTTAGGTACAAATGACGTGGCTTGGGGTGGTCACCCCGACGACCAGCTCAAGAATAAAATCGTTCAGGGCGTGCGCGCGCTAAAGGCAAGTGGCGCAGATGTCATCCTAATGGACCTGCAATACGCGCCGATGGTATTGAGGTCTGCTAACTATTCCAGAATGGAGGCCATTATCAGCGAGGTTGCGCAGCAAGAGCAGGTAGGCCTGTTTTCTCGGTTCGCACTAATGCGCAAATCAATTGGCGCCGGCGTACCACCAAGTGCGCTTGTGGCTTGGGATGGATTACACAATACTGCCGACGGTTATGACTGCATCGGACGAGCGCTCGCTAGGACCGTTTCGGAAAGTATTCAATGAACGCTCAGCTTGGGATGGCTCGACGAAAGCGGCGCGAACCGGGCTCGCGCCCTCATTTAAGCCCTGCCGCATAATTCCGAAGCCAACTCCGCAAACGATGAGACTAGCCAAATCACGCCAACTAGAATTATAACCAGAAGGCTTTGACCCGACCTGTTCATTGAGAATTCCTGTACACCGGCTGGCAAATCCGGATCTATGGGCTGAAGTACCAACAGCAATGGCCCCAAGAGTTTCGCCCATTCGACCAGGATAACCGAATCTCCACCTCAAAAATGGGGAGAAAAATAGGCCAATGACGTCCGCTTGATATGAGCCGATATTCGCAGCGGGGCACTGTCTGCGTGGGAAGCCGTGTGAGAACCAAAGTCAAACCCAGATTTGTGGCGATCGCGCTCATCTGCTGCGCTCTCAGCCTGTCAACCTGGCTTAGCGTCCAGTGGAGGACTCGGCCCAACCCTCAAGATTTTGAACAATGCTCTGAGAAAGCAGAAACGATAGCATCAAAAGATGAGCGCGCCTCGTTGATAGCTCAGTGCGACGCGCAATTTGTAGGCCGACGCAGGATAGGCGGCGGCTACACGTATTATGACTTCTTGCAAAATCGTCAATTCGATATTGCAGGTCCGAACCCAACATCGAAAGAACTGAAACACTTCGACGAAGAGTACGCGTTATATTTAAGTGCCCAACGAAAAGAAGCAAACGCGGTGACCACTGCAGAACAGCAAAGTGCGCAATCAGATTTTCAAAACGATCGATATTCAATGGGCCCTTTATCCCCGCCGGGGCCACCCATGGTGATCACCCCGACTAACGTTCCGCTCCCGCGACCTGCCCCAAGTTCACGAGCAAAAAACTCAGGGTGCGAAGATGCATCGCTATCATGCAGCTGGACTAAATTTTCTGCGGGAGTGAAGAATATCTTCGGGTCTTACGCGAAGGCAAACCGCCCCTAGGCACTCGGTGCAGCGCGTATCCAACACATGTCCGGTTAGATCGTTAGATCTCGGACATGGTTCGCGTCGCACGGGGTGCGACGCACCTGTTCGCGTAGCGGGGGTAACCTTGGTGTCATGGGATCAATTGTTTTACGGTCCGATCGAGCTGCCGAGCGGCAAGAAGCTGATCACCTTACGCGACGCCACGCACTACATCACCAAACTGACCAAGCCAAAACACGATGCCGAAGAATGGCAGACCGCGATCGAGGCGTTGTTGCTGGTTGCAGAACATGGCGGCCCGACGATGTTCGCGCCGATTGGCGTGATGCGAGCGCTCCATCGGCATAAGCCGAAAGCGAGACCGGCACCGCGCCGGAGTACGGTTCACGGCAACCAGGCAGGATGGATTTGGAGAATACCGCAGCGATTTACTGCTGAGAGTATCCAGTCAGTCGACTTCGGAAGCGGTGTTGAACCAGGAAGCCGCCGCAATCGTGCGCTGAGGGCTTCTCGCATTGAAATAAAAATTGATCGGATAACTCAAAAAAATGGGGATATTTTCCAAAAGCAGCTTGATTTCTTGTCCCTTGTCTTCCTCCGGGCGGCATTTCTTTGATGGGTAAGAAGGCATGACTGATCAACAATTGGCTTTTCAGGCGATTAACGAAGCGCAACTTATACTGGAGGAATACCTTCGGCCCCGGCCGCAGAACCACGAGCATATCCTCGACAAGTTGGTGGAAGTTCTCGAACGCCCCGATTTGGTAGTCGCTGTAAGCCGCTTGCAGCGACAAAGCTGTCTCGCGGTGCCCAAATGAGGAAACCGTCATCAATCGCTTTGGCCGCGTGGATTGCTTCGCTCTTATCCGTTGGGATGCCGAATGCGGAGGCCAAACAACAATGCAGAGCCGCGGCGCCATCAAATCCGCACGGGCAGTGGTGGTCCTATCGTCTGATCGATGGACGAAAGTGCTGGTACGAGGGCAAGCCCATGCTTTCGAAATCTTTGTTGGAATGGCCCAAGGAGGCATCCGCGCAACCCGTTTCCAACGGAAAAGTTACAAGCGTTGTCATACAGAAGCCGGGCAATCCATTAGACGCGCAAGCCCGGGCACTGAAGGACCTTGATACTTTCGAAGCGCGATGGCGCGAAAGGGTTGACATGCAATAGGCGTTGCCAAAGGAAAGTCTCGAAGCGCCGGGATCGCGCCTACGCGCCACAGGCAATTAGTTTTTGGCGACTCGCGAACAGCGCTTGTTTTTCAACTGCCGGAAACCAGCAATGCGAACGGCTGCAGATTTCAATCTCTATTACGCGGCCCCTGACCCTTGGCATATTTCCCACGCGCGATTCAGGGATAAGGTCCTGCGCCGATGTCTGAAGCCATTCATCCGGGACAAATCCGTTCTTGAACTCGGTTGTGGTGAAGGCCACTTGACCCACACAATTTTTAGCAAAGCACGATCCGTGGTTGGCATCGACATAAGCGATGTAGCGATTGCTCGCGCTAAATTGCTAAACTTGCCAAATGCCAGATTTGAAAGCGCTGATTTTTTACAAGCGTCATTCGAGGGGTACGACGTGATCGCAGCCCTCGAATGCGTCTACTATCTGTCCCTACAGGAGCAGGGAGCGCTTCTGAAGAAAGTTGCCAAAGAACACTCTGGCAAAATATTTTTGCTTTCGGGTCCAATTGTGGACTACAGAAGGCACTTCAGTCATAAGCGATTGATGCACGAGTTCACGACTTTAGGGTTCACTCCGCTTAAATTTTATAACCTGTCCGTTTATTGGCATCCGCCTTCATCTAGAATTATCGCTA
>Ga0193726_1002778_pt1 | contig 11541 bp, 12 predicted proteins | sample H2c1metaG_FD_144928 | JGI IMG/M metagenome (GOLD analysis project Ga0193726, IMG submission 144928) | Soil microbial communities from a riparian zone of the East river system, Colorado, United States - H2c1 | ecosystem: Environmental > Terrestrial > Soil > Riparian zone | place: USA: East River... | reverse complement strand
TCGGCGAGCCGTTCGGCATCAAGCAGATCGGCGGCATCGCGCTCATCATGGGCGGCGTCGTCCTGATCAACCAGGGTTGACGGCGCAGCCGTCATCCTGAGGCTGTAGGCCGAAGGATCCGATCCAAGAAAGATCCCTCGCTGCGCTCGGGATGACAGAGTTTGAGGAACCACGGATGACCTACGAGCAGATCAAGTATGAAACGAAGGACGGCATCCTCACCATCACGCTCAACCGGCCGGACAAGCTCAACGCCTTCACCGGCAAGATGCTGTCGGAACTCCTGGACGCGATGGACCGTGCCGACCGCGACGACGATGTACGGGCGGTGGTGTTCACCGGTGCGGGCCGCGGCTTCTGCGCCGGCGCCGACCTCTCCGGCGGCGCCAACACCTTCAATGCCGAGAATCGCGGGCCGGTCGATCCCGGCCTCGACGGCCACCGCGACGGCGGCGGCCTGTTCACGCTCCGCCTCTATGATTCACTCAAGCCCACCATCGCCGCCTGCAACGGCCCGGCGGTGGGCGTCGGCATCACCATGCAGCTCGCCATGGACGTGCGGCTCGCCTCCGAGGCGGCACGCTACGGCTTCGTGTTCACCCGCCGCGCCATCGTCATGGAGGCCTGCTCGAGCTGGTTCCTGCCGCGCCTCGTGGGGCCGCAGCAGGCGCTGGAATGGGTGATGACCGGCCGGGTCTTTCCGGCCGAGGAGGCGTTGAAGGGCCGCCTCGTGCGCTCGGTGCACAAGCCCGACGCGCTGCTGCCGGCAGCCTACGCACTGGCCGGCGAGATCGCCGACAATACCGCGCCGGTCTCGGTGGCGCTCAATCGCCAGATGATCTGGAAGATGCTGGGCGCCGACCATCCGATGGAGGCGCACAAGGTCGATTCCAGGGGCATCTATGCACGCGGCAAGTCGGCCGACGTGAAGGAGGGTGTGACGGCCTTTCTGGAAAAGCGGCCGGCCAGGTTCCCGATGAAGGTGAGCGACGGCATGCCGTCCTACTTCCCGTGGTGGCAGGAGCGTACGTTTAAGTAGTGCGCGAAGAGATCGAGCGCTTCTTTCGCAGCTATCGCGACGCCTACAACAGCGGCGACCCGGCCGCGATCGCGCGCATATCGCCGTGCCCAGCCTGATGCTGGAGCGCACTGCCATCGTATGGTCGACCCAGGCTGAAGTGCTGGCGAGCATGGAGGGCCTGGTTGCGCTCTATCGGCGCAGCGGCTTCAAATCGGCAGGCTTTGCCGTCGATTGGCTGATGGAACAAGGCCCGGACGACGCCGCGACCGACATCGTCTGGACCATCGAGCGGCTGGATCAGCCACCTTGGTGTTTCCACACCGGATACAATTTGCGGCGAATCGGGGGCATTTGGCGGATCGTCTTTTGCGTCGCCTACCAGGAGCCAGCGGTACGACAGCCGGGTTGATGCCCGATAGGGCTTACGGCACTCTCCCGCCCCACAAACGTTTCTGGGAGGAAACAATGACCAAGCTGCACATGCGGCGCCGCGCGATTCTGGCGGCGGCCCCGGCTCTGGTGGCGGCGCCCTATGTCGCGCGCGCGCAGACGGGCAAGCCCGAGAAGACCAAGGTCGTCCTGGCCGTCGGCGGCAAGTCGGCGCTTTACTACCTGTCGCTCACGATCGCCGAGACCAAGGGCTTCTTCAAGGATGCCGGCCTCGACGTCGAGATCAACGACTTCCAGGGCGGCGCCAAGGCGCTCGAGGCCCTGATGGGCGGCAGCGCCGATGTGGTCGCCGGCGCCTATGAGCATACGATTCGCATGCAGCAGCGCGGCCAGCCCATCAAGGGCTTCGCCTTGATCGGCCGCGGCATGCAGCTCGCCATCGGCCTGCGCAACGACGTGGCGGAGAAGGTCAAGGGACCGGCCGACATCAAGGGCATGAAGTTCGGCGTCACGGCGCCGGGCTCGCAGACCCAGATGCTGGTCACCAATTGGGCGGCCAAGGGTGGCCTGAAGGCCTCAGATATCGTGGCCGTCGGCGTCGGCGCCGGCGCCTCGGTGGTCGCCGCGATCGAGAACAAGTCGGTCGACGGCATCTCGCAGGCCGATCCCGCGGTCACCATCCTGCAGGAGAAGAACCTGATCAAGATCGTGGTCGACACCCGCACCATGAAGGGCAACCAGGAGCTGTTCGGCGGCTCGATGCCGGCGGCTTGCCTCTATGGCCAGCCTGCGCTCCTGACCAAGACGCCGAACACGGCACAGGCTCTGGCGACAGCCATCGTGCGCGCCAACGAGTGGCTGCAGACGGCGCCGCCGGCGGAAGTCGCCAAGGCCGTGCCGACCGCCTACCTGCTGGGCGACAAGGCGATCTACGAAAAGGCCTTCGCCAACGTGCGCGAGACCATCTCGCCCGACGGCATCATGCCGGCGGACGGTCCGGGCAACTGCCTGAAATTCCTGGTCGAGGGCGATCCCAAGATCGATCCGGCCAAGATCAAGCTCGAAGACACGTGGACCAACGAGTTCGCGGAACGCGCCAAGAAGCACTCCTGATCCGACGTGTCGATCGACGGAACGCCGGCGCTCGCGCTGGCCGACATCACCTGCCGCTTCGCCTCCCGTGACGAGCGAAGCGACGCCTACATCGCGGTCGCCAACGCCAACCTCGTGATCGGGCGGGGCGAGTTCGTCTCCGTGGTCGGCCCGACCGGCTGCGGCAAGTCGACCCTGCTGAATGTCGCGGCTGGTCTGCTCGAACCGTCGTCCGGCACGGTCGAGGTGTTCGGCGAGCGCCTGCGGGCAGCCGACGGCGTCAACCGGCGCGCCGGCTACATGTTCCAGGCCGACGCACTGATGCCGTGGCGCACCGGCATCGGCAACGTCGTCGCAGGCCTCGAGTTTCGCGGCGTGCCGTCGGCCCAGGCGGTGGCGCAAGGCGAGGAATGGCTGCGCCGGGTGGGCCTGGCAGGCTTTGGCGATCGCTACCCACACCAGATGTCGGGCGGCATGCGCAAGCGTCTGGCGCTGGCGCAAACCCTGATCCTGAGCCCCGACATTCTGCTGATGGACGAGCCGTTTTCCGCTCTCGACGTGCAGACGCGCCAGCTCATGGAGAACGAGCTTTTAGCGCTGTGGGCCGAGGACCGGAAGTCGGTTCTGTTCATCACCCATGATCTCGAGGAAGCGATTGCGCTCTCCGATCGGGTCGTCGTGCTGTCGGCCGGCCCGGGCACGCGGCCGATCGGCGACTTCAAGGTCGATCTGCCGCGGCCGCGCGACGTCTCGGAGATCCGCATGACGCCCGCCTTCCTAGATCTCCATCGCGAGATCTGGGGCGTCATGAAGGAAGAAGTGCTGAAGGCCTACGCCCGGCAGAAGGTGGCGTGAGATGCGGCTGCGCATCCTGCAGCTACTGGTACTCGGCCTGCTGGTCGTGGCCTGGTACGTGCTGACCGCGCCCGGCCTGATCCCGCCCTTCTATTTCGAGCAGGACAACCGCGCCGCCTTCTTCTTCGGCGAGCCGCAGAAGGTGTTCTGGGTCATCGTCGACTGGTTCTGGTCGGGCGAGATCTTCATCCATCTTGCCGTCACGCTGCTCGAGACGGCGCTGGGCTTTGCGATCGGCTCGGCGTTGGGGCTGGGGATCGGCCTGTGGCTGGCGCTCTCGCCCACCGCGTCGGCGGTGATGGATCCCTACATCAAGGGCTTCAACTCGATGCCCCGGGTCGTGCTGGCGCCGATCTTCGCCGTGTGGTTCGGGCTCGGCATCTGGTCGAAGGTGGCGCTGGGCGTCACCTTGGTGTTCTTCGTGGTGTTCTTCAATGTCTACCAGGGCGTGCGCGAGGTCAGTCCCAACCTGATCGCCAACGCGCGCATGCTGGGCGCCTCGCCCCGCCAGCTGCTGCGCTCGATCTACCTGCCGTCGGCCATGAGCTGGGTGTTCGCCAGTCTGCACAATGCCGTGGGTCTGGCCTTCGTGGGCGCGGTGGTCGGCGAATATCTCGGCTCCTCGCGCGGTGTCGGCTACCTGATCCTGCAGGCCGAGGGCACCTTCGACATCAACACCGTGTTCGCCGGCATTCTCGTGCTCACGGCCTTCGCGCTGCTGCTCGATGCCGCCGTCGGCAGCGTCGAGCGGCGACTGATGACTTGGCAGCCGCGGACCAGCGAGACCGAGAAGGTCTGACGCTATTTGCCGGTAAACCGCGCCGCCCGCTTCTCCAGGAAGTGGGCGACCCCCTCCTTGAAATCGGCGGTCTGGAAGGAGAGGTCCATCTCGTAGTTGGCCTGGGTTGTGGCCTCGGCCAGGGTCTGGAATTCGGCCTCCCAGACCTGCCGCTTCATCACTGCGACCGAGCGCGGCGAGACGGTGTTGGCCAGCAGCGTGGCATAGGCACGGGTCTCGGCCATCAGCTTGTCGTCGGGGATGATGCGGCTCACCAGTCCCATGGCCAGCGCCTCGGGCGCGCGGAACTTGCGCGCCGAGCACAGCAGGTCCATCGCCGCCGGCAGCCCCACCAGGCGCGGCAGCAGCCAGCTCACGCCATGCTCGGCGATCAGCCCGCGCTGGGCGAAGGCGGTGGTGAACACCGCCGATTCGGCGGCGAAGCGCAGGTCGGCGTAGAGCGGAATGACGAAGCCCAAGCCGGCCGCGGGCCCGTTGATCGCAGCGATGATGAATTTCGGAATCGCCGGGAAGTACGAATAGTTCATCCTGAATTCGGGCAGGGCGCTGCCGCCGGGCAGGCTGCTTTCAGCCTTGGTCGAGCGGTCCGCGCGGGCGCCCGCGCCGATGGCCTGCAGGCCTCCCATATCCGCGCCGGCACAGAAGCCGCGGCCGGCGCCGGTCAGAATGATGGCGCGGACGTCAGGGTCGCGGCCCGCTTCGTGCATGGCGTGCTTGAGGTCGAGATGCATCTGGTGCGTCCACGCATTGAGCTTCTCGGGCCGGTTGAGCGTGATGGTGCATATGCAATCGGCGACGTCGTAGAGAATCGCTTCATACGCCATCCGGGGTCTCCTCATGTGCATTCTTGTGGCTGGCATGATGAGGAAAATGCGGCGACGATACAAACGGGACCCGATCGCTACAAATGGCACCCGATTGGAGACTAGCGACAGGGACCCCTCGACTATGATCGCATTGCGGATGTTGGGGCTCGCTCGCGAGATAGAGCGAGAATTGTCCGCAAGCGTTTGATTTCGTGATATATTGCAGGGGCGAGGCAATAAACAGTGCCGAGGTAGGAAATGGCAAAAAGGGAATTCGCCCACCCGAATGAAATGCACAAATACGTGGGCCAGGAAATTGGGGTCAGTGATTGGGTCGAGGTTTCTCAGGATCGCATTAACCAGTTCGCCGAGGCGACCGGCGATCACCAATGGATCCACGTCGACGTCGAGCGGGCGAAGAAGGATATGCCGGGCGGCAAGACCATCGCCCACGGATTCCTGACCCTCTCCTTGATCCCGATGCTCAATCACCAGATTTCGCACATCAACAACGTCCGCAACGGCATCAACTACGGCTGCAACAAGGTGCGCTTCACCAGCCCGGTGCCGGCCGGCTCCAAGGTCCGCGCGCGGGCCAAGCTGATTGCGGCCGACCCGATGACCGGTGGCGGCGTGCGGCTCACCAACCAGGTCACGGTCGAGATCGAGGGACAAGAGCGTCCGGCCTGCGTGGCCGAGACCATGTCCATCGTCTACGGCGCCTGAGGGAGTTGGGTTTTTGCTCAAACGTGAAGAACTGACGGCCGAGCGTATCGAAGAGATCGTCTCGGATGCCCGCAAGGCCGGTTACGACTTCTTTCTCTCCGCCGAGGAGCGCGAGGCCAGCCTCAATGAGGCACTGACGCGTTATCAGCCTGGCGATGACGCCTGGGTGTTCGCCTACGGCTCGCTGATGTGGAACCCGGCCCTCGAATTCGCCGAGGCGCAGCCGTGCAAGGTTGACGGCTGGCGCCGCTCCTTCTGCTTCTGGATGCCGCTCGGTCGCGGCACGCCCGAGCTGCCCGGCCTCATGTTGGCGCTCGAGCGGGGCGGCGATTGCGAGGGTATCGCCTATCGGCTGTCGCCCGAGCAGGTGCGCAGCGAGCTGGCCATCCTGTGGAACCGCGAGATGCTGGCGGGTGTCTACCAGCCGCGCTGGGTGCCGACCCGGCTGCGCGACGGGCGCACCGTCACCGCTGTAACGTTCGTGATCGACACCGCGCACTGCCAGTATTGCGGCGATCTGCCGATCGAGCGCGCGGCGCACCACATCGCCTTCGCCGAGGGCCGTCGCGGCGCCTGTCGCGACTATCTTGCCAACACCGCCGCCCATGCGCGCGCTCTGGGCATCAACGATCCCTACATTGAAGAGCTGGTGCAACGCGTCGGTGCACTCAGGGATGAGTACGTCATTCCGACGGTGTTGCCCCACGCTGAGGCGGTCGGCGAGGCCTAGCTTCGCGCTCCGAAAGGGCTGCCTCTAGCGAAGGTGCGGCGCTACAGTCGCTATGAGATAGTCCCGGCGTGTCTCGTCTCGTCGCCCGCTGGCTCAGCCTGACGCCCAATTTGCGCGGCATCCTTTGGGTCGCTATTTCGGGCGTGCTGTTCGCGCTGTTGAATGTCTTCACGCTGATTCCGGCGCAGCATCTCAATTCATATGTGATGGCGTTCCTGCGCTATTTCTTCGGCTCGCTGTTCCTGCTGCCGATCATATTTCGGCTCGGCCTCTATCGTTCGCTGCATACCAGGCGGCTGCCGCTGCATCTCTTCCGCGGCGCGATTCACACCTCGGGCATGATGCTGTGGTTCGTCGCCTTGCCGCTCACCACCCTCGCGGAGATCACGGCGCTGGGCTTCACCGGTCCGATCTTCGTCACCATCGGCGCCGCCCTCTTCCTGGCCGAGGACGTCCGACTGCGCCGTTGGATCGCCGTGCTGGTGGGTTTCGCCGGCGCCATGATCATCATCCGGCCGGGTTTCTCCCAGATCCATCTCGGCGTGCTGTGCATCTTGATCAGCACGCCGATCTTCTCGGCCTCCAATCTCATCTCCAAGGCGCTGGCGCGCACCGATTCCGCCAATACCATCGTGATCTGGCAGAACATCGTGATCGTGGCCTGCGCCGCGCCCTTCGCGCTCTTCTTCTGGCAGACGCCGGACCTCGCCGACCTGCTGTGGTTCGTGGCGGCGGGTCTGTGCGGCACGCTCGGCCATCTCAGCCAGCAACGCGGTTACCAACTCGCCGACATCACCCTGCTGCAGCCGATCGGCTTCCTGTCGCTGATCTGGAACACATTGCTGGGCTATTTCCTGTTCTTCCAGCAGCCCGACTTCTGGACCTTCGTCGGCGCGGCGGTGATCTTTGGCAGCGCCATGTACATCTCGCATCGCGAGGCGGTGCGGCGCGCGAAGGTCAAGACGGCTGATTCGCAGGCCGGTCCTACGGCTTGATGCGCGCCGGCGGCTCAGCCGCCGGTGACGCTCATGTGGCGTGGCACGGCCGGGCCGGTATGGCGGCGGTCGATGATGAAATCGTGGCCCTTGGGCTTGCGCGCGATCGCCTCGGTGATCGCCCGGTCGAGAAACTCGTCGCTCTCGGAGGCGCGCAGCGGCGCGCGCAGGTCGGCCGCGTCTTCCTGGCCGAGGCACATATAGAGCGTGCCGGTGCAGGTCAGCCGCACGCGATTGCAGCTTTCGCAGAAATTGTGGGTGAGCGGCGTGATGAAGCCCAGCCGCCCGCCGGTCTCCTCGACCGTGAAGTAGCGCGCCGGGCCGCCGGTGCGGTAGTCGGTCTCGGTCAAGGTGAAATGCTTGGCGATCGAGGCCCGCGCCAGCGACAGCGGCAGGTACTGGTCGAGCCGCGCGTCGGCGCCGATCTCGCCCATCGGCATGACCTCGATCAACGTCAGGTCCATGCCGCGGCCATGGCTGAAGCGGATCAGCTCGTCGAATTCCATGTCGTTGACGCCGCGCAGCGCCACGGCGTTGATCTTGACGTGGAGGCCGGCCTGCTGGGCGGCGTCGAGGCCGCGCATAACCTGGTCGAGTTCGCCCCAGCGCGTGAGCTCGCGGAACTTGGTCGCATCCAGCGTATCCATCGACACGTTCACGCGGCGCACGCCGATGGCGGCCAGTTCCTTGGCGTACTTGGCGAGCTGGCTGCCGTTGGTGGTGAGCGTGAGCTCGTCCAGCGCTCCGCTGTCGAGGTGCCGGCCGAGTCCCCGGAAAAGCGACATCACGTTCTTGCGCACCAATGGCTCGCCGCCGGTCAGCCGGAGCTTCTTGACGCCGCGCCGGATGAAGGCCGCGCACAGGCGCTCCAGCTCCTCGAGCGAGAGAACCTCGGCCTTGGGCAGGAAGGTCATGTCCTCGGCCATGCAATAGACGCAGCGAAAATCGCAGCGATCAGTGACCGAGACACGCAGATAGGTGATGGAGCGACCGAAGGGGTCGATCATGGCAATTCCGTTAAAGACGATCGGATAATGGGCACGCTGCAGCGTCCCTGCAAGGGGCGATTGGCCGCTATGAATCCCCGCCGATGCTGGGAAGACGGCCTTTTTTCAAGGCTTTAAGCAGCGCCTCGTGGTCGCGTTCGGTCTGTTTGGCGTAGGCGGTGGCGAAGGCGCCGATCGCTTCGTCGAAGGCGGCACTCCGGCCGAGATAGGCCGAGAGGACGACGGCGTCGGCCGTGCGGGCATGGGCGCGCGCCAGCACCTCGCCGCAGGTCGCGGCATAGCGCCGGAAATTGCGCGGCGACATGATCTCGAGCTGCGGCTTGATCTTGGCGTCGCGCAGCTGGCGCACATAGAGATGGCGACCGGTCGGACCGGTGGCGAAGCCCAGCAACATGTCGCTCGCCGCCTGCAACAGGCGCTGGCCACGCACCACGCGTTCGCCATGATGGGCGTAGGGGCTGGCGCCGGCATAGGCCTCGAGCACCGAGCGGGTGGCTTCCTTGAATTGCAGGTAAAGCGTCTCGCCGTCGCCCGAGACCATCAGCAGGACGCCGCACAGCGTGCCGACCGCGCCGACGCCCACCACCTTGTAGGCGGCATCGGCCAGGCGATAGCGTTGCAGGAGCGTGCGGCGCTCGGGCGTCAGTGATTCGGCGTAATCCACCATCGCCGCGTCCACGGCGGCCCGGAAGGCGGCGGCATCGGCGGGTGCGGGGTGGTAGACGGTGTGGTCGGGATTGTCTTCTATGTGCGGCGCGGCGCCCTTGCGATGGCCGATCGCGGCGATCTCGACCGGATGGGTGCGCGCGGCGTCTGCCTTGCGCAGCGCGCGCGTACCGATGCCCGTCTCCTCCGCCGTGTTCAGGTCGTCGAGGGTCAAAGCGCGATACCAGGCGGCGAGTACCGGCTGGGCGGCGACTTCGGCCATGGTCGCGCGGTAGCTCCGCGCCACGATCTGGGCAAGTTCGCTGCGCGCGTCCTTGGCCATGACGTCGAGCGTGGCGACGACGAAGCTCGCGGCGAGGCGCTTCACGTCCCACTCCCAGGGCGCCACCGCCGTCTCGTCGAAATCGTTGATATCGAAGGCAAGCCGGCGCTCGGGCGTGGCGAAGCCGCCGAAGTTGAGGCAGTGGCAATCGCCGGCGGCCTGCACCGTGAGGCTGCTGACCGGCGTGGCCGCAAGATCGGCGGCCATCACGGCGGCCGCGCCGCGCAGGAAGGTGAAGGGCGTGGGCTTCATGCGCGCATAGCGCACGGGCAGCAGGTCGGGCAGGCGTGATTCGCCCTGCTCGATCAGGATCTCGATGGGATCGCGCCGCCCGGACGGCGGCTTCCACACGCCGTGGTGCCGGCGTGTCACGCGATCGCGCAGAGCCCGGCCGCGTTCGATGCGTTCCTGGATGGGCAGCGTGTGGGTCTGGGGCGGCAGAGTGCCGGGGAACGCCTCAACCATGGGTTGATCATGCCACGAGGCGCAACAGGTTGTCGATAGTGTCGGCCTCCGCCGCCGGTTTGTCAGTCCGTATGCGATTGATGCGCGGGAAGCGCATGGCGAGCCCCGACTTGTGGCGGGTCGACCGGGCGAGGCCGTCGAAGGCGATCTCCAGCACCAGGTCGGGTGAGACCTCGCGCACCGGGCCGAAGCGGTTGGTCGTGTGGTCGCGCACCCATTTGTCCAGCCAGCGCAACTCCTCGTCGGTGAAGCCGAAATAGGCCTTGCCGACCGGCGCCAGCTCGCGCTTGCCGTCCGCCTCGCGCCAGCAGCCGAAGGTGAAGTCGGAATAGAACGAGCTGCGTTTGCCGTGCCCGCGCTGGGCATACATCAGCACGCAGTCGGCCAGCATGGGGTCGCGCTTCCACTTGAACCATGGGCCCTTGGGCCGGCCGGCGAGATACGCGCTGTCGCCACGCTTCAGCATCAGCCCCTCGATGCCGTCTTTGGTCATCGCCTTGCGCAGCTCGGCGAGATGGGGCCAATCGCGGAACGTCACCAGGGGCGAGAGGTCGAAGCGCTGGCGCGGCTTTTCAACCATCCAGGCTTCCAGCCGGGCGCGACGCTGGTCGAAGGAAAGCGCGCGCAGATCCTCGCCCTCGAGCCACAGCGCATCGTAGAGGCGCACATGCGCCGGATGCTCCTTCAGCATCTTGGGCGTCACGGTCTTGCGGTTGAGCCGCTGCTGCAGGTCGTTGAACGGCGCCACCGCCTCTTCGCGGCGCACCAGAAGCTCGCCGTCGAATACGCCGTCGAAATCGATCGCGTCCACGATGTCGGGAAAAGCGCCGGAGACGTCCTCGCCGGCGCGGCTATAGAGGCGCTTCACGCCGCCCGAGGAGGCGACCTGCACGCGGATGCCGTCCCATTTCCATTCGGCGCGAAAATGCGCGGGGTCGAGCGTGTCGAGCTCGGCGCGGTCGATAGGGTTGGCAAGCATCGGCGGCAGGAAAGCGCCGCCGGCATTGCTGCTGGGCCGGGGCGCGCCCGCCAGCAGCCAGTCGAACAGCGGCCGGTAAGGTGCGGAGAGACCGTGCCAGATCTCCTCGACGGCATCGACCGGCTGACTGCCGATATTGGCGGCGGCCTGCTTGGCGAGCCGCGCCGACACGCCGACCCGGAGCGCGCCGGTCAAGAGCTTCAGGAGGGCCCAGCGCCCCGTCGAATCGAGCGCGTCCAGCCAGCGCTTCAGGATCGCCGGGGTCTGCATTTTGGTGGCGCGCTGCAGGGTTTCGACGACTTCGCCGAGCGAGGGTGGCGGCCCCGCCGCGGGATCGGTTTCCCAGATCAGCGCCAGGGTCTCGGCAAGATCGCCGACATAGTCGTAGGACAGATGGAAGAGCTCGGCGCCAATCTTCTCCTCGCCGAAGCCGCGCAGCAGCGCCGGTTTGGCGGCGGCGAAGTCGAGCCCTCCGGTGAGCGCCGCCAGCGCCCAGCCGCGGTCCGGGTCGGGCGTCTCGCGCAGATAGGTCTCGATCAGCCGCAGCTTGGCGTTGCGCGCCGGCTGGAAGGAGAGGGCGTCGAGCAGGGCAGCAAAGGCCTGCACCTAGGCGCCCTCTTCCTCGCGGCCGGCCAGATGCAGCGCCTCGGCGTCGAGGCCCATCGACCGCGCGTAGTGCACCAAGGCC
>Ga0193726_1002777_pt1 | contig 11543 bp, 11 predicted proteins | sample H2c1metaG_FD_144928 | JGI IMG/M metagenome (GOLD analysis project Ga0193726, IMG submission 144928) | Soil microbial communities from a riparian zone of the East river system, Colorado, United States - H2c1 | ecosystem: Environmental > Terrestrial > Soil > Riparian zone | place: USA: East River... | reverse complement strand
ACCGGCGCCGTTTGCCACCGCGCAAGTCTGGCCCGCCGGTTGCGCGAGCACCGTAACGCGGTAGTTGCTGCCCGTTACCGTTGTGGTGGTGAAGGCAAAGGCGCTGTTGGCCGACAGGCTCAAGTCATTGCCGCCGTTATTCTGCAGCGCTACAGTGCCCGAGAGTCCCGTGACCTGGCCCCCGATGGTGTAGTCCGTGCCTTCCGCCGGTGCGCCATTGGTCGTGCCTCCTCCGCCCGGCGCGCCAGTGGCCGGAGCTCCCCCGCCCGAGGCGCTGTCGCTGCTGCCTCCCGCGCAACCCGCCAGCCATAGCAGAAAGAAAATCGGAAAAACGTGACGAGCCAATTGCGCAGGATTCTTAGACATGATGTGTTCTTCCTTGGTCGGGCCGATGCCGGCTCTCAATGTCCCTGCCTCCGGCACGCGGCATCCGGTGCATGGTTTGTAATTCGCTCGGCCGATGCCGAGCCAGACCAAGGAAGGGCGAGACGGGTCCCGCGTCAAGAATCGCGGGAAGAATTGAGAGAAACCGGCTCGGTCAGGGAAGTGGCCATCGTTCCCCTGGTGCCGGAAGTATCCGCGTGATTGTCGCGGCGGTCTGTGCGCTGAAGCGCACAGGCGCGGTCCGTGCGCTAACGCGCACAGGTCGCCGTCGCGCTCAGTGCCGGAGGAAGAGGCCGGGGTTCAGGCCTCGAAAGAATTGAAGTACTACTTCGTGAGTTGCGGCGTCCTTTGCAGCAACTCCACCAGATGCTGTTTCCATAGCGCCGCGTTGCCGGTGGTGGCATGTCCGCGCGTATCACTGCTCGCCGGGATGAGAACGTAGCGGCCGTTCCTGACGCGCTTGATCTCGCGCTCAAGGATGCCGAGCTCGGGCGGGTTGCGCTCGTCGTCGGCGGCGTTGATGGCGACGAGCGCGGCCTTGATGCGATCGAGGCCCGGCGACGGGTTGTAGTCGTCGGAGGACTCCCACTGGTAGAGGATGTCGTTGGCATCGCCGCGGAAGGGCTGCGCGAGGCGCTGCATCACGATCTCATCGGCTTTCTCGCGGGTGGGCGCTTGCTTGTAGTAAGCCTGCGTTCCGCCCGAGGTGGCGATGCCGAATTCCACCAGCGCGAGCTGGATGCCGCGCGGCTGCGCCGTGTAGTTGCCCCCGTTCCAGTCCGGGTCGCGACGGATGGATTCGACCAGGAGCCGCCGCATCATCCAGTTGCGGGCCGACATCTCGGTCGGCTGGCAGGCCATGGGCACCAGCGCGTCCATGAATTCGGGATACTTCACGCCCCAGATCCAGGTCTGCATGCCACCCATCGAGTTGCCGAGCACCAGGCGCAGGTGCCTGATCCCCAGGCCTTCGGTCACCAGACGATACTGCGCGAGCACCATGTCGTCGTAGTTGTACTTGGGAAAGCGCGCGCGCAGCCCGTCGGACGGGCGTGTCGATTTTCCGGTGCCGAGGGCGTCGGGCAGGATGATGAAATAGCGGTTGGCATCGAGCGGCTGCCCCGGCCCGAAGAGCTCGCCCGCGAAATCCTTCGTGAGCAGCGTCGCGCCGGAGCCGGCGGTTCCGTGCAGGACGAGCACCGGCTCACCCGAGGGCGCTCCAACCGTCGTGTAGTGCAGGCGCACCTCCGGCAATACTTCGCCCGTGTGAAAGCGGAAGTCGCGCGCCACCCAGGCGGCTTCCTTCGGGGCGGGATAGTCCGCGGCCTGGGCAGAAAATGCGATCAGGGCGAAGATGAGGCCGCCTGCGGCCTGCATGACGCCCATGATGAAATTCGCGCCGACTCTCCTCATATGCTCCTCCCAATTAGCAAAAACGCCCCGGAGATTCCGGGGCGTTTTGTTTTGTCGCTCGAAAGCGAAACCTTATTTCATCCGGTCCTTGATCTTCGCGAGCGCCGCGCGGGCGCACTCCTCGTCGAAATTCCCGCCGGGAGCGCCGCTCACTCCGATCGCGCCGATCGCGGCGCCGCCGGACATGATGGTCACGCCGCCCTGCGCATAAGTGACGTTGGGCAGCGGCGTCTGCGGCACCGCGCTCGGAGCGGCCTTTGCCATCCGGTCGGCGACCTCCTTCGTGCTGCCTTCCTTCCGTCCCAGCGTGATCGATGCCGCCGAGTAGGCCTTGTAGAAGGCGTTGTCCATCGAGTGGATCGGCGCCCCGTTGCCGCGCAACAAGGCCTGGCGGACGCCGTCGAGATCGACGACCACCGCAACCACTGAATAACCCTTCTGCGCGCAGGCCGCGACCGATTCGCCGACCAGCTCATTCGCCAGCGCCGCCGACAATTTCTGCGTGGTGACCAGCCCCTGCGCTTGGGCTCCCGTCGCAGCAGCGCCGGCGACGAGTACAAGCACTTGCAGTCCTGCGGAAATCCGTGTCATGGGTTTTCTCCCTATCGATTTGTTCGGGGGCTACAACAATACGTCAAAACCCCACGCCGCGGAAGTAGCCGGAGGATCAAATCCGCCCAAGTGAGCATGCTAGACTTCCATTTCCACAATTTCGAAAGGAGGTGATCCAATGAGAGATCAACAAGGCAGGACCGGACTACCGACCTCGAACAGCGGATCGACCCGCAGGCTTGGGATTTCCGCCCGCCGGTAGGCCGGCGTGCCTTACAGCAGGACGGCGCCCCGGGAGAAAATCCCCGGGGCGTTTTCATTTCGATGGAGGATTTATGAGATTCGCAGCGCTGATCGCAGTTCTGCTCGCCGGCTGTGCCACCCCAGGCGGCGGGCTCACCGAAGCCACAGACAGTTGGTCCGGCGCGACCTACGACGAAGTGGTGTTGCGCTGGGGGACGCCCGCGCGCAGCACCAAGCTCACGGACGGACGCGACGTGTACACCTGGGTGTCGGACAGCGTGGGCTCCCGGGGAAGCTCGGCGGTCGGTTTCGGGATCGGCGGCGGCGGAGGAGGCGGGATAGGTATCGGCACCGGCATGATGTTCGGTTCCGGCGGCGGCGAGCCGGTGCGCTGCGAGCGCACGCTGATTTTCAAGGCCGGGCGCGTCGACGAGCAGAACTGGCAGGGGCCGGCGGAGTACTGCAAGAGCTTCGGCCGGTCCGCTCGCTAGAGTTTCCCGGAAAGCAGATCCCGTCGGTAGACATGGCGGCGCATTCCAGCGACACCGACAGTCACACTGACCCGCCCGGGCGTCTCCGCATCGACAAGTGGCTGTGGGCGGCGCGCTTTTACAAGACGCGCAGCCTGGCCGCGCGGGCGGTGGAGGGCGGCAAGGTGAAACTCAACGGCGAGCGCGTGAAACCGGGCAAGGACGTGAAGACCGGCGACCAACTCGAAGTGCGCGCCGGCGAACTGCACTGGATGATCGAAGTGCGTGCCGTGACGCTCAAGCGCGGCCCGGCGGCCGAGGCGGTGCTGTTGTATACAGAGAGCGACGACAGCCGCGCGAGGCGCGAGTACATGATCGCGATGCGCCGCGCCGGGCCGCATCCGGCGCATGACGCGCATGGCCGGCCCACCAAGCGCGACCGGCGCATGATCCGGCGTTTCACCGGCGACTGATCGGCGCGATTCGACAGGCGCAAGACAGCTCTCTCACTCATGAACCGCTTGATCACCCAATACGGCCTCGTCCTGGTTTTCGCGAACGTGCTGGCCGAGCAGATCGGCCTGCCGATTCCTGCGATCCCGACGCTCATCGTCGCGGGCGCCTTGGCCTCCGAAGGACAGTTTTCGCCTCTCTCGGTTTTCGGCGTCGCGTTCGTTGCGTGCATGATCGGCGACGCGCTCTGGTATCTCGCGGGCCGGCGCTACGGCCGCCGCGTGATGAAACTCCTGTGCCGCCTGTCGCTTTCGCCCGATTCCTGCGTGCGCCAGACGGAGTTCCGCTTCGAGCGCTGGGGGAAGCTGACGCTGGTGCTGTCGAAGTTCATCCCGGGCCTCTCGACCATCGCGCCGCCGCTCGCGGGCGCGATGCGGCTCAACTGGCCGTCTTTCCTGCTGCTGAACGGCCTGGGCGTGGTGATCTGGGCGGGCGTCGCAATCGGCGCGGGAATGGTGTTCCATTCCCAGATCAGCGAACTCGTCCTGCGCATGGAAGGGCTCGGCACTCTGGCGGTCGAGGCGATCGGCGTGCTGCTCGCCGGATACATCGCCTTCAAGTGGTGGGAGCGGCGGCGCTTCTACAAGATGCTGCGCGTCGCGCGCATCGGGGTCGATGAACTGCGCGCGCTGATGGACGGAGGCAAGCGCCCGGTGGTGGTGGACGTGCGCTCGTCCGTTACGCGCGAGCTCGACCGGCGTTTCATTCCGGGCGCCCTGGCCATGGACATCGCCGAGGTGGACAAGCAGCTCGATCGGCTGCCGGCCGATCGTGAAATCATTTTCTACTGCACCTGCCCCAACGAGGCCTCGGCGGCACAAGTCGCAAAAAAACTGATCGGGCTCGGCTACACCAAAGTGCGCCCGCTGCACGGCGGGCTGGATGCCTGGATCGCGGCGGGCTTCGAGGTCGAGCATCGGGCCGCAGCTTCGGTAGATTCGGGAGACGCCGGCCGGCGGAACTCCGTATAATCCTTCAACGTTCCTGGCGGGCGCTCCTGTCGCTCCCGCGGGAGCGCACCCATGCCCGAGTCACCCGCTCCCTTGCCCAGTTGCCCTGTGTGCGGCGCCAATGCATACGAACCCGAAGTCATCACGCGAGCCGACGGGAGCACCAGCGACGGCTGGTTCAGGTGCACGAAATGCAGGCGGTACACGTTCAGCACCCGGCCAGGACAACCTCTCCTCCCCAGGTACACCAAGTCGCATCGCTAAACTCGATCCGCACGACCTCGACAAAATCTCCAGCGTGACGCTGGAGCACTATGATCTGCGCGCCGAGGACTTCCGCGAGGGCACGCGCGATCACGACGTCAGCCAGAACATCGCCGCGCTGCTGCGCCACATCGGGGGCGAGCCGCCGTTCGCGATTCTCGATTTCGGCTGCGGGCCGGGGCGCGACTTGAAGGCGTTCACCGCGCTCGGCCACCTGGCCGTCGGGCTGGAGGGTGCGGCGCGCTTCGTTGCGATGGCACGCGCGGACGCAGGCTGCGAGGTGTGGCAGCAGGATTTCCTCAAGCTCGATCTGCCGGACGCGCGCTTCGACGGCGTGTTCGCCAACGCCTCGCTGTTTCACGTCCCCTCTCAGGAACTGCCGCGCGTGTTGCGTCAATTGCGCGCCACGCTCAAGCCCGGCGGCGTGCTGTTCAGCTCCAATCCGCGCGGCGCGAACGAGGAGGGCTGGAATCGCGGGCGCTACGGCGCTTACCACGATCTCCCGGCGTGGCGCCGCTGGATGTCGGACGCGGGCTTCGTCGAGCTCGATCACTACTACCGGCCCGCCGGATTGCCCCGCGAGGAACAGCCGTGGCTGGCGACCGTTTGGCGCAAGCCCGCTTCCTGAAAGCCGCCGGAAGACGCCATCGTTGACGGGAAATAGTTTCCCGCGGGTATTTCCGTTTCCCGGGTGTACGGGCTACGGGGCTCCCAGGACCCAGGGTATGTACCGGTCGAGGTCGACGAAGTATGAGATCAGGGTGATCAGGACCATGATCAGTATGTTGATCCGGCTGTTCAGATCGCGAGCCGCGAATACCATCGGATCATCGTGCATTTCCCCCCGGGAGGTCTTGATCCAGAGCCGGGCGAGCCAATAGATCAGGCCCAGCGCCGCGAGCCAGATGAGTTCCGGGCTGGCGTAGCGCACTCCGGTGTCCGGCCAGCTGATGAAGAGTCCGAAGACCACCACGGAACACATGCTCGCGCCGACCCCCATGGGCCAGAGTACCCTGAGATCGCTCACGTAGTAGTTGCGCCCGGTCGAAGCGGTCGTCTCGTTCTGTCCCAGCGTCACCAACTCGGCGCAGCGCTTCACCAGCGCGAGCCCGAAAAACAAAAACCCAGAGAACGCGAGGAGCCACGAGGACACTGCGACGCCGATGGCGACCGCGCCGGACACGATCCTGATCATGTAGAGGCAGGCAAGCGTCAGGACGTCCAGAACGACGAAGCGCCTCAGGGTCCAGCTGTAGGCGCTCGTGAGAACGACATAGACCAGCAGCAAAAACGCGAACCGATATCCCACAGCGAGCGCGACCGCGGACGCGGCCAGCATCAGCGCCACCGCCGCGACCAGCGCTTGCGGAATTCCGATGGCCCCGCTCGCAAGAGGCCTGTCACGCTTGCGGGGATGGCTGCGATCACTGTCGAGATCCCAGAGATCGTTGATCAGGTAGGTCGCCGAAGCGGCGAGGGAAAAGGCGATAAACGCCAGGGCCGCCAGACCCAGGCGCCCGTCGTCGAATAGCGAAAAGGACGTGAGCAAGGGAACGAAGATGAGGATGTTCTTCAGCCATTGATGCACGCGAATCGCACGCAGCCAAAGACGCCAGCCGCCCGGGCCGGATCCGAACTCGCGCTCGAGCGGCGAGAGCTGTGCCACCGTTCGCCTCAAGGCCGCGGATGTCCCCACCAGGATCGCCCCTTCAGCGGCCGACCAGATCGGGATGTCGGCCCGGCTGTCACCCGCGTACACGAAGCGCTCGCCGACCTTCTCCTTGATCGCGTCGAGCTTGTTCCGTCCTTTCAGGTTGACACGGCCGTCGCTGGCGATGACGGCATCGAACAAGCCTACGCGCTTGGCGATCGTCTCCGCGATTGGGGCGTGAGCAGCGGTGGCCAGGACGATCTTGCGGTGCGCTTTTTTCTGTTCCTGAAGATAGGCGAGCAACTCCTCGCGCAGCGGCACGCCCTCTCCGCTCCAGCCGGCGCTGCGCGCCACGCGCTCCTTGAAGTGGGCACGACCGCGCAGCAACCAGAAGGGAAGGGAAAGGAGAGCGCCGGGGTGGAGCTTGACGAGACGGACGAGAGACTCCCACAGCGTATCGGTCGGCGTGAGCGTGCCGTCGAGATCCACCACCAGCGGAGGCGGGGGCAGGCCGGGATCGGAATTCCGCATCGCTGCGCCAGGACGTTTCCCGGCTACAGAGACCAGACGCGCAGGCCGGCATCGCGCAAGGCGGCGCGGTCGAAGGCGGATTTCACGTCCACAAAGCACCCGCCCTTGGTGATTTTCCGGATGATCGTGCCGGTACCCATCTCCTGGAAACGGCGATGGGCCACTGCCGCGACCATCGCTTCCGCAACCGGCAAATCGTCCCAGGACACCAGATTCAGGCCGTACTCGTGGCGCGCTTCGGCGGGATCGGGAACCGGGTCGTGCACGTAGACTTCGACGCCGTAGGTTTCGAGCTCCCTGATGACGTCGATCACGCGCGAGTTGCGCAGGTCCGGCACGTTCTCCTTGAAGGTCAGTCCGAGCACTATGATTTTCGCGCCTCTCACCGGATTGCCGGTCTGGATCATCTGCTTGACGGTCTGCTCGGCGATGAACTTGCCCATGTTGTCGTTGATGCGCCGCCCGGCAAGTATGACCTCCGGGTGGTAGCCGAGCATCTCCGCCTTGTAGGTGAGGTAGTAGGGGTCCACGCCGATGCAGTGCCCGCCCACGAGACCCGGCCGGAAGGGCAGGAAGTTCCACTTCGTGCCCGAGGCCTGGAGGACTTCGAGCGTGTTGATCCCCATCCGGTTGAAGATGATCGAGAGCTCGTTCATGAGCGCGATGTTGAGATCGCGCTGCGTGTTTTCGATGACCTTGGCGGCCTCCGCGACCTTGATGCTCGAGGCGCGGTGTATTCCGGCGTTCACCACTGCGCCATAGAGGCGCGCGACCTTCTCCAGTGTTTCAGGGGTGTCGCCCGAGACGACTTTCACGATGGTGGCGAGCGTGTGCTCCTTGTCGCCCGGGTTGATGCGCTCGGGCGAATAACCGACGTTGAAATCCTTGAGCCATTTCATTCCGGAATGCTTCTCCAGCACCGGAATGCACACTTCTTCGGTCGCGCCCGGATAGACTGTGGATTCGTAAACGACGATGGCGCCGCGCTTCATGTACTTGCCGACGGTGGTACTGGAGCTCACCAGTGGGGTGAAATCGGGCTGACGCGCGGCGTCTATCGGGGTCGGAACGGCGACGATAATGATGTCCGCCGCCGCGAGCTCGGAGGGATCCGCGGTCACTGAAAGCTGGCCGGCGCTACGGAGGTTGTCGCCCGATACTTCGCCGGTCGGGTCCACGTGGCGGCGGTAGCTCGCCACCTTCGATTCGCTCAGGTCGTATCCGATGGTGCGGAATTTCTTGCCGAACTCGACTGCAAGCGGCAGACCGACGTAACCCAGCCCAACGACTGCCACGACGCTCATGCGCTTCCTTCCAATTTTCAACAAAAAAAGACCGCCCACCGACAATTGCCCGTGCATCCCGCGGCGCCGGAGGCGGCGTCAGGCGATATTGTGCGGCTTGACGCTCCAAGAGGCAAAAGCCGGAAACCGGGACAGATTCTCGGATTCCGGGGAGGAGGGCCGCGCGGTTCGATGGAGTTGCGCCTTCAGCAGAGCCCTTTGGGGGGACCGGGCCCGGCGCTTGACTTGGGCGGCTCCACGAGTTCATGATACCGTCATAAAATAAAAGTCGATTCGCTCCACACTTTCACCGATGAACTGGACGAGTTGGGCAATAGCGCTGGCCGCGTGGCCTCTCGTCGGGGTGGGCGTAGCCTTCCTGATTGGCGGTTTCATCCATGGCGTTGAAGCTGCGCAAGACCCCGACGATCTGACCCTCCCCGTACTGAGCTACCTGCGTCTCAACGAGCGCGCCAGCACTTCGCGCTCGCGCACACCGGCTCAAACCGGAGCGCAGCAGGACGTCACGAGCGGACGCCGCACGCACTGAATTCCGCGTTTCTGCAGCTTGTCGTAGTGGAATATCCTGCCCCGCCGGCAGGCGCTTGCCGCGGCCGATCCCGGAACCCCTGTACTCTTCCCGCTACGTCGTCCCGCGCTTGACCTGACTTACCGGCACCTACATCATGCGTGCTCGCGTAAATTTGGACGGGACGACCGTGAGAGTGCTGGTGACTGGCGGGGCCGGTTATATCGGATCCCACACCTGCGTCGAACTGATGCAGGCGGGACACGAGCTCGTCATTTACGACAACCTCTGCAACAGCAGGCGCGCGGTGATTGCGCGCATCGCCACCATCGTTGGCAAGGCGCCGGAATTCGCGGAAGCGGACGTTCGCGACCTGGGTGCGTTGCGGGATGTGCTTTCCCGCTACCGGTTTGATGCCGTGATCCACTTCGCCGGTCTCAAGGCGGTGGGTGAATCCGTCGAGAAGCCGATCGAGTATTACGACAATAACGTACAGGGTGCCCTGGTGTTGTGCCGGGCGATGGCGGATGCCGGCGTCGGCATGCTGGTGTTCTCCTCCTCCGCAACCGTCTACGGCAATCCGTCCTCGGTGCCGATCCGCGAGGATGCGCCGCTCGCTCCCACCAATCCCTACGGCCACTCGAAATTGATGGTCGAGCGGATATTGGCGGACCTCGCCGCGTCGGATCCTACCTGGCGCATCGCCCTGCTGCGCTACTTCAACCCTGCGGGTGCGCACCCGAGCGGATTGATCGGCGAGGATCCGCAAGGTATCCCGAACAACCTCATGCCCTATGTCGCGCAGGTCGCCGTGGGCGTTCGCGAGAGGCTTCGCGTGTTCGGAAGCGACTACCCGACCCGCGACGGCACCGGAGTGCGCGACTACATTCATGTCGTTGACCTGGCGCGCGGCCACCTTGCGGCGCTGGAAACGATGCAACGCGAGCGCCGGGGCTTGACGGTCAATCTGGGCACCGGGCAGGGAATTTCCGTGCTGGAGGCGGTGCGCGCTTTCGAGCGCGCCAGCGGCCGGGCGATACCGTTCGAGCAGGTCGCACGCCGCGCGGGCGACGTTGCCGAATGCTATGCCGATCCATCGCTCGCGGAAAAGACGCTCGGCTGGAAGGCGGGACATACGTTCGACGACATGTGCCGGGATGCGTGGCGATGGCAAAGCATGAATCCTCGCGGCTATGTTGAGGACGGGGCTGCGGGTGCGAGCAGGTAGAAGGAAAGCGGGCGGCCGCGACGGCCGCCATCGATGATTTTGGGAGGCTGAAACGAAAATGAAGGTTCTCGTCACGGGTGCCGCCGGGTTCATCGGTTCGACGCTAACGCACGCCTTGCTCGACCGCGGCGACGAAGTCGTAGGCATCGACAATCTGAACAACTACTACGACGTACGGCTCAAGGAGGCGCGGCTGGAACGCCTGGTTGCGCGCGCCGGATTTGCATTTCAGAAGCTCGATATCGTCGAGCGCAAGCCGATGGGCGAGCTTTTCGCCACCGGAAAGTTCGATGCGGTGGTGCATCTCGCCGCACAAGCCGGAGTGCGCTACTCGATCGAAAATCCCTCGGCCTACGTTGACGCCAACCTCGTCGGCTTCATGCATGTGCTGGAAGGCTGCCGCCACTCCCGGGTCGGACACCTCGTGTTCGCCTCCAGCAGCTCGGTGTACGGCGCGAACACCCGACTGCCGTTTTCCGAGCACGACAACGTCGACCACCCCGTTTCACTGTATGCCGCGACCAAGAAGGCCAATGAGCTGATGGCGCACAGTTACGCGCATCTTTACGGCTTGCCGTGCACGGGGCTGCGCTTCTTCACCGTCTACGGCCCGTGGGGACGTCCCGACATGGCGTTGTTCAAGTTTACCGAAGGAATTCTTGCGGGGCGGCCGATCTCGGTATTCAACCGCGGTGAGATGGTGCGCGACTTCACCTACGTCGACGATATCGTCGAAGGCGTCGTGCGGGTCATGCGAAAACCCGCCGCTCCCGCCTCCGGCTGGAGCGGCGACCGCCCCGATCCGGCGACCAGCTACGCGCCCTGGCGTGTCTTCAATATCGGGAACAATCAGCCGGTCAAGCTCATGCGCTATATCGAGGTGCTCGAACAGTGCCTCGGAAAAAAAGCGCAGCTCGAGCTTCTCCCGATGCAGGCGGGAGACGTGCCGGCGACTTTTGCGGACGTAGCCGAGCTTGAAAATTATGTCGGCTACAAGCCGCAAACTCCGGTCGAAGTCGGAATCAGGCGGTTTGCCGATTGGTACCGGGGTTTTTATCGAAAATCCGGGTAAGTGTAATATTCCATGCGATGTGGGCGCCCAACGGCACGGCAATACTGTTTCGCGACGAAGCGCAGCACCGCGCCCTATTGGCGTGCGTCGGCGTCTCGATCGCATTGCACGCCCTGGTTCTGTTCGCCTTCCCGGGGTTTCGTCCGAGCGCCCATCCGGAAAGTCTTAGTGTTCTGAGCGCTAGTTTTGCGTCCAGGCCGGCGCCGAGCGAACCGGCGGTCGAACGCGTGACTCCGAAGCCGCCCGAGCCGCCGAGGGAAAGGGGGCCGGAGAAGCCGCGGCCGGTACTCGCCACGCCCGAACCTGGCGCACCGATGGCTGCACAAGCAGCGCCGACCCCCTTGCCGGTGCCGAGCCCGCCGGAGGTTGCGCCGCTGGCGGCAGCCGCGGACTCATCGCGCGCCGTCGAAGCGCCTGCGGCCGAACACGGCGCAAATCCCTCCGTTGAAACTTTCGATCC
>Ga0193726_1002776_pt1 | contig 11555 bp, 12 predicted proteins | sample H2c1metaG_FD_144928 | JGI IMG/M metagenome (GOLD analysis project Ga0193726, IMG submission 144928) | Soil microbial communities from a riparian zone of the East river system, Colorado, United States - H2c1 | ecosystem: Environmental > Terrestrial > Soil > Riparian zone | place: USA: East River... | reverse complement strand
CGGCAGCCAGTGTCGCGTTGCCGTTGCCGGCAGCGACGTCGAGGACGCGCTGGTTGCTGCGCAGGTCGACCGCCTCGCAGAGGGTTTCGCCGACGATCTGCAGCGTCGTGCCGACGATGGCGTAGTCGCCCGAGCTCCAGGCAAGCTGCTGGCGGCCCTTGATCGTCGACAGGTCGACGGTGGGGATGGCTGATTGGACGTTCATTATTCTGCTCCTCTATCCAGTTTCCGCCACGTTGTTGGAGCGCGGTGGAGCGTTACCTGGGCATTGCCGCGACCAGCGCGTATGACCAGGCGTCCGCATTGTTTGACACGGCGTCGGCAATTTCTTCTTCGAGAGCGCGACCTGGCGGAGCTCCTATGGCGACTGATGCTCTATCCGACGTCTTGCGCGCGGTGCGACTCGCGGGCGCGCTGTACTTCGATGTCGCCGCCAGGGCACCCTGGGTTGCCGAGCAGCCGGCGCGCGAGATGGTGCTGCCGAAGATCCTGCCGGGCGCCCATCACCTGATCGCCTATCATGTGGTCACCGAAGGGCGTTGCTTCGCCGCCATGATCGGCGCGGAACCGATCGCGGTCGAAGCCGGCGAAGTCGTCGTCTTCACCAAGGGCGATCCGCACGTCATGTCGAGCAGTCCCGGCATGCGCGCCTTCCCTGTCACGGCCGATGCGTTCGACGAAGCGGCCGCGAGCCCGCTGCCGTTCTCGGTGCGCTATGGCGCCGACCACGGCGGGCCACCGTCGGCCAGGCTCGTCTGCGGTTTCCTTGCCTGCCATGCCCAGCCGTTCAACCTGCTTCTCGACAACCTGCCGCCGGTCATCAAGGCCGGAAACCCGCAGGACGGCGATTTGAACTGGCTGGGCGAGTTCATCCGCGTGGCGATCAGCGAAACGACCAACAAGCGCGCCGGTGGTGAAAGCGTGCTGGCCAAGCTGAGCGAGCTGATGCTCATCGAGGTGGTTCGCCGGCACCTCGAAGCCGCGCCGTCCGTCCAGACCGGATGGCTGGCCGGCTTGCGCGATCCGTTCGTCGGCAAGGCCCTGTCGCTGATCCATCGAAGCCCGGCGCGAAACTGGACGATAGAGGAACTGGCAAGGGACGTCGGGCTGTCGCGCTCGGTGCTGGCCGAGCGTTTTGCCGACATCGTGGGCCTGCCGCCGATGCACTATCTCGCCAAATGGCGCATGCAGATCGCTTCCGAGCTTTTGAGCGGCGGCATCACCAATATCGCAACCGTTGCCGCCGAAACGGGCTACGGATCCGAGGCGGCCTTCAGCCGTGCGTTCAAGAGGATGGTGGGCATGCCGCCCTCGGCCTGGCGTCGCGGACTCTGGCATGACGAGCCGCGCCCGCTGGTGCGGGCGGCGCCGCTAGAATGAGCCGGTGAACTCGAATTCCATCGCGTTCTTCACGTTGTCGACCTTCCACCAGCTCAGTCGACGCAGGAAGCTCTGCCCCAGCAGCGCGCGGCTGCGCGGCGCGCCGACAGCGGTCAGCACGTTCTCCATCGTCCTGTCGCCGATCTGCAGGCTCTTCAGCCGGAACACCCGCTGCTGCAGCCCGCTGCCGTCGGCCAGGGTGAACCGCCGCTGTCCCAGGAAGTCGGACTCCGCCAGCGTGCCGGCATGCCTCATCTCCTCGGCGACTTCCTCGGGGATCTGCACGTTCGCGGCGCCGGAATCGACGATGAAATAGGATCTGGTGCCGCCGTTGATCACGGCCGGCAGCACGAAGACGCCGCCCATCCGGTGGAACTGCGCCGTCGTTCGGGCCTGAACTGAATCTTGCAAGGCCTTCGCGCCACACGCAGCCCATGTCGGCGGACCGGTCTTGTCTGCCGGTCCGTAGCAATAGTTCATCTGCGCCAAGAGCTTCGAGAGCGTGTCGCGCTGTTCGCACGCGCCAACGGCTGCCATGGCAGTGGCAGTCGAGCTTCGACAGGTCGCGTTGGCGGCTTGCCATCGCGAAACGAGCTGACCGGGGTCAGTCGTCGTGCTGTCGGTTGCCTGGGCGTTGGCGTGCCCGGCGAGCGCAAGCAGCAATGCCGCGAGAGGAAGAGCCCTCGATCTCATGCAAATTGATCTGTCAATGCAATCAGCCTCCATCGTCTGCAATGGCCACATCATTGCCACAGAAAAATTGTCTCGTCTTGCCCATGGTGCTCTCTTCACAACCAATCGGCGGCAGTCGGTAGCGTCTACAAGTTTCCCGAGAAGGAGAAGGTGATGAGGGCGATCGGCCGCCGACTACCCATTCTCATGCTGGGCACGGCACTTGGCGCGCTTGGCCGAGAAGCCAGTGCGGACGACGCGGCCTGCCAGGCCGTGCTGGACGCGGTCATCAAGCAGGCGACGATCCCGGTTCATCAGAAGATCTCGATCGAAAGCGCCTCTATGCCCGGCAAGGCGTTGCAGAGCGAGATGATCCGCACCGGCGACACTTTGTACATGCAGATCCGTGGCCAGTGGACCAGCCGGCCCTACGACGCTCAGAAGGCCGTGAACGATGCGCGGCAGGCGATGCAGAAGGCTGAGCACAACTGCACGCGCGTGCGGAGCGAAACGGTCGACGGTCAGCCGGCAGATCTTTACAGCGTCGAGGCAAAGACTGCGTCGGGCGGTACGGACTCGCAGATCTGGATTTCACCCGCGAGCGGATTGCCGCTGCGCCAACATACCGTGATGCTCGGGCAGGGCAGTGCCAAGGCGCAGCACGACGTTCACTTCGACTACGCCGACGTGCGTGCGCCGCAGAGCATCTCTCATTGAAAGTGCGGAATCGCACAGGGCACATGCACAACTTTGTGATGGGATGATGCAAAGCTTGTTCTTGAGCCTCAACGCCAATCGGATAATCAACATGGCCCGCGGCGCCGGCCTGGTCGCCGCTGACGGTCCATCGTCGCCGCGCACGACCGAGCAGGAGTAGGGATCACCCTCGCTTCCGAAAAAATCATCTTCGTCGTCCAAGCCTTTGCACTCTTGGCGCAGCATGTCGGGGAGACGTGAATGCAGTTGCTTGAGCGTGAGTCGTATATCGAAGAGCTGAGCGCCATGCTTGGCCGCATCCCGTGCGTCGGCGGCCGCGTGGCGCTGATTTCCGGCGAGGCGGGGATCGGCAAGACCTCGCTGCTTCGCGAGTTTGCTGCTGCGCAGAACAAGGCGGCGCGCGTGTTGTGGGGCGGCTGCGAGGCGCTGTTCACGCCCCATCCCCTGGCGCCGTTGCAGGACATTTCCCGCCAGATCGGCGGAGATTTTCCCAGGACGATCTGCGCGGCAAGCGGTCGGCACGAGATCTTCAATGCAACCCTCGACCAGTTTGCGCGCCTGTCCGGGCCGACGGTCGTGATCATCGAGGACGCCCACTGGGCGGACGCAGCGACCCTCGATCTCATCAAGTTCCTCGGCCGGCGCCTGGCCGGGCTCGGCGTGCTGCTGGTAGTGAGCTATCGCGACGACGAGGTGAACGACAAGCATCCGCTGCGCTCGGTCATCGGCGACCTGCCGCCGGCCGCGCTCTGCCGCATCCGGCTGCAACCGCTGAGCGAGGGCGCGGTCGGGCAGCTGGCTGCGGCGGTTGGTCGATCGTCGACTGGCCTGCACGAGGTGACCGGCGGCAATCCGTTCTTTGTCACCGAAATCCTGGCCGCATCGGAGGAAAAGGTGCCGTCGACGGTGCGCGATGCGGTGATTGCGCGCCTGGCGCGGCTGTCCGAGGAGGCCCGCAGGGTGGCGCACCTGGTGTCCATCGTGCCCCGGCACGCCGAACGCTGGCTGATCGACGGCATGATCGGCCCGGGCGGCGAGGTGCTGCAGGAATGCCTGAATGCCGGGATGGTTGCCCATCGCGATTGCTCGCTGGGCTTCCGTCATGAGATCGCCCGCCGCGCCGTCGAGGACAGCATGTCCCTGCCCGAGCGGCAGGACCTCCATGCCGGCGCGCTGGCGATGCTGCTGAAGCACCGCGAGGACAAGGTCGCGATCGCCCGCCTGGTTCACCACGCCGACAACGCGGCCGACAGCGCCGCGGTGCTGCGCTTTGCGCCGGTGGCGGCGGAGCGCGCGGCCGCGCTCGGCGCCCATCGCGAAGCCGTCGGCCATCTGCACACCGCGCTGCGTCACGTCTCCGCCCTGGGCGCTTCGTTTCCCGACGAAGAGCGCGCGCATCTGTTCGAGCAACTGTCCTACGAATGCTATCTGACCGACGAGATGGCCGATGCGAGTGCGGCGCGCGAGAAGGCTCTTGCCGTGTGGCGGTCGCTCGGCTCGCGCCGCAAGGAGGGCGATGCGCTGCGCTGGCTGTCCCGACTGTCTTTGTTCAATGGCCGCAAGGCGGCGGCCGAGGGCTATGCCAGCGAGGCGGTGACGGTGCTCGAGCAGCTTCCGCCCGGACGCGAGCTTGCCATGGCCTACAGCAACTGCTCACAACTCCATATGCTGGCGGAAAACGTCGCCGCGTCGCTCGAGTGGGGACGCAAGGCACTTGAGCTCGCCATCCGTCTGGGCGAGACCGAGATCGAGGTGCATGCGCTCACCAACATCGGCACGGCCAAGCTCGTGGGCGAAGATCCTGCCGGACGAGAAGACCTCGAACGGGCGCTGGACACCGCATTGAACAGCGGATTCGAGGAGCATGCCGCGCGGGCCTTCAACAACCTCGGCACCATGTCGTTTCGGCATCGCGAGTTTTCGGCAGCGGCCGAGTACATGAAGGCCGGCATCGCCTACTGCGACGAGCACAATCTCGATTCGTGGATCCGCTACATGACGGCGTACCGCGCGCAAATCGCGATGGCGCTGGGCAATTGGGACGATGCCCTGAAGGACGCGCAAACCGTCATCCGCCATCCGCGGGTGGCGCCGATCAGCAAGATCCCGGCGCTGGTCGCCTTGGGCCGCATCCGCGCCCGGCGCGGCGATCCGGACAGCGACACGCCGGGCGGTGAGAGCTCTCTCGCCGAAGGCTATCGGCTGGCCGTGCCGACCAACGAGATGCAAAGGCTGGTACAGGTTCTCGCGGCACGCGCGGAAGCGGCCTGGTTGCAGGGCACCGATGCGTCGGAGGTCGTGGCGGACGTGGCGAAGGCCTACGAACTTGGCCTGAAGCACGCCGATTCCTGGATCCAGGGAGAGCTGGCGTTCTGGCTGTGGCGCCACGGCCGTCTCGACGAGGTGCCGTCGAAAGTCGCGCGACCGTTCGCGCTGCAGATGGCGGGCGACTGGCAGGGCGCGGCACAGGCCTGGGAAGCGTTCGGCTGTCCCTATGAGCAGGCCATGGCGCTGGCCGACAGCGATCGCGAAGGTCCGTTGCGGACGGCCCTGGAGATCTTCGAGCGGCTGGGCGCGTTGCCCATGGCCGCCATCATCCGCCGCAAGCTGCGCGCCAACGGCGTCCGCGACATTCCGCGCGGCGCGCAGGAGCGGACCCGGCAAAATCCCTGCGGCATGACCAATCGCCAGTTGAAAGTCCTCGGCCTCCTGGTCGAAGGGCGACGCAATGCCGACATCGCCCGCCGGCTTTTCGTGGCCGAGAAGACCGTGGACCACCACGTGTCCGCGGTGCTGGCCAAGCTCGGTGTACGCTCGCGCGGTGAGGCGGTGGCGGCCGCGACCAGGCTCGGCCTGCGCGAGCTGCAAATTGCGGAGCCGGTCGGCAAAAAATAGGGAGAATCCCCGATGGCACGGAGATCCGTCGTGGCCATGTTCCGCCGCGTCGGACTCCTCCGGCATCGATTTCGAAAAGGAGAGGGCAAATGCCCCGTTACGTAGTGGAGCGCGACTTCCCGTCTGGACTGAATATCCCGGCCACCGCGGAAGGCGCCAATGTTTGCCGCACCGTCGTGGACGTCAACACCGCCGACGGCGTGACCTGGATCCACTCCTATTTCAGCACCGACAACAAGAAGAGCTATTGCGTCTATGACGGGCCAACCCCCGAGGCGATCCGCAAGGTCTCGGTCAAGAACCGGCTGCCGGTGAACCGCATCACCGAGGTGCGGGTGCTCGATCCGTATTTCTACCGCGCCGCCTGATCCAGGTTGTGCCGCGTTGACGGAGGCTTGTCGTCTTCGCCATCGACGTCGGCCGGACCGCGGGCCCGAGGTCCAGGGTTCACCCCAACCCGTGGTACCCCAAGCCACCAGTGGCCCTCCCAGCCACAAGCGGACCTCGAGGCCCGCGGTCCTACGACGTCGTGCCCACCTGAGAGAGAGAACGCGCCCGCTTGATCGATGGGTGCCTCGGCCTAAATGCAGGGTGTAGGCCGGGGCATCTCGCCTCGCGTCGATGCGAGCAGGCATGAATGATCGACATCGGTGAACTTCACCTGGCGCAAGCGGATGGCGGCTTGCCGACCATGGAGGCCCACGGCAGCGCGCCGGGCGAAAGCGGCGTGTCCATCGTCAACGTGCGGTTCCGGGACGGCGCCCATTTCAGCGCGACGCCACGGCACCATCTCATCTGGTTTCAAACGTCGCCGCCGGTGCGGTTCGATTGCCGCATAGCCGGCCGAACGCTGCAGCACGAGGCACGAACCGATCAGCTGACGATCTGTCCGGCCGGGATCGACTGTGCCGCCGACGCCGATGCCAGCTCCAGCGCCATTCTGGTGGCGATCGACCCCCGGCACTTGGCACTCGCCGCCGCCGAAGAGTCGGCGCTCGATGCGCAGTTGATCGAGCGCTTTTCGGACCGCGACCGGAGGCTTCTCGAACTTGCGCGCATTTTGCTGCTGGAAAGCGCTGACGACTACCCGAACGGGTCGCTGTTCTGGAACGATGTTGCGAGCGGCTTTATCGGTAACCTGGTGGCTCGCCACACATCGGCCTCCGAAGTTCGGTCCCGTGGCGCGTTGCGCAAGGAAGTGCTCAAGCGCCTGAAGGATCATGTCGTCGCCCATCTCGACGAGCCGATAGAAGTCGCGGCCCTGGCAAAAATAGCGGGAAGCAGCCCGTTCCACTTCTCTCGCGTCTTCACCCGATCCGTCGGCATGACTCCGCACCGTTACGTCGTCCGCCTCCGGCTGCAGCGTGCGATCGAACTCATCCGCGACGGGCAACTGGGCCTGGCCGAGGTCGCTGCCCGCACGGGTTTCGCCGACCAAAGCCACTTGTCGCGCTGGGTACGGCGCGTTCACGGGGTTTCCCTCACGAAACTGGCCGTCTAAACCCGGGCAAAATAGCAGGAATCTTCACGATCGGTCGTTCGCTTCTCCCCAAATCGCCGTGACGTTGCGCTGAACCACCTGGTTCGCGCCGCCAGACGAGGAGAAACACGGCATGACCGATCTGATCGAGAGAACCCTGCGCCGGCTCAGCCAGCAGCTGCACGGCCGTTTGTCGATGCCGGGCGCCGACCGCTACGCGGCCGCAACGGCGATCTGGGCAAAGCCCATCGGCCGCGACCCGCGCGCCGTCGCCCATTGCTTGACAGCCGAGGATGTCCAATCGGCCATTCGTGCCGCCCGCGACGGTGACCTGCCGCTGTCGGTGCGTGGCGGAGGCCACGACTGGGCCGGTCGCGCCCTGTGCGACGGGCTCGTCATCGACCTCGCAGGCATGAACAAAGTGGCCGTCTATCTCGAGAATTGCACGGCGAGAACGGCGGGAGGTGCCCGCGCGTCCGATGTTGTCGGCGCGACCGATCCGCTCGGCCTCGTAGCCGTGACAGGCTCGGTCGGCGCCGTCGGGCTGGCCGGACTCACACTGGGCGGCGGCTATGGGCCACTGATCGGCCGCTTCGGCCTGGCGCTCGACAATTTGCTCGCTGCTGAGGCTGTTCTCGCGGATGGGCGCATCGTTACCGCCATGCATGACAGCGACGAGGAGCTGTTCTGGGCGCTGCGCGGTGGCGGCGGTAACTTCGGCGTGGTGACGGAGATGCACCATCGGCTGCACCATCTGCCGGGCGTCCGCTCGGGCATCCTGGTTTTTCCGTTCTCCGAGGGTAAAGCCATCCTCGAACGCTGCGCCGACATCGCGGCTTCCCTGCCCGAGGAACTCACGGTGCAGCTTGGCTGCGCCGCCGGCCCGGACGGCGCGCCGGTCGTCATGGTCGTGCCGACATGGTGCGGCGTGCCCGACGCGGGTGAAGCGTGGGTCGCGCCGTTTCTCAAGCTTGGAACGCTGCTCGCGGGCGCGGTGGAAGCGAAATCCTTCGGCGCTTCGCTGACCGCATTCGACGCCTACCTCGCGAACGGACAGCGAACCTTCATGGAGACGTGCTGGCTCCCTGCGCTCGACAGTGCCGGCATCGACGTGATGATGCAGGCCATGGAGACCGCCGTGAGTCCGGGTTGCGCCATCTTCACCCATGAATTCAGGGGAGCAGCTTCGCGCGTGCCTGTGGAGGCGACAGCCTTCGGCCTTCGTCGCGACCACGTGCTCATCGAGATTCTCGCCGCCATCCCCGATCCGTGCGACGAGCTCAAGGAGCAACGGCATCGGCATTGGGTCAAAGCCACGCTTCGGGCCTTTGAAGGGATGGCGCTTCCCGGCGGCTATCCGAACTTCCTCGTCGAAGGCGACGCCGACCGTGTGGCGAAAAGCTACGGCCCCAATGTCGACCGGCTCGTCAAAGCGAAGCGGCATTACGATCCCGACAATGTCTTCCGCTCCGCTATTCCGTTGCCGACCAATCGGGACACTGGCCGCACATCGGCAAGAGACGTAGCGATCGGCCGTTGATCCCGAGGCGCCTCGGCCTACATCCACAGGACGTAGGCCGAGGCAACGTCGCCTTCGCCGATGCAAGCGGTGACAGCATGTTCCTTCAACTCTCGGGTGGTGGACGCGAGGTGCGGCCACAGCGGCAGCTCACGGATCGTCTACTTTTTGCGGCCATTCCAGATGCAGGCAGTGCTAGCAGCGTCGCTGAGCTGCGCCAGAAACTGCGCGCAAAGCATCGATTGAGAGGAAAACCGATTGCGACGGAACGCCTGCATGTCACGCTGCATCACGTCGGCGATTTCGCCACCTTGCCGGGAGGCATCGTTGCCAGGGCGGGAGCGATCGCTTCCAGCATCTCGATGCGGACATTCAAGGTTGAGTTCAATGGCGCGCTAAGCTTTCACGGCAGGCCGGGCAACTCGCCCTTCGTGCTTCAAGGAGATGAAGGCGTCATTGGCCTGGTGATCTTGCAACACCGTCTCGGCAGGTTGATGGAAAACGCTGGCCTTGGCCGCGCGGACCCGCACTACACTCCGCACATGACCCTGTTGTATGACGATCGGGTCGTTGCCGACGAAGCCGTCAGGCCGATCGGCTGGGCTGTGCACGAGTTCGTCCTCGTGCACAGCCTGCTTGGCCGCAGCCGATACAATGTTCTCGCCCGCTTCCCGTTGCGGGCTCAGGCGTGAGCGCTCATCAGCGAGAACATCGCGCCCTGCGGATCGATGCCCTGCACGATCCAGTTGCCGCCGGGTACCTCCATCGGGCCGTTGATCACGCTGCCGCCGCCCGCCTTGAGGCGTTCCATTGCGGCGCCGATGCCGTCGACCTGGAAATAATAGTTCCAGAAAGACACCGGCACGCCGGGCGGCTTGGTCATCATGCCGCCGATCGGCGCGCCGCCGGCCGCGAAGAGCTGATAGACGCCCATCGCGCCCATATCCATCGCCTCCGCCTTGGTCCAGCTGAACAGGTCGGCGTAGAACGGGAAGGCCTTCTCGCCGTCGACCGCATAGAGCTCGTGCCAGCCGACGATGCCCGGCTTGTTCGGGTCGGCGGCCGGGCGCGGCATGTCGGTGTTGGGCTTGAAGAGGCAGAACGCCGTGCCCTGCGGGTCGGCCACCATGGCGAAGCGGCCGACGTTGGGGATGTCGGTTGGCGGCACGTGGATCTTGCCGCCGGCCTTGGTCACGCGGCCGGCGGTGGTGTCGACATCGTCGACGCCGACATAGCCGGTCCAGCCCGGCTTGGCGCCGGCGGCGCCGGCGTCCTGGGGCAAGGTCATCAGGCCGGCCACCGGCATGTCCGCTGCGAGCAGGCCGGTGTACTTCATGTCGCCTTGGCTCATGTCCTGGGCCTTCCAGCCGACGACATCCTTGTAGAATTTTTCCGCCGCGGCGGCGTCGGTGGTCATCAATTCGTACCAGACGAACGGTGCGGGTGACTGGGCCATGCCGGTATCCTTTCTTGCTAGGGGATATGAATCAGATCTTGGCGACGAGGGCCGTGAGCTGGTCGGTGCAGATGCCCCAGCCCTGGTGAAATCCCATCTTCTCGTGGGCCTCGCGGTCGGCCACCGTCCAATGGCGCACGCGCGCGGTGTATCGCGTCTTGCCGCCCTCGTCCTCGAAAGTGAGGGTCAAGGTCATGAACGGTTTCTCGGACGGCTCCCACGCCTTCGTGTAGGCGTCGGTGGAGACCAGCCGCTGGTTGGGTACGACGTCGAGATAGACGCCATGGTTGGGCAGGTCCTTGCCGTCGGGGCCGCGCATGACAATGAAGGCGGAGCCGCCCGGCCGCGCGTCGAGCTCGGCCACCGGCGTGGTGTAGGGCAGGGGGGCGAACCACTGCTTCAAGAGTGTGGGATCGGTCCATGCGCGATAGAGCTTCTCGCGCGACGCATCGATGAGGCGGGTGAGCGTGAGCTCGCGATCGGCGGGCATTGATTTTCTCCTTGGAAGGTCGTTTCTGACCCAAGGACGAACGGGGCGCCGGCGAGCCGACATCCCTCGCCAGGAATTTTCAGGCCGAGGAGCTTCTCGCGTGGCGGAGACGATAACGATCTACGGCATCAAGAATTGTGACACGATGAAAAAGGCGCGAGCTTGGCTGGACGGCCACGGCGTGGCCTATGGCTTCCACGACTACAAGACGGCCGGAATCGAGCGCGGCCGCCTCGAAGGCTGGGCCGCCAAGGTCGGCTGGGAGAGCCTGCTCAATCGCGCCGGCACGACCTTCCGCAAGCTGCCGGACAAGGACAAGGAAGGTCTCACCGAGAAGAAGGCGATCGCGCTGATGGTCGCCCAGCCCTCGATGATCAAGCGGCCGGTGCTCGACGTCGGCGGCAAGCTTTTGGTTGGCTTCAAGCCAGAGCAGTACGCGGAGACGTTTGGCTAGAAAATAGATAACTATTTCAGGGTATTAAAACACTTTCTTGACTCTTGACCTCAAATCGCCGACCCTCCCACCATTAAAGCCTTCAGTGGCTGCGAATAATAATCCGGGCGGCAAAGACCGGCCGCATCCCCCTTCGAGGTCTGTCATGAAAACCAAGGTCGTTGCTGTGATCGTGCTCCCACTCGCTTTGGCGCTTTCCGGCTGTGGCGATACCTGGGGCGAACGGGCTCTGAGCGGTGGCGGCATCGGCGCCGGTGCGGGCCTTGCCATAGGCGCGCTGGCCGGCTGGCCGCTCTTGGCGCCGGCGCTGGTCGGCGCCGCGGTGGGCGCCGGCATCGGCGCCGCCACGACGTCCAACAAGTAGCTCAACCCAGCAGAAGCCGGAGCTTGCGATCGAAGACGCGCAACACGTCTTCGAGCGATTCGCCGTGCGCGAGCTTGCGCGGGCCGTTGTAGACCATGTAGCCGCCCTGCGCCGCGCCCGGCACCTTG